>Ga0172362_10000611_pt1 | contig 29697 bp, 26 predicted proteins | sample LakKivs1_kivu2a2_FD_114534 | JGI IMG/M metagenome (GOLD analysis project Ga0172362, IMG submission 114534) | Sediment microbial communities from Lake Kivu, Rwanda - Sediment s1_kivu2a2 | ecosystem: Environmental > Aquatic > Freshwater > Lake > Sediment | place: Rwanda: Western Province, Lake... | reverse complement strand
GGGACATAAAGCAATTTCAAGTGTTTCGACGAAAATCTATATACGAACCTTTTGAACTATTAGAACAACATTGCTTTGATCTTTCAGACGTAAAGCAAACAACAGGTGAACTAGTGGACGGAAACAACCTGAATATGACAAAAGAAAATTCTTCTTTCGTTAAATATTCTAAATTTCCTACCTACAATTATCACGACAAAGACTTTAAAATAGATTACGAAAATTTAATTTCTTCCAAATACATCTACGCAATAGCGTGTGTAGATGCGCATGGTTTAATTTCAAATTACAGCGTTCAATATGAAGTAACTTTCGATTTCTTTAAAAATCAATTAGTTAAAAAATTAATTAGCGTATCGGGAGCTCCGAGACCTTATCCCAACCTTTTATTAAACGTAGATTTGTTTAAGGATATAATACAAGTGTCAGGTTTATCTTCACAAAAGTTAAAGATATATTTTATGCCTGAATATTTTAAGATAAAATATAATTCAGGTAAAGTAGAAAAGATGGTTGCAACAAAGCAAGATGGAGGACAAGGCGGATACTACAAGTTACAATTTATAAACGTCCAAAATCAAAAATCGGACCAGCTAAAAATTAACATAGATGATCCTAAACTATTAGCAACGATCGATGATCCAGACACTCAAAACAACAAGGTAAAGAACACAAAGTAAATTAGCAATAATTTTTTATCGTTTATACGTATGTAATAACGAAGAACTGTAGAGGAGTCATAAATGGGCTGGTTAGATAACTCAACTAACAATATAATTTTAGACGCAGTATTAACTGACTATGGTAGAGAAGCTTTAGCTAGAAATAATGGATCATTTAATGTCGTAAGATTTTCTTTAGGCGACGACGAAGTAAATTACGGAATTATTACGAAATACGGTAGAACCATCGGTAGAGAAAAAATAGAAAAAAATACACCTGTATTTGAAGCATTAACGAATCAAAATCTAGCACTAAAAAATAAACTAATCTCCATTCCGAGTCCGCTTGTTTATCTACCACAGCTCGCATTGACATCCGCCAACGCAACCGTATCTTTAATTCAAGGTAAAAACGCTAGTGTAACTATACAGCAATCATTGTCATCATCAGATTCAGCTACAGAACTTGATGCTAATATAGCCGATGCGGTATTTGATCTTTATTATCCATCGCTGTTTTTATTGATCGAAAATATAAATAATAATCCAGGACAGGTATCTCAAGACGCTTTAAGAACGGCTCATTACGTTGTTAACGCAAGCAATCTAACAAATACAAGTCGACAAGCTACTTTTAATTTATTCGCTAAGTCCATATCTAATAGTGCTTTTACAACATATGGAAGAAGTGTAACGACCTCGGGTGGTACTGTACTTCAAATTTCTACGTCTATAAGAATAGTGGGGCAAAATTCTGGTCTTTCGCTATCTATTCCCGTTACAATTAACCAATCTTGATTAAGGAATTATCATGGCAACTTTTCGTGAATTAGCACCAACAGATAAAAAGACCGCAAAATCTTTTCTCAATCAACTCATAGATGTATTACAAGAAGACATCAGCGGATCTACGTCAAGACGAAAATACCAACATTTCGTTACAGGTGGAGTCGGTCCTGGAGTTACGTCGTCTTTGTTCCAGACCGTATATGATCAAGATTTTACGCTACAAACTGCCAATCCAATATTCGATATTACAGTGGGATTAGCACCTGATTTTGAAAACGGAATATTAGATGTAGCATCTACAGGAACTGACACTTCTGGTAAAATGTTATTTGCGAGTAGCTCTTTAATGGCGAGAGAAAAGGGCGAGTTGTATAGACAATTTGCACAAACTTTATTAGGCGATGGTTCTTCAGAATTCAAGGTACCGCTTGAAGAACAATCGGGAGTAACACAAGATACTATTGATGCTGCAATGTTCGTAGCATTTAAACGTCTATTTTCTAGGGATCAAATAAAAAACGAAACGTTCGCGTTGAGATTTTATCAAACGGCTTCTTTCGTTTCTGGACTAGGTCCAGTTGGTGATACTCCACCTTCGGCCGACGGTGAAGGTGTAACAAACTTAAATAAAACGTCGATTTCTGGATCTACAATTTTTACCGATATCGGGTCTAATGATGAAAAATTTACTACATACGGCGGTCGATATGGAACCATAGTAGATTCTTCAAACACCAGTAGAAAAGTTGGTTTAATATTTTATGACGCTGGCGTTGCTGTATTCAATTTGGCAAAAATTACTTCAGGTAGTCAATTTATGTCGGGGACGATCGACGCGATGTCTACTTTGGGTAATTTGATGTTAGGTGGAGCTGGCACGGAAACGGCTCTAACATCCAAATTTATTCCTGATTTTATCATGTCAGCAAGTATCGATAATATTTTAGATCACATATGTTCAGCAAGATTTCAATCTGGTTCTTTAACGGCTATTACTTTTCAAAATGTAACTAACATAAATAGTACGTTAATTTATTGTAGAGCAGGAGCAGATGAATTCAATTATTCCGCAAATCCTACATTCGTAGATTCTAACAAGAGAATTGTAGTAATAGACGAAGGACAAGAAGGCGTACAAGACACCTTTACGTATATAACAACGGTGGGCTTATATGATGGTAATAATAACTTGTTAGCAGTCGCTAAGTTAAGCAGACCCGTCGAAAAAAGCCCGGAAAGAGATCTTACGTTTAGAGTTCGTTTAGACTTCTAAAAGATACATTGGAATGTCAAAATGGCAATACTACCAGTCACAAATGACGACATAGAATTTTTTACCATTTTAGTAAATCCAAAAAGATCTTATGTTTCTTCTTCTACGGGAGGAGCTGTTGGCTCTATAAATTTATTCGCTCGTAATTCTACGATTGAAAAAGAATCAATTCCACTAGAAAACTTTTCTTCATCTTACGCTAAGGATTCTAATTTAGAATCGTTTAGGTTAAGCTTAGTAAATAAAGCAAAATCCATTCAAACAGGTGGCTCCTTTTTGGGTGGATTACAAACTTATCTAAACAATGTTAATGGACAGTCTTCTTCTGTAAAAAAACAAAAACAAATAAACGTAATACGTTTTACGCCTTCGCCGTCTTTTACGTCAAACACTGTAAGAAAATTAAACGTAAAAGAAATGTTAATGCCTTATTATAATCACGAATACCCAAGCGCGGGTTGGGGATATACGAACTATAATACTCTTAATTTTTTTACATCGACTGGCACGACTACTTCTTCCGTGTTGTTGTATCCGTCAATCGATGATTCGACATTGCCTTCACACGTAGGTTATGTTTCTGGCACTTACGCTTTGTCTGGCGCTTTTACATTCGATTTTAGAATAAATCCAAGATACAAAGAAGACTCTATAACGACGGGTCATTTTAAAGCAGGAACAATATTTCACTTATCTTCAAGCTACGCATTGTCATTAATCACCGGTTCTTCAAAGGACGAAAATGGATTACCGACAGGCTTCAGATTACAGTTGCAGTTGAGTCATAGCGCCGATATCGTCCCGTCTAAAGCCATCGCAGGATCTTATCCAAACGATTTAATTTTCTTATCTAATGACAATTCTTTGTCTTATAACAATTGGCATAGAGTCATAGTTCGTTGGGGCACAAACGACATTGACGCCGGTGTAGGTACCTTTAATGTCGACGGAGTCGACGTTGGAACTTTCACCGTACCCTCTGGTACAATTATGCCTAAAGTATACGGGGATCTGGATGACCCTCGAGTTTTGTGCGTTGGTAATTTTTATGAAGGTAACAACTACCATACGTCCAGTCAATCTTTGTTTTTTAGCGACCTCGCTGCCGAAAGAGACGGTGTTGAAGAACTAATAGATACTAGCGGAGTACTCGATTATCCAAGTAATTACGCTTTCAGACATCCATTAAAAGCAGAATTACATGAGCTAATAATTAGAAGAAATTATATTTTCGATAACGAGATATTACAAACGTCGGGCAGCGGTTTGAACGCTTTGAACACTTCTTCGATAGCATTTTATTGTCCTCCATTTTTTACGAAAAGCGCTCCTACAAGAAAATATGTCGGTGATCATGGTGGTATATTAATCACGCCTTTTCAAGAGGTAGACGGAACAACTGACGATCCGTTTAATGTTGGAATGGCATTTTCTGTCGCGGGTCATTACATTAATTTAGAAAATTACACCAAAGATCTTGCCAACAAGATTTACCCAAGATTACATCATCTTACTGGCGTCGCAATTGATTATACGACCTCAGCAGAATCAGCTAATTACTTTCTATACCAAAGTCCATTAGTAAAGAAGAGAAATTTGTCTATATTACCTTGCGACGACGGGAACTTTAGCGCGAACTATGATTGGCTTGACACCGAAGATTCTACAAAATATGTCGATGCTTTGGGAAGAACAGACAAGAGTATCATTAGCTTAGATAATTTAATAAGTACTGCTTCTTTGCTAGTAGGAAAAACTTTCGATCCGTCAGGTTCTAACTTCTTATCGCAATTAATCGGTTTTTCGCCAGAAAATCCAGGTTTGCCGCCTGGTTCTGCATTTACTAGTTATTCGAATACCTCTGGTTCAATATCTGGCGCGCCTTTAACAATATTCCAAAGATTAAAAGATCCTTCCTCAGACCAAGTTGTATTTTTTGATATCAGTAATTTGTTTTTCGGTAGTAGAATTTTACCAAACTCTTTTGAGCTTAAAGATACGTCGCTTAGCGGATCTGACGGAAAAATTTCTATAACAATAAAAGACGACGGAGTCGGCAATCTCTATCGTGCAGATGCATTAACTCCGCATAAAAAACAAAACTCAATTGGTAATATCTTTTATAATGAAGGCGTCGTCGTTATTAAAAGTCCTCACTTGTATTTCTTTGGAAAAGATAATTACGAAATGTCTTTTAAAGGAGAACAAAAACTGCATTCTTCGAAATACGAAATTTTAGCGCCATCTGCGTTGCTAAATTCTTCTTCAAATCCATCATATGCTATAGTGCAAAATTCAATTAGCGCATCGATAGACCCGAACGATACGCAATCTTTTGTTTACATCTCAAACATAAATTTCCACGATGAAAACTTAAACGTCGTCGCTAAAGCTACACTGGCGCAGCCCGTTATTAAAAGAGAAAGTGAAAAACTTATGTTTAAAGTAGCTTTCGATTTTTAATCATGGCGCTAAAAAAGAAAAAAAGAAAAAGTCGTTACAAACGTGGAACCCACTCTTCTCCGATCGCAGGCGAGTGTAAGTATCGTTCGGGTTGGGAGCAAAAGTACATGGAATATCTCGACTCGGATCCTAATATCGTCGCGTGGTCCTACGAAAAACTAGCGATCGAATACGTTTCCAATCAACGCACAAAAAAGATTCGCAAATACTATCCAGACTTTCAAGTCGAGTACAAGGATGGTAAAAAAATTATAGTTGAAATTAAACCGTCTCGTAAACTAGGTCAAGCCACCGTGGTCAAGAAAATTAGAGCTGCAAAAGAATGGTGCACTGCACACGATTTGACCTATAAAATACTTACAGAAATAGAATTAAAAGATATGGGTCTGCTTTAATAGGATTTTACTGAAGGTCAATTCTGCTTTAAGAAACATACGTGGCTAACCTGATACTCGGTTTAGACGTTTCAACTTCAGTGACGGGTGTTTGCATCATCGATCCAGGGACGTTGTCCGACGATCGAGGGTCTCACATACTTCACCTAGATCGAATCGAGTTCAAAAAGTGCAAGACGTTATGGGAAAAGGCGGACACGGTCGCCGTTGAATTATCGAACTTATTGGAGAAATACCCTGGAGCCTATCGAGTCGCCCTCGAGGAACCTCTCATGGGATTCCAGAAAGGAATGTCTTCGGCCGCTACTATCACTACCTTGATGCGCTTCAACGGCATCACGTCCTATATCTCGCGAGAAATATTCAAAGTCGATCCGGAGTACATCGCCTCTTCTTCCGCCCGAAAATTGTGTGGGATCAAAGTGCAGAGGACGTCGATCGCTGGGATGAGCGGTAAGGAACAGGTCTTTAAGTATATGGCAGAACACGACCTAAAACACATCACCTGGCCAACAAAGAAAAACGGTGAAATAGTTGATTGGTCTAGAGACGCAACTGATAGTTATTGTGTAGCGAGGGCAGCATGCATACTATCACAAAAAAATTCGTCTACGTAGACAAGACTTTAGAAACAAATCCAAGAATCTTTTATGTTGGTAAAGGCTCTAAAAGAAGAGTAGATCAGCTTAAAAGAAATAAAAAACACTCTGCGATTTCAAAAAGATTTGGAATTCAAAGAATCGTTGTTTTTGAAACGCACGATGAAAATGAAGCAAACAAAAAAGAAATTGACTTAATAAAGGAATACAAAACTTTAGCTAAAGGATACCACGTTTCTGATGAAGATTTTGGATGTAATTTCACAAAGGGTGGAGAAGGTTTAAGCGGAATTTCAGAAGTTGAAAAAGTAAGAAGGTCAGATAGGATGAAATCTAGATGGTCAAACCAAAAAGAAAGAGAAAAATTAGTTAAAATTCAAAATAGTGAAAATACAAAAAATAAAAAAAGCGAAGCAATGAAAAGTTGGATTTCGACCGAAGCTGGAAAAGAGCATATGTTACGTTCGCTAGAGCTTGCAAGAAATTCGGTAACGCACGAAGCGCGAGTCGAAGGACAGAACAGGTCTGAAACTAAAAAATTAAAAAGCGATTTAATGAAAAAACACTGTTCAGACCCAGAAGTAAAAATGAAAAAAAGCGAAGATGCCAAAAAAAATTGGTCTTCTCAGGAATACAGAGAAAAACAAAAAAAATCTCGTGATGGGTGGAAACCTTCTGAGGAAATGAAAGAAAAAATTAGAAAAAAACTCTTGGGCCATTTTGTCTCCGAAGAAACAAAAGAAAAAATGAGAAAAAAACGTTTAGAATTTATTGAAAAAAAGAAAAAAGAAAAGCTTGATCAAAAAGAAGAAATTGAAAAATGCAGACAGGCTAAGTTAGGATCAAAAAATCCTGCATATGGGAAACCTCAATCAGAAGAAGCAAAAAGAAAAAACGCTGAATCAAATAAGATTAGAGCGCTTGAAAGAGCAGAAAGAAAAAGACGAGAAAGAGAAGAAGCGTTAAATGGTATCGTTAACGAGCCTAGTCAAACTGATTGAATCAGTTTTTGGAAAAGGAAGATTATCAAAAAATAATAATTTTGATATTAAATGTCCAATTTGTAATCCTTTAGACGCACAAAAAAAGAAACTTTCGATTCTTTTGCCCAGCTGCGTCTCTCACTGTTGGGTATGTGGTTGGAAGGCTAGGAGCCTCGCTCCTTTATTGCGGAAATATGGGACGCAAGAACACCTCAATGCATATCGCGAATTAACTGGACAAGGTGGTAGGTCTGACCTAATAACTGCCGACGCGGAGGTCGTCCAGAAGATCGAGTTACCTAAAGACTTTAGGTTATTGACCCTGGCGAACGACGTGGATCCTGACGTCAAAGCGGCTTGGCGATATGTCTACTCGCGGGGCTTAACTGACAGAGATGCCTGGTATTTTAAGTTCGGCGTGTCGGACGAGGTTAGATGGAAGCGCAGGGTCATTATGCCATCCTTCGATTCGAAAGGAGACTTGAATTACTTCGTCGCCCGAGCGATTGACAAAGACAAAAAGCCCAAGTACGACAATCCGGACGTCGACAAAAATCCTGTCGTATTCAACGAGATTAACATAGACTGGACAAAGCGACTCACGCTCGTCGAAGGCCCTTTCGACCTCGTCAAATGTCCAGAAAACACAACGGCGTTATTAGGATCGGACCTCGACGAACGTCACGAGGTTCTTAACCAAATTCTCTTACATAATACACCAGTCGCTCTGGCTCTCGACGGAGACATGTGGAACAAGAAGATGCCGAGGATAGTAAAGAAACTGCAAGAGTACGACGTCGATGTGGTCGTTGTAGACGTTAGGCCCTGGGGAGACCCCGGCAATATGTCAAAGGCCGAGTTCGAAAAGGCGTTATCGGACGCTCGACCGCTAGAGTGGAACGATATATTCGGCGATCGCTTGAAGAAAGCTATGGAAATTAGTCTTAAATTGTAATATTTAGTAAACGATGAAGAACGCAACTCGTAATAGCGTCATATCAGAAGCTCGTCTTCGATGGATCATTCAAGAAGAAATTGAAAGAAAATATCTTATCGAAGAGGGTTTATGGGATGATGTTAAAAATGGCGTAAAAAAACTTTCTGATTACGTTACTCAAAAATTCAAATCAGTCGCAGTAGAATGGGCGAGTACAATTAATGAAAAAATTGTTGCATTAGAAGAAAAACCAGAAGGACTAGATCTCATCATATCGGCTGTTAAAGAAGGTATGAAACAATCTGGCGAATCTTTGTCTCTTAATGACGTGCTAAGAAAAGCCAAGAGCCTAGAGAAGGAAGCTTCTTTGTCTATAGTACAAGCAGACCTGGAAGGACCCGTTCACGACGCTGCAAAACAACTACAAAAATCTGAAAAAGCCATGGGCGAAGTGTATTCGATATTAAATACCAGCGAGTATGTTCGACAACAAGAAACTTTAAACGAAATGGGACCAGAAACTATATTGGGTTTTGGTCTAGCAATCGCTGGAGGTTTACCTTTGCTGTTTAAAGGATTGCGCAAATTAGCGACTTATCTTAAGGCAACTAAAGTGGCGGAGTTATTTGAAAAAGCAGAGCATGTAGCCCACGCGCTTGAGGAAAAAGTTGTTGATTATGTAATTCCCGATAGATTATCGTACGAAATCTACAAGTTTTTAAACAAAAAAGGTTATCACGTTTCTTCCAAGCAAGAGTTATTGTCATACGAAGATTTTAAAATTGACGCAGATAAAACGGGAGCCCGCAAAAAAACAGAAGGCTTGGTTTATAAAGCATTGTTAATTTATTTTGCGATTAACGGTCTAATCAGCGTACTAAAGGCCGGCGCATCTCTTCTCGGCTTCGTTGAAGGTGGAGCCACTGCAGTTAAAGGTGTCGAATTAGCACGAGGTGCTGAAGAGGTCGCAGAGATTATACAAGCTGCCGAAGTCGTCGCTGCAACCGCAGCGACCGCAGCGGCGACTGCCGTATAGTTGAACAATGTTATAGTTTTAATATATCATTAATTGATGGTTAAAATTGCTCACACTGCCGATATTCATTGGCGTGGTTTAAGTCGACATGATGAATATAGAGAAATTTTTTCTACATTCATCAAAGATTGTAAAAAGAATAAAGTTGATCACATCTTTGTAGGCGGTGATATTTTTCACACAAAAACTACAGGTATTTCACCAGAATATATTGATCAATTAACATGGTGGTTAGACTCGATGGCAAAGATCGCGCCAGTTCATCTAACTCTAGGAAATCACGATGGTAATTTAGTTAATCTTTCGAGACAAGATGCAGTTTCGCCTATAGTACAAGCTCTAAATAATCCTGACGTCCACCTATACAAAAAGAGTGGTATATATGAATTTCATCCAGGATATAACTGGTGTGTATATTCACTTTTTGATGAAGAGGGCTGGAATGAAGTTAAACCGCAAAGTGGAAAAGTAAATATCGCATGCTATCATGGCCCGGTTCAGGGATCTAAAACTGAAGTAGGGTGGGAAATGGAAGGAATGAATCTTGAGTTTTTTAAAGATTATCCTTTCGTCATGCTCGGGGATATTCACCAAATGCAACATCTCGGATATCGAGATTGTTTAAATGGAAAAAAGAAACCGTGGATATCCTATCCCGGCACGCCAGTTCAACAAAATTATGCAGAAGAATTAGATCATGGTTATTTGCTTTGGGAAATTGATGATCAAAGAACTTGGGACGTCAGTTTCAAGAAATTACCCAATCCAAAGCCTTATGTGACTATTCAATGGAACGGTTCAACCAAGGATTTATTGACGACAGCTTCTATCCACCCGGACGGTTCTCGTTTTAGGATTAGATCCTCTGATGCTCTTGGGCAAAAGGATTTTCAATTAATTAGTGAAACGTTAAAAAATGCAAAGTTAGCCACAGAAGTAACTTTTAAATCAGATTTTATTGTAGATAAATCAGTTATTAAAACAGGCTCATCGACGCTTGAAAAAGCCGATCTAAGAAATCCAGATGTTTTAACAAAGTTAATAAAAGACTATTATTCTAGCGCGCAAATATCTCGGCCCGAGTGGGAAACGCTCGCTGAACAAGTCAAAAATTGTCTTTTAAACGTCACTGCACAGGATGATATTACTAGAAATTCAAAATGGTCGTTACGTTATCTCAAGTTTGATAACATGTTTGCATACGGACAAGACAACGTAATTAATTTCGACAACTTAAGTGGTATAGTCGGTGTTTTTGGACCGAATAGAGCTGGCAAATCTTCGATAGTCGGTACTTTGATGTATTCTCTCTTTAACGCTACGGACCGCGGACCCGTAAAAAATATTCACGTTTGTAACATTAGAAAACCGTATTGTTCCTCGAAAACTATCATTAACCACGATGGGACTGACTATATTGTTGAAAGACAAACTTCGAAAACAGAAAATAAAAAAGGCATTATAAACGCCTCAACCTCATTAAACGTTTTTAAGATTAGGGAAGACGGCGAAGCAGAAGATTTGGCTGGCGAACAAAGAAACGACACAGAAAAAGTAATTCGCGCGCTAATCGGAAACCAAGAAGATTTTATGATGACTTCTTTAGCGGCGCAAGGTGAAACCAATCATTTTATCTCTCAAGGCTCCACAAAACGTCGAGCTGTGTTATCGAAATTTCTGGATCTCGATATCTTTGATAAAATGCACGAATTAGCAAATAAAGAATTGACAAGTTTAAAATCGCAATTAAAAAATTGTCCTGATAGAGATTGGCAAAACCTATTTGAAACGACAAGAAACTCAATCAACGATGCGAATAAATTAATCGAAGAATTAACACAGCTTATCAAAGAAAAACAGCACGATCAATCGACGTTACAGATTGAGCTAGCTAAACACAAAGATATAACGCCAGTTACAAAAAACCAAGTTGAAGCACATCAACGACAAATATCATCGTTGGAAACGCTAGTCAATAATTGTGAAAAAGAAATACAGAAATTAAACATCGAAATCTTAGATTCTTCAAAAAAGTTAGATAAAATTTCTTCAGTAAAAAAAGAAAATGACATCAAAGATCTAAAACTCCGTCGCGACGCTTATAAAAGCCTCGAATCTACGATACAAACGTTACAGTACGCTTACGACAAAGAAGAAACTTCTTTGAAGCAACACCAAAAATCTTTAAAAATCTTAGATGAAGTACCTTGTGGAGATGAGTATCCGACATGCAAATTTATCAAAGACGCTCATATCAGCAAGACTAAGGTGGTAGAACAAACGAAGAAAACAGAACTAGCAAAAGAAAAACTAAAATCAGCCGCGAGTTCCTTAGATAAACTAAAAGAAGAAAATGTCGTAGATAAACTAGAAAAATTAGAAAAACTTTTAGAATTAGAAAACAAACTACTTCTAGAATCTTCTAAGAGAGAAGCTGCACTCGAGAAACATCGCGTCAGTTATGATTCTCAGGTCAATGAATTAAAAGAAACCAAACAACGATTAAAACACCTACAAGAAGCCTTAAAAAACGAAGAAAATGTAGAAGTTGTTTTCCTAAGGTCAAAAATAGAAATTATTTCTGACGACGTTGATGCTCTCTCTGCACAAAAATTAGCTGCAGCCACTCAAAAAGGTAGATTAGCGGCTAGCTTAGAAAAGTATGAAGAAGAAAAAAATGTAAGAGATAGTTTGTTAGAAAAAATGAAAGTTCACGAATTAGTAACTGGCGCTTTTTCTAAGAAAGGCATTCCTCTTATTATTATCAAATCACAGTTACCAATCATCAATACTGAAATAGCAAAAATTCTACATGGCATAGTAGATTTTACAATTGAATTAGAAAATGATGAAGGCACGGATTCTTCTGAAATTTACATCAACTATGGTGATTCACGACGTATCGTAGAGCTTTGCTCTGGCATGGAAAAAACGATTGCATCATTAGCCATCCGCGTCGCGATGATCAACATATCGACGTTACCAAAACCCGACATCTTTATTATAGACGAAGGTTTTGGTACTTTAGATGATTCTTCAGTTGAAGCCTGCAATAGGTTGCTGACATCTTTAAAAAAATACTTTAAGACAATATTGATTATTACGCACGTTGATGGCGTGAAAGATGTTGTCGATCACGTCTTAGAAATAACAAAAAACGAAAAAGACTCAAAAGTCGTTTTTGGAGTTGATACATGAGTGAATGGTCGTCTTATCCCAAAAATAGAAAAATTTGCTATAAAAACGGATATTCTTTGATAATACCTGATAATTGCGAAAATAAAAGCATGCCATTATTTTGCGATATTTGTGAAATAAGTTTTAGCAACAAAGAAGATGAAAAAACTTATAAAACGTTTGGTTGCTGTAGCGCCTGTGCTGATACATGGGTTTATTCTCATAAAACAGAATGGCAAAATGGATGGAGACCAGACAAAGATAAAATAGAAAAAGCCGTTAAAAAACGGTTTTTTATTAATCCTCATATCGTCTTCGAATAAGAGCTGTATATTTAAGTGTTGGAGATACTATGCCTAAAATCGATTACAATGCATTAGGCCAAGCCATAGACACGACGTGGGGCCGCACATCTACGCCTAAGACCGCATCATATTCTGTGAAATTTTCTTTGGCTGGCGACGTTTTAGTAGCTTCTTATCAAGCTGTCGTCAATTTTGCTTCTGAAAAAGAAATGGTATTAATGAAGCGAATGTACGAAGAAGAATCACGTGGCGTTATTGCAGAAGTCCTTAAGCGAGTAAAGGAAGTCTATAAAGATCTGTCAGGTGAAACCTTAACGACGAGCGAATACAACACTACGACGTCAGTCGAAATAATCGGATTTAACGTTCACAATCCGAAAAGAACAGCCTATATTCGCAGAAAGACTTCTTTCGAAATAGCATGACGCAACCCCTTACCAGAAACGAACAAATAAAGGAGATCGTACGATGTGGAAAAGATCCGGTCTACTTTATGAAAAATTACGTAAAAATCCAGCACACTGTGCGTGGACTTATTCCTTTTGAAACTTACGATTTTCAAGATGACTGTGTAAAGAACTTTGAAGAAAATCGTTTCAACATAGTTCTTAAGTCTCGCCAATTGGGATTATCAACTGTTACTGCCGCATACGCGGTATGGTTTGCGATTTTCAAAAAAGATAAAAACGTCTTAGTTATTGCGACTAAGTTATCTACGGCAATGAACTTCATTAAAAAAGTGAAAATCATGTTAGATGGCTTACCAAAGTGGTTACTTCTTACTAAATTCGAGCCTACCAAACAAGCTATTAGATTCGATAATGGTTCACAAATTAACGCTATTCCAACGTCGCCAGACGCCGGTCGTTCAGAAGCGCTCTCTCTATTGATCGTCGATGAAGCTGCATTTATTAGAGACTTTGAAGACATCTGGACTGGTCTATATCCCACCTTGTCCACTGGCGGCAATGCGATCATTATCTCTACTCCCAATGGCGTCGGCGGTCAATACTATCGTCTCTGGATGGACGGCGAAACGAAACAGAATGAGTTCAATACCATCAAGCTTCCTTGGTGGGTCCACCCAGAACATGATCAAGATTGGTTAGATAAAGAGACAAAGAATTTACCGAAGCGCAAGGTAGCCCAAGAGTTTCTTTGCGACTTTATCTCATCGGGAGATACGTTTCTACAGCCAAGCGACCTTGAAACCATAAGTGAGTCAATTCGCCCGCCATTAGAAAAAATCGGTCCTCAGTCGGCTGTTTGGATATGGAGACGACCCGAATCAGGCAGCAAATATGTTATTGCCTCGGATGTAGCGAGAGGAGACGCCGGAGATTTTTCGACATTTCACGTTGTCGATAATTCAACTTGCGAAGTTGTTGCAGAGTATATGGGCAAAATACCGCCAGATAAATTAGCAGACTTATTATTCGAATACGGAAAGCTATATAACGACGCGTTAATATGCCCAGAACAAAATACTTTTGGTTATTTTACTTGCGTCAAATTAAGAGATAGCGGTTATCCGAGACTATATTACCAAGGTGCGGCGGGAGACCCATTCGAATTTAGACCAACAGACCCCAACGCGGTACCTGGTTTTTCAACGCAAACAAAAACGCGAGGCCAAATATTGGCGAAACTAGAAGAACTGGCTAGAAACAATAAAATTAAGATTTATTCGCAACGCCTATACGACCAATTGCAAGCTTTCGTCTGGAACGGCGCTCGGGCTCAAGCTGCCAAAGATGCTCATGATGACCTTATCATGAGTCTCGCAATCGCTGCATGGCTGGTTGCAGGAGACTCTATAGCGAATGAACAAGCAACAGCATTAGCATATGCGATGTTAAAAGCGACGAAGGTCGAACAACAAAATAATATGCCAGGCGATATTAAATCAGTTAAACCTGTTCCCAATGCGATGATGAGTGGATTCAATCCGAGAGAAGCGCATAAGCCTAAAGACCCTTCTCAAATTAAACATGTTGACGTTACAGATTTTTCTTGGCTATATAGATAAATTTATAGCTTGAAGAGAATATCTATTAAAGTTAAGGAATCGATATGCCAAAGATAACAATTTCGCAACTAAGAAGAATTATTTCAGAAGAAGTTAAAGTTTTGAAGGAAGGCGATCGTGAAGATCAGGCTGCCGCAATGGCTCAAAACGCTAGCAAGCTTCTTAAAGCAATCGAGTCTTTTAAATCAGTAGCATCTGCAAAAGCAAAATCTAGCGCCGACGCAAGTGCAGTTGCGCTAGACAAGCATTTATTAGAAACCGAAAAAATCTTGAAAAGAATAGTAGTTTCACCAATGGAGTACGTCGATGGTCCTAAGACTCCACCTTCGACAGCTGTGGCTTCCGGGGATGAAAAAAAGGTTTCAGTAAAACCGACAACCAAAGCCGTCGTAGGAGCATAAAAAGTATACGATCATTTTTTTAGTATTATAACTAACGAAAGAAGAGCCATCTCCCTAACTGGAGAGGCAAGAAATCATGATAAAAAAAGAACCGCAATCGTTATTTCAAAGATTATCGAAACTTTTTAAAAGTGGTCCTGTAGTAAAACGCAAGCTCAGAACTCTCGACACTACTATCGCAGTTGCCGACAAAACGAAATCTTCAGGCGCGTTACTATTTCAAAAATCTTTAGCTCCTTCTTACGCAACAATAACAGCGAACGCGTATAACCTCTCTGAACGCTTGATGAGATATCAGGATTTTAGCGAGATGGAATATTGCCTTCACGGCGACACGTTAATCGCCGTGCCAGGGGGATATAAAAAGATAAAAGACCTTGCCACAGAATGTGAAGAAAATCTAGACAAACAGTTTTTAGTTTATGCATATGATCACAACCTAGGTAGAATTGTTCCGGCTTTAGGTAAACAAGCCCGTCAAACTAGAATTGATCATGCTTATACCGTTACTTTTGACAATGGTCAACAGATTATTGGAACTCCCAACCATCGTCTTATGAAAAGAGACGGAACATTTTGCAAAATTGAAGATTTAAAATGTGACGATGCGATGATGCCATTTTACCGTCGCGACCTTTTTAATGGTTGCAAAGAAGAAGGAGATGGTTATCGTTGGATTTATACGATGGATCGACGTTCTAAAATGAACGGTTGGGTTGCTGAACATCGCGTCATCGGCGAAATATTAAAAGGATCACCCTTGATAGATGATGAGGTTGTCCATCATAGAAATTTTATTAAATACGATAATAGACCTGAAAATTTGCAGGTAATGTTTGACGAAGACCATCGCAGATTACACGCAGAGATCCTTAATGGTGCTAAGTGGTCAGAGCAAAACGCCGATTGGATTCAGCAGTTTAAAATCTGTCATTCCAGGTTCATGACAGAAAATAACCCCGCCGAAAGAAAAGACATCACATTCGGGCGAATACTCGAAATTGCGGAAAGAGTTAAGTTTAATTCAAGAAAAATCTGTGAAGTACTTGATACAGACCTTAACGTAATCAAACGCAAACTTCGTAAGCACGGTTATCAAAATTTTGAGACATTTGCAAAAGCCTATAACCCAGATTGGCATAACGCAGGATGGAATAATCAAGGCGAGAATAATCACAGATATAACAAGACTATTACATTCGATAAAATTTGTTCGGCGTTTTCTAAAGGCATGTCGAAGAAAGAATTAGCTAATTCTTTAGATACGACTACGACTGTTCTTGTCAAGCGTCTTTCTGAGAACGGATATAAAAACTATACAGAGTTTTCTCAGAACTACGAAAACCTCAAGGTAGTCTCTATAGAATATCATGGAGTAATTCCTCTTTTCGATTTGACGGTAGACGGATATAAAAACTTCGCAACAAACACCGTTATCTCTCACAACACACCCGAAATCGCTGCCGCAATGGATATTTACGCGGACGAAACAGTCGCGCAAGACGATAAGGGTCGTGCGTTACACATCTATTCCGACAACGAAAAGATCAAAGAGATCCTGGAAGATCTCTTCTATAATACTCTCAACGTCGAATTTAATCTTCGTTCTTGGGCCCGTAACCTTGTCAAATATGGAGACTTCTTTCTCTACAACGACGTGTCGCCCCAATATGGCGTCATCAACGCGTTTCCCATCCCTGTCAACGAGATTGAGAGAGAAGAGAACTACGACCCCAACGATCCATTCGCCGTGCGATATCGCTGGGTGACCCTTGGCAATCGTACCCTTGAGAACTGGGAAGTAACTCATTTCCGTCTCCTCGGTAACGACATGTTCTTGCCCTATGGCTCCTCAGTCATCGAACCTGCTCGCCGTATCTGGCGACAGTTGATCCTCATTGAGGACGCGATGTTGGTATATCGAGTTGTTCGCGCGCCCGAACGCCGCGTGTTCTACATTGACGTCGCCAACGTTCCTCCGGAAAACGTACCGATGTACGTCGAGGAACAACGCAAGAACCTGCGTACTAATCAAGTAGTAGATAGAGCGACGGGTCGTTTAGATCTTCGTTATGCTCCGCTAAGCATAGAGGACGATTATTTTATACCCGTTCGTGGAGGAGAATCTGGCACTAGAATTGACACCCTGGCGGGTGGACAAAACGCGGCGGCGGTAGAAGACGTAGCATATATTCAGAAAAAACTATTTGCTGCTTTGAAAATACCGCGTGCATATTTAGGATACGATGAGATGTTAGCGTCTAAAGCGACTCTTGCGCAGGAAGATATTCGCTTTTCTCGAACCATCAATGTTATTCAAAAAGTTCTTATATCAGAGCTCAATAAACTCGCGATAGTTCACTTATACGCGAATGGTTTTGACGCCGAAGATCTTCAAAACTTTACATTACGTCTTTCTAATCCTTCCACTGTCGCGCAGCAACAAAAACTAGAACTTTGGCGCTCCAAATTCGAAATAGCTGGATCGATACCAGAAGGCATGGGTAGCAAACAATTTGCTCGTAAAATGATTTGGGGTCTTACAGACGAACAAATAGGCGAAATAGACGAGCAGCGTTATCAAGAAAAAATTGTTGATCAAACGATAGACGCTGCAAAACCGGAAGAAGAACCAGCTGCAGCAAGTGGCAGTGAAGAAGAACCTGCTGGTGAAGAAGAGACAGGTGGAGAAGAAGCAGGCGGAGAAGAAGCAGGCGAAAGTTTATTTGCGGGCGACGATATATCACAAAAACACATTGATGTAGAGCTGTTAACGAACGGCGACGATTTAGAAGAATTTATGCCAGCATTATTCGAAAAAGACAAATTGCCAGTAAAGGCACAATCGCAACTAAAAAAAGCTTTATACGATCAAAGCCGCAGGAAAAAATATCAGGATCACATGCCAGACTTCAAGGGTATGACAGACTATGACGCAGACGGGATGGGCATGAAGGACCCGCACGGAATGGCTGATTTAAAAAGAGCGATTAATCCTTTCAAGGAATCTCGCTCATTTGAAGAAGATTATGTTCGTCCAAATTTGCCAATGTCGTTACAGTCGACACTTCAAAAAATGTCTACCGCGTTACAAATAACGCAACGACAAAATTCAGGTTTACTTTCGGAAGAAATAAACGATCAGACATTAATTACTGAAGAAAACGATTTATTTAATATTGATGGAGATTGAAAGGGCGTACGATGTCAAAAACGCACAACAAAAAAAGAAACACTGCTTTGCTATACGAATTTTTGATAAGGACTATTTCAAGCGCCCTTGTTGAAGACAACAAACGAAAGTCGGCGACCGCCTTGAAAATTCTTCGTAGATATTTCAAGCCAGGCACTCAACTGTATAAAGAATTTCGTATTTTTAATGCGTTAATAAAAACCACAGTTAGTGGAGACTCAGTCGCGACATCGATTCTTAAGGAAGCAAGAGCTGCGATCGAATCTTTGGATTACGATACGTTGGATAGAGAAAAATCTCTATTGATACGTAGTATCAATCACATGATTAAAGACGAAAATTTCTATGATCAACCAATCGCTGAATATAGATTGTACGCAACAATACAAACTTTATTTAATGAATGGAGAAAACCAATTGGTACAGCTGATATTGTGTCGCTTGCTAGTTACGAAAATCAATTACGCGAATGGTTAATAACTGAAAAGAAAAAAGAAGATCAAGCATTAATAGACGAAACGCCTGGAACCACTCGTCTTCTTATGAAGGTCATGATGAAGAAATTGAATGAAAAATATTCGACGACTTTAAATAACGATCAAAGAGAGATCATCAAGGCATACGCTTTTTCCACCGCTAATGAAGATCAAACAACTATCAAGAGAAAGTTAGAAGAAGTTCGCAGTGGGCTTCTTGAAGCGATTGACGTTTATACGGTTCAAAAACACGACAATACTTTTGTTATCGATAAACTACAGGATACAAAATCGAGAATACTGTCAGAATCTCTTGACTCTGTGGACGATTCTACAGTATCCAAATTCATGTTGTATTCCACACTACGTCAAGAACTTACAGAAAATGAAGGAGAAGAGTCATGAAAGACTTGCGCCTATTAAATTCTTATGAAATCTTCGATTATACACCGGAGATGATTAAAGAATCTCGCGAAAAGAACAGCGGTAAGGTAATGATGAAGGGCATATTGCAAAAAGCAGATACGCTAAATCAAAATGGTCGTATTTACCCGCAGCATGTTCTTGAAAGAGAAATTCGCAACTATCAAAAGTTTATTGTAGAGAATCGAGCGTTAGGCGAACTCGATCATCCAGATTCATCTGTCGTTAATCTCAAAAATGTTTCGCACGTTATTCGTGAAGCTTATCTAGAGGGTGGAACAGTATACGGTACTGTCGAATTACTAGATACACCTTCAGGTAAGATTCTTCAATCTCTTGTTGAGTCAGGCGTAAAACTTGGTATTTCTTCTCGAGGAGTTGGTTCTACTAAAAAACAAGGCGATTATCACGTCGTACAAGATGACTTTCAACTTATATGTTGGGATTATGTTTCCGAGCCATCAACGCCAGGGGCGTTTATGCTTCCAGAGGGTCGCAGAATTACTTCTGCTGAACTCCAAAAAGTCTTTAATAAATCTGATAGAATTGACAGAATATTAAATGATATAATTTCTTATGGAGGCAAGTGATGGGACTAAAAGAACCAAGAATCGGATATAATTCAGTAAATGAATTCATAGGATCAGGTCTCCCGTGGGTAACATCCTCTGTCGTGTTTCCGAATATAACATATGGTTATAATTTTCCAAAAATCACTAAACGCGTTTTTGTCTGGAATCAAAACACAGGTAGCAATGTTTACATTCGCGTCGGCTTTACCTCGAACGGTGTAGAAAAAGCCAATTATTTTAAAATTGATGCTGGAAAACAGTTCGAATTTGACGCAAGGATAAAAGAAATATATCTTCGATCAGATACGGCAGTCGACAGTCACCCTGTCAGCATTTACGCAGAATTAGTTGGAATAGATGTCGATCAAATGCCAATTTTAACAGGATCAGTTAATGGAACGACGTTTTGGGAAGGTGTAGGTTGATATGGGAATTACCAAGGGTCAATTAAAGGCGATCGTAAAAGAGTGCTTAGTAGAGATTCTTGCAGAGGGTATGGGCAATAATTTGGTAGAGTCTATAAACGAAGTAAGTAGTAAAAAGGTCGCGAAACAATCTCCCATTACAACAGCAGCTGTCATGCGTCAAAATGCTTCAAAAACTAAATTACAATCAGCACAATTGCGTGAAGCTATACGTTTAGAAGCCGGTGGAAATGATATTATGGCATCGATATTAGCTGATACGGCTGCTAAAACATTGCCGACCATGTTAGAAAACGATAGAATGAAAGCACCGATGCCAAGTGGAAAAATAGAAAATTTGGTCGCCTCTCATAATCCAGAAGATTTATTTGGCGAAGAGGCTGCATCGAAATGGGCAGATTTAGCTTTTATGGGTAAGTCGAAGAAATAATAATAATTTTTTCGTAATTCCTTTTTTTCAGAATATTTAGCAATGCTGTACGGAGAATACTAATGAAATTAACAAGCAATTTATTAAAGAAAATTATAGCTGAAGAAGTTGCCAAGTTCGGCGACATGGAATCAACTGAGGAGCGCGCTTCTGGTGCAGAAGAAGTTGCCGCTGACGAATTTGGTTCTGATAAAGCTCTTGAAAAAAAGATCGACTATATTAAAGCTCTTAAAATCGAAGAGACACGTCTTCGCAATAGACTTAAGAAAATAGTCGAAACGCGGGCTCGCATCCTTCGTGGTATCTGACTTGATTATCCTTGAAAGGCGGTAATTATTATGGGAACACCAGGTAGTGGACGATATACAATTTATTTACCCACAAAAACTGCAAAACTTGACAGGCTGTCGAAGCTTTTCAAGGGAGGATTAAGCGGCCTATACGACGGAAAAGAAAATAACGCTGAGGCGGCTTCCACAGCAGTCGCTGTTGCGAAAAATTTTATTAATGGACAAGGCGATAAAGAAATGTTTGGTAATGGAGTAGACCTTGGTTACGGAGTAAACAATGGTACGGTTCCAAACACCTCAGAGGTAAAATGGAGTAAAGCAGGCGACCCTGCTAGCCCATACTTCGCCGATCTTACTTCGCCAGGACCTGGCAAGACAGATGGCGTAGATAAAGATGCAGATCCAAAAATATCTCCCGAAGACATCAAGCCAAGCTTTGATACGAAAAATCCAAGCGTCAATACCGCATCACCTTCTGCTACTGCTCCTAGACTTGGGACAGTATCTCTGGGCGAAAATTTACAACGTGGCAAAAGCTCAGTTGAATAATCAATATTCAAACGATAATTAAAATAAGAGAGGCACTAGAAGGTATGTCGAAACAACTATATGAAGAGGCTTTAGCCGACGTAAAAAAGCTAAAAGAAATTGCTGAAGACAACGCCAAGAAAGCGTTAATCGAAGCAGTTTCACCGCGAATTAAGGATTTAATTGAAGCAGAACTTCTAAGAGAAGCCTCAGATGAAGAATCTAAGGACGATATTCTTACTGACGACAGTTTAGCATCTAGCGTAGCAGCACCAGTAACCGACGAAGTACCTGTCGAGACCGATCCTAGCGTCGCTGCGGCAATGTCGTTACCTGATGAAGAGGGAAAAGTCACATTAGATTTAGATGATATAAGTGTTGAAGCATCTCCCGTCGATGGTCAATATGAGTTGAGCAACGAATCGATAAAATTACTAAATCCGATCGTTGAAAAACTCAACGCGTCAACCGCTCTTAAGATTGAGTCAAAACTTTTTCAACTTAACGAAGCGGTAGAAAAGTTTTTGGAAGCTAGCATATCCATAAAGAAAACAGCTAACTACCAAAGAAAAATCTTAGAGATGGTCTCTGAGATTGAAACCGTTTATGAATACCTGCAGGAATCTGCAGGAAACCTTCAAGACAAAGGAGTCTACGAAGGAAAATTAGAAAAATTATACCAACAACTCAACAAGCTCGTGGAGCGTTACAACATGAAAAAGAATCTTAAATCATTAACTGAGGCTGAAATAACTCTAAAACTCACAAACGTCCCTGATGAAGTCGGTGATCAATTAGACGATCTCGGCGTCGATCTCGTTACCGATGAAGAGGGCGAAGAACCTGCCGAAGAGGAGTCTGAGGAAGGTGGAGATGAACTTGACCTCAGTGGTGAAGAAGGCTCTGCGGGCGAAGGTGAGGAAGAAGAGGAATCCGAGGAGTTAGACCTCGGCGGTGAAGAAGAAAAAGCTGAGGAGGCTCAAAAAATGGAATCAAAACGTTTAAGCGACAACACAATAGTAGAAATTGATGAAAACATGCTTCGTCGCGAGATCGCTCGTATGCGTTCGCTTCGCGAGGCGGCCGATGACGTACAATCTTGGGGACATGGTCCTGGCGATGTTTCTAGCGGAGAAGATTTCGAGTCTGATGATCTCGGTGATCCCTTCCTCGACATCGAGCTCTCAGAGACTCAAAACCTACAAACCGAAAACGGCGATGAAGGCTGGTGGAAGCTCGGTATCGATAGCGGTTTCGTAACCGCCGATGAAGCCGAAAAGATGAAAAGCATGATAGAAGTTGACGAAATGGATGAAACGGACGATCAACAGGAAGGTGATCAAGACGTCGACCAAATGGAAGAAATGTACGAGCTAGACCAAGAAATGGATGAATTAGCTCAAATGTCGCAGGGTCAACAACAACAAAAGAAGCAACAAGGTCAACAACAACAGAAGAAGCAACAAGGTCAACAACAACAGAAGAAGCAGCAAGGTATGCATCAATATGGCGAAGTTGACGATAAAGAAGAAGAGCAACAGGAGATGGAAGAAGCAGGACAACAACAAGTTCAAGAAGCTCGCCGTCGTTTAGCTCGCGAAGCTCGCCTCCAGACAGAGGCAAAGAAGAAGGCTCAGGCTGCCAAGAAGCAACAGAAGGAAGCCCAACAAAAGGCTCAGAAGAAGCAGCAAGAGGCTCAACAAAAGATGAAGCAGAAGAAGCAACAGGAAGCCCAGAAGGCGAAGCAAGAAGCTCAAGAGCAAGCGAAGCAAGCCAAGAAGATGCAAGAAGCCTATGCTTATTATGCAAATATTTTCAACGAGTCAGTGCGTCGCACTGCCAAGTTACAATCGGTTCTTGCAGAGAACCGCAATGTGGTCCGCCGCAATGGCGCCATGACAAGGTCGACGGACGAGACCTCAACTCTCCGTAAGAAGTTGGCGGAAACGAATCTGTTCAACACGAAACTCCTCTATTGCAACAAGCTACTCCAGAATGAATCGCTCACGAAGCGCCAAAAGGCCGATATCATCGAGCGTCTAGACGAAGCTTCAAGCGAAAGAGAAGTTAAGCTTGTATATGAAAGCCTGGTTAAAACGCTAGCGACACCTTCTCGCTCTTTAGCGGAAGGCGCGCGTCCAGTTCTTGGCTCTTCTTCACAAGCAACGCGTCCAGCATCGACGGTTCTTAGCGAAGGCTACGAGGCTGATCGCTGGGCAAAGCTCGCAGGTCTTAAGTGATTCGTTTTTAGTCAATATTTTTAGGAGAAACAAATGAAACAATTTACACTACAACATTTAGCGCAAGGCATCAAGGATAAGCACATCGGTGCCGAGCGCGCTCGTTTGACAGAGAAGTGGAGCCGCACAGGTCTCCTCCGTGGCCTCGACGGCACCAAGCGCGAAGTCATGTCGCAACTTCTCGAGAACCAGGCTGCACAAGTCCTCAAAGAGAGCAACGCTCTCTCGACCGGCGGCGGCAGCCTCGTCGGCTCCGGACAGATCCAAGGCTTTAGCAACATCGCCTTCCCGATCGTCCGACGCGTGTTCGGTGGCCTCGTCGCCAACGAGCTCGTCTCCATCCAGCCAATGAGCCTTCCCTCAGGTCTAATCTTCTATCTTGATTACACCTACGGCTCAGACGTCGGTAAGCCACTAGGCGAGTCCGGAGAGGTTTACTCTCGTGGTCAATCTCTCTACAACAACCCAGCGGGTAAGGGCGTTCGTTCCGGCTCTCTCGCGACAGGTGGTATGTACGACCTCGTCGGTTCAGGTTACTCTCGCGTAACCGGCTCGATGACTGCTCTTAACCTCGCTGCAGGTACAGTTCATTCCGGTTCTTATAAGGGCGCCGATGCCCTTACTTGGACCGCAGGTGGAATCGTCGCATCAGCAAGCGACTTCTCGGGATCCAACGCTCGCTGGTTAGGATTCGACAGTCAAGTTGAGACGGCATTGTCACAAGGTGACCTCGACTTGTTCTTCGTCTACGTCCCAACCTCCGCGATCTCAGCAGCAATTCCCGCGGCGGACTTCCTCGCCGTCGAGCAAGTTGCATTGTTCAGCGGCTTCGGTGCCAATGCAACTGCGTGGGGTGAAACATACCAAGGTGGCGAGGGCGTCCTCAACCTTCGTCGTCTCAATCTGCGCGGTAACTTCAGCACAGGCACGGGCTTCGTTCCGGATGCATTGAACGGTACGCACGTTCAGTTAGTCCTCAAGGGCGCCAATGGCCTCACTGCGTTGACCGCAGCAGCCACGGGCAAACTGTCCTGCGTCGTAGCGTCCAGCCTCTCTGTCGATTCGGCGTCCGGTGCAACAGTCACTGTTCCATCCTTCGAATCCGACTTCGGCGCTACACCGGCACCGGCAATCCCAGAGATCGACATCAAGATCGAGTCGATTGCCCTCACCGCTGAGACCCGTAAGCTTCGCGCCAAGTGGTCACCGGAACTCGCACAAGACCTCAACGCCTATCACTCGATGGACGCCGAGGTCGAGCTCACCTCGATCCTCTCCGAGCAGATTGCTCTCGAGATCGACCGCGAGATCCTCAACGACCTCGTGACAGCAGCCAACGGCGCCAACTACTACTGGTCGCGCGCTCCAGGCAAGTTCGTCAACAAGACGACCGGCGCTGCAGTCGCGTTAGCTTCGTCCCTCTCTATCGGCCCAGCCTTCACCGGTACGGTCCGTGAGTGGTACGAGACACTCATCGAGACGATCATCGATGTCGCCAACACCATCCATCGTAAGACCCTCCGCGGCTCTGCAAACTTCCTCGTTTGCGGCCCGGACGTCGCAACTATCCTCGAGGCCTCTGTGCTCTATAAGCCAAAGTTCTCCATGGACGGCGAAGGACAGGTTGGTTCGCCATTCACCATCGGTGCAGAGGCGATCGGTACTCTCAGCAACCGCTTCACAGTCTACAAGGATCCTTACTTCGTCAGAAACAAGATCCTCGTCGGCTACAAGGGCGGCAGCTATCTCGAGACCGGCTACGTCTACGCCCCGTACGTGCCACTCATCGTGACACCAACCATCTTCGCGCCTGAGGACTTCACACCCCGCAAGGGCGTGATGACCCGCTACGGCAAGAAGATGGTCCGCAGCGATTTCTACGGGACCGTGACGTGCTTGGACATGAATATCATATGATAGTCGGAAACGACCATCTTTGATAGGAAAGGCCTTCGAAAGAGGGCCTTTCTTCTTTTTGTAGTCATGACTTTTACAAAACGCATGTTACCATGTATATTTAGATCATGATCACATGCAAAGAATGCGGACATGAATGTTCGGCGCAGAATGCTTTAGGATACCACTTACGTTCTCACGGTTTGACGTATCCTGATTACGTAGTCAAACATGAATATGACGGTGCTTGGCCACACTGCAGCTGCGGGACAAAGCTTCCTTACAAAAAAGGAGGCTTTTCTCGTTTCTGTTCCAAGTCCTGTGCAGCTAGCGGGACCAACAATCCCATGTCAGGAAAGACAGGAGAAAAATCTCCGATATTCGGATTAAAGAGAACCGAAGAACAATTAAAGAATTATTCTGAGGGTGCAAAGAAACGTTGGGAGATTCATGGCAATAGAATCAGAAAAATGATGAAAACTGATGCATATAGAGATATGATGCGTAAGTCTAAACAATTTCAGTATGATTCTGATCCTTCATATGCAAATAGAATAAGGCAAGGCGTCAACCGTTTCTGGGCCGAGTCTCCTCTCGCCCCCATCCTGCGTGAAGAGGCCTCGCAGCGCGCCATCAAGCTCCTCGCCGAGAATAAGATCGGTCCGCAGGCTCCATTCAAGCAGGAGACCTTGGTCAGTCCGTGGACGGGTGAGGAGGAGCACATGCATTCGTCTTGGGAGTCGATCTTCTTTCAGACATGTATCGAGAGGCGGTACGAGGTGACCAAGAACCATGGGATCACGATTCCTTACGTCCACCCGGATGGAACGACGCGGAACTATATTCCAGACTTCTTTGGCCGCGAGGACCGGGTGTTGTACGAGATGAAGGGTCGGCACGACGAGGTTGACGAGGCCAAGTGGAATGCTGCTAGGAATTATTGCGATCGCATGGGATGGGGATTCGTGGTCATGTTGTCGCCGTAGACCAGGATCGCCTCTTACATAATTCCGATTATTGTTATAAGGTTTCCATGACCTTGAATTTGCCGATATATTCTAGGACCTGTGGAGACTGTACCAAGTGCTGTGAGGGATGGCTCGAAGGTATCGTGCATGGTTATAAGATGTTTCGAGGTTGCAACTGTCATTTTTTAGAAAAGACGCGTAGGATATACGAATCAAGACCAGAGAATCCATGCAAGAGTTATAATTGTGCTTGGCTGTCAGAGGACGTCATTCCAGGTTGGTTAAAACCAAATTTATCGAATACGATAATAACGAAAAGATCGACTCGGATTCCTGCTGAGGGAGGAATGAAAACGATAACGTATTACGACGTTATAGAAGCGGGCAGCAAGCTAGATTCGTCTGTCCTCAATTGGTTGTTGCATTGGGCGATAGACAACAAATTAAATGTTGCATACGAATTAGAAGGTAAAGTTCATGTCGTCGGTGAAGAAGACTTTAAGGGGCTGTTGAATCGATGAAAAGTCGAAGAAAACATGGGCAGCCCAAACTCCACAAAGACAGATGTGAAATATGCGCATTTAACACCCCAGCAGCCTTAAACATTCACCATATAATTCCGAGGTGCGACCCAAGGTGCACTAACGACAACAATAATTTGGCCATCGTCTGTCACACGTGTCATGATTTAATTCACGCAGGAGAAATTATAGTCATAGGCGTATATTCTTCTACGGGTGGTAGAAAACTATTATGGTTTAAAGATGGACAAGAGCCGCCGCTCGAAAAAGAATTTTGGTTAGTAAAAGAAAATCCATTAGTGTTAAGAAAAAGAAACAAGTTTGTAAAGTAATTTTTCATTATTTGTCTTTTTTTAATTCTAGGTGTATTATTACTAGTATGCAAACGAATAAAAACGCCATAAAGAATAGTTTTATACTAGCTTTGGTGTTAGGACTAACCATACATGGATGTGAAAGACCGAATCCATATAAACTCGCGGGTGACACATCTGCAGTTTTTGAAGATTGTCCTGCACCGCAAACTCATACCTCTACAGCAAATGGTTCTACCGTTACCGGAAATACAAACGCTGAAACTGTAACGGGTACAACAGCCGGCGCGCCGACGAGCCCGACGAGTACCGGTCAAAACCAGCAAGAATCAACCGAGCTTGATGTGAGACAATTAGATTATTCGGAGGCGTTGCGTACTGCCAGCATTTTATTGATTGGAGACGTGCCAACGTTATCAGAAATTTATGAATTAGGCGATCTTCCTCCTGATGTTCAGAAATCAAAATACGAAGAACTCGTTGATAAAAAACTTGCAGATCCTCGATTCGCTGCTACTCTAGTCGAGTTCTTCAAGTATACATTTAAGATGAGCGGAGCTTCATTGGTTGTTGGTGAACCCACTCGTGATACGGCTCCTGTTTTTGCAGCAAAGGTTGTTTATGAAGAAAAAGATTGGCGCAACGTTCTTATTCAGCAAGCTAATACATGTCCTACTTTTAATCCTACAAACAATACCTTTGTTGATGGTTCTTGCAATAATCTTCCCGCGGGGATGAATCACTCAGGAATTTTAACAGATCCAGGCGTCCAAAGTTTGTATTACGGAAACCTATCATTTCGTCGCAATAGATTCTTTCATGAAACATTCTTATGTAGATCAGGTAATGAACAATCTGGTGGCGAACCTACAGATCAACCGCCTGGTGTAGCACCGTGTAATGGCGTCGAACCCATACCTGGGTATCAGAATAAATGGCCAGTTAATGAAATTGCAGGAACTTGCAACGGAGGTAGGGTTGATTTCCATGCTTACAACACTAGCAATGTTTGTGCCAATTGCCACGCTACGTGGAACCATCGAGCGCCTCTCTTTGGTCAATTTGATTCTAAGGGTATATTTCAAGCCTTAACGCCCGCGGGCGAATATTCAGTTTTCGTACCTGTTAATGGTTCTCCGCGAGCTAAACTTTCTGATTGGCTCTGCACCGATCCTTTGATTTGTCCGAATGGTGGTAACAATACCGCGGCCTGGAAGAAGACGATGAAAGTCGATGGTGCTGAAATATCCGCTCAAGCAGCGACGATTAATGAATTGGGTCAACAGATGTCAAAAGACGATGAAGTCATCGAATGCGCAGTGAAAAGAGTTTGGAATTATGCGATGGGTCGAGCAGACATTACAGAAATTGGTGGTAGATCATGGGTAGTACTCCCCGATAGAAACGATCCGAATCCTGAATTAGTTACAATGACGAAGCTAGTAAAAGATTTTAAAGGAAATGGGTTTAACCTAAAGAAAACGCTTCGTACGATTCTTGTCTCAGACGACTTCGTGAGGTTTTAAAATGAAAAACAAATATTTACCAGGAACAATATTCGTCGCATTATATAGTTTGTCGGCTGCATGTGGTTCCGAGGCTCCCGACGTTGGCGAGAATAATTGTCAAGAATACGACTCTACTGTCGTAGTGGGCGTTGGTGGTTCTAGTTCGTCTATAACCACGACTGTTGCTTCAACTTCTGCTGTTCAAACAACCGTAACATCCGCAGCAACCGGTGGATTCGAAAATTCGCAATATGATGTACCAAATCATGATGAAATTTCAACGCGGTTACACAGCTGTCATAAATTATCTTATGTGCAATTAGGAAATTTTTTAAGAGCCCGAGGCGTCGCAATTCCACAAGGTAATATTTCAGATACTAAAATGACTCAAACAACGGTTTTTGGTGCGAATCAAACGCTCGGTAATGTATTTGGAGGGTCGGGTTCGGCTTGTGAAATGGCTATCACCGATGCTAATGGAACGAATGACCCCATTTGTCCTTCAAATGAAACGTGCTTTTGTAATCAAGACGACAAGATGAATCAGGTTAATAGAAGTTGTTTAGATGTCGGTAATAATTCACCTGATGCTGCAGATGGATATTGTGTATCGAAACCTTCCACTGCAGGATTTTTATATTTTACTGGTAAAGATGCATTAGGGGTGCCAAAGTTAGATTCGCGTTTGGGCGAAAAAGAAGAACATTCGACAGCTTCGGCGATGAAGTTGATGGATATTTTTATCCAGGCTGCGCCTCAGATTATTGCCAATATTGGTGATCCACTGAAATCCCCTGCATGTACGCTCAATGGTAAAAATCTTCCAATGTTCGCTAACGATGGAAGTTGTGTAGAAGAATCTGT
>Ga0172362_10000610_pt1 | contig 29724 bp, 27 predicted proteins | sample LakKivs1_kivu2a2_FD_114534 | JGI IMG/M metagenome (GOLD analysis project Ga0172362, IMG submission 114534) | Sediment microbial communities from Lake Kivu, Rwanda - Sediment s1_kivu2a2 | ecosystem: Environmental > Aquatic > Freshwater > Lake > Sediment | place: Rwanda: Western Province, Lake... | reverse complement strand
GAAGTCGGTTATTACCAAAGTTTATTTTTGGTCATAATCAAGGAAAACTTGTAATCGAAATAGATAAACATCCAGCTAAAGATTTTATTCAACCGACCGTCTGAACTTCTCCGGTGTTCCCTCCTGTTCGAAGGTTTTCAAATAAAGTATTAATAGGAATAAAAATAGTGAATTAATTATTAAAAATTGTTAGGTCTGGGAGGCTTAACACCTCATGGAAAAAAAGTATGTCTGGGAGATAAGAACATTATGAGAAAAAAAAGAAACCATGAAGTCTGGGCTGGTATCGTAACAATCATCATGATCCTACCTGTCGTGACAGTATGTGTGAACGCAGATGAACCGTTTAAACCGATAATACCTGATTCTCCTATGTTTATACATAATGGTGGAAATGCTATTAGATTTGGAGCATGGAATTGTGTTCTTCAATGGCAAAATGTGTGGAAAAGAGATGGTATTACTGGTGGAGAAGGAAATAGGATTGCTACTGATGGTTCCAATGCTTATGTTGCTGGAGTGGATTGTTACGGTGATGGTGTAATATTAAAATATAGTACGACAGGTGATTTGTTATGGGATGTTACACCAGAGAGCTTGTCACAACCTGAAGACTTGGCTGAATATGTTGGTTATCATCCTCTGTCTGGAAAGGGGTGCGAACCAGAAAATTTTACTCAAGAACAACATGAAATTTCTTCCAGAATAATGAATATGTCTTCTCTTTGGGATGTTTGTTATGATAACATTCGTCATGAAATAATATCTGCTGGTCAAGCACAGGTACTTGGAATACCAGTATTGTTGATAATAAAGCGTGACGCAGAAACAGGTCAGAAGATTTGGGACAAAGTATATTCATTTATTGGTACTGGTTATGAAGGAAAACCAATAGCTGGGGGAGTCTCTGTCGATGAGAACGGTGACATATTCGTTGCTGGTGGAATCTATACTTCTGTAGATGTTATGGGTGTAGAGTGGGTGACATCTATAATCGGTTTGAACTTGAATCTTGGTCCCAATGGTATTCGTCATTGGGTAACTATTGATGATAGACTCTCTGAAGGTGGTTGGGTTGTTTATTCAGGAAATGGTTTTATTTCAGAACGGTTGTTCACTGCTGGATATAAATTTATTCCGACAACTTGGAGATATTCATTCTTGGCATCTGAACTTAATCGTAATACAGGAGATACATTCAATAACATTGAAAGAAACAACGATATGTTCTGTGTCCATATGATTACAGATGAAAATGCAATCTATGCAGTTGGTGGATTTGGAATGAAGGAGATGGGTGCATTGTTGAAACTTACTCCTAGTTTGGAATTGGTGTACGAGAAGACCATTCGTAATGACTTCTTTCAGGACATTGCTGTCAAAGGAGATATGTTAGCATTGTGGGGCATGGTGGTACAATTTAATTATACAATATCACTGGTCAACAAATCAAGCGGAGAAAAGATAACACGAATGAAAGTAGGACAAGTATCATATTTTTGTGGTCCATATCCAAACACAGGATCTGGACTTGTTGTTGACAATGATGGTAATTTTTTACTGTCTGGTGGTTCAGGAGCAATAGATACTCTTAAATGTACTATCTCTTATATTACAGGTATACCTGGCAGTGAGATGGAACATAACTAGGTGGATGAACCATGAAGAAAACACTATCTCTCTTTTTCTTTCTTCTTTTATTTCTTTCGGCAATCGTATCAGCGAATACTATCTATGTTGATGATGACAATTATGGTTTTGCGGATGGTACAATAGAACATCCGTATCCATATATCTTTATGGGTATTAACAAATCACAGTCAGGTGATACTGTCTATGTCTTTAATGGAACGTATCGTGAATGTACTCTTATTGATAAACCGATTACTCTGATGGGAGAAAACAGAGAAACGACACATATACGCAATCTGGCAGCTGTTATTTTTCAGATAACATCTGATGATGTGCACATTGAGAATTTTCGTTTTGTAAATCCTACTAGAACGGCATATCCAGAGATATATATTACTGCAGATAATTGTTCTATTACAAATAATTTATTCGACAATAAATGTCCAATATTTATACCATGTACTATTTCATTGAACGGAGCAAATCACAATGTTATCTCATCGAATGTTTTTGGTGGTGAAGCACAAATGATGGCTATTGCGTTGGACAATTCTCATCGTAATGTAATACAGAATAATACAATAAGTGCGTCTCTCATTGGTATTGGTCTTCGTTCATCTGAATGGAATGTGATAACAAAAAATTATCTTGTGGCTCTGAATTCATTCTATGAGTCCTCACATAATGAAATCACATTTAATACATTTCCTGGAGGACCTGTATTGTGTCTTACTAATGTCACAGACACCATTGTTGAGAAAAATAACTTTGGAATATATAGATTGTTGCTTCATTTGAAATTGAAAAATCCAATGATATATTTGGAGAACAGCAGTATTTCATTCGATGGTAACTATTGGGGTAGAAGTCGGTTATTACCAAAGTTTATTTTTGGTCATAATCAAGGAAAACTTGTAATCGAAATAGATAAACATCCAGCTAAAGATTTTATTCAACCGACCGACTGAACTTCTCCGGTATTCCCTCCTGTTCGAAGGTTTTCAAATAAGCTTTTTATACCTATTAAAATAATCGATTATCAATAAAAATTGATACAACGTCTGGGAGACATTGATCATATGAACCATGATAAAAACATTATAAGAATGATAGCAGGTAGTGTACTCGTCGGTCTCTTTATCCTACCGACGCTCTCTGGAGCAGCTCAACCAACCGCCACCGAAACATCAGCACCAACTGATATCGGACCGTTCTGGGGTCCTATTTTTTATGCCAAATGTAAAACCGATTATGAACTGTACTATGATCCTCAGCATGCAAGGCAGATACTAGCCCCCTGCCTTCGTTACACCGTGATAGGATTTGGGAATCATTATATTCAGTATTCGATCACCTACAATCTCTCTTTCTATGGAACGACGATTTGGGAGAACCAAACCTACGTATTCGATGATTTCCTCTACTTCATTGGACGACCTTTATCATTTTTCTCTTGTCTCATGACTGGTTTCATCCCCTGGAAATTCATTGCTCATAATGAGTGGAGGCTCCCTCGCTATAATATCAGTGGTGGCAGCTGGGCTATTGAGCTTACAATTGATAGAGGAAAATACGTCACGCATGCAGACTACGTTTACGGATGAACCAATAGTTCATCAGGGTTATCAGGTGAGGCTCCCTTGGGGGGAGTATCCATGATCTGCAAAATCTCCCTGCGGGCATTCTCCATTTCTACTTCCACCAGTCCCTTGTTGGCAAGCGCAGGGATGATGGCAACGAGCGCGTTCTCGGTATCAGGGAACACATAAAATAAGACTTCGTAATCCTGTAATCGGAACTCCATCTCCCCAAGACCGAGCTGGGAATATAATCTGATGACCCCAAACACGTCATCCATAGCTCGATGAATCATGTCCCACATGTCCCGCACCTCAGGTTTGAACCCATCACCGGAGGGCATGACACTGATCATGTTGCAACGTGCGACCATGCACGCAAGCACGTCATCAAGCTTCAATAAATCATCAAGGACACGAGCGATCGGATCGTCTCTCATCCCACCACCACAGAAGTAACTTATAGGTTCACGCTATAAAAGATTTTCCTCAAAAGAACAAGAAAAGAAAAAAAGAGAAGATTACATTTTTTTGTATGCAGTTGCATCAAGAAGAGTATTCAGCTCTGCTTTATCAGTTATTTCGAGCTCCACGAGCCAGCCGTCATCATACGGTTTATCGTTGATGATCTCAGGGGACTCGTCAAGTTTCGTATTCACTGCTACGATTTTTCCACTGACTGGTGCGTACACCTCTGAGACTGATTTCACCGATTCAACTACGCACAGCTCCTCACCTTTCTTGACTTCTTTGCCAACCGCTGGTAATTCAACAAAGACGATATCGGTGAGCGCCTCTTGTGCATGATCAGTGATACCGACTTTTACCTTGTTTCCTGCACTCTTCACCCACTCGTGGGTTTTCGTGTACTTCAAACCATCTCTCACTTCGTTGGTCATAACTATCGCAAGCAGGTATTTCTCGGTTCTTTTAAACCTTTTCTCCTCCAAAAAAGAGGGATAAAACTATTTCAACAAGCATCAGTAATATCCCTTGATGCCATCACGAGGAGTTATTCGACCAGCACGACCAGGAGATATCAAGGGTATCCTTTCCATCGAACAGAAATGCTTCCCAGACCACCTCGCCTACACTCGTCGCCAATACTGGTACCTTCTCACCAAAGCACATCGAACCTTCCTCGTAGAAACCCAGGGGAAACAACTACGGGGATTCATTGTTATTCTCTATCGAAAAGGAACCACGGTCGCTGGACTGGAGACCATTGATGTCGACCCTGATTTTCAGCACCATCATATCGCAAGCCGCTTATTACAAGCAGCTGAACAACAAGCAAAGAAGAAGGGAATGAATACCATGCGTCTCGAAGTCTCGGTCACGAACCGTCCTGCGCTTGCCTTGTACAATAAACATCATTACCAGAAGGTTGCTGTTTTAAAAAATTATTATCTGTATCCTCACGATGGTTCAACCGATGTTTTCCGCATGAGCAAATCACTGATCTGAGATTTTTCCATAGGGACCCAATGTTCTCCTTCAAGCACAGTGTACCCATTGGTATACTGTTCCATGATGTTCAACAATCCGAAACGGAATTGTTCAGGAACGAGGAGCTGGTCACAGGTTTCCTTTCTCACATGGATGCGCTCCACATGATCAATACAGTGAACTGCAGGGTAGTCACCCTTCCCCTTGAGCAAGTAAAACGATTGATCTTTTTCGTCTGAATCGAGACGCAGATTCGTAGAACCAATATTTTTTGGGAATTCAGCGATTGCCTTTTCTGTATAATTTAATATCCTGGGGTCAAAACCATTTGCTAAAAGATACAGTAAAATCCCAGCACATTTCGAACATGTCCCGCACGGAACAACCTCACCTTTCTCAAGATGACACGAATGACATGAGCGTTGCAAGGCAGCGTACTGCGGGTACCGTTTCACCAAAATGCGTTCTACAATGAGTCCTGAGATACCACGCACCGCAGACCATTGATTCATCCCAGGAATCCTTTTCTCAAACCATTCTAACATGCGAAGATCATACGACTGCTCCTGATCATACACGCCATAATAATGAACAATCCCTAAATAGGACGGCACATGTCTCAGATCATCAAACTCACTTCCCAGAAGAATGTTGCCCACCCGTCTTTCAATAAAAACAGGTAGGTACAAGAAAATGTAGTAAGGAAACACGCAGGATCGAATCGCGTACGTATCTGCCTTCACTCGGCGATGGTCAGGTCTGATGAATTCCAGGTGATCGCAGACGAACAAGTACAGCTGATCGATGTTGGTCCACACGCGATAGGTTCTCGGCTCATGTTGCTTGTGGTACCGATAGGCTGTTAGTGCTGTTCTCCAATGTCCCCCGCTCTCATTGACGTAGAACGGATGCACTTCGACTCCCATTTCTCTCAGCATCGCATACGTAAGCAGGCTTTCCTTTCCTCCGCTGGAAAGAATCCCGCAGCTCTGATGGTTTACTGGTTCTCCTAGGGGCATGTCTTTTACTACATCGCGTGGTTGGAACACTGCCCAAGGCTTAGCATCCTTTACGGTCACCTTGTCTTTACGGGGGAGATAGTCTGGTTTGATGAAATTAGTTCTCCATTTCATGATGTTGTTCACAAAGGTATCTTTGCTGAACACGATGTTGAGATCGTTGAGTAAATTTAGATCAGCGGTGCTGATAGGATACTCCAAAATGAATTTTTTAGTAAACAACCCATAATTCAAGAGCGGGATGGTAAACGCCATGCGCACCAATGGAAGGTACTGTTTGTCCACGGGTGTATCATAGCGTGCCATGAGCTGAAACGTACTTTTTTTTCCTTTCAGATCTTTCACGGTAATACGTGAAGATGCTTGTGTCCCTTGAAGTGTTGGTTCTGAGACCGTAATGGATTCGAGACATCGGAGTTTATTCATTTCGCTAGCCATGGACATCCTCCACTGCATCAACAAGTTCGCCTACCCCTTCTGTCAGTGGATCACTAACAGGTACATGGAATATTTTTTTATAGTTTTTCTTTGCAGCATTGATATCGTTTTTCGTCATGTGCTCATGATTGATGCCAATGCCGAGGAGTGATTTACTGGTGAGCAGCTCCGCGATACGTACGACGCGCTTTGGGTCAGGCATCGGGTACCCTGGAAACCCATCAAGGTGTGGTCGTTTCGGTGCATCCACCAGGAGGAACCCATGGATTTGACCGGCAGCAAGGATCTCAAAACCACCGGGGAAAAACGGATGCACCAGGCTTCCTTGTCCTTCGATGATCATGAACTCAGGTTTCAAATCCTTCCAGGAATCAAGGATCGCTCCTTCGATGCCGCCTGAGACGAAATCGTTGATGAGTGCATCCATGACCACCCCGTGAGGCCATCCTTGCAGCCACCCGGTCTGCCCTGTGAAAATCATGTCAGCGGTTCGTCCCCTTCTTTTTAGTTCCTCGACAAGGAGCACCGCAATCGTTCGTTTACCAATCGCTGAATCAGTTCCGAGTAACGCGATACGGGTTGACGGTACTGTGGTGATGTCACCGGTGTAAAAGCGTCGGTGATCACGGAAGATTTTTCGAACATCAGTAATCGTGCAATGATTTTTTTTCGCAAGGTTGATGAACCGTGGTTCGTCTGATAAAAATTGATGTAACCCAGACACAACGTTCATTCCTTTTGAAAGTGCCCATAGAACTGCTTTGTCGTACCCTTTTGGTAGGACACCACCTTCTGAGACCGCACCGATGATAAACGTATCAGGTTGTGTCGATTTGTACGCCTTGTTAAGATTGTTGAGTAGAGGGATTCCTTGTTTCTGTGGATCTAAGAATGTGGCAGCATCACCTGGTGGTAAGGTCGTGTCAACGACGCAGGCGATATCATATTTCTTGCTGTAGCGGACCAGTCCATGTGCTGTTTTCCCATCAGCACAGCGAAACAAGCGATCTGCATACACCAACGCACGACTTTTCACCATGAATAACCAAATCCGTTTCCGGTCCCGATCTTACCGAAACTTTCTCCCCGTTAAAACAATCACGTATTCACTATTGAGAACTCGATGTTGTTTAAATCGAATTAATCCTTCCACAGGACTGGCTGATGCTGGAAGCACGTTTAATCCTTCAAGATCCCGCAGCATCGTATGGTATTTCATCATCCGAGCGTCGCTTGCATAGTCAGCCCAGCCGTTCGTCTCATAAAGTGCATGCAACGCCTCGTCACCATCGTAGGAATGATACGCGATAAGTGGTTCGTTGATACTGGTCTCTTTGATTTCATTAGGTCGAAGGTCCTCTGTTTTTGACGCGCCGGTTTTGAAGCTTTTAATCACTGGGTTCCCGCCTGACGTGGAGGCCCCAACAAGGTACGGCATACGATCGATGATACCGTGATCAAGAAGATTTTTGAATCCTTGGTAAATGCCGACGAGCGTGGTTCCATTGCCGACCGGTGCTGCAACCGCAGTCGGGTTTTTCCCAAGCTGATGGTAAATCTCATAGGCAATCGACATGTATCCTCTCCAGCCTTCATTGCCGTTCCCTGGGTTCGCATCATACACATGTTCCTTGCGTGCGAACCGTCTGCTTTCTTCCACCGCGTCTTCGTATTTCCCATCTGTTGAAACAATCTCTGCACCGAAACGTAAGAGCTCAGCACGTCGTCGTGGGGAGAGGGTGTACTGCTCAGGAATAAGAATTTTTGCTTTCAAACCAGCTAGCCCAGCGAAGTACGCAAGCGACACGCCGTAGTTGCCGCACGTGCCGACCGTGATTTCGCGATAGCCCTCTCTCACTGCTTTTTGTACATGATAGCGCGAGATGCGATCTTTCTGTGTACCGGTCGGGTTTCCACCCTCAAATTTCAGATAGATATTTCCAAAACCGATAGCACGTTCAAGGTTACGCGCGCGCGTAAAGAGAGTCTCTCCTACACCATCAAAGGGTGGGGGCTCATCATCACTTTGGAGTCCCGGTAAATCCATTTTTTTTTCCTCATCGTTGAAAAAATTTTACCAATACTATATCATCAACCACGTATTAAAATGTTATGAAGGTTGACAAAATTTTTTTTAATTTTTTTTCTCAGCAACATTCTCACGCATAATGATGCAGATTTTTTTCTTCACATGCATAACTTTTTTCTAAGGTTTTTTTTCGTAAAAGAATTTATAAACAGGTCGTGCATTGCCTTTTTTAACACCATAAAAAAAGGTGTGAATATAGGGATGGAACGACCATGACGCAATATTGTTCTGTGTGCGGTGGTGAACTTGCACCGGAAGAAGAGGAAGAAGGAATTTGCGAGAGCTGTAAACTTGCTCAACACGGTACGTTTACGACCGACGAAGTTGAACCAGAAGCTCGCTAATATCTTTTTTTTATATTTCTTTTCTTAGCATCAAGTTTTTTTTTATTTCATATGCATACGATTAAATACTTAATGATTATTCGCAAAACTAACGAGGAATCACACCATGATTGTAGGATTTGTGTTAATCAACATTGCACCGCAACATGAAACAGAAGTGTGTCATAAACTCATGAAACTTCCAGAGATCGTTAAGCTGCACCCGTTGTTTGGAGAGTACGACCTCATCGCGAGATTCAGGCACAAAATCATGAGGAACTCGGATCTTTTGTTGTCAATAAAATACGGTCTATCCAGGGTGTATTGAACACAAAAACCATGACCGGTATCAACTTCTAATACGCTTCACAATCTTATTTGAATTGTTGGTAAATGTAACTTTTCTTTGGTAGCACCAGCCCGGTATGCTGCTTGCCTTTGTAGTTCGAACGTGTTGGTTGCGGATGCTGTGCTGTAGTGTCTAACGGTAAGATGAGCAGTTGTCCAATGCGCATCCCTGCTTTCAACAGAAAGGGTGCGTCTGAGGCGTTGAAAATTTCTAAGGTCAGGTTTCCTTTCGAGCCTGGTGAGATGAGCATGCTGCCCATGTGGGAGGTGATACCGATGCGGGCAAGAGTAGTCGAACCATCGTACAACCCTGCGTGGTCATTCGGCATCGTGATGTGCTCAAGTGTTGAGCCTAGTATCAATTTTTTTGGGGGGAGAAGGTAGATGTTTTTCTTCATAACTTTTCCAGCAGGTTCAGCGAATTGGTTGGAGAGATGTAATCGTACGGACGCTGATTTGAGAACAGGTGAGGGTATGATCCTCAGTTTTTTTTCTTTGAGAAGTTTCTTGATAGATCGATCAGAGAGAAGCATGGTGTTCACTACGTGCAATGAACTCATGAACCCTTAAAAAGATGTCTCTTCGATAGATCTTTCTTACTGATTTTCTTTTGATCTCATCATTTTCTCAAGGGTGGCGTAGGCTTTCATCGCATCATGTTTTGCGAGAATGAAGGTTAGTTCGGTGTCGGTGGAGATGATTTCAAAGATGTTGATGTTCTCCCAGGCGAGGTTGCGGATGAGATGGAAAATCACTCCCGGTGTTCGGAAGTACCCTTGTGGGAAGGTCAGGGTAAGGGAGATGAGATTTCTTTCGACATTCAGGATTTTTTCGTTTTTGAGAAACTCTAGAGTTTTTTGTCTGTAGCGTTCGTTGGTCGCAATGCTGACTTCCCATCGTCCATGGATGATGTTGAGGATGTCTCCGTTTTCGAAATTGACGATATCATAGAGTTGTTTGAGGGTGTCGAAGAGGGTTGGTGACCGGCGGACTGAGATATCGCAGATATCTGATTTTAATATGATTTCTGAGCGGTAGTCGAAGGTGATTGGTTTATGTGTTTGATGGAGGGTTTCTTCGTAGCGTCGTAGTGCCATGACGATGGCATGGAGTTTTACGTCTTTTCCTAGTTCAGCTTCGATGTCTGGTTGAAGTATTTTTGCGAGAGCCCCATGGGAGATGATTCTTTGGTACATTGCTTCAAGGAGGAACACGCGATCGTTAACGATTTTTTGTACGATATGGCTTACCGTGACCATCACAAACACCTTTTATTTTGTTATTATTATCACAATATGTATTTATATAACTTTTTATTATATAATTACAGACTATATAAAAATCAGGGGAAAGGAACCCTATCAAACGAGGGATACCATGAACATTGTTGGACAAGTCTCATCAACAGAAGAAGCAGAAGAAATCAAAGCAATCGTCGCCTGTTTCGTCCTCAGAAACAGAGTTAAAGAACTTGCCCTTCAAGCAGCAGAAAAGACGATGCTCTATGTACCTAAATAGTAACCAACGATTCTCTAAAATTCTTACTGCTGCTGTGCCCACTCTTTTCGGACAAACGGTGGTTTGATGACCTTCGCATTCACTGGTTTGTCACGAATCATGATTTGAAGGGTGCTACCAACCTCTCGATGATCAGGATGAACGTACCCCATCGCAATCCCAACATTGAGACACGGGGAAAGCGTCCCACTCGTCACCACACCTACTTTCTTCCCGTCTTTTTGAATCTCGCAGTGATGACGAGGAATACCTTTGTCAACACACTGTAAGCACGTGATTCGTTCAAACCCGCCTTTCTCTTTTTGCTTGAGTAGTGCTTCTTTTCCAATGAACTCATGATCCCAGAAAATCGTCCACCCTAGCGTTGCCTCAAGTGGCGTGCGGCCGCCTTCGAACTCGTTACCAGCAAGCATGAAACATTTCTCAAGACGTAGTGTATCACGAGCAGCAACCCCAATCGGTTTGATACCAAACTCTTTTCCAGCATCAAGGAGAGCCCGGAACACAGCTTCTGCTTTCTTCGGTGGAGTTATCTGCAGCTCAAAACCAAGCTCACCAGTGTACCCGGTGTGAGAAAGGATACATTCAACCCCGCCAACCGTAGTCATCATACAACCAAAAAACTTTACAGTGCTCAGATCTGCTTTGGTGAGTTTTTGTAACGTGTCCTTTGCCTTCGGACCTTGAATCGCTAGAATTGCGTACTCACGAGAAACATCCTGAGCCTTCGCCTGCAGATGATGCTTCTTTGCTTGATCATTGAGCCACTTGGTCGCAATCTCTGACATCCCTGCATTTGGAATCATCATGAACTTGTCACCAAGATGCATGAAAATCGTATCATCAATAATCGTCCCGTTCTCCCGTAGAATTTCAGTGTATTGTGCTTTTCCATCTTCGATGCGACCAGCATCCTCTACCGTGACCAAGCTGATCAGCTTTGCTGTATCCTTGCCAGTGATCCAGACATTGCTCATGTGAGAGACATCAAACAACCCAACAGATTTTCGGACGGTGAGATGCTCATCCATGATCGAGGTGTACATCACAGGAACTTCGAAACCAGCAAAATCAGTGAATTTCGCACCAAGACTACGATGTAGCTCATATAATGGTGATTTGACAACCATACCTGTCGCCCCCGGGAGTATACTATATGGTCTAGTTTAATATTTCGACAAATTATTTATCCACACCTGTTCATAAGGGACGTCGATGAAACCAACAGATGTACCAGGTGTGTTTAAGAAAAACGAACGGATTTTTACAAAAAATCCGACAGACTGCAAAGGCACGAAAGTCTACAGCGAACATCTCATCACGGAGGAAGGAACAGAATACCGTTCATGGAACCCGTTCCGCAGCAAACTTGCGGCAGCAATCCTCAAAGGCACACAGGTTCCTCTCACCCCCCAGATGCACCTCCTTTATCTTGGAGCTGCCACGGGGACGACGGTGAGTCACCTTTCTGATATTCTTACCAGTGGAACGATTTACGCTATCGAAAACTCACCGGTTGCCATGACCAGCCTCCTCAATGTGAGTGACAGGCGACCGAATATCGTCCCTCTTCTAGAGGATGCGAACCACCCTGAACGCTACCGTCTCTTCGTCCCACCTGTCGACGTTCTTTATCAAGATATTTCCCAGCGCAACCAAGCAGAGATTTTCACCAGGAATGCAACACAGTATCTGAAAAAAGAAGGAACCGGTTTTCTCATGGTCAAAGCACGCAGTATCGATGTCGCTCTTAAACCAAAACAGGCGTACGATCTCGTCTGCTCCCAGCTCAAGACATCAGGGTTTCGTATCCTAGAAATGCAGGAGCTCGGACCGTATGAAAAAGACCATGCTGTTCTTCGTGTCTCATGGTAAAAAAAATTCTTCTTAAATAGAGATCGTGATTTCTTTCAGCATTTTATTAATACTGAAGATAGGAGCATCAAGAAGGAACTTTTTAAACTGGTTTTCAGGGATGAGCGGTGATTTACAGATGATCTGGGCTTTCATCACATGCTTCGTGATTTCCTCGAGGTACAGTTTCTTGATTTCTGAAGAGTTTTTCTCAATCTTCTTCCGAATCACCTTTGTTTTCAAGGTGCCGTTTTTCATGCTTCTCTTCTCAAGTCTGGTGAGCAAAGGAATGACCACACTATCAATCATTTCTCCTTTCTCCAGGTCCACGAGATCATCAGCAAGCTGGTACGCAAACCCGACCTCACGGCCGTACTCTTCGAAGACCTCGGCAAGACCATCAGAGGCGTTCGCCCAGTACGCAGCTGCTTTACACGCAGCAGAGAACAAGGTAGCGGTTTTCAACTCGATAATCCTACTATAGAGCACGAAAAATTTCGACCCTGCTTTGATGTCCACGTTCTGCAAATCTTTACTATTGAAGTTGATTTCGTTGAGCTGGCCGTCAAGCGTGTTTCTCCAGGCGTCCATGTAGATTTTCGAAATCTTCTCCCCATAGGAAACAGCAATATCGAAACCTAGGACGAGCATTTTATGACCTATCAAGATAGCATTATCAATACCTTTCTTAAGGTAAAAAGCAGGTTCACCTCTGCGTGTCATGTCCCCATCGATGATATCATCATGAACCAGGGAGGCACCATGGGCAAGTTCAATAGCGACTGTTCCTTCTAAAAACCGTTGATATTGTTGAGGTGATTCATTGCCTCCAGTACAGGCTTTAAAAACGATAGCAGCTAAGAGTGGTCGAAGTCGTTTTCCCCCGTCTAGGATATTGATAATATTATTATCAGTGACAATATCCTTTATTTTTTTCTCGACGTCCTCGTACGCATGCGAAAGAAAGACTTCTAAGGCAAGCGTTTGTTCGACCATCGTATCGACCATATACCTTCGTGCTATAAAACGACCCTGATATTCGTTTCTATATAATATACTCTTCTATACTATTATTTGACAGTCGTTGTATAAGAAGCTACCGTTATTTTCGCAGGGACTTTGCTATAATATAAATTTCTGAGCTACTTTTCCGTGAGGCTTCAGGTGAAAAAATTTTCACCAGGGAAAAGTGCTTTTTCACCTTTTCAAGGAAATCTTTTGTTTCTGTCCCTTCGAAGTTTTTACAGACGAAATGACCACCTGGTTTTAACAGGAGCAATGCTGCTTCCAATGCGTGTTCGCACAACCACGCGCTTCGTGCTTGGTCCACCGAATAGTTCCCAGAAATATCAGGTGCCATATCAGAGAGAACCACGTCCGCTTTCTGACCATTCATCTTTTCAAGAATCTGCTGAATAGTCTCTGGTTTGGTGATATCACCCTGGATACAGAAGACATGCTCAAGTGGTCGAATCGGAGACAGATCAGCACCAATCACCATGCCTTGTTCTCCTACATACTCCGAGGCCACCTGGCACCATCCGCCTGGTGCTGCCCCTAAGTCGACGACAAGGTTGTTGTTCTGAAAAAGATGGAATTTCTGCTGGATCTGTTTAAGTTTAAAGGCAGAGCGGGCCCGATAGCCGGTCCGCTTTGCTTCTTTATAAAAGTGTTCCCGTTTTTTTTCTGTGTACCAACGTGTCATAGCATTATTTACAGGATGATATCGATGTCAAGTCGTTCTGCAAGTTCCTTATACCTGTTCCGAATCGTCACTTCGGTGACACCAGCAACATCAGCAACCTCTCTCTGGGTTCTGCGCTCGCCACAAAGAATTGAGGCGATGTAGATAGAAGCAGCAGCAACCCCCGTCGGTCCTCGACCACTGGTGAGTTCTTTGTCAGCCGCGTCCTTCAGGATTTCTATTGCTTTTGCTTGGACGTCCCCGCTGAGTTTTAACTCACTGCAGAACCGTGAGATATAGTCTTGTGGTGAGGTCGGCATGAGCTTAAGGCCGAGTTCTCTGGCGATGAACCGGTAGGTTCTCCCAATCTCTTTACGGGAGACACGGGAGGAGGCAGCGATCTCATCAAGGGTTCTTGGTACGTTACATTGCCTGCAGGCAGCATACAGTGCTGAGGCCGAGACGCCCTCGATGCTTCGTCCACGGATCAGATTCTTCAGGACTGCTTTACGGTAGACCATAGCCGCGGTTTCTCGAACAGTCCGAGGGAGTCCCATTCCTGAGGCCATCCGGTCAAGTTCTGATAAGGCGAATGCGAGGTTTCTCTCGGTTGCATCACTGATACGAATCCTTCGCTGCCATTTCCGTAACCGGTAGAGCTGAGCGCGATTGCGGGTAGGAATCGATTTCCCATAGGAGTCACGGTTTTTCCATCCGATCATGGTACTGAGACCTTTGTCATGTATCGTGTAGGTCATCGGTGCACCAACACGGGCTCTTTTCTCCCGTTGATCGCTGTCGAATGCACGCCATTCTGGACCATGGTCGATGAAGTCTTGATCGATAACAAGTCCGCAGTCTTCGCAGACGAGCTCTGCGCGTGCGTAATCTTTACTCAAATGAGTACTGTTACATTCAGGACATTGAATGATTTCTTCAATACTCTGCCGTTTCTCTTTTTTCTTCTTGGATGCAAGTTGTACCATTACCAACGCCCCCATACATATATTAAATCTTGCGATATGCTTTTAAGCGCAATAATAAAACTTATATTTAAAGATTTCTACCCTACTTTTTGAGAGAAAAAGTAACATTTTCTTGTAGAAAATACAGAAAAGGACTTCACAATATTTTTATAACGAATGGCGCCACATTTTATTTAAATACATACGATTAATTTTTCATGATTTTTCATTCTCACAATATAATCATTTATTATAATTGAATATGATTGCATGTCTGTGGTAAGAAATGATCAATGACTTTACTAGTCACTATGGTCTTGTTTTTCGAGAGATTTTCTTCGGAGATTCGACAAAAATCCTTATGCAACATCAAGCGGAGAAGCGCTCCGGGATAGTTGATAAAACTGCCCTTCTCCCTTCCCTTCGTTTCTCCCATCGTGATCAACCGGTACATATTTCTATTCGACTAGGAAGCCGTTCTTCACCACCAGAAACCAAAGTACATGTTGACATGAACCTTTCGCAGCCTAGAAAATTTACATTGTCTCCTGAATCTACGGCAGCAAAGCTAGGAAAGAAATTAGGAATGAAAGATATTGAGATTGGCATTGAAGCCTTCGACAACAAATTTATCATTAAAGGGGATGACGAATTTTTTGTATGTTCTCTGTTGAATCCTGCAGTTCAAAACAAGCTATTAGATATCCATTACTTACAACCTCATATCAAACTCTCGGGAAATGCTCTCGCCATGTGGATCTACACGATTCTTTCTACAGATCAGGAGTATGATAAACTGATTGATACCACGTTACTCATCGTCGATTCTCTACTGGATATTCACTAGATGGGGTTCTCTAGAGAAAAATAGCGGAGGAGATTCTGCTGTTCTAAACGTTGACGAACCTGAGGATACAGTACAATCTCTTCTTCTTCAAGCATAACCTTATCTAGTCCCATTTCTGATAACTTGTTATACAGTGCGGTTCGATCCTTTTGAAGACTCACCACTGCGATGTTGAACTGTAGATGGGCATCTCGAAGATACTCTAGCGCGTTTATTTGGTATTGAAAACCTGTCGATGCCCCGGTGAACCAGGAGAATTCTTTTTCATCAATACCCTTCAAGCACACACGTACATGAAGGTTTTTAAAGGAAGATAATTGGTTGACATATGTAGAGTCAGCACCTAGTAATATCCCGTTAGTTTCAAGGATGAAATTCAGATGAGATGGTATACGCTCTAGGACAGCGAGGAGATGGTTTCTTCCAATGGTTGGTTCTCCTCCAGAGATCCGTACTTGGGTATACTGTTTTCGTTGGGCGATCGTACTCAGTTCTTCAGTAACCTGCTCTGGTGAATAGAACGTCCCGGTTTGTGCAGCGTTCCACACACTTCTATCAGACCAACAAAACATACACCGAAGGTTACAGCCGACCGTGTCAGCAGTCGCGATCCCTCCATAAAACTTGGTTGGGCGAAATCGGTAATATTTCTTTGCCGTTTCCTTGACGACAATCTGCTCTGTTTTTTTTGAAAGTTCGAGAGGATCAAACATAACTCTATTTCTTCTCTTTGAAATGAAGGGCAGCTGAATTGATACAATACCGAAGATTCGTTGGCTTGGGTCCATCATCAAACACGTGACCGAGATGACCTCCACAGCGAGGGCAGATTATTTCTATACGGTACATCATGAGACTGTTGTCAGATTGTTCCTTCACCGCTTCCTTAGAAATTGGTTGATAAAAACTTGGCCATCCGCACCCTGAATCAAACTTGGTCTCAGAGGAAAACAGTTCCGCGCCGCACCCTGCACAGACATACATCCCCTTTTTTTTATTCTCAAGGAGTTTCCCAGTAAACGGAGGTTCCGTTCCTTTCTTCCGAAGCACTTTGTATTCATCAGGAGTCAGGACTTTTTTCCATTCTTCTTCAGATTTTTTCACTTTGAGCTCAGCCACAAACATCCCTTAGATGATCACAAGAAATGAGACTTATTTAAACCCTTGTTTTTTCCCTTCGTAAACTTTAAACCATCTCCTTGTGTACCTTGCCATACCATGCATGAGTGGGCGCTTGCTGAATCCATCATCACCACAGCACTTGATGTTGCAAAAAAAGAACATTTGAAAACCATTACTCAGGTGACCATACACATTGGTGAGCTCCAACAGATTGAACGAGAGATTTTTACCTTCGCTCTCAAAGAAAGTGCTGCCCTGTATCCCAAGAAATTCCCGAAAATTTCTTTTCAGCTGAAAACAGAAAAAAGCACCCTACAATGCAACTCTTGCTTACATGAATGGGCATTTCAAGACATGAAAAAGAAACTCAATGAGGACACGTCTGAGGCAATTCACTTTATCCCCGAGGTCATCTTCGTTCACACCCGCTGCCCGACATGCGGCAGCCCAGATTTTTCAATTAAGAAAGGACGAGGGGTCACCGTTTCCTCGATCAAAGGAACCAGATAACTATGGAAGCACGAACAAGTGTGATTACGAAACGCTTGAGCGGTGTGCACCGCATCATCGCTGTCGCCAGCGGGAAGGGAGGTGTGGGGAAAAGTATGGTCGCATCTACCCTGGCGCTTCATCTTGCTTCGCAGGGGAAAAAAGTCGGTTTACTTGACTTGGATTTCTACGGGCCTTCCTGTCATGTCATCCTCGGGGTACATGATGCAGCACCTGTTGAAGAGAAAGGTCTTCTTCCGCCCATGGTTCATGACATACGTTTCATGTCGCTGGTGTTCTTCACCCAGGACAAGCCAGCGCCACTCCGTGGTGAGGATATTTCCAATGTGATTCTTGAGATCCTTGCGATCACCCAGTGGGGGCCACTTGATTATCTTATTATCGACATGCCACCTGGTCTGGGGGAGGAGACCCTTGATCTCATCCGCTACATCAAACGACTCGAGTTTGTCATTGTCACAACCCCCTCGCAAGTTTCGATGAGCGCTGTGAAAAAATTATTGCTCCTCTTGCAAGATTTAAAAGCACCGGTCCTAGGTGTGATCGAGAACATGAACATGCATCCTTCTACCATGGTTCAGAAAGAAGTGAAGGCATTGAAACTACCCTATAGGGGCAGTCTTTCGTTCGACTCGCAGCTGGAAAATGCACTCGGTGATGCTGACCAATTAGTTCGTACACCGTTCATGAACCAACTGGCCGGGGTATCGAAAAAGTTATCCTTTTAATGCCAGCCGTTCACATTGACATACGGTTGATAGTCGTAGTTCGGTATTGATTTGCCGTCGTATCCATAGATGTAGTAGGGTTGATCCCAGATGCCATCCTGATTAAGATCCTGGGGGTCAGGATATTGGGACGTGTAATCTGACCAGTAGTTCCCACCGATGGGATACGGTTGATGCCAATAATTGATTTCTTCAGTCCACGCTTGCGCCATCCAATTGTCTATGAAATTATTGTTGTACACCATGTTTGCTGATGATCCTGGTTGGAACCAAAGGCCATACTGAGTATTGTCCTGGAAGGTGTTGTCAACAAAGGTGTTGGCTGGTGATTGTTCGAGTCGTGCCCCTATCGTATTTTCAATGATGGTGTTCGAAGAAATCGTGTTGTCTGAGGACTGAATCATCCAGATGCCGTGTTCGTTCTGCGCTAGGGTGTTGTCGGTGATGAGATTACGGCTCGCGTACGCAAGATGGATACCGATCCAGGCATGATCAATGATGAGGTGTTGTATCGTGACATTGGAGCAATTCGCAAGAATGACTTGACCTGCATCATCAGGAACGGTCATCGGTTCCTGACTATTCGCATAATAGTAAATTGGTTTCCCATTGATTCGACTGCCAGTTATCTGATGGTTGGTATAGTGCGACTGCTGTGTTCCTTTGAGGACAAGACCATAGGAATGGAACGTGTTATTACGAATGGTCGCGTCTTCTGACATTTCAAGGAAGAAGCTTTGGATGTCGTTCTCTATGAAGGTGGAATGATCTGAGTTCGCTCGTAAATACATCCCATCACATGAACCAGTCAGCTTGTTATGTTCGAAACGAAGATATGAGGAACTATACCCATGGATGTTGCTACGGCAGTTATTTATGATATGATTATCGATGAATTCATTGTTACCGGCAAGCCAGAGATACACTCCATCTTCGTAATTGTCTTGGATGCTGTTGTTGAGAATATGATTTTCGCTCGAGAAATAGAACTGGATGCCGACTCTGCTTCCCGTAATGATGTTGTTGCTCATCGTTTGGTTAAACGATAGATATAACGCCGCACCTTCATTCCAGGTATTGATAATCTTGTTGCCAGTGATTATGTTGTTATTGGACCAGCTATTGATCAGCATCCCTGACTGATAACCCGTGATAAAGTTTTCTTGAATGGTATTGTCTGAGGACATATGAAGATAGATTGCTGCTTGAGGAACATAGTCCGCCGTTCCCATAAAGGTATTCCCGATAATTTTTATGTCCGATGAGAACCCGACTTCTACGGCATAGGCGGCAAGGCTAAAGGTGAGATTCTTGGTAGTTATCTGCGAGGAATTTGCGATGATCACCTGACCAGCATCAGTAGGGACCTGACATGGTTCATGGACATCTGAATAATAGTAAATATATTGGTCACCTAACCTGTTTCGTTCGATGGTATGGGTGTTCCAATAGGTGATATCGTCCCCGACAATGGTGATACCGTTGGTGAGAAACACATTGTCCTCGATGGTTACTGAGGTTGTGCTTTCAATTTCTACGCCCTCAAGAATGTTATGGGAGATATGACATCGGTCTGCTAACACGAGATAGATTGCATGGGGGTTACTATGCTGAAGGGTGAAACCTGAGATGAATACGTCGCTGGTATACACGGACAGACACGGGCCGTTATATTGAGCATCGATGAACGTTTGACTGGCATCAGCTCCTACAAGGTGCAGTGGTTTGACGATGGAGACGCCATTGATGTATTCTCCTGGTAGGACGTTGACGATACCACCGATTTCAACAGCTGCAACGCCTCTTTGAATCGTCTCATAGTGAGTGTATCCCCATCCTGGGGTTGATTCATTGAAATCATCATCGACCCAGACCACCTGGGGTGGAACGTAGATGGTCACGGTGGTGTTCGTACTCAAATGATGTTCATTCCTATCAGTGACATTGAAAGTAACCGTATACACTCCTGGTGTTGTATACGCATGGGTGGGGTTTAGATAGGGAGAATGTTCACTTTCATCACCAAAATCCCAATCGAAGGTGTAGGGTGTAAAACCACCTGATACTGATCCCTGGAACTGTACAGGGATGTCGATGATTCCAAGATATGGACCGTTTATATCGATCTGGAGTTTATCAACGATTACTACACTCGTTTCAGATGACTTCATGTCCCCGAGCCTATCGGTGACGGTAAAGTTGACAGGGTATGTACCTGTTCTATTGTATGTCTTCAGCGGATTTTGTTTCTTTGAGGTCGTGCCATCACCAAAATTCCATTCCATCCGGTAGGGTGGTACTCCTCCGATCACGGTTCCGTTGAATTGTACGGGTGACCCGATGACTCCTTCGTACGGACCATGCGCAGAGATATGGAATTGAAGTTGGAAGGAGAGTGTTGGGTCCCCAAAGTAGGTTGCCTCATAGCAGCAAAAACGCATAAATTCTTCTGAATGAATGCGAGAAACAAGATCTATTTTTGAATCCTGGTGCGCCCTGCTGATGATTGTAATACCTTCGTCAAAAACAGCATCCCAGAACTGACGTGCAAACTGGTTGGAAGGACCAACCCATCCGTACCTGGTATTCCAGATACCTGCAAATGCTCCGTACTCTGATTTTATGGTAAAGTATTCTGCGATACAGTCAGACCAGTTACCGAGATAGCCATCGTACCCCATATCGTAGGATCCTGCAAAGCAGCCTTGCGAATAGATAAAACTGAGATTTTTATTGGTGAGACGTGTCACATTATCGATATGGAGTTTCATATCTGAAATGGTGCTGGAGTGACCTAGATTATTGATGAAGTAGGTACCGTTCTGAATATATTGTTCGAGCAAAGCTGTAGGCCACCCACCGTTGTTGATTAGAGATGGTCGAGGCCAGCCATGCAGCTGCCAGTCGCGGTCGTAGAGTTTGGTAATCGTGTATTCGTCTGATGGAATTCCATGGGTGACCATATTGTCACCATAGGAAGTATCAATGAGCTGGTCTGTGTAGTTCCCACCCCAAATAAGCGGATTATCATCGATGAGTGCTCCAGCCATGAGTGCTCGTGATGTGTACACCGGAGGTGTGTTGGTGAGTTGTGCTTTCAGTGTTTTATTGATGAAATGATTCACTTCTGTCAGATTTTGGACGCATGCCCGTCCAATGTACACTTCAGGGAGCAGGTCAACATCACTCCCATTTGCTCCATCCCATGGTTCACCCCAGCGGTCGTCACCATCATAGTTATAGGGTCCGTCGAGGCAGGAGTAGTAGAAATCAGACGGTCCTGTGACGTTGCACCAGATGAAGTCCCATGCGCGTCCAAAGTAGAGGTATGCTGCTGGGATAAGGTCAATGTCTCCGCCGAGGAGTACGTAATCTATTCCCAGCGTGGTGTACGCGGTGCGAATGTAATCTCTAATGTTTTCGCAGGTTTGATTCACGGTCTGCCCAACAGGGATATCAACACCGAGAATCTTGATGATCGTATGAATATTTCGTAATGCATGGTTTCGTACTAACCGTTGAAACCCAGAGCGTAATTCACTAGTAGTGATGAGGAGGACGTCCTGCTGTCGTATTTGGTTGTTGCTGGTGAGTGCGTCACGGTACGTGTCAGCTGCGTCAGGGTCATCAGCTTTCTTTTCTGCGCTAGCGATATCATTCTCATACCCTCTGAATAAGGGTGTTTCTCCTGATGTTTTTGTCAGAGTTATCTGTATCGTCATATCATGATAATAGGATAGTGTTCCGGTGAGTGGAAGATATTCGACAGGGTATAATGCAACAATGGCGTACGTCAATCCTCTGTAGTGTTGAATACCATCAAAGGAAAATAAGGTTCGTGGGTAAGGTTCTGAAGACGCATACACTGTTGGGTCAAGAACGGTGAGTTGGCGGGGTCCATTATAGGACGCTGGATATTCATTCAGATTTGGTGCCAAGGTGTACCCAGATCCTATTAAAATTTTTTCTCCAGGAAGTACGTGGATGGTGTTCACAGTAGTCCCGTAGGGGAGCAGTATCATTGCTTGCCGAAGCAGCATCTCAGGAAGACCGGGATTACCAAATAGCTGGGTGTCTGGCATTGTAATGGTATCGTATTGTACACCCTCTCGAACTACTTTTTTTAACGCAGGTTGTTGGAACTCATACGAGACAGTGAGAGGTGAATCGTCCCTGATGCTTTGTTCTGATAGAACCATATTATTTTTTACTGGTTGAGATGCTGATTGTGTGAGAAATGAAAACGATGACAGGATCATCATCACAGCAATCAAGAGTGTGCTTGCGTGGAGGGTTCGTGCGTGTTTCATAGACCATCAACTTCTATTTTCATAAACAGTTATTTATAAAATCCTTATACTCTGGGTTGTTATCGTTTATATAATTTACTTTATTTTTATGTAATTTCATTTGTCTTTTCATACGTACCAGCCATTTTCCTGCATGAACGGATAGGAATCATATTTGTAGGGGGCGATGAAGTAGCGTGTATCCCCGATACCATCAGGTCCTGTGATGTTTTGTCCTGGTCCCGAAAAATGATCCTGACCTTGATAGTCGCTCCAGTAGTTACCCCCCAGGGGATACTCTCGATTCCAGATGTTGTAATCTTGATAGTAGTCAACAAGAACGTTCGGGGTGTTGCTGACAAAGTTGTTATGATAGATGATATTGTTGTTCGGTGCTGCATACCGATAATGAATAGTGATGCCGTTGTAGGTATTGTCTCTCACCGTGTTGTCAGTTAGGGTGTTGAGATTGGTGTGCATCGAAAGAGTTATTCCCATACGGTTTTCCATAATCCTATTTCTCATAATCGTATTGTGAATGACGACGAAATATAATCCTTCGAGGATGATTCCTTCCTCACCGTTGTGAGAGATGATGTTATCAGCGATGGTATTATTCCTGACATTGACCATGCAGGAACCAATATAGATTCCCTGTTGACCATTTCCGGTGACGGTATTATTAGTAACGAGGTTATAGGATACCTCGAACATCAGAAGTCCCTGCTGTGTATTGTCTGATATGATGTTGTTGGTAATCGTCGTGTTGTCTGCTTCGTAGCTGACAAGGTTCACACCAACGCAATTGTTCGTGATGATGTTGTCGGAGAGACTCGTATGATTTCCCCAGACGTCGATGCCGAAGATTCCTTCAGCCCCCCCGCTGTTGCGAACAGTAAATCCATTCAATGTGACATTGGATGCGAGGATTTCCACGAGGCTCCAGTTCCCCCACCCTTGACCATCGATGATGGTGTTGTTTTTGTTCAGCCCGATGATGTGAAGAGACTTGGTAATCGTGATGTGACCGTAGATTCCCGTGGAAACACGAAGCAGGTGTCCATCGAGGGTGTCAGGGTCATCGATCGCTGCTTGAATCGTAGGGAATCCTTCACCGGTGTTGTCGTTGATGACAAGGACGCCAGCTAGATGCATGAGTGGGTACTGATCCTGACTTTGTCCGCCGGGGATATTGTATGGAGTGTCTCCGATACCGTCAGGTCCTGGTATGTCTTGTTCTGGTCCGCTATACTCGTCTATTCCTTGATAGTCAGCCCAGAAGTTTCCACCGCAGGGATCGGTTCCATAGTCACCAGTATACGGATAATTCCATACGTTGTTTGTTCCAGCATCGTACGCGTTATTTATATTATCAAACGTATTGGGTGCGATCAGGTTTCCGATGCTCCGTGCATCTATTTTGATACCGACAGTATTTCTGAGAAGATCATTGTCCTTCACCAGGTTGCGCTGTGTGTTTTCGAAGAGGATGCCTCCCCCTGATTGTTGGTTCCCATTATCATGGAAAGTATTCTGGATGATGGTAATATCATGGGATAGATCAGTGAGGTGAATCCCCCAGGTGAGCGATGAGATCTCATTGTTACTGAGGAGAACATCATGGGAGGCTTTCACTAGAATCCCTTCATAAAAGTTCGATGAGATCGTGAGATGTTGAAGGGTGGTGTGATCAGATGTTTCAATGATGATACCATAGGTATTTTTCGTTCCAAAACTCTGTATTCCCTTCATGATCGTAAAATCAGTAAGGTTAACCTGATGAGTATTTCTGATTCTGACAATACCTTGTGAACCAACACTTTTTAATATTGTTGTTTCAGCGTACTCGCCGATTAAAGAGACATCCTTCGTAATGAGAATATTCTCTTGGTACACACCTTCTGGGACGAAGATGCGATGACCATGTTGTGTATGAAGACTATTCAGTGCTTCTTGTATAGTGGTAAACAACTCTCCGGTGTTCTGGTTTTGTACCCCAACGAGAACGGTCCGGTTTTCTGTGTTGTCGAAGAGGTATTGTTCTTCTTTTCCAGGTAATGAAACCGCCATGGTGAGTTGTGATTGTCGTGCTGAAGGAGTTGCCCATGCAAAACAAACGGTTGTGGCGGTATGGCTGTCTAATCGTGGTATCATTTGCGCGCTGACGAAGGTGCTGTCAGCGAAAAATTTAACGGTGATGTTTGTTTCATTCTCTCGTCCTGAGTTGTAAATTGTGGTGTTTACATATTTTATATCTCGTGCTTTGACCTGCTCTGCTATATCGATGCTGGCGACGCCGATATTGTGTTTTGCTTCGAGCTCTTTGAAGCTAATTGTTGGGTCACCAAACAAGTTGAGACCGTAGCAAATCCATCTCATGTAGGGGAAGATATGGATGAAGGCGAGTTGTTCTTCTTTGGAATCTTGGTTTGCTTTACTGATGACCTTGGTGCTTTCGTTGAACACTGCATCCCAGAAATATCGATGAAATCGTTGTGAATCACTACTCGTATGACCTGGAGTATAGAAACCGAAACGTGCATTCCAGATCCCTGCGAACGCAGCATGGTTTGTTTTAATCGTGAAATGTTCGGCGATGCAATCGACGTGCTGGTACGCGTCTTGGTCAAACGCTCCTGCATCGCAGCCTTGTGAATACGCAAAGAAGAGGTCATCGTTTGTCAGGCTGTCCACATCTACGATCTCAAGTTTCATGTTGAACCCATCACCAGCGTGCCCAACATTATTCAGTAGATGAACACCATTATTCAGACGGTTGATGAGTTCTTCTTTTGGCCAGCCCGTCGTCCAGGGGAAGCTCAGATTAAAGCCTGGCCATAAGTGATCGTACAATCGGTCGAAGCGGTAGAGACTGAACATATCATTGGGAATACCGACGGTGTCATAGCCATCGACATCAGAGAAGTTGATTAGTTGTTCGAGGTACTCATCCCCGAAGGTGAGTGGTTTTCCTTCCAGGGGACCGGACAGGTACGTTCCTGCGAGCAGAACGTTTCGAAGGTATCCTTTATCTCCCACATTCATGTAAGCGATGGTTTTGTTGACGAAACAGCCAACTTCCTCAAGGGTGTCAACGCATGCTCTTCCAACGTAGACTTCTGCGACCAGGTCGACGTCATCACCGTTGTCTCCATCGGTCGGTTCGCCCCACCATTCATCTTCGTCATAGTTGTAGGTTCCGTTCAAGCAAGCATAGTACAGGTCTGAGGGGCCGATGTAGTCACGTCCCTCATAGTTACCAAAGTAGAGAAAACGTGCCGGAAGAGTATCATTGTCACCACCAAGAAGGACGTACTCGATTCCTAGATTGAGATAAGCATCCCTGATGTAGGTTCGGATAGCTTCTGGGTCGGTACTCCCGATTTCTTCGAGGGTGGTGAGCAGTGTTTTGGTTCCGTTCCTATTATGGGCATCAATCAATGGTTGGAAACCTCGTTGTAAAGCATTCGTTGTGAGAATCAGCAAATCATACGCGGGATCTCGCTCGGTATCATCAAGGGCGTAGGTGTCTGCACTCCCGGGGTTGTCGACTTTTTCTTGTACTGTCTGTTTGTCTTTAGGAAGTCCACGGTACAATGGTGTAGTACTTGTTGCTCGTGGTTCCGTGCTAATGGAAACCGTCATGGTAGAGTAGTAGGAGAGTTCACCAGTACTGGGGGTATACTGCACGGGATAGATGAATCCTGAAAGAAGTTGATAGCCTCTGAATTCGTCTATTCCTGCTGAAGTAAAAAGCGTGTTTGGGTAGGGTTCTGCAGAGCGGTAGGTTTCTTCATTTCGAATGATTGAAGGTGAGGGTTCCTCTTGTGAGCATGGGATCGGTTGTTGTGCAGGGAGAATAGTATAATGGGAGCCGAGCTCGTGGCGTTCACCAGGGGTCACTGTTATGTCACGAATCGTTGTTCCATACGGTAGTAAGATCTGTATGTCTTTGAAGGGGAGTGATGGTTGACCAAGGTCGCCCCCGTTGGGTGCATCAGCAAGTTCTACGATATGATAGGTTGTCGTTCCTACGACATATTCTTTGACAACTGGTTGTGGGAATTCGTATACCACGAGAAGAGGATCATTTGATGGTAAAAGAGTGATCGGTTCCTCGGAATGCTGGTTCAAGGTTTTCGGGGTGTTTGCTCCTACGGATGAAATAAGGAATGAAAAACATATGATGACCACGGGTAATTGTGAAAGTCCCCTTGTGCATTTCTTCATATACAGTTATTATTATTATTTATAAGTCTTTATAAAACTTGTTATTCTCCTGTCTACCAGAAGGAACACGTTCTACGATTCTTGATGGAGCAAGTAGGTTCGTGCTTCTCCGACCGTGAACAGTGACCCGGAGACGCAGAGGAGGTCTTTGGGTTTCAACAGTGCTCTCGCTTGTTCGAGTGCTTTTGGAAGCGATGGTTCAACGATGGCGTGCTTGTGTGGATCCTGTTTTTTTATAATGGTTTCCAGTAAAAAAGGGTCGCAGGCTCGGGGGCTGGTTGATTGCGTGAGGATAATATGGTCAGCGCTCGGAAGAATGATGCGTAGCATTTCCTCAAGGTCTTTGTCTTTCAGAATCCCTAGAACCAGGATGAGGTTGTCGTAGGTGAAATCCTCTTTGAGGGTTTTCACCAGCATCCTCATGCCCCCTGGGTTGTGTGCGCCATCCAGCAGGATCAGGGGATGTTCGGAGATAATTTCCATGCGGCCAGGGTTTGTTGCTGTTGTGATTCCTTCGACGATATCATTATCAGAGACGTACACACCGTTCATCTGCAGTTGCTCAATGGTTGCGAGGGCGAGTGCGATGTTTTCGCCTTGGTGTTGCCCGAGTAGCGATGTTTTCACGCGGTAGTCTTTGAGTGATCCTTGAATCGTAAAGTGTTGGGTGTGGAGGTCGTGCGATGTCCGTTTCCAACTGTTTTTTTCAATTGTTCGTAAGGGTGCGTTTTTCTCTTGTGCAATTGTTGTTATGGTGTTGAGTGCATCGTTCGTTGCCGCGGTAATCACGGGGGCGTGATCTTTTATAATTCCTGCTTTTTCGGTTGCGATGGATCTGATATCTTTTCCAAGGATATCGGTATGTTCCAATGAAATATTGGTAATCACGGATACGAGCGGCATCACCACATTGGTGGCATCGAAACGACCACCAAGTCCTACCTCAATGACCGCGTAATCAATTTTTTTTTCTTTGAAATATTCGAAAGCAATCGCAGTGGTTATTTCAAAAAATGTTGGTGTGTTCTCCTTTTTTATCATGCCGTCAACGAGAGGTCGTATTTTTTCGACAAGCATGGTTAGATCATGTTCTGAGATTTCATCATTGTTGACGGCAATGCGTTCAGAGAAACGCTGGAGGTGAGGGGACAGGTACACGCCAACATTGTACCCTGCTTTCTGTAAAATGGAGCTGATAAACAAGCAGACCGATCCTTTTCCGTTCGTGCCTGCCACATGGATGATCTGTAGCTGCTGATGGGGGTTGCCAAGACAGTCGAGCAGTTCATTGGTTCGCTCTAACCCAAATTTCCATCCTATTCTATCAAAACTGTACAACCAGGCAACCGGGTCAACCTTCGTCATCGTGTTAGTATCCTTCAGAGTACAGCACTCCTGGTAGTGCCTCGTATGTTTTCAGCCATGAGTCCCCAGGTAGGATGATGACTTTGCGATCATCGATGATGAGGCGTTTCTGGGCGAACAGCTGGATGGTTCGTGGGAGGATCTGGTGCTCGACTTCTAGAATGCGTTTCGCGAGTTTCTCCTGGTCGTCGCTTGGATAGACTTTGACTGCTGCCTGCAGGATGATTGGTCCGTGGTCCATTTCTTCGTCCATGAAATGTGTGGTGCACCCGGTGATCTTGACACCATAGTTGAAGGCGTCACCTTGTCCGTTCGTTCCTTTGAAGGAAGGGAGGAGTGCTGGGTGGATGTTGATGAGTTTGCCGTACCATTGTTTCACGAAGCTCGGGGTGAGGACGCGCATGTACCCGGCGCCGACCACAAGGTCAACTTTATGCTGTTGTAAGAGTGTGTTGATCTCGTGTTCATGGGTCGCTCGGTCTTTTCCTTTTGGGTCCACAAAAAAACCGGGAAGATGATGTTTCTGTGCTCTCTGGAGAGCCCCTGCATCTTTCTTGTCACAGATGACCACGACGACCTCTGCGTCTATCATTTTTTTTTCAGAGGCGTCAATAATGCTTTGTAAATCGGTTCCTGATCCTGATGCGAGCACACCGACCCGCAGGTTTTTTTTCGGGGTTTTCATGGTTGACCGATATCATCTCTTATTTAAAAACTTCTTTTATCGCCTCAAAAGTGGCAGTGGTTTTAAACCCGGTCGGGTGCATATGGGTTCTGGTAACAGTATATCCTTTCGTCTGGAGTCGTTCAAAGAGGACGTCTCGTTTTGGTGAAGACTGTTTCAAGAGAGATCCCAGGTCGTTCATCGTGTAAAAAAATGGGGGTGCCTCTGCTTCTTCTTCAAGAGTATCTAGGAGTTTCCAGAGAGCATGTTTTGTCCCTAGTTCTTTGGAAGAGAGCATCGTTCGCAGCTCTTGTACGACATCTTTGTTTGCAAGTTTTCCCATCCAGAGTGGTCCGATATCCTTGGTCGTTGAAGGTGAAGCAAGAGGAACGTCTTGTGCTGGAACCGTGGTGTAGTGTTCCATGCTTTTGTTCGCTTGGTGTTTCCCGTTTTTCACCTGCACGTACACGCGAAGGTAATGGTCGGTTGCGTAGCTGACGATGGGGTCGATGCCTCGGTCGTATTTCGCTGCTTCCCTGCATAGAACTCCGAGGAGAATTCTCAGACCGATTTCATGCATGCACGGTGCGTGCAACGGCCATGCTCCGTACCGTCGGTGGCACACGGTGGGGAACACCCCGCAGAGTGCTGCGGTATCGGTTGCGGTGCATGCGATGAGTCCTTTGTGGTACACGCTTCTCATCGCTGAATCAATAAAACTAATCGGGGAACCGAACGGGTCAATGTCTATGGAATGATACCGTCGCTCCGAAAGAAGAACATTGAGATCTTTTTGGTAGGCGACCATGTTCTGAAAATTTCCCTTGGATATGTTTTGTTGTATTAACGAAAAAGCTTCGTCGTTCCAGTCGTTCAATATTACTTCGAAGTCTCCGGTGAGTTCATGGCTCAGACGTAGTCCTCTGATCCCTGAGGCAGCCAGACCATCGAGGATGTGCACAGGAGTTTTACTCGTGTTCACCAACCATTGGTTCACCAGAATAGACAGATCCCGGTTCAGCTCCATAGCTGGGTTGTAGAATGGTGCATGTTCTTTGGTCCCTGGTCCTTTC
>Ga0172362_10000609_pt1 | contig 29727 bp, 25 predicted proteins | sample LakKivs1_kivu2a2_FD_114534 | JGI IMG/M metagenome (GOLD analysis project Ga0172362, IMG submission 114534) | Sediment microbial communities from Lake Kivu, Rwanda - Sediment s1_kivu2a2 | ecosystem: Environmental > Aquatic > Freshwater > Lake > Sediment | place: Rwanda: Western Province, Lake... | reverse complement strand
GACCGACGGAAATTCTTTGATTTTTTATTGCCCTGAGCGAATTTAAGCCTGAAATTTACCATAAAGCCAGGCATTTGTCAAAAGTGGAGAACATCATATCTTTAACTTTTTATTGCTTTTAGCCTTAATTAAGGATAAATTAATGATGATTGAAATTAAGAAGATGAAAATCTGCATCGGCACCTCAGGGTGGAGCTATCCGGGATGGAGAAACCGCTTCTATCCGGCCGAAATAAAATCGCAGGATTGGCTCGAGTTCTATTCAAAGCATTTTGACACCGTGGAAACTAACATGACCTTCTACCGGTCGCCTAAACCTGAAACCCTGAGAGCCTGGGCCGAAAAGACACCGGAGAATTTCAAGTTTACTCTGAAAGCCAGCCGCCGGATAACTCACATCAAGAAGTTGAATAAAGTTGAACATGACCTGGAGCATCTGGCTTTTCTGGCCGGACAGCTCAGGGGGAAGTCAGGCTGCCTTCTTTATCAGCTTCCACCTTCATTGACCCGGGACCTGAACCTTCTTGAGTCTTTTCTCAAACTCTTACCGCAGGGGTTTAAAAATGTTATAGAATTCCGGCATTCAAGCTGGTACTCTGCTGAAGTCTATCATCTAATGTCAAACTACAGGGCAATTTTCTGTGTGGTCAGTTCGAACAGGGTCCCGCCTGACATTGTCATTACTTCAGAGACAGCCTACTTCAGGTTTCACGGCATTACCGGAGGATATCGCTATCGTTATTCAGATGATGAGCTAAAAAAATGGGCAGAGGCTATCAATAAATCGAAGGCTGAAGAGTGTTTTATCTACTTTAACAATGATTATCAGGCACACACCGTTTTTAATGCCCTGAGCCTGAAGAAGCTTCTTGAGAAGACCGACCAGGATTGAGTTTCTCGTGTTTGCCTCTAATCTACTCGGAAATTAGAAAAATTTTGATAGCAAGCTGCAAGAGCTGAATCCGGGGATTCCGGGGATTGATTTTATCCGCAGTCTGACTTAGACTTTGTTTGCTACGTCTAATCTTTTAGCTTTAAGCAGGAGACTTAGATGAAAAAGATTCTGATACTCATAGTAATTTTTGTATTCTTATTATTACCGGCAAACCCAATTCTTGCTGAATCTAAGGTTGAAGCTAAACCTCCAGTGCTTCTGACTTCCTGCGGCCAGAGTCCCGGACCGGTCATCATCAAGGTCGTCATGCAAAAAATCAATATTCCCTATGAACTCCTGCCTTTAGGCAGTGCATCTGATCTCCAGAAAAAGAAAGAAGCGGGAGCACCGTTTGGTTCGGTCGTCATTGTTATGGGAGCCAGTCTTAAAGGCATGGGCGCAGCCGGGATTTCAATAGATGATGAAATAAAAAGAATATCCCTGTTGATTCAGGAGGCAAAGAAACAGGGAATCACCATCATCGGCGCTCATGTGGAAGGGATGAAAAGAAGAGCCCAGGGTGCAGCTGCCGGGGATACTACTGATGAGCAGAGCATCGATGCTGTGGCTCCGAACTCAAACATACTTTTAATAAACAAAGAAGGCAATGCTGATGGCCGATTCACCATTATTGCTGAGTCTAAGAAGATCCCGCTGATCGAAGTTGAGAAAAACATTGACCTGATCAGCGAGTTGAGCAAGCTTTACGGCAAATAAATTCAGACTCAGCTACTACTTTGATTCACACAAAAATCTCGCTAAAAGAACGTGGAGGACGGGAACTTTTATTGCCCCTAAAATCTTATGAACACCGGGTTTATTTTTTCTTGATGGTCACAAAACAGACTTTCTCCAGGGCGGAGAAATACTTCTCTGCATCCGCAAGCAGCAGAGGTTCGTATTCAGCCGAGACTGCATTCCTTATGTCCAGAATCGAACGTCTCCCGTCAATGAAATTCTGGAGTTCAAAGCCCGTTCCGAAAAAGAGGCGCGCATCCTGAGGTTTCATCTCTCTGAACTTCCGGAGCAACATCAGTCTGTCAATCTCTTTATTCTGGTCCGAGCGGACTGGAATCATTTTCGATAACCTGATTTCATCCTGAGTCAGTGTCAATTTCTCCGGTTTAACTTTTTTATCAACACAGGCCAGTTGATAATCTTGCTCCAGTTCTTTGAGCCAGACTTCCTGCTGTTTATCAAGGCTCTGTAACTTGCTTCTCAGGGCATTTAAAAATTCAGAATCGTTGTCAGCATAAAATCCGGCTGAGCACAGGGCTTCTTTCTCTCTAAGGAAAGCCTGGACCAGGATGTTCACTGCTTCCTTTCTGGATACAGCCAGACTATTCCCTTCAGCCTGAAGAACTAAATCTTCGGCCCGACCTTTTTCTTGAGCCAGCCTTATCATTCCACGCCATGACACTTCATTCAGAATAGCTCTGGCCTCCTGCGGACCCGCATTGGCTAAAAAAATAGCTGATGCTACTGAAAGAGTCACGACTCTCTTGAGCTGGGTTGAATCCGATTTATCGGGCAAATCTCCGCCGGTGTGATACCACATATCCGGCCAGCAAACAAACATCACTGCCGGGACCCTGACCGAGCCATCTATAAAGACAATATGGTCGCTTCCGCCCGTAAATCTGTCAATACTGAAGTAAAAGGGATCGCGACTTCCTGCTGGCGAGAGCACTGCATAGGCGCTCCAGCCCTGATCCTGAGAAATTCGCTGGCTTGCTCCCATCCATTCCACAAACGAAGCTGCCACATCATTAAGATAAGTCGGCAGTGAATAGGGAGTCGTTTCCAGCTTGAAAAGACTCAGATTTTTCACCAGCGCTTCCCCAACCATATCCTCGTTGATGTTCGCAAAAAACCTTTTCGAAATCTCAGGATACTTCTGGATGTAAGCCCTGGTTCCTGAAATCTCAGGCACAAAAAGGAATCTTATTGAGCGTTTGAGCGGCGGTATCTTACCCTCAATCACCAGTTTTTTTATCACGCGTCCAGCTTCCAGAATAGCCACGCAACCGCTGGCATCATCGTTTGCTCCCTGTTTGATAAAACCTTCAAAAAGATGGGCAGTAAAAACCAGCTCCTGCTCAGGCTTTTCAGTGCCTTTTATCAAACCGGCCGCCATCTCTTCTTTATAAGGGACCATGCTGGTCTTGACTATGGCTCTTACGACCACTTTGACTTTCGCTTCAAGAAGCTGCTTGAGTCTATGATAAGCTCTCTCCGAAAGCATAAAAGCAAAGGCGGGTTTGTCTTTTTCGCTCACTCTAATTGAGGCAAAGCCAACCTGGTCAGGGTCGAACTCAGGATGACTGGAGAAACAGCCAACGATTCCCTTAGCCCCGTATTTCTCAACAGCCAGCTGCCGGGCTCTTTCGGGCGGGCCATACACCAGGACGATTTTATCTTTGATATCTTTATCCTTGTAATAGCTATCATCATATCCGGGACCAACATCAACCAGCTCAGCCGCAGTATCTGTGGAAGAACTGCCTGAGCAGAGTGAAGCAGCGATTTCCTTGAGGTCAGCGATTTTCTTTTTCTCAGGCTCAAGAAGCCACAGCTCTGCTTCTTCAGCATCCCAGGTGTTTTGACCTCTGGCTGGCAAATCGATGATAGCCGCTTCATCAAAACCATACTCTTTCATTTTTTCCAGAACGAACGCAGTCTCAAAATAACCCGTCCGGTATTCTTCGGGCTTTCTATTCCTCGTAACTCCGGTCAGAAAAATTTCATTCTGGAGGGCCAACTCTCCTGAAGATTCATTTATTATCTCCAGAAGAAGAGACGGAGGCAAAAGTGTCCTCGGTATTTTTTCCTGTGGTTGAGCCGGCGTAGATAAGATCATAATCAGAAGAGCCAGAAAAAAGACTCCGTATTTTTTCATCATTAACTCCTTCTATAAACAATGAAAAAAATTCTAACCTTTTTTGAACCCTAAATCAAAACAAAAGTTCCATTTGTTATCTTTTTCTAATCTGTTAGAATATTCATGGAAACAGGACGGGAGGAAACTAAAATGATCGCCACTTCTGCGGCTAAAACCATCATTCTTATTCTTCTGGCAATTGACGTTCTCTGGTTGCTTTACATTCTGCTCCGCGGGCACGGCGAAAGCCTGGTCAGGACCATTGTCTTCGCTGTCATCCTGGGGATAATTCTTGGCTATCTGCAGAGTACTAAACTTCAAGAGTTGAGCTTCAGCGCGATAAAAAATGACCTCTTTCCGGCAAAAATTCCTCGATACGTTTACACAATCAAAGAAGAAGACACTCTCTATTCTCACAAAGTTTCTTATTATTTTCTCGTCCCGCTGCCAAAACTCAAGCTGGACATGGAACCTGACGGCCGTACTTTTACGATCACTGATCCGGAGCCTGTTAATCAGGTGCTTGACCAGCTCAACCTCCCCAGAGTAGAAGGCGGCGCAAAAGAGCTTTTTATGATAACGGGAAGGTCCATAGATATAAATCTTTACAGATGGGACAATTACGAGCGGGGCACGTTATTTGTGGAACGGGCCCTCTGCCAGCTAAAAGGAACCCTGCAAAGCTATTACGGAATTTCGCGGATAACCATAGAAAGCCGAAAATATTGAGTTAGCCAGAAGGTATTTCCAGATGTCGTCAAGCCTGAGTGCTACCATCGTGCTTGCGGTTATGGTCCTGGTTTACATCTTGGCCAAGGTCTTCAAAGTTTCGACCGAGCTCTCGCTTTTTCTGGCCAGCATCTCTGGAGCTCTGGCTTCTGGCCAGGGAATTCCTGCTCGACATATAGCTGAAGGCGCCATGACCTATCTTGACATCTGTCTGATCTTCCTGACAGCCACGCTTTTTATGAATCTGCTAAAAGAAGGTGGCGGTGTTGCTTTTGCGGTGCGGACTATACTCAAGAGATTTTACAGGCAGAAATCAGTTCTTTTTTTTCTTCTTGTTTTTCTCCTGCTGATACCAGGAGCACTTACCGGAGCTGGAAGCGTTACGGTTTTAATCGCGGGTTCCCTGGTCGCTGTTGCCCTGAGCTATATGGGACTGCCCAGAGTTAAGGTGGCAGCCATAATTTTCCTGATCGCTGGATTGAGCGCGGCTGCTCCGCCGGTCAGCCTCTGGGCCATGCTGACTGCTGCTGGCATAAACATGCCCTATGTGGGTTTCTTCTTGCCCTTATTCGTTCCTTGCTTCCTGGGGTCGGTGCTAACCATCTTCTTTCTCGGCAGGAAAGCCAGACCAGTGGAAATAGAAAAGGCCCTGGAGGAAATTCCCTTGCCGCCAGAAAAAATGAACTGGTGGCGTTTAAGCCTTCCATTTATTATCTTTCTTATTCTGATTCTGGCTGGCAGAGTATTCCCGTTCAGCTTCCCTATTCTCGGTCTTCCGCTGATATTTGCCATAACTTCTTTTTCTGCCTATGTTACTTCTCCGGCTAAACTCAACCTCTGGAAAATCTCTCTGACGACTGTCGAACAGCTTCTGCCGCTCATTGGCACTCTGACCTGTGTCGGCATTCTGGTCCAGATTATGACGTTAACGGGAGTCCGCGGCCTGATTTCTGTCTCTATCGTCACTTTGCCCGCAGCTGTGGTGATCACATCTTTGTTTCTCACTCTGCCCGTCTCTGAAGCTGTCCTGATGTGGGGAGCAGCTCCGGTTCTGGGCGTTCCGCTCGTTCTCCTTTTTAACACCCGCGGTCTGAACCCGATTATAGCCCTGGCCGCAATGAGCGTTATCTGGCCTCTTGGAGATGCCCTGCCGCCCACAGCTATCATCGGCCGCTTGACCATGGACACTGTGGGAGTAAAAGAGCCTTACTCAAAATTCTTGAAACAATGCCTGGTGCCTGGAATCATAATAGCTGTCCTGGGAATATTGATGGTCGTCCTCAGCAAGAAGCTGGGCTTTTTGACCGTTTTTTAAGAGGTGAGCCATGTCAACGCTGGTGACTATTCTTTACTACCTGATGGTAGCTTTCTTCTCAATCTGTTTTATCTGGAACTTCAGAAAAAGCAAGAACTCACAGGAAGAAGTGCTCTATCTTATAGTCCTGGTGCCTTTCCTGCTCAGACTTTTCCGGCTGAAGTGAGGTCAGGATGAAATTAACTGCCCTCATGAGAAAAATGATTTTCCTGGCGTTCTTTGTTGCCCTTTTCATTTTTTCTGGCCTTAGCTTTTATCAGAGCCGGAACCTCAAGGAGCCATTGGTTCTGGGAGACGGAGTTTTAGAAGTAAAAAGACTGAGTGATTATTTCCCTGGCCTGAAAGGAAGCATCAATGACTCCAGGGTCTATGTGCTGGGCAAGGACAAAGCTGGCGGCTCAGCCCTGATTCTGGGAGGCTCGCATCCTGAAGAACCTGGTGGCCGCCTGGCTTCATGGATAGTAATAGAAAATGGCCTGGTCAATCGGGGCAGGGTTTTTATCATTCCAACCGCTAACCCGAGCGCATCGACTGCCACCAGGCTGGGTGGTGCTTATCCGCCTGATTACGCTATAAAAACTCCATGGGGCGAGCAGAAATTCAGGCAGGGCGACCGCTGGTCCAACCCGCTCGACCAGTGGCCAGACCCGGAAGTCTATATACATTATCCTTCGAGACAGCAGCTGGCTTATATGGACATCAGAAACCAGAACCGCACCTGGCCCGGCCGACCAGATGGAACCATGACTGAGAAAACCTGTTATGCAATGACCGAGCTCATTCTTAAAGAAAAAATAGACCTGGTGATTGACCTGCATGAAGCAGAGCTCCAGTATCCGGTCATCAGCACCATTGTGGCTCACCAGAAAGGTCAGGACATAGCAGCTCTGGCTTCAATGGTCATCAGTGGTGAAGAGGGTTTTAACATCGGAGTTGAATATTCTCCTGAAGCTCTACGCGGCCTGTCCCATCGAGAGATTGGCGACCATACTCCGGCAATACCTTTGCTTCTGGAAACACCCGAACCTTTCCTCGATGCCACAAGGGGAAAAACTGATCGTGAGCTTTTGCTGACAGGAAAAGATGAATTTGTGATGAAGGCCGGAGCCTGTGGTCTGCTTTTTGAAAAACTCGATGAAAAGGGCTGGCCGATAGATGTCCGTGTCGGGCGTCATCTTTCTTCAATCGTTCAGATTCTTAATGTCTGGACTGATCTTAATCCTGAACGTCCAATATTTGTCGATAATATCCCCCGGTATTCTGAGGTCATTAAAAATGGGATTGGATACTATCTTAGAGACCCGTCTGAAGCTCCTTCTGAACGCGTTTTTTATGAATAAGAATGACGGCGATTGCTGAAAGAGCACAGACAAAAATGTAAGCAGAAAAAAGCAAGAACAGAGTTCTTTTTTCCGGAAAATTATTTCTCCAGTATGTTGTCCGGCCCGGTTCTGGCAAAGGTCGGGGATCCCACGGCAAACCATAATATTCAACCAGGCCCTGGATGTAGAGAAGATGGATGACCGGAATCTCTCTTCTGGCCATTTCGTGAAGGACTCCGCGTCTGGAAACTGGCGGAATCTTCTTTATTCTGGTTAAACCGGGCTTAATTTCAAGCACTGACGAATCTCGGCCCAGGTTAACATAGCTTCCGCCGATATTGATAAAAGCTTTAATCTTTTTTTCATGAGCTGCCTGAAAATAGAGCTTGAGACGCTCTTTGACCTTTTGCTCAAGATTTTCACCTTCAAGAAAGGCAATGCCCAGAGAAGCGGCTTTTTCCTTTATCCTGATTTTAAGACTTTCAGGAAAATCTTTTCCTGAGTCATCTTCTCCGCCCCAGGAAACTGCCTGAAGCTGTTTCTCAGCCAGGCCAGCTGAGCGCAAACATTCTTCTATTTCCAGCCAGGTAAACTCAGGGTTATTGGCTCCCCACTGGGAAGCGCCGATGGAGTTTATGAGCAGGAGTCTAACTCCCATTGACGTGGCTGCGCAATAAGAGGCCAGAATAAGAGCCGGAAAAGAGCTGGAAGCACCAACAGCTACAGTATCACCTCCTTTAATCCCGGCTTTTTTTAAGAGATGAGCCAGAAGCGAGGCCAGGTTTGGATTGGTCGTCGTTCTTTTAGCTTCCAGACTGCCAAGGGTCGTGGTCATCGGGCTGTGTTCCAGACCGATGAGACCCGTGTGATTCGGGTCAAAAATATTTTTTTCAGGACGGAGACCCTTTTCCTGCTGGCAGCGGAAAATTATTTTTTCTGCTTCAGACATTAACTCCGCAGCCTTTAACTCCACTCTATCAACGGGGTGGATTCTCGAATAATGTCTTTCCAGGCTATAGTAGACACCCAAAAAAATGAGGCTGAGCAGGGATAGTGTCATAATTATTGCGTTTTTAAAATTCGTGTTACTCATCGGAAAAGCAGCCGGCTGAGAAAAAATGTCAGGATTGAAACCAGAACCAGTGAAGCCAGAGTTGGAAGAATCTTCTGGCGTTCAAGGTTAGAAGCCAGGATTCCGGGCACTACCCAGCCGATCACCCTGATGCCAATCGGCTCCGAGAAAAGATGTGGTAAGACCGCGGCCCACAACTGCCCAAAAATGGCCCCAACCAGAAGCATGAAAACGAAGCGACGGCGGCCAAAAAGGATAAAGTATTTTGAAGCCAGTTTATAAACAAGGAGTGTGAGAAAAGCTACCAGAATCGTAGTTAGCGGTCGCCATGGCTGATTAAGATAAAGGGCAAAATAGCCTGGTACAATCAATCCACCTGGAGAAATCCCGGCCAGCTCCGCATAAATGAGGGCCAGGATAAGACCGAGGAACAAAGAACTATAATCTAACGGCATCTGCTACCATCTCCAGATAATCTATCATTTTCTGGCCAAAGCCCACTATGTTGCCCAGGCCAAGGATCACAATTTCAGACCCGGACTCAGGCGCAAGAGATATGATTTCTTTTAAACAGTTTTCTGGTTCCTGGTTCTTGATGATAATAATTTCCCCTTCAGCCCAGGCCACGGATTTCTTCAAATAACGTTTAAGAGCGGCAGACCCGGGGCCTGCCAGGGTTAATTTATCAATATAATCTGGCTTCTTATCGGCCAGAAACTCCGCCCACTGTCTCGATCTATCCGGCCGGTCGGCTCTGAGGCTCAGCAGGCCAATCATCTTTTGATTTTGCCAGGCCATTTTTTTTACCACCAGTTCTATCGACTCTGAAGTGGACTGCGGATCATTGGCAGCAAAAAGGCTAACAAAATAAGTTGACTTACTAATATCTCCAAAACTCTTTTTCCAGGCCCTCAAGCAGCCATAATCAGGCCTGGTTTTTTTAAACCCTTTAGCCGTCTGCTCTCTGTTCAGGCCAAAACTTTTTAGACAGGCTGTGGCCAGCCTGATATTAATCCCGAATTCAGGATAGCACAGGTTGTCTTTCAAGTTTCCAACTTCTATCTCTTTTTTGACCAGAAACACGTTTGATCTTTTTCGTCTCGCCTCTTCCTCCATCCAGGGAAAATATTCTTCTTCTGCAATTAAAATCCGGCTCCGGGCAGGAAAAGCGGCAGTTAGCGTCCTGGCGATTTCTTCTCTCGTCTTTCCCATTGACTCCAGGTGATCAGGCCTGATTGAGCTCATAACCAGCACCTCAGGCTTAAGCAATGACCTGCTTTCTACCCTAAGACATTCTGGCTGGATGCTCATCATCTCCGCCACCAGGAATTCAGCTCGATGCTTGACAGCTTTCCTGAGCAGATTTTTTTGTTCCAGAACAGTTGGTCTTCCGCATCTTTTTATTTCTTCTTCCCGTCCATCGGGATAGATCAAAACTGGCTTTGAACCCGTGGTTTTAGCCATTACCCTGAAGCCAGCTTCCCTCAAACCTGAAGCTATCAGCCTGGTGATGCTTGATTTTCCCCTGATTCCAGTGACCGCAATTGTGTGTGATATTTTTCTTAGCCTTCTGCGGTGCAAATAACTTTCTGCCCAAAGATACAGCAGCATCGCAAACAACGAGGCAATCAGTACAGGATTCATGGAAAAGCTAAAACTTGCGCCCGGCTAAGAGTGCCTCTATTTCCTCGATTTCTTTGGGGACATCCGCGGTCAGCACTTCACACCCGTTTCTGGTGATTAAAACCGTATCTTCTATCCTGATGCCGATGTTTTTCTCAGGGAAATACAGGCCAGGCTCGATGGCCATAACCATTCCTTCTTGAAGGACAAGATCCCCCGCCTGGACATCATGAACAGAAAGCCCGACCAGGTGACCCAGCCCGCCCTTGAGCCTCATCGGGTCTATCCTCTTTTCCTTCATCTTCCTTTCAACAAATTCCTGAACATCCCTGGCAGTCACTCCAGGTTTAAAAGCTTCGATACAGGCTTTCTGAACTTCAAGGACTGTGCGATAGATTTTCTTCTGCTCTTCGGTGAATTTGCCTGAAACCGGCCAGGTGCGAGTGATGTCTATGGTCAGGTAATCGAGCTCGGCCCCAAAGTCCATCAGCACCAGTTCACCGGCCCGCATCTGTCTTGAGTTTTTTTCGTAATGCAGAATACAGGTGTTTGGACCTGAGCCAATTATGGGCGAATAAGCTGGTCCACGGCCACCACCTTTAAGGACAACTTCCATGGCGGCCCCTTCAAGCTCATACTCATAAGCGCCTGGCTTTGAGGCCAGCATGGCTTTTTTCACGGCCCCGGCTGAGACCCGGCCATTTTTTCGAAGAATAACAATTTCTTCCTGGCTCTTAATCATTCTCAGGGCATCGATTTGAGGTGTAATATCCCTTAGCTGAACTTCTGGGTAAAGCTGGCGAAAGCGCTCCATGCGGAACTGGTTAAGGGGTAGCTGGGCATTATAAGGGTTGCGGTTTTTTCGGGCAGTAAAAATAGCTGTTTCGGAGCGGGCCTCGCTAATACTGTCTTCAGGCGATAACCTGAGATAAAAAACAGGACCAAACCGGCCAAGACTTCTGGCTAAAAACTCATCAAAATAGCTGACGGGGTAGATTTCTTTAACCCTGAGCCTTTCCCTGGCTCCTGGTTCAGCCAGACTGTTGGCTCCTTCCATCATTTTTTCTCTTTCTGTCTGCGGTGGAACAAAAAGATAACTTTCTCTGGTGTTTGGAATCATAACCAGAATGGCGTTGGCGTCTTCAGAACCAGTAAAATAAAAAAAGTCATTATCCTGGCGAAAATGTCCTGAGCCAGAACTTCCAGGGCTGGCAAAGAGAATGATGAATCCGCTGCCGGCCGAATTCATCAGAGCCAGGCGGCGTTTCTCGAATAATTCTGAACTGTAACCGTGGCCACCCGCTGCTTGAATCAAAAGAGACAAAAGACTGATAACTGTTAAAGCTGTTATCATGAACAAGATAAATTTCTTGTTTTTCATCCACCGTTCCTTTCACTCTGATTTAATTACCTGACCATCTCTTCGAGTTTATTAAATTTAAATCCACTGTGCAATCAATAAAACGAAACCAAAAAATAATCTGGCGTCAGAGAAATGAAAATTCTTGGCTCCGTAGCCATAATTTTTAATTGATAGTTAAAAGACTACGTCTATATCAAAAAACGTCATGAGGATTATTTGAACTTAAGGAGGCACTCAGATGGTATAATTATTTTATTGTGGATGAGCGCATGGTGGCTTCTCAAGGATCCAGGAAGATTCTGATAACCGGCCTGCCGGGTTCAGGCAAAACCACTCTCGTGGAAAAGGTCGTCAGAGAATTTCAGGGTAGAATCTCAATGGCTGGATTCATAACCAGAGAAATTCGAGAAGAAGGCCGCCGGACTGGTTTCGAACTCTTGAGCCTCGATGGACAGAAAGCCGTCCTCAGCCATACGCGGATGAGTTCGCCTTACCGCGTGGGCCAGTACCGGGTCGACCTTAAGGGCTTTGAAAATTTTCTGGAGCGGCTTCATTTCTTTGACCCTGAAAGCAGATTAATTGTGGTCGATGAGATTGGAAAGATGGAGTGCCTGTCTGAAAAGTTCAGGCAGTCAGTTCTTAAGGTTCTTTACCAGCGCGGAATTTTTCTGGCCACCATTGGCCTCTACGGAACTCCCTTCATAGAGAAAGTCAAGTCTCATCCGGATGTTGAGATTCATATGATTGACCAGGCGAACAGGGAGTCGATTGCGGCTAAAATAGGAGGCATCATCCGTTCCGTTTTGGAGTTTGAACCTTAGCTGGATATTAACGAAAGGGCTCAGGTTTAAATCAAGAAAAGCCGGGCTCCGTGCATCTTGAGACCATTATCGAGCTAAGAAAGAGAGGGGTGCCGCCGTGCACCCCTCTGCTTTAATTGAAGGAAGGGGGAATGGAAAGAAGGGCAAAGAAGGGCAAAAAGGAGGCATTCATAAATATTTGGTTGCGCCCATGACCATTAAAAAAAGAAGCAAGGGAGGGAGCCCTTGAATATTTTTTCGTTGGGCCATCTCTTCTCAATGTCTCCCTCCCGACCCAGCTGTGACCTCTATATTTAATAATGAGTCTATGTCTCCGAAATTTTTTTGGCTATTCGCCATTCCCGGCTCCGCACAAGTCCTCAGCAATTTTCGTGCCAAATTTCTTAGGGGAATAGCTGACCAAAAACTGAACAAGAATTAAAAAAAATTACAGATGCGTAAATATTTTTTACGGCAGAATATCACGCATAAACCCCGCAATTGCTCTATGATTGAAGAGAAAATAATTCTAAATGGGGAAAAGGCGGATTCAGAGGGCTGGACTTAAAAAAAAGAAGGTCAAATCACCAGTTCTGGACTGAAGTTAGACGTCAGGGTCAGAATCAGGCTTCCCCTCGCAACTCCCAGTCTTCTGGAAACCACTTCACACTTGGACTTGAGCAGGAAATAAAAAGGGCCTTTGACTTGTTCCAGGCATTCAAAATTACCCTGGCCTTTGCTGATGATTAAATCAGCTCGAGCCAGCAGATCAATAAACTCAGATGAGCACTCTGTAAGCACAGTTCCAGGCGCTGAGCAACCAGAAGAGACAATCTCAGCCACCTCATCGAGCTTTGAGAGTCTTGCCTCCTCTACTGTGGCGTCATTGATAATGGGTTTTTCCCTGACCGCATAAATGACTCTTTTACCTGTCTTTTCTATCAACAGCCGGTCAAATACTGTCTCCCCGGCGTTATCTCCCAGAAAGACTATATTCTTTGCCCGCTTTAAATCTTCTGCGAGCAGGCTATAGTCATCAACAGCAAGTTTTCCAAGTTTGAGAAATTTCCCATCCGAGAGCCAGTCCTCTTCCGAGCTGGCTCCGAAATCGATCACGTTTCCAGCCAGGGAAATTTCCAGGGCAGTTCTTAACGGGTCAGAAGAGCTATCAACCACTTTTTTTAATTCCGGATAAAGCTCCAGTGCCCGGGTAATATTAGCTCTCTTAATGTGATAATAAGGGTCTCCAATTCCGCTTTCCTCAGAGATAAGCTGATATAAGTCGGCTGAAATCTCAGGCGGGGTTCGGTTGAAATCAGCACTGGCCAGAAAGCTGCAGCCTTTACTGGCCATTTCCATAGTCAAACCTTCGCTTGCTCCAAGAAGGCGGGCGGTCCTCAAGATCTGACTCATCAAACATAGGTAGCACTCAGCCGCAGCGTTCATGGATGAAGTTTAGCATTTTTGCTGTTCTCATTTAAAGCCAGCCCGAGCCAATATTTATTCTGACTTGAAAACGTCATACCCGGGTTTCCCCGAGAAGCTGGTCAATCGTCTCATTAAAAATCTTAAGGTCAAAAGGTTTTATGAACAGCCTGTCAATGCCCAGGCTCTCGAGTTCTCTGGCTCCAACCTTGTCTGGAAAGGCCGAAATGAGGATAACCCTGCCCTGATAACCTGAACGACGAAATTCCTGGATCATCTGAAGACCATTCTTGACCGGCAACCTGAAATCAGCGATTATCAGGTCAACCGGGGCTTTCTGAAACCTGGCTAAGGCCTCTTTTGCGTCCTTGGCCAGATAAACGTTGTACTTAGTGTTTAATAAAAGAAAAAAAGTCTTTCTTATTGATTCATCATCATCGACAATGACTATTCTTCTTTCTGGCATAAATCCACTCTTTACATCAACCAGAGCAGATTTCGTGCCAGAATGCCAGGTTGATTTAAGAGAAGAACAAACCGGAAGATTAACCAAGAATGCTAAGTTTTTTTCTTTATGTCAAATTTGTTTACACAAAAACAACGACGAATACGGCCTGCGAGCAGGAGTTCGATTTTCCTAATCCGAGATTTCAACCTTGAGGTCGTAGTCCTTTATTTTTTTATCGAGAGTCGGTCTGCTTATTTCGAGAATCTGGCTGGCTTTAGTTTTACTGCCCCTGGTTACCTCAAGAACATACTGAATGTGCCTTTTCTCCACTTCCCATAGCGGGACCAGCTCCTTTGGTACAGGTGATTTTTCCTGCGGGGGGAAAGCTTCAAAAGGCAAATACTCCTTCAAAATCACATCTCCCTTGGCCAGAATGACCGCCCTGGTTAAAGCGTTTTCCAGTTCGCGGACGTTACCCTTCCAGGACTGGTTGACCAGAAATTCCATTACGTCAGGCGGGACTTTTCTGACGTTTTTTTTCAATTCACGATTGATCTTTTCAAGAAGATAGGCTACCAGATCAGGAATATCTTCAGGCCTTTCCCTGATGGGCGGCAGATTGATCTCGACCACTTTTAACCGGTAATAAAGGTCTTCACGGAATCTGCCCTGCGCCACCAGTGCTTTAAGGTCATGGTTAGTGGCGGCGATGATTCTGGCTTCAGTTTTAAGTATCTTTTCTCCGCCGACCTTCATGAAATCTCTGTTTTCTATTACTCTTAAAAGCTTGGACTGAAGATTGGGAGAGATATCGCCAATTTCATCCAGAAAAAGCGTACCCTTGCCCGCTATTTCAAATTTTCCGCGGGTTTCACTCACAGCATCAGTAAACGCGCCTTTGACATGACCGAAAAGCTCAGATTCCAGCAGCGTATCAGAGATAGCCGAACAATTGATGACAATGAAGGGCTCATCCTTGAACGGACTGTTGTAATGAATGGCTTTGGCCACGAGTTCCTTTCCTGTTCCGCTTTCACCCTGAATCAGGATATTCGTTCTCGTGTTAGCCACTGAGCCAATCATTTTGAAAACTTCCCTCATCTGGGCCGAACGGCCGACGATGTTATCAATCTGGTATTCTTTTTGCTTTTCTTCGACAAGATAACTGACCTTTTCTTCCAGAGCCTTCATCTGAAAAGCTTTATCGATGGTCAGGTCCAGCTCAAGATAATCAAGAGGCTTGACCAGATACTCAAAGGCTCCGGCTTTGACTGCTTCAACCGTAGTTTTCATATCATCATAAGCGGTCATGATGATCACTGAGGTGGTTTCATTTTCCTGCTTGACTTGCTTTAGAACTTCAAGGCCGTTGATATCAGGTAGCCTGATATCCAGCAGAACCAGATCCGGCTGGAATTCGCGAAAAACCCGAAGTCCTCCCTCCCCGGTTTCAGCCAGCTTGACCTCCTCTCCCCTCTTTTTAAGATGGGAAACCAGAGTCCGGCTGACAAGGGCATCGTCTTCTATCACCAGAATCATGGCCATAATCATCCCTCCTGAGGCGGCGATTGATTGGGCAGAGTGATCAAAAAGCAGCTTCCCTTCCCTTCTTTTTTGACCACTTTAATCGTGCCGCCATGTTGCTCAAGAATTCTTCTGGCATTGGGCAGACCCAGACCAGCCCCGGAGCTCTTGGTAGTAAAGAATGGTTCGAAGATGTTCTCCCAGTCTTTCTCAGGTATACCGCAGCCATCATCGCTGATTCTAATTTCAAAACAGGACTTATCCTTTTCAGCACTCATCCTCAATAAGATCTTAATTCTTCCACCTTCATCCACTGCTTCATGAGCATTGCGTAAAACGTTCAGAAAGACCTGCCTTAATCTATCTCCATCCACATAGGCCTGGGGCAGTTTTTCTTCTATATCCTTCTCCAGAATGATTTTCTTCTCAGCCAGTGAAGGTTTAAGTAATTTTAATGATTCTTCCAGAATTTCTTCAATCGAAAAATAATCAAAATGGAGAACCGCGGTCCGCGTAAAACCGAGCAATTCCTTGATGAATTTTTCAATCTGTTCAATCCCCTCCCTGGCAATCATCAAGTGCTCTTTTTCTACGTGATCAAGCTTCTGGCTCTCATCAAGTTTCTGGATGTTGAGCTTAACCGAAGTCAGCGGATTGCGGATTTCATGGGCAATCGTGGCTGATAGCCGGCCGATCGAGGCAAGCTTTTCCGCCTGGACTAATCTCTTGTTTGTCTCTTCAGTTTCCCTCCTGGCAATCAACAGCTGGTCGGCCATCTCGTTAAAACTCTGAGTCAGGTCACCTATCTCATTGGAAGAAATAACAGGAATGTTGTAAGTGAAATCTCCTCGGGAGATTTTCTTTGTCCCCTCGACGAGATTCTTTATGGGCCGGGTTATTTTCCTGGCCAGCAGATTACTGCCGACGATGGTCAGAAGCAAGGTTATTAAACCAAAAGCCAGCAGCACGAGCCGGGTCTTGTAGATTCTTATCTGGACATCTTCCAGCTTCAGACCGATCTTCACCGAACCCCACTTGGTTTCTGATTCAGGGATGAAGACCGGGATTTCGATTTCCATCACCTCGTGAATTTTTTCTTTGTTCGGAATTTTTACGTATCTTAAAAAAACATCGTCCCGCCGGACTTCTCCGGCGCAGCTGGTTTGATTGATCACCTCAACGTTGCCGGCTATGCTTTCGCTTATCACTACAGGCCTTCCTGTCCGGTCATAAAAAACCACATAGGCCAGGTCATCTCTGATGATACCGGAAACATTCTCATCTATGGAATCCAGGTCCCAGAAAACCAGGCGTCTGGCATTCATTTCTGCGATGTATCTTACCATTACCAGCCCGCGGTCCTTTTTTTCCTGGTAGATGGCCTCAACCTCTCTTTTCTGGATGATGAACAAAACCCCGGACACCAGAATGATTAAAATCACCGACGTCCAGAAAACTAATTGACCATAGATAGAAATCCGGGGTTTCTTAAATTTGATCATCGGTCAACCCAGGCATCACGCAAATTTACAAAGAAAAAGGCTGGCGGCTGCGATTTCAGATTCTTGATGTAAGGTTGATAAGCCTGTCTCTGTTTGTAAAAGTGCAGAGGAATAGCCGGCACTTCCCTTCTCAGATATTCTTCTATCTGATTGAATAAGGCTACGCGGCGGTCGAATCCAGAGCTGCTCTGCTGAGCTTCAAAAAGTTCATCCACCTGCAGGTTCCGGTAATGAAAATAATTATTATTAAGAAAAGATTTTGAGTGAAAAAGAGGATAAATCAAAAATTCAGGGTCAGGAAAATTCATCAGCCAGTCAAAATAAATGAGATAGGGCACAGTTTCAGTTCCGGCTTCCTCCAGGGATTTAACCAGCTTCAACTCCAGCTTGATTCCCGCTGGCAACAGTTCCTGTCTCAGCTCCCGGTAGACGTTCTGGATAATTTCTTTCTGGGGAAATTCAATATACAGATAAACAATGACAGGTTTTTCTGAATTCCCCAGCCCGTGAGACGAAAGAGTCTCTACGGCCCGGCCCAGGCTTGGAGCCTCTGACTCTTCCTCGGGCAAAAAGCCAGGCAAATAAGGCGGAATGTAACTGTTCATGACCTGAGCGAAATAAGCTGAGGAGGAGGCCAGCCCTGCCAGTTTGTCCTTTTCTATGAATATTTTCAGAGCCTGTCTGACTTCTGGCCGGTCAAAAGGAGGCAGGTGGCAGCTGAAAAAAAGATAGACCAGATGAAGCGTGTTGCTCTCCATGATCTGGTATTTGTTCCTGGAGATCCGGTAAGAAATGTAGGGCACAATCTGAATCTCATCCTCAAGAAAATCATCCAGAAGAAAGTAAGGGCTGATCTCAATCGCCTGAACGTAGGGCTTCCGGCCAAAATATCTATCGTTCCTTTCAAGCCTGATGCCGATGATATCGAGGCGAGAATTTCTCAGCCAGTAGTCGAACTTAAAAGGGCCAGCTCCAACGGGTTTATTGAAAAATCTCTTCTTCTGGGACAGAATCAGGTTCTTTGGCAGAATCTTGGCAAAACTGGATGCCAGAAAATAAAAATTGGCTGTGCTCGGCAATTTCCAGTCAATTTCAAATGTCTTGCTGTCAAGCACTCTGAATCCGCTGACTTCAGGAACTTCCCCCTGCCAGAACTCTTTACCTCCCTCTACTCTGGTGGCAAAAAGATAAAAGAGCGGGTTGCGCTTTAATTGAAATAGTCTTTCATAAGAGAACTTAACATCTTCAGCCCTGACCTCCTGACCGTTATGGAAGACAGCTTCTTTTCTCAAATAAAAGGTAATCTTTTTCCCGCCATCAGAAATTGTCCAGTAATCAGCCAGGCCGGGTAATACATTGAGGTTGTGGTCGAGCCTGACCAGGCCCTCATAAAGGTGTTCGATAACTGTGGGGTAGCCGTTTCCGGCAGGGTCAAGGTCCGGATTCAGGTTTCGGCCGTAGGCTTTTATTCTTAAGATTCCGCCGGCTCTGGGTTCGAGAGCCTCAAGAGCAGCCGGGCTCCCTGACCAGCGGATTCCAAAAGAAACGGTTAGAATGCAAAGGGCCAGCCAGACGAAAATGAATCTTTTTCTGTAGCCCCTCGTATCTAACATTACCTATAAATGATAACCCAATCGAGTCTTAAAATCATCACCATAAAATATATGACCTCAAGACATTTTGCTTATTAACAGGCAGAACGCCCTCTGGCTCGGCAGAACCTTGCTCGTGACGAAAGCAACCTTCAAGCTCAACCTAATCAGGACTGACCCAATTTCCTGGCGGTTCGATTGACCTCGTTGAAAACTCTGAAAAAGTTTTTTCCCCAGATTTTCTCGATACTTTTCTCAGAATAGCCGCGACGCAGCAGTTCGGCCGTCACCCTGAACATTTCGCTGACATTATTGCAACCGACGACTCCCCCTCCTCCATCAAAATCGGTGCCAATGCCCACATAGTCAACTCCAACCAGTTTAACCACATGGTCTATATGGTCAACCAGGTTCCGGACCGTGGCCAGGTCAGCTGGATATTTCCGGTTGATTTCCTGGAATTCCTCCATTATCTTCTGGCGCTGTACCTCATCCTGCAGATTGCGCCAGCGTCCGTACTTGGCTCTGAATTCAGCCAGGGCTTTATCCCTCTCCGGGTCAGGCCTGGGCGCTTTGATATAATTGGACAGGAAACAAATCTGAATAACACCTTTCCTCCTGGCCAGAGCTTTAATCTGGTCATCGGTCAGGTTCCTGGGATTATCGCAGACCGCCCTGACACAGGAATGTGAAGCAATAATCGGAGCTTTGCTCAGAGAAAGAACATCATAAAACGTCTTATCCGAAGCGTGCGAGATATCGATTATCATCCCAACTCGGTTGCATTCCAGCACTACCTTTTTCCCAAACTCACTCAGCCCGCGGTCTTCCGGTTCGTTTGCATCAGTGGAAGAATCACAGATATCATTATCGGCTGTGTGGCAGAGGGTTATATAGCGAGCTCCAAGCTCATGAAAATACTTTATGAGCCTCACGTCCTGTCCGATGGCATAGCCATTTTCTATACCGAGAAAAGCACTCAGCTTTCCCTGTTTTTTCAGTCTATAAGCATCCTCTGGAGTTAAGGCCAGGCCGATAAGCTGGCTGTTGTCCTGAACCATCTTTTTTACTGCCCGGATCAATTCCTCAGCTCTTCTTTTGGCCCGAGCATATCCCTCCTCGTCTCTTGGCCCCTGAGCCACAAAGGCGGCAAAAAACTCAGCCTCAAGACCACCTTCTCTCATCCTGGGCAGGTCAATCTTGCCGCTATTGGGAAGTGCGGGGTCATGGCGTTCAGCTGGATTCCAGTTTCCACGAGGCAGCATCATGGCTGTGTCACAATGCGTATCTACCGTCACAGTTTTTTTATGAATCGAACGGGCACGCTCCTCAAGGCTTTGTTCAGAAAGGTTTACTGGCCCCTTAGAGCAACCAGCGAAAAGAAAGAAAAAATTCAAAACCAGGATGAAACCTGCGGCGGCTTTTCTCATTGGCTTTATCCTATCCTTTCCTTTCCGATTTTTCTCAACCTTAACCTTTTTTCTGTTCGGCAAATGAAAAATCTTAACAAGCAGGAGATTATAACAGATTAAAAAGGTTTTTTTCATTACTTTGCTGAAGCCTGCCAAGCATCAACAGCTCAGGGTCGACGTTTTAAAAGATAAAAGCAGTTTCTCGGCTTTCCTTCTTGCTTGAAAAAATCGACTATCCGATATCCCTTTTTGAGATATTCTAAGAATACTTCTCTGGTCTTATAGCGCCATTCAACTGGAATAGCCCGAATCCGGGAATCCCTGACATCTGTCGCCCAAAGCATCTGATAATAATCTCCAGGTATCTGGATAAGAATCAGTTCAGGGGTCAAATTAAGATTGACTCTATCAATCACTTCCAGCATCACAGACCCGGTCTCACTCTGAATCTGCTCATAGCTGATTTCAAGGGCATGGGGCAGATTGCTTATACAATCACTAATCTCGATTTCAGGAACAAGCGGCCGATGATCACGCTCTAAGTCCCAGACCATAAAAAACCTGTCTGATGGCACATCCTGCCGGTTAAGCCGGCCACCATATTCACCATAGGGAGCAACCCGGTACTCAAGAACTTCCATGCCAAAACGACGGACATTCCGGTAAGCGTTGACCGCGGTCAGTGGGTCATAGGTGCAGACAACAGTTTTGATGTGAAAAATTGAAAGCAAAACCTCCTTCTGAAAGTCTTTTATCAGAACACCCAGGCCGTAGTTCGTCCGGTCAGGCCTGACTCCAAGGAATTGAGAATAAAACCAGAGATTTTCAGGCCGGTCAAACCCAGGCTGCTTGTCCTTGATCCCGACAAAACCGTAGCTAAAGCCAACCAGATGAAAGCCATCCCGGCGAAAACTGCCGGCCTCTTCTTCAAAAACAGCCGTGAACAGGCTGCTGCCTTCATGCAAAAAGTTTTCACACATCATGTTGCGGGTTCCAGCCAGATGGTCCTCCGCGAATTCCCATATCGCCTGACGCAGGTCTTCATATTTTTGATAATCTGAAGCCTCAGAGCTATCCTCAACGCAAAAAAGAAAATTTTTGTCCTTGATCTTGACGACTTTCTCGGGAAGCTTAGCCATCGTAATTTAATTCTACCATTCAACAGAGATTTTGTTAACCTGAGTTTATGACTTGGTTCGACGATGGTCTGGACATAACGCCTGAAGCAAAAAGATGTTTAAGTAATCTGTTAATTCTGTTAAGATTTTTAAGAATGAAAAGGAGGACCAACCGTGCGTGATAACGGCTTCAAAATCTTCTGCAGAATCCTTATAACCTTTCTACTTTTTACCCTGGCGGCTCGACTGGTTTCAGCAGTTGATATAAAGAAAATTGAAGATCCGCAGCAATTTACTGAAAGAATTTCTTCTCTGGCCAGAGCCGGTGACTATCTGATAAGCGACGGGAAATACTTCATTCTGGTCGCAGCCGAACCCAGGGATTTTCCAGCCATCAAGTATTATCCAGAGCCTGAAGCGACTGGAGCCATTCTGGCTTTTTGCCCGGCCGAAAATGGCCTGACCAATGAATTAATTGCCGGGCCCGTTCAAATTAGAACCGGATTTGATTATTATTTTCCTGCCTGCAGAATTATTAAAGCTCCTTCGTCTTCTTCCGTCGCAGGCCCAGTGTCGTTCGAACTTCTGGCATCGTTCGCCGGTAAACACAAGGAAAAGGGAGAAGCCCGGACAACCTGCACTTTTATGCCAGCAAAAGGACAGATTACTATCAAGACGGTTTTTTCAAATAACGGAGACAAAGAGATAAATAATTTGAGTATTTCTATTTATTTTAACGCTCTCCATTCCTATCAGTTCAACCCTTACCATCAGAAATACTTCCCGGCCCTGAACTTCAGAGTTTATCAGAAGAAAGGTGTCTATTTAGGCTGGGTGAATCTCGGCAGTATACCACCAGAATTGCCGAAAAGCCTTAAGCCCGGTCAGAGTGTTGAACTGAAATATGCTCTGCTGGTGAGGAAAGGGCCCGATGAACTGCTCGACTCAATCTATTCGCTTCTAAAAAAAGATGCGGTCAGGGCAGAAATAATGCTCAAAGACAGCCCCGGCAAAAATCCAGAAATAGTCGTGGAAGAAGCACTGTCATCAGCCACATTTTTCAGGTCGTTTGTAAAGCCGGCTGAACCTGTCCGGATTCTTCTGCCAGAAGGAACATACCGGCTCAGGGCTAATTTCTTTCCCTCAAAGGCAGAAAAGACGGTCAAAATTTCAAAAGCCGGCAACAATCGCTTTGAACTGGAAAAACCTGAAGAAGGAGTTATCAGAATAAGACTGATAGACGGAAAAGGAAGAGCTATTCCCGGAAAAGTTTCATTTTTCGGACTGGAAGGAACGATGACTCCGTATTTTGAACCAGAAAACCCGGTCAACAGCAGCCGGAGCTGGGAAAGATTCAAGAATTCAGTTTACATGGTCAAACAACCCTTGGAAGTAAAACTGGCTTGGGGCCGTTATTTGCTCAGTGCCTCTTACGGCCCGCTCTATACTAACGAAAGACAGATTCTGGAAGTTTTGAAGGGTCAAACTCATGAAATAACTCTCCGTCTGGAAAAGGTCATAAATCTAAAAGGACAGGTCTCGGTCGACCCGCACCTCCACACCATAAATTCCGATGGCACTCAAAGTGTAGCTGATCGAGTCAAATCAATTGTGGCTGAAAACGTGGACGTGGCCATTGCCGCTGACCATAATTTCGTCACGAATTACTTGCCAGCGGTGGAGGAACTTGGATTGAGCGACTATCTGAGAGTTTTCTCTGGCAGCGAGGTCACTCCGTTGAACAACTATCTGCATTTTAATAATTATGTTTTGACCATTAAACCAGAAGAGAAAACTAACGGTTCAATAATCACCAGGTTTGAAAAAGTAAAGGACCTGTTCGAAGCATGCCGGGAAAAAAATCCAGGTTCTCTTCTTCAGCTGAACCACCCGAGAGCCGGTAACCTTGGCTATTTCAATAACATAGGTTTCGACCAGGACAAAGCTGCGTATGCTTATGGGGATTTAGAATTGAGTTTTGATTTGATGGAAATCATGAACGGGGCCGGTTTCCATCGTGGAAATAACCAGGCCGTGGATGACTGGCTCCATCTTCTAAATAGAGGCTATTTTTTCCCGGCGGTGGGTTCTTCTGACTCGCATCGGGCTGACGGCGGAGAGCCTGGCTATTCCAGAGTTTATGTCCGCTGTTCAAAAAAATTAAAGAACCTGACCTGGGAAGATATCTCCTTACCCTTAAAAAAAGGCCAATCGTTCGTTTCCAACGGGCCCCTGATTGAATTTTTGGTCAACCGCAAGTATCAACCCGGGGACGAGCTTACAGATAAAGACGGAAAAGTTAAAATCAGGCTGAGAGTCTTTTCTGCTCCTTGGGTGGATGTGTCCGAAATCAGAATAATTGTCAACGGCGAAAGAAAAATCTCCTTTCCGGTCAGCTCGTCCGCGGCCGCAGTTAAGAAATTCGATGGGACTTTTGAGCTTGAACTCAAGAACGACGCTTATGTCGTGGCTGAAGTTCTCGGTCAGAGATCCTTATATCCGGTTGTTCAGCAGCCAGCCGCGAGCGGCCGGACGGAAGAAGCAGACCTTCCTTATGCTTTGACCAATCCAGTTTTTGTTGACGTGGATGGAAACAAAAAATTCGACCCGCCCTGGTCAAAGGAAATAAAAACCAAATAAGTGGATGAACAGGCTTTTGCCTTCAGATAAGCTCATTCCAGTCCAGACGCGAAGAATCACGTCTACGCGGACTGTGGTTCTCGGGCTGGAGATTCTGTTTGTTGTCGCTTTACTCACGGTCTGGCTGACCTCAACCACAATTAGACAGGAGAGAAATCTATGGATTCTTTTTTTCTACTCTTTCCCTTCTGAATTCTTGATTTCTTTCCTTCCTCATGAACCGGTAATACTTTATTTCAGCAAGGATCACAGCGCGATGACCGTGGCTCTGGTCTCCATCGCTGGAACCATGCTGGCTGAAGCACTCGATTACTCGGCTATCAAGTTCATTAGAGAAATAAAGTTTATGGAAAAAGCCAGAAAGAATAAGGCTGCTGAAAAACTGGTTAATTTTTTCTGGAAAGCACCGTTTCCAGCGTTGTGGGTGGCTGCTTTTCTCCCTACTCCCTTCTATCCTTTCAGGTTCCTGGTAGTCCTCGCTAATTATCCGCTCTGGAAATACCTTATGGCTATTCTGACTGGCCGTTTGCCCAAATTTTATTTATTAGCCTTCCTGGGAAAAGCTTTAAAGATTCCAGACCTGTGGATAGCAATATTTTTCATAGCTCTGATCTTAGCCGCCTACCTGCCCGTGGCAAAGTTTTGCAAGAATAATACCTGCAGAAAATCTTGAGGCTTGTTGCTCCTGGCATAGAGTCAGCCGGATTCTTATCCGTCCTTTTTCTTATTCCTGAAATCAGCCCTAACTTTGACAGTCCCCGGCCAGAGTGGTATAAATAGAACGCTTTTATTCAGTTAAACCAGGCAGTTATTATGAGTGAAATAAAAGACAAGAAAATTGTTTGTCTCATAAACCCTCTGGCTGCCAACGAGCGCTGGCAAAGACGAAAAAAACTGCGAGCAGAATTAATCCGAAGACTCCCCGGAAGTTGTCTGGATACTCCCAGGACCAAGGAAGAAACTGTGGAAATGACCAGATCCGTCTGTTCTCAGGCTGAGGTAGTGGTGGCTGTGGGCGGTGACGGTACGGCAGCCGATGTGCTCCAGGGAATTTTCGAATCCTCAAGAAGCGACCGGGTCATTTTTGGAGTGATTCCTTTTGGCAGCGGCAACGCCTTCCGAAAATCGCTCGGTCTGCCCCGAAATCCTTTTAAGGCTATCAAACTTCTGCTTGAAGGAGATTGTTTTACCATTGACCTGATTCAGGTAGAAAACAAAATTGCCGGTTTCGCCAGCGTTGGCTCAACGGCTGCTGTCACCGGTGAAAAATTGCGTCACGGAGTTCCCGGGCTTTTTGGTCATCTTTTAGCAGCCAGGAAGCTCCTTTTCTACTATCGGGACGAAAAAGTTCTGGAGCTTTACGACGGAATTGACGAAAAAGGGCAAAAATTTGATTATCTCGAATTTCCCTCGAGATTCTTGGATTGTATAATCGGCAACACCAACTATTTTGGCTACAGCTGGCTCGTAGCCCCTGAGGCTAAACTGAACGATGGTTATCTGGATATCATCCTCTTTGAGATGCCCCCCCTTGTCTATATTCCTCTTTTCCCTCTTATCTATTTTGGATTACTCCAGAAAAAGCTGCGGCATTTCAAAGCCAGGGAAATGGTTATCAAGGGGAAAAATCTGGATGTTCAGTACAACGGCGAATATCTCGGAGCCCTGGAGACAGTTAAAGTTAAGATTCTGGCCGCAGCCCTGAAAGTCATGGGCAACAGGAAAAAAGCTGCCAGGTTTATGGTAGATAAAGAAGAGAATTAGGACGCAGCGGCAGAAATTAAACCTGAATTCAAAGCTCCGGCCCGGAGTTTCCATCTCAAACCTTTATCAGTTTCTAACCCGGAATCAGCAGGACGACAATATTCTGATTACTTTTTTTCTTATCTCTTTTCATTACCCCAGAGAGTCCCGCTGCCCTGAGATTTTCTCCAGGCTTCGCGCCAGCGGTGGATCTCAATGACACCCACAGCGGGCATATTCTGTCTTTCCTCTTTAGGCCTCAACTTCGGAAAAGGCTTGTGTGGTTCTTGCTGGTACCAGTATCATACGGTTACCAGGTCGAGTGCCAGACAGTTGTTGTGACCATGCTCGATCGTAGCCTTTAGAGATTTCTCAAAAGTGATAGGGGAAGTCATGAAGAAATGATAGCAGTGAGTACGGCCGAGCCAGCCAGTTTCGTTGTTAACGCGGCCATAACCAAAATATGGGTGCTGATAAATTTCTTTGGGACTCCAGGAGGAATTAAAAAAGTCTTCGGTGCCGGTTCCGTGCAGAGACGGCGGCCATTTTTCACCATCAACAAAAAACATATCATCACCTTCGCCGTACCACATCGGAGTTGGATTATCAACATAATAGTTGACACCAACAAATTGCCCTTTGCCTTCAATATCGGCAATGACATAGTTCCTCGCTCCATCCAGATTGGGTCCCTGTGGTCCGAGCACTCCCCACTCATTCTCACCATCAGCTCCTGGCTCTGTAAGTTCACGGTTCCAGAAAGCATGAAAACGACCCAGGTCTGCCGGGATGGATTTATGCTGCTCATAATCAACGTAGTAATAGAAGGCATCAATGGGTTTATCCGACTGATTTTCCAGCGTGATCAAAGCGCCACGGCTGAAAGGCATCGGGAAATAACAGTTTAAGGCATTGCCGCTGACCGGAGCTGCAGCCAGGGGGAAGCTGACGAAATTATATTTCTCCCCCCACCCCTGACCGAAAAAATCACCCAGAGGACATTCGACACTCGGGTCCTTCTCTCCATCCCAGTACATGCGCAGCACAGCGTTCCGGCGGATCATCGGATCCCGGCAGGCTACGGTTATCCAGATGTGCTTAATGATTCCAGCACCTTCAATCCGGGCCAGCTCAGCAGTCTCCCCAGCCGAGATTTTCAATCTGTCCGCATTTTTTCCAGTGCGGTCATAGCTGGAAATTCTTTTTCGCTGATAATTCTTCAATCTGGCCAGGTCATCAAGAACTGAATTTCCTGAAAATCTTTCCTGGGCCAGACCAAGGTTAGAAAAAAGCAGAAAGGCGCCAATTACGGCCGTTAATAAGTGCTTTCTTCGCATAATCAACCTCCTGATTGTTGATTTTTTACTTACCATTATCCGATATCCGGACATGCCCAGTCCATTAAAACATTGAACTCAGGCAGCCTTGAAACTATAATCTTTGGTAGTTAAGAAAAGTGAGAGTAAGATTTCTGGCATGAGCACAGGCGTGACGGGAGGAACTGGTTTCATCGGGCAGGTTCTGCTGAGTCAGCTCGTTGAAGAGGGAGAAAAAATTCGACTCTTGGTCAGAGCCAGCAGCCAGGTAGATGACCTGACGAAATTTCCTCTCGAAATCGTCAGGACTGATTTTGATAACGCAGATTCACTCAGTGTAGCTCTTTCTGGTTGCGATCAACTTTACCATCTGGCAGCTTATGCTCGTAACTGGGCACCTGATAAAAAGACCTTCTTTCAGGCTAATGTTGAGGGACTGAGAAACGTTCTCGAAGCTTCAGTTAAATGCGGTCTGAAGCGGGTGGTCTATGTCAGTTCTTCAGTTTCCAAGGGGCCAAGCCAGGAAGGTCTTATGTCTGAATCAACTTCAAGACATAACATTCCCTACCTGACTGAATATGAAGAAAGTAAAGCGCTGTCAGAAAGAATAATTCCGGAATATATCAGTCGCGGACTGGAAATCATCGTGGCTAAACCAACAAGGGTCTATGGCGCCGGAAAACTGTCCGAGGCAAACTCAGTCACCAGAATGGTCCGTTCTTATTTAAAATACAGAATCTGCCTGATTCTAAACCATGGCCAGGAAATCGGCAACTATGTTTACGTCAACGACGTAGCTGAAGGATTAAGATTGATGATGAAAAAAGGCCGGCCGGGTGAAGATTATATTCTTGGCGGGGAAAACATTTCTTTGAGTGGCTTTTTCGACACTCTGGAAGCGGTCTCTGGCAGGAAGGCTCTGCGTTTAAGAATCGCGGTACCTCTGGCTTTATCTATTGCCCGTTTTGAAACCTGGAAAGCCAAGACTCTCCGCATTTATCCTTTGATCACCGAAGGCTGGGTCAGGACCTTTCTCCAGAACTGGGCTTTCTCTCATGAAAAAGCAGCCAGAGAACTCGGCTATCGACCAAAGAACCTGACAGAAGGTTTGAAGCTGACCTGCAGATGGCTGGGCCTGGAGCCAAAGTGAGAATAAATGATTAAGAAATTATTAACTGAGAGCGACCGAAAAACTATTATTATTCTGCTGGCCACACCCGTTCTGCTCACCCTCTACAGGTATTATGGTCTTCCTGCCTTCTACGACAGCAAGCTGTCATTCTTTTTTTCAGGAGCTGTTCTATCAGGATTTTACCGGGACTTCTTCAATTTTCTTCTAACCTTTATCCTGCTGATGCTGATCCCGGTGTTAATAATAAAGGTCGTCTTTAAGGAAAAACTCGGTGATTATGGCTTCATGCGGGGAGACCTGAAATATGGACTCTGGTCAATAGCCATCATTCTTCCTTTAACCACTCTGGGAGTGTGGCTATCAAGCCGGCAAGCAGATTTCCAGCAAGAATATTCTGCTTTTAAAATCAATCTCTTTTCTCTGAATTCATTCCTTATTTACGCCGCAGCCTTTTTCATCTACTATCTGGCTTTTGAATTTTTTTTCCGCGGGTTCATGCTTCAAGGTCTCAGAGCCTCTCTGGGCGACCTCAACAGTCTACTCATTCAGACCATTCCCTGCTGCCTGGTTCACCTCGGCAAGCCGGCGAGCGAGATTTTTGCTTCTATTGTGGCCAGTCTGGTGTTTGGCTATCTCGTGTTTCGAACCAGGTCTTTATGGTATGTAATCATAATTCACTGGCTGATAGGAGTTTTTCTAAATCTATTCATCGCCCTGAGCTGATCTGACCGTCGTCAGCGAGGTTTGGAAAATCAGCTTTGAAGCCAGAACTGCCAGAACTCCGATCGCAATTCCGGCCATAACATCAACTGCATAGTGGAACTGGCCATAGACGGTGCTAATAAAGAAAAGCAATATCAAAGGAGTGACCAATAAAAAAGTTTTTCTGCTTGCCCGCCAGGAGTAAATGATCATCACTGTTCCGGCGGCACAGTGAGCTGAAGGAAAAGAGCCACCCTGATACTGGCCCGAATTCTCCACCAGGTTCATAAGCTTCCGGAACAGGTACCCACTCTCTGGAGAATGCCCCGAAAAATAAAATCTTGGGCTGGCTGCAGGAAACAGAATGAAGATTATAAAGCACAGGACATAGGCGATACCCAGAGCCACAACGTAGGCCTCAAGCTGGGCCGGGCCCTTTTTTTTAAACAACATATATGCCAGCACAGCCACCAGAGGCAAATAAGCCAGATAGGTAAACATCATCAACTCTGTTAGCCAGGGATGATAATAACTGGTTATCGCCAGAGTTGGGCTGAAACCAAAAATAACCCGGTCAAAACTGGCCAGGGTTTCATCATTCCAGGAACGGCTAAGGAAATGAACCAGGCTGCCAGCAAGCTTATATAAAAACGCATAGCAAGCCAGCGGAAAAGCGGAAAGAATGAAGAGCATTACTGGCCGGTCTGCAAACTTGCGCCTCCCTGAGGGAATCATGAAAAAAAGAAGGATTATCAGAAAGCTTAGAGGGAAGAGACGAATGGAGTTGTTCTTATGAAGGAAATAATCAATGATTATCAAACAGGAGAAGGTAAAAATAGAAATGATTACCAGCTTTTCACTCAGAAAAAAGCGGCCTCTGAAAGGTAGTGCCTTGGAAGTAAATTGTGACATCAGCTTCAGATTTTATCCTTTAATGGCCTTTACTTCAAACTTGGGTGGATTGATTATGTGAGCTTTGACCGCACACTGGTCAGCCGACCTGACCGCAGCTTCAACGTATTTATCAGGAAAATCTTCTGGTAGATGAACAACAATCTTAATCTTCTCGACCATCTTAGACACAGTTCCTTTTTCCATGGACATCGTCAGATAGATACCTTCAGTGGACAGTTC
>Ga0172362_10000605_pt1 | contig 29803 bp, 22 predicted proteins | sample LakKivs1_kivu2a2_FD_114534 | JGI IMG/M metagenome (GOLD analysis project Ga0172362, IMG submission 114534) | Sediment microbial communities from Lake Kivu, Rwanda - Sediment s1_kivu2a2 | ecosystem: Environmental > Aquatic > Freshwater > Lake > Sediment | place: Rwanda: Western Province, Lake... | reverse complement strand
CGCCGATCGAACCGGTCGGCATGTTTTCCATGATCGGCTGCCAGGTGACGCCGGAATTGAAGGTTTTCCAGACGCCGCCGGACGCTGAACCTACATAGATGACGTGCTTGCTTCCTTTGGGAATGTCGACGTCAGTGCACCGGCCGCTGATGATGTCGGGGCCGAGGTTGCGCCAGGTTATGTGCTTGAAGATGGACGCATCCTTCATGAGCATGTGTTGCTTATGCCATTCGTGGCGACGGGCCGGATCCGTCGGCTCGTTCTTATCCTGCATGGAGGTAAGATCCAGCGGGCTTAAGAGAAGCGCCAGAAAAGCGAAAGGTAAAACCAGGAATCCTCCGAGAGTCTTAGAAAGACGGGAATGTGGCATGTGCATCTCCTCGTTTTGTTTTTGGGGGGTTAATATATCACATATCACTTTCAAGAGGGAAGTAAAAGAAATGGGGTCAGGTCTTGAAATATCAGTTTTTGTTCAAAAATTAGACAAACTTATATTTCAAGACCTGACCCCACCTCAGATCAATTTGGATCCCAGGGGGACCGATTTATCCGGCACACAGAGAACGATGTCACCATTTTCATTGCTGAAGCCGGTCACCAGACATTCAGACATCAAAGGGCCGACTTGCTTCTTTGGGAAGTTAACCACGGCAACTACCAGCTTACCGACCAAATCGTCCGGCCTGTAGAGGTTTGTGATCTGGGCACTCGATTTCTTGACGCCGATTTCTGCGCCGAAATCCACATGCAATATGTAGGCTGGCTTGCGGGCCTCGGGGAAAGGCGCTGCGCTTACGATGCGACCGACTCGGAGCTCGACCCTGACGAATTCATCCCAAGATATCGTCTCCACCATCCACTCCAAATATGGGGTCAGGTCTTGAAATATCAGTTTTCGTCAAATTTGCGAGATTAGACAAACTGATATTTCAAGACCTGACCCCTTCTTTAACTTTATCTTCTTTAACTTTATTAACTATTCAACTGGTGCAAATTTGGCCAAGATGTCCGAAACCGCATCTTTATGAACCATAATGGTCAACATCTTGAGCTTGACGTAATCGTCTCTAAAGAAAGAATAACCCTTAGGTTCAACGCCATGTGCACCGCGCCCTGAATCTTTGATAAGAAACCAATCGTGGCCGTCGTGTTGGCTGATTCCGACGGCATGAATGGCATGGTCATCTGAAGTCGTTCTATTGCTGAACCTGAACTCACGGCTGTCCTGATTGATCAATTTAAACGGGATATCGTAACAGGGAACCATGCCTATTTTTTCTTCGCTGTTTATTCCTGGCTCGGAAACATCGCCTCCGAAATCTACCGTGAATCCTTTTTTCAGGGCACTGACTATGGCGTCGTAGAACACATCGAGGGGAACGTTATGGTAATCAGCACTGTGCCACCAGTTGTCGGGCACTTTATATTCGCCTTTCGTGTAGAAAGGAAGGCTCTTGAGACTCATGAACGACACATAATCTTCAGGACGAAGCTGGAGAACATTATCCAGGTATTCCTTAGGAGTCATGCTTTGACCGTTCACTTCGATCGTCTCCGGGGGCGCTCCTATATGTTTATTAAGTATTTGCTTAACATAAAGAACAGCCTTCTCTTCGTCCCAGTAATTGTTGTCTTTACAGAACGTTAGGTATTTTCTGATCTCCTGGGACAAGGGGCCGTGATTGTGCTCTGTTTGTCCTTCGAGAAGCCCCGTATAGGCTTCGGCAGGCACGGCTCCATAGACTTTCATCCTTTCGGTCACGGCGTTATGTTCGGAGCCTTCACCGAAGCTCATCTCACCTTTATGCTGTATGAAATACTTTGCTCTTTCGACGTATTCCCAGTACACGGTGTACATCTCCGAAAGCTTTATCTCCCCTTTTCCGAGGCGATGCAACTCCGATTCCAGGAAAGATGTGGTGGCAAAACACCAGCAAGTTCCCGTCGAGTACTGCCGTACGGGTGGATTGTGAAAATACTTGGTAAATTCATCAAGAGAAGTGGGCTTGGTGATTCCTGAGAAATCGACGGAAAGGTAAGGCCTTTGTTGGCCTCTGAACTCCCTGGTCTTGTAAATCGCTTCATCACATTCCTGGATTTCCTGCTCTCCTAGCTGGATAACCGTTTTTTCAACTGGCTGTTCCTGCTTCTCGGCAGTTGTGCATGAGGTAGAGAAAAAATTAACAAGGACTAACAGCAGAAAGACGGAAAAAAAGGTAATCGATCGTTTCATGGATCCATCCTTTCTTAAAATTAGGTCATCGTTTATATGATAATCATTGAGCCGCGGATTGCAAACAGTAAAAAATGGGGTCAGGTCTTGAAATATAAGCTTGTCCAATTTCTGAACAAAACTTATAATTCAAGACCTGACCCCATCTGGAGGAGCTGGAGGAAGAGATGGAAAAAAAGGCGTTGGTTATTGGAGCCTTTCTGGTTTTGGCCTTGCTCATGTTCTCCCCGTCCTGCGGCCGCACCCCCGAAACCGGCGAATCCGCGCACCCCGCCCAGCCTCCCGACTGGGCTCCCGTCCCCGGCCGGCTGATGACCCGCTGGGCGCCGGACGTCAAGCCCGATGCCGACGCCGCCCCTCACCCCGAATATCCCCGGCCGCAGATGAAGCGCTCCGCCTGGCTGAACCTCAACGGGCTCTGGGAATACGCCATCCTCCCGGCCGGCTCCCCCGCTCCCCAGGCCTACGACGGCCGCATTCTCGTCCCCTTCCCCGTCGAATCGGCTCTTTCGGGCGTCGGCAAGCAGGTCGGCCAGGAAAACCGCCTCTGGTACAGACGGACCTTCCGCCTGCCGAAGTCCTGGAGAAAGCAGCGCCTCATCCTCAACTTCGAAGCCGTCGACTGGGAGGCTAAAGTCTGGATCAACGGCCGCGAAGCCGGCTCGCACCGCGGCGGTTACGACCCGTTCTTTTTCGACATCACCGACCTTCTCAAACGCCGGGGCCGCGGCGACCAGGAAATCGTGATCTCGGTCTTCGATCCGGTCGACGAAGGCCCTCAGCCCCGGGGCAAGCAGGTCCGTAACCCGCACGGCATCTGGTACACCTCGGTCACCGGCATCTGGGCCACGGTCTGGCTGGAGCCGGTTCCCGATCCCTTCATAACCGGCCTCTCTATCGTCCCCGATGTTGACGCCGGCCGGGTCACGATCAAAGTCCAAACTTCCGCTTCATCCCGGGCTCTCCCGGTCGAGATCTCAATCCCCGGCGCCGACGGCACGGCCCTTGCTGCCGCCCGCGGCCTGGCCGGCCAGGAAATCGCCCTCTCTCCCCCGAATCCCAGCCTCTGGTCGCCCGACTCACCATTTCTCTACGATCTCGACATCACCCTTAAGGCCAAACGCCCGAAAAACGACGACCGGCTCGAAAGCTACTTCGGCCTGCGCAAAATCTCCCTCGGCCAAGACGCCGCCGGAGTCAACCGCCTCCTCCTCAACGGCTCCCCCCTCTTTCACTTCGGCCCGCTCGACCAGGGCTGGTGGCCGGACGGCCTCTATACCTCCCCGTCGGACGAAGCCCTCCGCTCCGACATCGAGGTTCTCAAAGATCTTGGTTTCAACATGATGCGCAAGCACGTCAAGGTCGAGCCGCGCCGTTTCTACTACTGGTGCGACAAGCTCGGCTTGATGGTCTGGCAGGACATGCCGAGCGGCGACGCCTTCATCGGGCCAGACGATCCCGACATCGAGCGCACCCCGGAATCGGCCCGGCAGTTCGAGCGTGAGTTCGCGGCCGCCGTCTCCGCCCTTTTCAACCATCCGAGCATCGTCATGTGGGTCCCGTTCAATGAGGGCTGGGGCCAGTTCGACACGGCCCGGATCACCGGCTGGCTGAGCACGATCGATCCGACCCGCCTGGTCGACTCGGCCAGCGGCTGGACCGACCGCTCAACCGGCCATGTCGCCGACATCCACTCCTACCCCGGTCCCAAAGCTCCGCCCAACGAACCGCTCCGGGCCGCCGTCCTGGGCGAGTTCGGCGGGCTCGGCTTGCCGGTCGCCGGCCACACCTGGCAGGAAGAGAAAAACTGGGGATACCGGAGCTTCGCGACGCCCGGCGAACTCACCGAAGCTTATCTCGAACTCATCGACAAGCTCATACCCATGATCGAGCAGGGGCTCTCGGCCGCGGTTTACACTCAGACGACCGACGTCGAGATAGAGGTCAACGGCCTAATGACCTACGACCGGGCCCTGGTCAAAATGGACCGCGACCGCGTCCGGAAAGCCAATGTCGCCGCCAGAGCCGCCATCAACCCGGCTATCAGGTAAAATAAACCCGCGCCCATAACGATTAAAGCCGTTGATTATCATGGGCCCTGATCATGTAAGAACTTAACCCGCCAACGACCGACCAAACGCGCTGACTATTTAAGCGCTCAAAAAAACTCAACCGTTCGACCAGTCAGATCTTTACTTTACCGGCCGTTTCTCTGACGAGCTCGATACTGCCTATCCCGCCGTCGATGTCGACATCGATCGTAACCTCGCTCTTGCCGTACGCATCGTTGACGTAAGCGCCGCCGGCCTTCGTCAGGCCGCCCAGGTCGACTGAGCCGATCCCGCCGTCCACTTTGACCCGGACGCCGGCCTCCTCCGGAAGATAAATCCTGGCGCTGCCGACGCCGCCGTCAATCCTGACATTGAAGCTCCGCTCGTGGGAGCCCTGGATATTGAGGACCATCTCGCCGGCGCCCATATCGATTTCCAGCCGCTCGAGTTTAAGACCTCTGAGGTCGAGATCGTTCCGGCCGGCGCCGAGGTCGATATCCAGTTCGAGCGGGACGGCCCGGCTGAGCGTAAGATCCCATCTGTTCCTGGTCGTTCCGAAGTTGATGCCCCGGCCTCTTGCGTGCCGGATCTTCAGAATGCCTTTGTCGCCGAGCAGGTCGTACTCCAGCTCGGGGCGGTTGCGTTCCCGGTTGAATTCGAAATAAGCCTCAAGGAGCGGCTCCTGGTCGGCGGCCCTGAGCTTTAGCTCGCCGGCACCCATATCGATCCCGACCAGAGCCCGGACTGCGCCCTCAAGAGCGACCGTCCTGGTATCGGTCATAACCTCGCCGGGCTCTTCACAGGCCGGACTGAAGCCGATTACTACTATCAGGGCCGTAACGGCCAGGGCCGTCATCACTTTATTATTAGAAGTCCAAGGCATAACATTACCTCCCGGATAATGGGGTATTTTTGAACCTTCACACTCTTACATACGAAAAAGTCCGTCCTTAAGTTTCGTTCGGCGCAACATAAAAATATTTGCTAATTTCCCCGAATTTGTCTATCTTACTCTCGCTCGAGAAATTTATCCGGCTTTGAGGAGGTCGAAGGATGAATACCATCGAAAAGGCGCTGATGCACGCCCTGTTCATACATCTCCATCACAACATCGATCAGGCCATCGATTTCAAGGCCATCGATACCCTGAACGACCAGGTCGGCAAGCTCTTTCCGGGCGCCCTGCTAGTCGGCCCGGGAGACGACGCCGCCGTCGCCAGGTGCCCCGACACGGACGTAACATTCGTGGCCAAAATGGAGAGCCACTGTTCTCCCTGCGTGCCGAGGCCTTATGACGCCGCGGCCACCGGAGCCGGCGGAGCCATGCGGGATGTCGTGGCCATGGGCGCCAGGCCGATTTTCCTCATGAATTTCATCGGAACCCGGCCCCTGGACCAAAAAGTCATCGTCGGTCCCTGCGGCTTTGCCGGCAAATGCACCTGCGGCAAGTGCGTCGAGATGACCAGCGGCGAAAGAGTCAATTTGATGGTCAAAGGCCTCCAGGACATGTGCCGGGCCATGGACGTCTTCATCATCGGCGGCGGCTTTTCGACCTCATTTTCCGATATCGTTCCGGCGGTGGTCGTCTCGGTCATAGGCAAGCTGGTCACCGGCAAACCCCTGACCAAGCCGGCCAAATCCGCCGGAGACATGGTCATCCTGATCGGACAAACGGGAAACGACGGCAACGATACGCTCTACCGGGCCGGTCTGGTCAATGAGATGAGGCCGGCCGTGGCCCTCTTCGCCGAAGAAAGGCAGGTCATGGAGGCAACTCTGGCCGCCTTCCGGACGGGCAAGATCAAAGCCTGTTCCGATCTCGGGGCGGCTGGCATCGGAGCCGCGGTCTCCGAATCGGCCAGGTACGGCGGATTCGGAGCCGTGGTCGATTTGGACCGGGTCCCGGTCAACGTCGAGTCCATCACGCCCGAGGAAATCATGATCTGCGAAACCCAGGGCAGGATGACCGTTCAGGTGGAAGCGGAGGACGTCGACGAAGTCCTGCAAGCCGTACGCTCCAAAGGCGTCAGGGCCGAGGTCATTGCCGAAATCACTGACGACGACAAACAGGTCTTCAGGTACCGGGGCAAAACCATAGCCGTCATTCCCAACAAGCCTTCGGAAGCCGATCTCGAGGAGCTGAAGAAAAAGGCCTGATATGTCAGCCGCCACGCCGAAAGAAAAACCGAAGTCCGAGTATGCCAGGTCCGGAGTCGATTACGCCAAGATCGAGCCCTTCAAGATGGCCATGGTCCGGGCTGGCCAGCGGACGATCGAATTCCCGAACGCAAGAGACGTCTTCATCGAGCCGGAAAGCTTAGGCCTCCACGGCGTCGTTTACCGCTATCGCGGGCCCTCCGCCTCCCACCTCTGGTGCCAGACTCAGGAAGGTCTGGGCAACAAGAACTGGATCGCCGAATGGATGTATCAGCATGCCGGAACCGGGAGGACCTATTACGAAGGGATCGGCATCGACACCGCTATGATGGCCGCCAACGACGTTATCTGCCAGGGCGCCCTGCCCGTCATCTTCACCGATGAGGTCGCGGCCGGCGACTCCGATTGGTTCATGGACGAGAAAAGAAGCAACGACCTGGCCGAGAGTTTTTTCCAGGCCTGTGAGATGTGCGGCATGGCCCTGCCTGCCGGCGAATCGCCGGCCCTTCGTTATCTGATCAAGGCCGAGCCGCCGGTCAGAAGCGCCCCTTCTCTTTCCGGAGCCGTCACCGGCATCATCGCCCCGGCCGAAAGAATGGTCACGGGTAAAAACCTCCGGGCCGGTGATCATATCATCGGAGCCACCTCATCCGGGCTCCATGCCAACGGGATTTCGCTGGTCATCCAGCGGGCCCTGACGCTCAAGGACAAGTTCCTGCACCTGCTGCCGAACGGAAACACCCTGGGCGAGGAAGCCCTCATCCCGACCCGGTCCTACGTAAAGCTCGTCGAGGCCCTCCTCGAAAAAGGGGTGGAAATTCATTCCCTGCTCGGCGGCACGGGCGGCGGGATTTCAAAGATCGCCTACGACAAAAGAAGCTTCACTTACCGGATCACCAAATGGGTCGAGGCCATACCTCCCCTCTTCCTGTTCATGCGCGACATCGGGGTCAGCCTCAAAGACTGCCTGACGACGTTCAACTGGGGCCTGGGCTTTTATATCTTCGTGCCCGAAGAAGAGGCGGCCAGGACGATCGAAACGGGCGCCGCGGCCGGCTACGAACTCCTGGACATCGGCCTGGTCGAGCCAGGCGAACGCCGGGTCATTTTCGAACCGGAAGGCATTGTCCTTCCCCCGGTCGAATAACGAGCTTGCGGTCGACGCTGAATTTATCGCCGTCTTATGAAAAATTCCGGCGGCGGTGATTAGAGGCAAAATAAAATGATAATGATTAATCAGGCCAGAGGCTGGCAGCTCTTAGTTTTCATGATTTTAATTTCTTACGGCTGCGCTTCGAAGCGCGAGGCGAAAATCGACCGGCTGTTCGAGTCCTACAGCGGCGAAAACACGCCGGGGGCGGCCGTGCTGGTCATAAAAGACGGCTCGCCTGTGCTCGAGAAGGCATACGGCCTGGCCGATCTCGAAAAGAATCTTCCCGTCCAAATCGATTCCAACTTCCGGCTGGCTTCCTTCACCAAACAATTCACGGCCATGTGCATAATGATCCTCGCCGAGCGGGGCAAACTGACCTACGAAACGGCGCTCGCCGAAATATTCCCGCAATTCCCGGATTACGGCCGCGAGATCAAAATCCGTAATTTGCTCCAGCACACCTCCGGTTTGATCGATTATGAATCGCTGCTCGCCGAAGGCGACCCGACTCAGGTTCTCGACGCCGATGTCCTGAACCTGATGATGGAGCAGGACTCGACTTATTTCCCGCCCGGCTCGAAATACCGCTACTCCAATTCGGCCTACGCCGTGCTGGCCATGGTCGTCGAAAAACTGAGCGGCCGGCCGTTCGCCGCCTTCCTTCAGGAAGAAATTTTCAAACCGCTCGACATGGACCATACGGTCGCTTACGAAAAAGACGTTTCGACCGTGCCCAACCGCGCGTACGGCTATGCGGTAACATCATCGGGAGGCTTCGAGTTCAGGGATCAAAGCCCGACCAGCGCCGTGCTCGGGGACGGCGGCATTTATTCCAATCTTCCTGATTTGTATAAGTGGGACCAAGCCCTGTACACGGAAAAGCTGGTAAAATCCGAAACCCTGCGTGAAGCTTTTACCTCCACCGTCTCAACTGACGGGGAACAGCCGGCGGTTTACGGCTTCGGCTGGCGAATCGACGAGTACCGCGGCCGCCCGCGGACGCATCACACCGGCGAAACTTGCGGCTTTACGACGGTCATCCAGCGCTATCCGGAGGATCGCTTCACGGTTATCATCCTGACCAACCGCGACAAACCTATGGTCATGGACATCGCCGACAGAATAACAGATATCTATCTGTTCGAAGATTAAGGTTTTTCAGTCCGCGGCGTTTTTGCGCCGGATCGAGAACTTGCCTTCATCGATCGAGTGCAGCTTTTCGTCCTCGCCCTTGAGCTTGCCCGAGAATGAGCCTGTAATCAGAGTGCCTTCGGGTCCGAAATTATCGATCGTAACGCTGAAGAACTGGCCCGCCATAGAACTGTCCAGGTCGGCCTGATGGCTGACGATCTCGAGCCCCTCGTCCTTCTTGATTATCTCGTACCAGGTGAAATAGACCGGGATCATATCCGATGAGCCGGCTTTGTGCGTGGCCACGAACTTGTCGCCTTCCGGAGCGATCTGGAACGTAACCGATAGCTCGGCCTCGCGGTAACGGGGAAAAGAGTTCTCTCCGTAATCGACCTTCTCGATGAAAACGCCTTCGAAATCCAGATAATTTTCCGGATGCCACAGGAGCTTGGCCCCGGTCAGGCGAATCTCCTTCCCATCGAGCTTATAGGCGATGAATTCGTCCTGGGCCAAAGCCGTTCCGGCCAAACAAAAGACCGCCAGCATTGCCAAAAGCACGACCGCGTTTTTCATTTCTCATTCCTCCTTCATTGGTTGAGGCCGGCCGGCAGGCCAACTCTCATTCTAGCACCCATTGGCCGTCTTTTTTCTTGAGGGTCAGGCTCAAGACGGATCCGGCCTTGATAACGGCTTCGGCCTCGATCGGCTCGGGAGTGAGGAGAACGCGCAATTTGTAAACCCCGGCGGCCAGTCCGACTGGCTCACCCCCGACCGTTCCCCGCGCTACCTCTTTCCCGGCCGCATCGAGCACGGCATACTCAAGCTTCAGCGTCTGTCCGAGAGCCGAAGTCAGCTCGTCGGCGCTCGAGGCATCGACGTAACGGCCGCCGGTCGACCGGGCGATCGACTCGAGCTCCTTCCTGCCTTCGGCCTCTTTGATGTCGAAGCCGACGATGTGAACCTTGAGCTCCAGACCGGCCGCTTTGATGGCCGGGGCAATCGACTTGATATCGCCGTTGCAGCTTTCGATGCCGTCGGTCACGAGGACGATGCTGCCGTTCGGAATCTTCTCGAAGTCCTTAACGGCCTCGACGACGCTATGGACCAGCGGAGTTTTCCCTTTGAGCTGGATCCTGTTGACCGTCTCGACGAGCGCCTTCTTGTCGACCGGCTCGATGCCTACCAGCAACTCCGTATCGGTGCAGGCCTTCGGGTCGTTCAGGCCGTAGCGGTGGCCGTAAGCTCTGAGCCCGACGTTCATCGTCTCCGGTAGGGCATTTATCGTTTCGGCCAGCACCTTGCGGGCTATCGTGATTTTGGCCTCGCCGCCGACCTGGCCCCACATGGAGTTGGAGGCGTCCATGATGATCTCGACGTTTCTCGAAGCCTCCTCCTCCGCCCCGGTCTCCAGCTTGACCTCGAGCGAGCCAGAACGGGCCGCGGCCTCGGTCTCCCGCCACCCGGCCGTAACCGCGTACTCCAGAGGCGAGGTCAACTCTTTGAAAATCGCGTCGGCGCTCTGCTTTATTCTCTCCGGCGTCGGCGACCGGAAGAACTCCCCCCGGCTGGCGTAGGCGATCTCCCTGAAGATTTGCTCCCTGGTGTTACCGAAGAAATTCGACCTGTCTTCCCATCCCGACTGGACACCGATCGTCGAGAAGCTGATCCGCGAATCGAGTATGGAATCCCAGAGCTTGACATATAGAGGAATACAGTCACTGGCCGAACAAACGATATCGTCCAGGACGGCCAGGATGGCCCGGCTGCCGGTTTTCTGGCTCACGCTCTCTATGGCGGCCAGCAACCCGGCCATCGTATCAGTGCTGCCTCCCCCGCCGACCTCCTTGTCTACGGCCGCCCTGAGTTCGGCCGGTTTGTTGGTGAAATCCGAGATGGTGACCGGCTCATCGGCGTATTTCATGAGCTGAATCATCAACCCCGGTCCCAGATTGTCCAGATAGCCCTTGAGAACCTCCTTAACGACGTCGACGCTTCCGCCCATGCTGCTGCTGTCGTCATAGACGATCGTCAGATAAGAATCCGGGCGCCGGATTTCGAGGAAGTAATCGCCGGGCGCGACCTCATACTTGAGTTCCGTCACGTTTCCGTCCGCCGTTTCGGCCGACGGCTCGACTCGCCGGCCCCGTTCATCGCTCAGGGCGGCCCGCGGCCGGATGATACCCCGGCTGGCCAGAGAGATCTTCAACTCTCCGGACGATGTCCTGTCTTTGAGAGAAATTTTGTAGAAATCGACGTCGCTCGAAGAGGCTTTCCCGCCCAGAGTGGTCGCCAAGGGCAGCGCCTGGGCTGTTTCCTTTTGATCGTTGGGCTCTTTCTCCGTAATTTTGATCCCGGCGAGCCCGCTCTCTTCTCTCGCCTCGAGAGCCCTGTCCAGGAAATAGCCCAGGACGAACATTTCGCGAATCACCAGGGATTCAGCCGAGCGGCCCTTCGTGATCTGGATTTTCAGGTATTTGGCGACTTTGGCCGGCACTTCGAATTCCTGGTATGAGTCGGCTTTGTCCGCGATCTTCAAGGTCGCCAGCGGCTCGAAGCCTGACTTGGGCGTTTGCCTCGACACCCAGAACCTGATCTCTTCGGGACCGTACTCCCGGCCGATCGAAATTCCTATCCGGTGGATCTCCACGAACCGGCCTTCGGGAAAACAGAAAACGGCCTCCTCGGGAAGCTTTGCTTCCTCAAGATCCAGGTCGTACGTGTTGCCCAGGTTATCGGCTTCTTCGAGCGAGTGGTCGAGCATCTCATCGAATTCTTCGCTGACCGGGGGCGAAGGCCTGTAGATGACGGCCGCGCCGCGGGCATAAGCCAGAAGATCCTGCAACTCTTTCTTGGCAGCCGGCTGGCCGGCCAGGGATTCCACCGTAAAGGAATCCAGGAGAATCGCCCCTGATTGAAGCCGGGACGACGCCAGGCCGGTCCGGCCTTTATCGAAAAGCAGGTTGTCGAGGTCGAAGATCGTGCGGCCGCCGGCCAGAAACAGGATACGACGGCCCCGGAATTCGAGCCGGATCGGGATCCATGATTTCCTCGGAACGTCCATTTCGGCGAAAGCCGCAATGACGAATCCCTTCGGTGTCCGCTCGGCCAGCTCGAACCGGTCCCGGCTGAAGTTATAGCCGGCGATCTGATAACGGTCCGGGCCTTGATAACCGAAGACGATGCCGGTCAGCCCTCCAGAGCTCATCTGGCAGTAAAGATTCGTTTTCACGGCATAACCGGACCAGTTTTCCTGACCGGCGATGATCATGGTCGCCGGTATTTCGAGATCGTTCCGGATGCCGGAATATTCCGACAGGGCCAGGTGCCACCGGCTCGGGCCTTCCTCGGCCTCAGGATCGTCAAAGACTTCCCATTTATCAAGTTTCCCGGACGAGAAATCCTCCTCGAAAAGGACTTTGCCCGGCGAGGCCGAAGCTTCGAGGCCGGTAACTCTGACTTTGCCGAAATGAACGGCCGAGCTGCCCAGTTCGGAGGCTCCGAGTCCGAACCGCCCGCTCTTGATCCGGGTCTCCCCGGCTTCGATGACGGCCTCACCGCCGGCCAGCAGCCGGATCCTGGAGCTCGAGAAATCGACGCGCAGGCTGGTTTCTTCTTCCGTAGGGAAACGCTTCTTGACCGCCTGGACGAGCTCGAATCCAGCCGCTGTCTTTAATTCGATTTCGTACTGCCCGGAGTCGAAGTTGTACCCGGCGATATAAAATTCGTCCGGGCCCTGCCAGCCGAAGACGATACCGACCAGATTGCCCTCCGACCCGGCTTTGAAGATAGAGGTCTCGACGGCATAATCGGACCAGTCTTTTTCGCCGGCGAGGAGGGCCGTGGCCATTTTCCCGTCGTCCCGGGAGATTCCCGAAAGCTCGGCCAGCCCGAAACGCCACCGGCTTGGTCCGTTGTCGGCCTCGGGGTCGTCGAAGACCTGCCACTTGTCCTTGAGGTCGCTGAAATTGCTCTTCAGGAGGACGGTTCCCTGAGCCTCCGCGACCGGGGGAAGAATCAGAGCTGAGATAATCAGGACGAAAATGAAGCGTCCGAAATTACTTCGATATCCCGACATCATATCCTCCTCTAAATCCTGCTCTTCGGCGTTTCGACGGCCTCTTCCATGACGAAAGCCGGGTATGAAAAGCCGCCAACTTATTGGCCGTTTTTTTATCTGGTCCGTTTGATTACAGGCTTACGCTCGGATAAATACATTGGAAGGCCGGCGCTTGTCAACATTCCTCACGATAGAACTTACTCCAGTGTTTCCCGCTTCGGGCAGCCGGCAGTTTACAGTTCCGGTCAGAGATACGGCGTCAACCTCCTTTGGGAGGACGAACGATGAGCTCCGGATCGTCAAAGAGCAGTTCTTTTCCGCTGAAGGCGCCAAAGCCGTAAAGATAGATGCCCGGCACCGCGTCTTCTTTGACCCTGGCAATGATTTCCATGCCCGGGCCTGTTGTTTTATAAGACCAGTCGAGCGGTGAAACCGTGGCCTTGATGACGATGCCGTAATGATACTTGTTCAGAAGTCTCCACTTGATCATATCGCCGCATCTGACACAAAGGCAGTCCTCGCTGTACTTGAATTCTTTGGTTCTTTCTTCGATGAAGACCTCGACCGAATGTTCTTTTCCCTTCGTCTTTTCTTCTTCCATGACGACCTCCTTCGGTTCTTCAGTTACTCCGGCGGATCTTTCGGCGCCGCCCGAACAAACGGTGCCCAAAAGCGCCAGGCCGGACAGTCCCAGGAATTCCTTCCTTTTCATTTCCCCTCCTCGATGACTTTTATTTTATCGGACCGGATTCGGCGGTCCCGCGGTTTTCGACGGCGGCCACATATTCCGGAGCCTGCCTTAAACCGGCCAGGAACGGGTCTTTTGTTATCTCTTCCATCGGCCCTTTGAGCCGGACATACTCGCGGATCGCTTTGAGGGCCAGGGGCCGGGCCCCGGTTAGTTCGTAGACCAGGGCCGACTTCCGGACGATTAAGCTGTCGCCGGGTTTGGCCCGGAGGGCTTCGCCTATTTCGGACAGGGCCCGTCCACCGAGTCCGGACTTGGCCAGGAATTCGGCAAGGCTCGCGCGCAGATGCGAGTCGGCCGGAACAGCGGCAAGACTCTTCTCGGCAAGTTCTATCGCCTTTCTGTAAGCTTCGGCCGCCTTGCTCTCGTTACCCGGAGTAAAATGATAGGCATCGGCCAGGTTGCCCCAATGGAGGTAATCACTTAAACCGAAGCTTATGGCCTCTTCGTTCATGGTCACGGCGTCGGCATAGCGGCCCCTGTAAAAATAGAGAAAAGCCAGATTTGAACAGGCGTCTGGATTCCGCTTGACCGCGTTCGAACGTTCGAAGCTGGCTTCGGCCCGTTCGTTATCGCCGAGTTTGTAATAAGCTGCGCCCAGATTGTTGAGGCCTAAGATGTTGCCGGGGCAAAGCCTGCTTATCTTCTCGAACTCGTCCCGGGCTTTGTCGAAAGCACCCTGGAAAAAATAAAAGTAACCCAGATAGCCGGCCGCCGCCCAGTAGCCCGGTCGTATCCGCTGGGCCGCCTGGTAGGCAGCCAAAGCCTTTTCCGGCTGCATCATGCTTTCGTAAACGGAACCGAGCTTCATCTGTATGTCGTAGGAAAGCGGATCGAGAGCAAGCGCCCGCTCGAGCTCCTGGGCCGCCTCTTCCATGCGGCCCAGGCCGTGGAGAATACCGCCCAGAACCGCCATGGCCTGAGTGTCCGTGCCGGCCACTTTTAGGACGGCTCGAACCTGGGATTCTGCTTTGACAGCCAGCGCCTGGTCCTTGTCGATCGTGTACTTTCTCCATAAGGCTTCGGCCAGACCGATTCCGGCCGCGACGAACGACGGATCGAATCGTAAGGACTCTTCAAACGCGGCTATAGCCTCACCGGCGTTCTCCGATGTCTCGGAAGCGGCCATGAAACCCAGACCCCGGATGCAGTATTCAAATGCTTTGGGAACGGTTGTTCCGCCGGCTGAGAGGGCTGTTCTGTCACCAGGCCCGTTGGGCAAGCCGATGAGAGACGCAGTTTCGATGACGAGGTCCACTTGCCAGGTCGACATATTGGCAATGTTGTCGGATTTCGGAAGGGACGCCAGGCGGCGGTAACGGTTGGGATCGATGACGTCGAGAGTCAAACTCAGGTTGTCTCCGGTCCGCTTGAACGTACCCGAAACGACTACGTTTGCGCCCAGGACACGCCGGGCATCGGCTGCCTCGTGGACCTCGTAATCTTCGAGATGTTCGACCGGGGTGACCCAGGAGCCGGACCGGCGGCCGATCTCGTTAAGCTTGCGTCGCAGGTACTGGGCCAGTCCACCGGCCAGAAATTCATCGGCCGGGTCATCGCCGAGAACATTAGGCGTGAAGACAGTCACGTGGAGGGCTTCGGACCGGCCGGCCAGGCCGAAGAGCACGGTCATCTTATGAGGGACGCCGAAAGCAAAGACGGCGTAAATTGCGGCCGCGGCCAGGACGACGGCCAGGCCGGCCCGCAGGTATACGTGACGGCGACGCAGCCGCTTCTTCGGACTGGCCCCGGAGCCTAATCCGGCCTCCGTTATCACGGAATCCAGTGCCTCGGCCATCTCCCCGGCCGAAGCAAACCTTCGGCCAGGATCCCTGGCCATGGCCTTTTCGGTGATCTGTACACAACCGGCCGGAATGCCTGGCGGCATCCGGACCGTCTTTTTCTGCAAGCCGTGGACTATGGAGTAAGCCATAGACTGCTCGTTCTCTCCCCGGAAGGGCAACTCTCCGGTGAGCATCTCATAAAGGACGACGCCGAGCGACCAGACATCGCTCCGGGCGTCGACCTCTTCGCCGCGGATCTGTTCGGGCGACATGTAGCTTATGGTTCCGAGGGCCGTGCCGGGACGTGTCAGGCGAGCCTCGCCGGCGATCTTGGCCAGACCGAAATCGGCGATCTTGGCCGTTCCGTCTCTCGAAATCAGGATGTTGCCGGGCTTGACGTCGCGATGGACGATTCCGTTCTCGTGGGCTGCGGCCAGACCCCGGGCTGCCTGAACGGCCAGAGACAGGGCTTCTGCGGGCAGAAGTGGGCCCCGCCTGATCCTGGCCTTCAGGCTCTCACCGTTGCAGAGGCTCATGGCGATGAACATCTGGCTCGGGCCGCTTTCGCCGATCTCGTATATAGTGCAGATGTGCGGGTTGTCGATGACCGAAGCTGAGTGGGCTTCGTTGATGAACCTCTCGCGGGCTTTGGCGTCGTCGGTCAGATCGGCGGGAAGGAATTTCAGGGCGACGGCCCGCCCGAGTTTGAGGTCGTCCGCCCGGTACACCACACCCATCCCGCCTCGGCCGATCTCGCTCGTGATTCGATACTTGCCGGCGACGATCGTCCCGGGGGGCATGCCGACCAAATGCGGATCCACCGTTTTGGTCAAGGAGGAAGAGCCGGACGATGGCGGAGAACGCGGAGGCCGTGAAACCGGGGGTTGGCCGGAATCCGCTTGACCCGGGCCCGCCGCTTCAGTCCGGAGCGGGGCCCCGCAGATTCTGCAAAAACGCGACGTATCCGGGTTTCCCGCGCCGCACGCAGAACACTTCAAATCTATTTCCCCATTTCGTCCAGCCAAGGATAACCGGAATCATCCGGTCAAGTCAACATATCCGCGAACGGCGTTTTACCGTCGGCTTAATCCTCGGCCTGAGCCAGATAATAATTCAGGATCGAAGTTGAGGCGCAGGCGAAGCCCCAGGCGAATTGTTCGCACCAGCCCTGGGAGATGCTGACTCCGGCTTCGGCGTTGAATATCTCAATTTCGTATTTGAAACAGTCCTCGATGTCGATGACAGTCATGCTCATCGACACGCCCACTTTTCTCTCGAACCCGGGACACATGACGGCCTGGATGTTTTTCATGTAGGACTTGGCTTCCTCGAGGGCTTCCTTGGTAAGCTCACCGTGCTTCAAGATCATGGCCGAAAGAAGCCAGTAAGTATCGATGGCTCCGACCATGGCTCCGAGCACGGCCCCCATTCTGGTCTGCATCGGGCCTTCAGCCTCGAGAATGGTTCTCGACACCATGGCCTGGTGGAGGCCGCTGTCCAGGACGCCGACGGTTTCCATGGTCCGCGGATTGATATCCCACCAGCCCCAGCGCTCCCGGCCGTCCCAGGCCAGGCTTTTTTCCGGAATAGCTATAATCCGGCCGGCGTCGAGAGCTGGGCCGATTCTGGCCAGAACCCTTTCCGGGATGCCGAAATCCGCGAGGCCGTCCTTTTCGAGGGCCGAGACCATCCGGATTGGCACCCCGGCGGCGGCCGCCTTTTTGAGCAGGCCGGCCGTAGTCAGGACCGGCCGGCCGGTGAATATCTCAAGCAGCTTGCCTTCGAGGGTCGATTCCATGACCCCTCGGCCATAGAGGAAGGCCTGTTTAATCGTCCGGATCTGGCCCGGCAGGACGACGGCTTCGACCCGGTCCTGCCGGAGATCGAAGACCGTCCGGGAATCCTCTTCGCTGCCGCTGAAGGAAGCGATGAGAATTCTCGGCACCCGGTACCACCAGGCGACGGACAGGGCGGCCGCCTCCTTTTCGGTTTGGTCATCCGAGGTCGAGGCAAAGATCATATTGACCAGATGACCCAGGCCGGGCCCGATCCTTTTTTCCAGCCCGGCTCCCGTCTCGAGGAGATCCTCCGTCACCTCGTCTTTTTCCAGGCTCTTTTTGATCTCGTCGAGCCCGGACTTGATCTCGGCCAGGACATCGGCGTCGGAGGCCGACTTCAGATCCTCCTGCCAGGCGGCGGCCGGGATTCTGTCTCCGGTAATGAGAATTGCATGGCGCTCGAAAAGCGGCGGCTTGTCCTCCTCGCTCTCCAACTCATACAGGGCGCGCTCGGATTCGGAAACAGTCAGGCCGAGGTTTTCGATCTTTATCTTGAGAGATATGCCGTTTACCGGCTCATCACCGGGATCGATCTCGCCGCCGGCGAGTTCTTCATCCCCGAGGGTCAAGGAGGCCGTCAAGAAGGCTCTCTCTCCGGAGGCCGGTTTTCTCTCTTCCGCTTTCTTTCCGCTCAGGCTTCCGAAGAGACCTCCTATCCCGCCGCCTGATTCTTCTTCTTCCTCTTCTTTGGCCTCCGCCTTTTCGAACCGGGCCGTTATTCCAAGCGAAAGGGCACGGTTGGCCAACTCCTTCATGGGGCCTTCCCAATCGAGCACCGGCTGTGGTCGGCCGGAATCGCCGGCCGTGAACTCGACAGCGATGAAAACCCGCGTCGCCAGGGCTTCGTCGCCAGGATCGTAGGTTCGCCCGGCCGGCGCCAGGGCCGTGCCCGGTTCGGCTCCCGGAAAAGAGGGATCGAGGTCGACCCAGCCGTCGCCGTCCTCCATCCTGATCCAGAAATGCCGTTTTACGGCAGCGCGGAGCTCAGTCTCCTTGCTCGGTACCGAAACGGGCGCGCTTGGGTTGAGGGAGAAAGATTCCGCTGCCGGAAAAATGGAGGCCAGAAGCTTCTCGGTCGTTTCTTCGTCGAGTTCGCCTTCGGCCAGCTCTACTGTCCGGCCTTGACCCTCGAGAATCCCGGCCAGATAAAGAGCCTTCTCCAGAGAGTTGGCGCTCCGGCTCCATTCGATGCCTTCGGCCGTCTTCAGGGCGAAGCATGACGGCTCGGTCTGGACGGCGTCGCGAACGAACTCGAAGGCTTCCCGCCAGTCCCCGGATTCTTGAACGGCCGCCGGCAAAGGAGCCGCTGCCGACACAGGAACAGCCGCTTCCCCCGGCGATCCTTCATCGTTCTTCCGGCCGGAACAGACTGCTGTCGACAAAATCAATAAAAAGGCCAAAACGTAATATTGAACACCCCTTCTTTTTTTCATAAGCCTGATTCTCCTGATTTTTTTAACATGTGCAGACCGCCGATCACTTCAAGCCGGTGATTTTCAGGACGCTTTCGCTTTCGAAACCGCGGTAATAAAGACCTGCCGGAGCGGCCCCGGTGGCGTAGGCCAGCTCGAAGCGGACGAAAGTCTTGGGCGGAATGACGAACGGCTCCGGCGGACGGTGAGCCAGCCGCTCGGTCATGTCCTCGTCGAAGGTGACATCCTCGTCCCCGGCTTTCAGGATGAACTGAGGCTCGGTCTGGATCTCAATTCCGCTTTCGACCAGGGAGCGGATGCCCAGATCGAGGACTACCGTTCCGTTTTCGCGGCGGCCGCCGAACAGGAATATCTCCAGGGTCTCGCCGTCGGCGTGTTTGGCCGCTGCGGCGGCCGGCGAAGGCGGCTGGGCATTGAGAGCCAGGGCATAGACCCTGTTCTGGACCCGCAGGCCCAGGCTGAATTTGTCTTCCCCGGCCGGGACGAGGAAAGCCACTTCCTGACTCTGGAAAAAGCCGGGAGTGAAGCGGATGTAGCCTTCGTCGGTCGTCGAACCGCCGATGCTGTAGTACAAGTGGCCTTTCCCGGTCGCCAGCCAGATGTATTCCGTCGGCTCGATCTGGATGATGTTCCCGGTCGAGCTGCTTGCCGAAAGGCTTTGGCCGCTGAGCCTGACAACGGCGTAGCGCCAGCCTTCCGGCGCCTCGTCGCCGCCGTAACCGGCGTTGAAATCGAGGGCCGTCGCGGCCAGCTCAATCGTTTCGTCTTTTATCCGGCCGAACGCACCAGCGCCGGCAGCCGCGGCACCGGCGGCCAGCTTCAGGTCGCCCTTGAGTTTGATGAGGATATGCCCGTAAGAATAATCGAAAAACTGGAAAGCTACGTTCCGGGCCTTTTCCGGAAGAAGATAAACCAAGCGGACCGCTTTGGTATCACCCTGTTTGGGCAAGACGAATTCCTGGTTGAGGCCGATGCCGCCGGGCACCGCTTCGGTCAGTTTATCGAGAGCATAGCTTTCGCCGTCGGCCAGCAGGTAAGCATGGTCGAAGAACGATGGCACGACGTAAGCGACGTCGGCGTCGACGTATTCAACTTTCTTGGCATCCTTGGTCCCGCCGCCCATGAGCCCGCCGACGCCCATGGTCCTGTCCTGTTTTCCTTCGAGCTTGCTTTTCTCGATCTTGTGTTTGGGATGGATGTTTTTCCACTCGGTCTCGATAACGAAGAAAGACCGGCCGGCCGGAGCGGCCTTGGCGGCGATTTCCTCCACGGTTGCGGCTGAGCCGACGGTGACCTCGACGGCTTTGTTGGCCGGGCTTTCCCGGATCGGCTGTTGGCCGGATAGATTCTGATCGGCGAAGATGAATAAGCCGGCGATGATTAAAATCCCCATTGACACCCGACGAGTGGACATAAAATCCTCCTTTCCCGAAAGGCAGCAGGCTGTAACTAAATAATATTTTCAGGCCTTAATGTCAACCGCAAGAAAACCGCGCCGGACGTGGCTCGCGCTCTGTCCTTTATGAATCCTTCCCGATATGGGGCCTTCGTCAAGAATGGACTTTTGACAAAAACTTGACAAAATTTTGACAACTTTCCCCTTATCGAGGCCTATTTTATGTCTGGAAATGGCAAAATTCCTGAAGGAGGCTAAAATGAACGAACAAACTTTCGGCGCTCTCCTTCTTGAGAACATCACCTCTCAATGGAAGCGCTTCCCTTACTATAAGCATCTCTGCGACGGGCAGGGAATCTCGCTTCCCGACCTCAAAGCCTTTGTCGAGGCCCAGGAGTACCACCGCGTCCCGAGTGTCCTCTCCTCGGCTTTCAAGCTGTCTAAGGGTCTCCTCTTGGACCTCAACGACCTGTCCGTCCCCGGAATCATGCAGGTCTCGAGCAGCACGTCCGGCGATGCAAGTTTCGTCCACACTTCCAACGCCGAAGCCGGCGTCATCCGGGAGAGTTACCGGAGGACTTTCGGCATTCCGGGAGTGGACCTGGCCATCGGCTTTGCGCCCTCCCTGCGCATTCTCCGGGCCCTCTCGAAGAAGTCCTACAGTAAGGGTGCCGCGGCCCTCAGAATGCTCCTCGCCCTGGAGGGAAGCGTCAGCCATTACAAAGAGTTTTATATTTCCCTCGACGTCGACCTCCTGAGGACCGTCCTAAATAAAGCAATTCACCGGCCGGCCGCCATCCGCAAGATGCGAGTGGAGATGATCCGTAACATAATAGCCGGCGCCGAATCCTCGAAAAGGCCGCTGACGATCGGCGGCGTCGCTCTTCTCCTCCGGCCGTACCTGGACGAACTCGGCGACGGGGCTTTCAATCTCCATGACCTGATGTATGTCGTTTTCAGCGGCGGCGGCTACAGCGGGATAAAAGGGAGCATACGCGGGGCGAAAATCGACAAGCCGGAGTTCATGGAGAAAATCGCCCGGGTCATGGGCATCGACCGCCAATTCTGGCCGTTGCGCTTCAAGGACATCTACGGCTTCACCGAGACTCCCGCCCTCTTCGAGGGCTTCTGGAATATTGAGGCCGAGGACTTCGTCTTCCGGCCAGGGCCGGACGCGAGGCTCTACATCGTCGATCCCGAGACCGAAGCCCCTCTCAGACAGGGCCGGGGGCTCCTCAAAATCATCGCCCCCAGCTACTCCGGCAATCCGGCTGCAGCCAACGTCTGTGTCCTCCAGTCCGACGCCGCCGACATCGTCTCCGCCCGTGAAGACGGTTCGGTTGAGGCCATCACCCGGATCGCCCGTTTCGAGGGGGCAAGCGTCGAAGGTTGCGCCTTCAAAGCGGCCGAGCTCGGCGGCCTTTGAGAGAGCCAGACCATGAACCGCCTCGAATTTTCCGATCCTTACGTAAAGGATTCGAAAATAGACAACTTCGGCGGTGTGGAGGCCCTGATCCCTGAGTTCGACTCCCCGGACCGGCTTCCTGCTCTCATCGGCGACCTCCGCCGCCGGGCGGCAGAAGTTTACGCCAACCTGTCCCCGGCAGACATCCGCAGTATCACCGACACAGTCGATGCTTTCTTTGCCGATGCGGACAGCCCGGAGGTCCGGTCGGTCATCGATCTCCTGGTCGAAACCGACGGTTTTTCCCGCTACGACATAGAGCGGTTCGGCATTGGCATCTTCGCGCCTCTCCTGCGCTATGATCCAGCGCTCATCGGACGTTTCGTGGAGCAGGCGTTCCAAAGCCGGCGGCCCGTCGAGACGGCCTACGGATACCTGAAAAGATTCGGCCTGGATCTGCCTCTCAGGCGCTGGCGGGAGCCATCAATTATCAGCCACTTCGTGAGCGGCAACGTCGTCGGCTATTCCTCGATCCTCCTCCGGATCGGATTCCCGTTAAAGAACTCCGGGGCCGCCCAGGTCATCAAACTCCCCGCGACCTCCGCCATCTTCCCCCTGATATACCTCGACAAGCCGAAGGATGTCTGCCCGGAGCTCCGCGAGACCATTGCCAGCGGTTACTGGAAGGGCGGAGACCGCCGGATTGAGGATCTTGTTCTCAAAAGCTCAAACGCTGTCAACGTCCTCGGTTCGGACACGACCGTCCGGGACGTCCGGGAGCGGGCCAGACGGCTCAGCCCGCAGGCCGTCCTCCTTCCTCACGGGCATAAAATCGGCGCTGCTTACGTCTCGCGCAACTTCGCCGTTGACCAGGATTTGAGAGAGGCCACGATCCAGAGCCTTGTCCGTGACATCTCGGCTTTCGACGGCGCCGCCTGCTACTCGCTTAAGAACATATTTGTCCAGGGCGACCATAGGGATTTCGCCGAGAGGCTCCAGGCTGCCCTCGTCGAGTTCGCCGATAAGATCTCTCCAGTTGGTCGTGAAGCCGGGAGGGTGGCCCGGAACTTGAGAAGGATCTTCCTGGGCTCGCCCGACATCCTGACTTCGGCCGGAGCCCAGGCGGTTGTCCGGATCCGGGACAAAGCCGAGTTCTGGTTCCCTGACGAGACCTTCCGCTACGTCCAGGTCATGCCCGTCGAGGATGAAAACCATGCCGCCGCCGTTCTCGAGGCCGCCGGCCCGTATCTACAGACGGTCGTCGTAGCCGTGCCCGACGATTTAATTCTTCCCGTCTTCGAGCTCTTCGGCCGGGCCGGGGCGAGCAATATCCATTTTCCGGGCTCGGCCCCGTTTCTCAACGTCCACGAGGAGCCCCACGACGGCGACTTCGATGTGGTCAAAGTCCGGCGGCCCTACCGCTACCGTTTTGCGGCCACGAATTTCAAGAAGAACTCGGATTGGCTCTAGACTCCGGCCGTATTACCCTGCCGGCCTGCCTTCAATGGTAAAACCGGCCAAAATGGCGTAAAATTTTTTATCAGAGCTTAAAAAGCATAAGCAGTCCATCCTGGCAAAGGAGGATACTGATGAAAAGAAAAGAACCGGCGTTTAAATTATTTATCTTCAAGGCAACATTTCTGATGGCTTTGGCCGCGGCCACCGGTCTTATCTTCGCCTACCTCCCGGCCGGTTCCGTCCAAGCGGACCGCCTCACGGATGATGAGCGGAACACGATCGAGATCGTCAAGAAAGCCAAGAACTCGGTCGTTTTCATCACCAACCTCCAGTACGTCCGCGATTTCTTTTTCAGTTCGGACCAGCCGGTCGCCCGGGGCACCGGATCGGGATTCGTCTGGGACGACAACGGCCACATCGTCACCAATTTCCACGTCATAGAGGAAGGCGATAAATTCATGGTCAGCCTGCCCGATCATAAACAAATCGAGGCCAGTCTCGTGGGCCGCGAACCGGCCAAGGACATCGCCGTCCTCAAGCTCACCGGCCGCGTGACCGGCCTGACGCCGGTCGACGCGGGCATGTCGGCAAACCTCGAAGTAGGTCAAAAGGTCATCGCCATCGGCAATCCGTTCGGTTTCGACCACACGGTGACCACGGGCATAATCAGCGCTCTCGGCAGATCGATGCCGGGAGCGGGCGGCATAACCATCAGGGACATGATCCAGACCGACGCCTCTATCAACCCCGGCAATTCCGGCGGCCCCCTTCTCGATTCCAACGGCCGGTTGATCGGCATGAGCACCATGATCGTCAGCCCTTCAGGAGCCTCGAGCGGAGTCGGCTTCGCGGTGCCCGTTGATATCATCAGGAAAATCGTCCCCCAGATAATCACTTACGGCAAGGTCGTCAGGCCCGGCATCGGCGTCTCTTTCGTCCGCGACGAATACGCCCGCCGCGCCGGAGTGGAAGGCGCGGTCATCCTCGACGTGCCGAGCGGCTCGGCGGCCTACGATCTCGGCCTTCGCGGACTCGGCCGCGACAGATTAGGACGGCTTTACATCCGGGACGTCATCACCGCCATCGACTCGACGAAAGTCAAGTCCTACGACGACCTGTACAATGCCCTGGACAAATACAGGACGGGCGATAGGGTCACTCTGACCGTGGAGCGGGACGGCAAATCCCGGAAGTTCGAAATCGCCCTGGTCGAGATCGATTAGTCGGCGATATATCCCGACCTGTGGCTGACGCGGCAGCCTTTTCTTTTCACCCTGACCTCTATCTTGTGGAAGCTGCCGTCGGTCACGTAATTCTGCGGGATGTAATAAAGAAGATAATAGTTTTCCGAGGCGTCCATGGCCGCCTTCATGCCGTATTCGACATTCGCGGAAGAGACCGAAAGCCCGCCGGTCGCCCGGCTCATCTCCCGGAACGGGGCATATATGTCCTCCGATTGCTCTTCCATTACCAAACCCGGGGTGGTTTCAGCGGGCTTGGTGACAAACAGAAAATGGACGGCTGCCGAAGCATTGGCGAAAGACTCCTTGATGAAATCCACGTCCAACGGGGTATCTCTCTTGTATGAATCAAAGATACTGCTGAGATTCAGAAGGATATCCGGCCGATCGTTGTATTGGTTCATGAGAGCTTGCAGGACATTCTGATGCAGCTTGGGCACGAACTCTCTCTGGTAGAAAAGGAAAACTTCTTTCTGGCCGGCCTGATTCTCGAGGTACCGGGCGAAATCCCGAAGATTGGCGGCATCGAGCGAGCGAATGTTCTCCAGCCTGGTTAAAAGGTAAACATAAGTCTGCAGCCTTTCCTCGATGCTCCTGCCTCCGGATACCATAAACGATTCAAAATCGACGTTACCTTCATCCGAGGAAAGACCGCCGGACAACGATCTGACCAGAGATTTCATTTCTTCGAGGACATCCCTGTACTCCGAACTTCCGCCCACGATATCCTTTCGCAAATGCCCGATCAGATCCCTGACGATCTTCCGCTTGTCCGAAAGCAACGACATATCGGCTCTCAATCTGTACGTTTTGAGCGGCGTTACCAGAATCAGGTTGTCCCCGGGCATCAGAATTTCGTTGATGAAATAAGTCAGGGCCTTGTTTATTTTCGGATCGTATTCGTTCATCTCGAATATCAGATAAAAATAACGGTCGGTAAAAGGCGAGAATTTGCTGATCTCCTCCCGGCGCTTGATACTGGCCTTCTTGATGAGATAGAAAGCCTCCAGCCGCTGTGGAACGCCGTTATCGAGAACTTCGAAGTCGCCGATGGCCAGGTCGTCGACGAACCGGTCACCCTCGAAAACCCGGACCGGAATCTCGATGTTCAGGACTTTGCTTTCGTAGGTGAGCTGCTGCTGGACGGCAAAAATCACGCTTACGGGAAACGCGACGGCCAGGAAGAGAATGGCTGCTTTCATGATCCACCCTTTACATTTTCCAGGTTCCGGCCACGATAATGTTCGTTCCGGTTATGGCCGCGGCCCGGCCGGAAACAAGAAAGTTCACCGCTTCGGCGACATCGCTGAAAGTCCCCATCCGGGAGTCGTCCAGATCCTTGACATCAGGCATGGCTCCGCCTTTGATCAGTCCCGGCGATACCATGTTGACCGTGATGCCGTTGGCGATCTCGGGCACGGCGGCTGTCCTAGTCAGCAGGAGAAGGCCGCTTTTGGCCACGGCGTAAGGGAGGATGGTCGGAAAGGAGGCCTGCTGCTCGGCCCGGCTGTATCCGATATTGATGATCCTGCCCCATTTTCTCTTTCTCATGCCGGGAAGAGCCGCCTTCAGGCAAAAATAAGAACCGAACAGGTTGCCGCGCAGGCTCTTTTCCCAGTCGGAAAAATCCAGCCGGTCCCAGCGCTTGGTCATGAACGGGCCGACGTTGTTGACCAGGATGTCGAGCCGGCCGAACTTTCGTTCGACTTTTTTTATCAGGTCGACTGCCTCCGATTTCTTCTCCAGGTCGGCCTTGAAGCACTCGGCCAGCTTGTTCATTTCCCGGATCTCGCCGGCAACCGCCTGGGCCTGGGCGAAATTGCGGCGGTAATGGATGGCCACCCCCGCGACGGAAGCCTCTTTTCCAAGTCTCAGGGCGATCTGACGGCCTATCCCCTGGCCCGACCCCGTGACCAGCGCCACCCGGAAGCTCATTTCTCCTTCTTTATATCAGTTCTCCGGTTTCGCTTTCAACCGCCTCCAGTATTTCGCCCGATTTCACGGCCGCGGCCAGTCTGTTTATGTCGTCGAAAAGCGGCCTGTCCTCCTCGAGGTGAGCCACGAGTTTCCTTATCGCCCGGTAAGCGGCGCGAACGCCTTTGCCGGGCTCGAGAGGCTGGCGCAAATCCAGGGCCTGGGCTCCGGCCATCAGTTCGACAGCCAGGACGGCCTGGGCGTTATCGAGGATTTGTCTCGTCTTGAGGGCCGTCGTCATGCCCATGCTGACGAAATCCTCCTGGTCGGCTGCGGCCGGAATGGAGCCGGTCGCGGCCGGAGTGGAGAGCACTCTGTTTTCGCAGACCAGAGCTCCGGCCGTGTACTGGGAGAGCATCAATCCCGTGAACATGCCCGCTCCTTTGGTCAGAAAAGCGGGCAGGCCGGCGCTCAGGTTGGGATTCATCAGCCGGTTTATCCGGCGCTCTGAAAGAACACAGACCGTGGTCACCGCCGTGCCCAGGGTCTCGAGGGCGAAAGCCATGGGCACGCCCTGGAAATTGGCGCCGGTCAGGACGAGTTTCTCATCCGGGAAAAAGATCGGGTTATCGCCGACACCGTTGAGCTCGATCTCGAACATATAACGGGCCCAGCGGAGAACGTCCCTGGCCCCGCCTACGACCTGAGGCGTGCTTCTCAGGCTGTAGGCATCCTGGACTTTCTTGCCGGACTGAGCCAGAAGTTCGCTTCCCTCCGTTATGCACCTGACGTTGGCCGCCGATTCGACCGCGCCCGGGTATCCCCTGGCCTTGTGAACCCGTTCATCGTAAGCTTTCATGTTGGCGTTGAGAACCTCGAGGGTCAGGGCAGCCGAGATCTCCGAGGTCTTGAGCCAGCGGAGAGTATCGTGGATCTCGAGACTGCCGAGGCCGGTAATTACGTTCGCGCCGTTGATCATGGCCAGGCCGTCCCGGGCTTGAAGCACGAGCGGCTCGAGTCCGGCCCGCTTCAGAGCCTCCGACGCAGCCAGGCGCTCGCCGCCGTAAAAGGCTTCTCCTTCGCCCATGACGGCCAGGGCGATCTGGGCCATCGGAGAAAGGTCGCCGCAGGCGCCGACCGATCCTTTCTCGCAGACGACGGGAGTGACGCTGCGGTTGAGCATTTCGACCAGTTGCCGGGTCACGGCCAGCCTCATACCCGAATGGCCGTGGCAGTGGACGTTTATCCGGCTGAGCATGGCCGCTCTGACGACCTCTTCGGGCAAAGGTTGGCCGTAGCCGGCGGCATGGCTGTAAACCAGATACTTCTGGTATTTTTCGACCTGATCGGGGGCAAGAACGACTTCGGCCAGTTCGCCTATGCCGGTGTTGACGCCGTACATTATTTCTTTTTTATTTATTTTATCCTCGAGGAGCCGGCGGCATTTCTCGATGCGCGAGACGGCTTCGGAGGCAAGCTCGACCTTTTCCTTGTTCCTGGCCACGCTGACCACTTTTTCGATGGTCAGGCCTTCACCGTTGAGCTCCATAGGCATGATATCTATCTCCTTTCTAATTATCCGTGTTGCCGTTAAGTACCCAATGATAAATTTATCCGAACGGCCGGATTAATTCAAGGATAAGGGCTGAACATCCGGACAGCCGGATTTGCCAGGGAACGTATCTCTGTGTTATAAATATGCCTCGATTTTTTCTTAAGAAGAGAAATCATGACCGGAAAAACGAAGAGGATCCTGATTACCGGAGCCGCCGGGCAAATCGGCTCCGAATTGAGTGTGGCCCTGGGCAGGAAGTACGGGGAAGAAAACGTCGTGATCACGGACATCGTCAAACCGGCGGGACTTCCGGCCGGGGCTGGCCCGTTCGAAAGGCTCGACGTCACCGACGGCCCGGCTTTGGCGGCCCTGATCGCAAAATATGAGGTCGATACCATCTATCATCTCGCGGCCATATTATCGGCCAGCGGCGAAAAGAAACCGCTGAAAGCCTGGGAGGTCAACGTCAACGGCCTGCGCCAGGTTCTCGAAGTATCGAGGGAAACCGGCGTGAAAAAAATATTCTGCCCGAGCTCGATCGCCGTATTCGGGCCGGCCACACCGCAGGAAAATGCGCCTCAGGACACCATTCTCGATCCGAAGACCATGTACGGAATCAGCAAGGTCATGGGAGAGCTCATCAGCGACTATTACGTAGCCAGGTACGGCCTCGACATCCGCGGCTGCCGCTATCCGGGAATCATAAGTCACCAGACCCTGCCGGGCGGCGGAACGACCGACTACGCAGTAGCCATTTTCTACGCCGCCGTCAAGGAGGGCCGCTACGTCTGCTTCTTGAAAGAAGACACCCGCCTGCCCATGATGTACATGCCCGATTGCTTGAAGTGCACCATGGACCTGATGGAAGCTGATTTCTCACGCCTCAGGCATCATTCGAACTTCAACGTCGCGGCCTTCAGCCTGACTCCTGCCGAACTGGCGGAGGAAATAAAAAAACATATTCCCTCGTTCACGGTCGAATACAAACCTGACTTCCGGCAGGACATAGCCGAATCCTGGCCGGCCTCGGTCGACGATTCGGCGGCCCGCCGCGAATGGGACTGGAAACCGGACTACGACCTGCCGAAAATGACCGGGGATATGATCGAGGTGCTGAGGAAACGGCAGGCCGGGGGAAAACTCGATTACTGAGACCGTCCGGTCCGGATCAGCTCTTCCCGGTTTTTAACGCCTGCTTGAAAAATGCAGGCAGGGCGAAGGCCGCCTTGTGTATGTCGGCGTTATAGTACTTCAAGCCCTTCGGAATTTTGAGTTTCGCGGCCCCGAGCGGATTCACTTTATCGGACAGAAAATTGTAGCACCACGCGCCGCCCGGATAGGTCGGGACGGGCCCGGTATAAAAGTGGACGTGCCGGAAAAGACGGCCCAGAAACCGGCTCTTGGCCGAGTGCGACTCAAGATGAAACATCAACGACCCGGCCTGAGCGGCCACGATCCCGCCGGCATTGAGCCTGTTCTTTAGCTTCAGGAAAAAGCTTTTGGCGTGAAGGATGGTCGAAGGCCCGACGGGATCCGATGAGTCGACGATTATGACGTCGAATTTGTCGGCCGTCCGCCGGACGAATTCGTTGCCGTCGTCGATGACGAACTCGGCCCGCCCGTCCTTGAAATCTTCCTCGAGCCAGGGAAAATGCTTGCGGCAGGCTTCGACGACCAGGGCGTCTATTTCGACCATGGCAACCTTCTTCACCGGGTACTTGAGAACTTCCCGCATCGCTCCGCCGTCTCCCCCGCCTATTATGAGCACCGTCCTCGGTTTCGGGTGCAAAGCCATGGCCGGGTGAACCAGCATCTCATGATAATAAAACTCGTCAAGCTCGGTGGTTTGAACCAGGCCGTCGAGCAGCAAAACCCGGCCGTATTCCTTGTTCCTGATTATTTCTATGGTCTGGAACCTGGAGCGGGCTTTGTACAGCAGCCGGTCGACTTTGAAGAAGATGCCGGAATTTTCGGTCTGGTATTCGCGCGCTTCGGTCTTTTCCTTGTTCAAGGCGCTCGGGATTTTCATCGTCTGACTCCTTTGATTCCTCCAGGCAAGGCGGTTCAAGCACGCCGCCGCCAATGGTTCTCAATGATACCACACTTCTAAATCCCGCGTGAGGGAGCCGTCCGAAGCGACCATAAGGACAGGTTCAGCCTTCCGGAAACATTTTCGAAGGCACCCCGCGGGCGGGGCGGCTGAGCATGTTAGAGCCGGCGAAGATCAAACGAAAAGGCCGTTATGGCCT
>Ga0172362_10000604_pt1 | contig 29809 bp, 23 predicted proteins | sample LakKivs1_kivu2a2_FD_114534 | JGI IMG/M metagenome (GOLD analysis project Ga0172362, IMG submission 114534) | Sediment microbial communities from Lake Kivu, Rwanda - Sediment s1_kivu2a2 | ecosystem: Environmental > Aquatic > Freshwater > Lake > Sediment | place: Rwanda: Western Province, Lake... | reverse complement strand
CTATGAACCCAATGAATACGGACTATACGATATGGCTGGAAATGTTTCCGAGTGGACCTGCTGTGCATATCATCCGTCAGCCTAAAATTTCGAGCATGACCTTCAGCCTAACTATGAATATAATGCCACGCCGCAGGATCCGCCTGTTATGAAGCGTAAGGTCATCCGCGGCGGTTCCTGGAAAGATATCGCATATTTCCTTCAGACAAGTGCAAGGGATTATGAATACCAGGATTCAACTAAACCTTATGTTGGATTCCGTAATGTAAGATCTTATATCGGAGCAGAATTATAATTATTTGAAATAACCCTAAAAAATTCAGGTATATGAGCCTAGCAGAATTAGTACAAAGCAGCGGGTGGAAGAATTTCATCGCTAAACTTTATGGTCTTGGAGCTTCTGTTGTTATCGTCGGTGCACTTTTTAAAATACAGCACTGGCCCCTGGCAGGAACAATGCTTACAGTCGGCCTTCTGACAGAAGCCGTAATTTTCTTCTTTTCAGCTTTCGAACCATTGCACGAAGAGATAGACTGGACACTGGTCTATCCGGAACTGGCCGGTATTCCCGAAGAAGGCGAAGAGCTTCCTGTACATGGCACGGGGAGACAGCGTGATGCCATATCAAGAGGTATGGGAGGAGGCGGATACGGCGGAGGCGCAGGTTCAGCCGCTCTTGCAAAATTCGATGAGATGCTCGAAAAAGCGGAAATCACTCCTGAACTTTTCCAGAAGCTTGGCGTCGGAATGAAAAAACTCGGCGATTCAACTGCCAACATCAGTGCGATGGGAGATATCAGCGCTGCTTCAACAAAATATATGAGTACAATCGATGTAGCCAACGAATCTCTCGGCAAGCTGGCTGAATCGTACCAGACCACAACCAAAGTGATCAATGAAACCGGTTCAAACTACAAGAATATAGCTGAATCGCTCTCCACAATCGAACTGGGCGGTAAATCATACCAGCAGCAGCTTGAAGTCCTTAATAAAAATCTCTCAGCCCTTAATACAGTCTATGAACTGCAGAAAAAAGGAGCCGACGATCATCTTAAAGAATCAGAAGCACTTTACAAAGGCCTTCAGGGACTTATGAAAGATCTGACCGACTCTGCCGGCGATACTAAAAAATACCGTGAACAGATTTCAAAACTTAACGAAAATCTGTCAGCTCTGAATAATGTTTATGGTAATATGCTTGCCGCTATGAATGTTAAATAATACGGCATTTATTTACTTAATTAAACTACTCGTAAAATGGCTCACGAAAAGCTATCCCCGCGACAAAAGATGATCGGTATGATGTACCTGGTGCTTACTGCCATGCTTGCCCTTAATGTATCCAAGGAAGCAGTGGAAGCATTCAAGAATATTGAAAAGGGGCTCTCTCTTACCATCAAGAATTATTCACTTAAGAATAACCTTATATACGAGGAATTTGAAAAATCATTTGCACAATACCCGGAAAAAACAAGGCCTTACAGAACTAAAGCTCTCCAGGTCAAGGAACGTGCTGATGAGCTTTTTGATTATCTCCAGGGCCTGAAAGTTGAGATCGTTACAACCAGAGAACCTAAAAATACCTTAGCTGTTCAGGGGAACGAGGTAAATTCCGAAGAAATTAAAATAATTGATGATAACAATATCCCTTCACAGATCCTGATAGGACCTAACGATGATCAGAAAGCATTTTTCCTCAGGACAATGATCGACGATTACCGTGAATTTCTGATAAATGATATACTCCAGGGAGAAAATCCAACAGTTGAAGAAGCCCTTAAGCAAAGCCTGAATACTGAGGATGTCAGAAATCACAAAACACAGGAACTGGAAAAATGGGCAAACCATAATTTCCAGGCTCTTCCGCTGATATATGTCATTACCATGCTTTCAAAAATACAGGTAGACGTAAGAAACTCCGAGACAGAAGTCATTAACCATCTGTTCGCACAGATAGACAAATCGAATTTCAAATTCAACAAGGTCGGTGCTGTTGTAATTCCCAAATCTACTTACATAACACTCGGTTCCAGTTATGAAGCGTCTGTCTTCGTTTCTGCTACTGACTCAACACAGGCACCAGATATCACTGTTAGCGGAGGACAAAAACTCCCTCTTGATGATTCCGGAAAGGGTATCTATTCGGTGAAACCATCCAAAACCGGCACGGCAACATGGGGAGGTGTAATCGCTCTGAAAGCTCCTGACGGGACCATCAGGACATTTGATTTCAAGGACAGTTATTATGTCGGTGAACCCAATGTTGTTGTCTCGCTGACAGCAATGAACGTGATGTATCAGGGCATCCCTAACCCTATCGATGTCTCTGTACCCGGGGTAACTCCTGATAAAGTGTCAATTAAGGTTTTGGCTAACGGATCCTTTTCTTTGGAAAAAGTTAAGAATGCCAGGGGTGAGAACTTCGGCGGGAACTTTGCAATAAAACCAAACGTTGTTGGACAGCCTGTTCAGATACAGATTCTTTCGACAGAGAACGGCAGGGTGACAAATCATGGCATTAAGGAATTCAGAGTAAAACGGGTTCCTACACCCGAAGCCCGGCTTGGCCTGAAAGGCTCCGGAAAAATCCCGTTATCCGAAGCCAGGATCCAGTCTGGTCTGCGCGCTGAAATGCCTGATTTTGACTTTGACCTGCAATACACGGTTACCGGTTTTACATTGTTGTTTGAGGACAAGATGGGTACCTTTAAAAGATCCAGCACAAGCAATGCTCTTACAGCGGAACAGAGGGATATCCTGCAGAACAGGCTCACAAAAGGCAAAAGTATAGTATTTACTGATATAACCGCTAAGGATCCATACGGGAAAGTAGTCCCTCTTAATCCATTAGTATTAGAAATTGAATAATCATTAACCGCATAATCATGAATAAGAAAATCCTGACAGGAATAATTCTTTTGACATTTGCAGGTATGGCAGCTGCCCAGTCTCCTTTCGGGGAAATATATGAAAAATCGATCCCCGAAGCCAGGAAGATCAACTATCCCCACCTGAGAGAAGCTGATGTAATATGGGCAAAAACGTACTACAGGCTTATTGATCTCAGGGAAAAAATCAATCATCCTCTGTATTATCCCACTGATTCCACAGTAATGGACGGGAGAAAAAACTTTATTTCCATATTGCTGGGCGAGATCAGGGCAGGAAGGATAACTGTATATAACCCGTTGGATGAAACCATGCCTGCAACATACGGTGAAATAGAGGGATGGATGGGTGCCAATAAAAGAATAGTTCAATACGTGGATTTAAATGGTGTCCAGAAAGACTCTACAGTAACTGATGAACCAACATTACCGGATGTTAAACAATTATTGCTGTATGAGGAATGGTTCATTGATAAAAAACATTCAAAACTTGATGTCAGGATAATTGCTATTTGTCCATACTGGATAGGCTCTGATCCTCAATCAGGAATGCCTATGAGATCTCCTCTTTTCTGGGTAAAATTCGATGAAATAAGGGATGTTCTTTCAAGGAACGAGGCATTTATGCCAAATAATGATGCTCAGCGGGTATCTTTCGATGATATATTCATGCAGAGAAGATTCGGCAGCATTATTTATGGTGAATCCAATGTTTTTAACGACAGGTTTATCTCGGATTATACAGCGGGCAGGGCATCCCTGTTTGAGGCTGACAGGGTAAAAAATGAACTGTTTAACCTTGAGCATGATTTATGGGAGTATTAAAAACCCCTAAATCCCCTGAAGGGGACTTAATATTTGCTATTTAGCCCCCCTTTAGGGGGGATGGGGGGCAGGGGACAAACAGTTTTTTTATAGATATTTTTCCCCGTTTTCTTTCTTAACGTCTTCGAGATAATTCTTTATATTTTGTTCTTCTTCCTTTTTTACAATAAGCAGCACCCTTTCCGATTCGACAACTATATAATCCTTCAAACCCTGGATCACTGCCACTTTATCCTGTGAAATACTGAAAATATTTCCGCGGTTGTCGTAAGAAAAAATATTGCCCTTCATAATTGCATTACCCTTTTTGTCGAGGACAGAATGTTCATACAAGGAACTCCAAGTGCCCAGATCTGACCATCCTATATTGGTACATATAACATACACGTTATCCGCTTTCTCCATAATCCCGTAATCTATGGAGATGCTCCTGCATTCGGTATAGGTTTTGTTGATAAAGCTCTTCTCCTGCTTCGTCCCGAAAACTTTCCTGCCTTCATCAAATGCCGAGAACATATCAGGTAGATGCCTTTCAAAAGCAGCAAGGATAGATTTAATATTCCAGATAAAAATTCCGGAATTCCAGTAAAAGTCTCCGCTCTGGATAAACAGCCTGGCAAGATCAATATCGGGTTTTTCGGTGAATGTCTTCACTTTCATCAGGTTATCATAGCCTTTTACCGGTTTTTTGCGGTCAGCCTGTATATATCCGTATCCTGTTTCAGGCCGGTCGGGTTTTATCCCCAGGGTCAGGAGCACATCCTGGTCTTTAACAAAATCAAGACTTTCCTGTATTACTTCACAGAATTTTTCTTCTTTCATTATTAAATGGTCCGCCGGGGTGACAACAACTGTTGCCTCCGGGTCCTCCCTGAGTATCCTGAAGGTACCATATGCAAGACATGGTGCAGTATTCCGGCGGAACGGCTCTGCAAGAACATTTGCCACAGGAATATCAAGTTGCCCGGTGACAAGATCCTTATGGTCTTCATTTGTGACAACAAATATATTTTCCGCGGGACATACTGATCTGAATCTCCGGAAAGTTTGCTGCAGCAGCGTTTCACCGGTGCCCAGGATATCGAGAAACTGCTTTGGCTTTTCACGGCGGCTTAAAGGCCAGAAACGGCTTCCCACGCCCCCGGCCATAATAATCACATACCTTTTATCCATGATTTATTTATTGATACTCAAAAGTTTTTGCAAATATATAATTTATTAAATATCCGGGTTAAAAATCCATAAAAGGTAAATACACTAAATATTTGTAATTTTAACCTCTGATTGTTTTAATCATGATAAAGTTCCTTACAGAATTAGGCAGATATTTTCTGATGCTTAAGAAGGTCTTTTCAATTCCCGAAAAGCCGGCTTTATATTACAAGCAGACCATGCATGAACTGGTATATCTCGGCTTTAATTCAATCGGCATAATTACAATTATTTCCTTTTTCATGGGTGCCGTTATAACTCTTCAGACAGCTTATAATACTGAGAATCCTATCTATCCGACATATCTTATAGGCCTTGGCTGCCGCGACTCAATAATACTGGAATTCTCCTCAACGATCACGGCGCTGATCCTTGCAGGGAAAGTCGGCTCCAATATAGCTTCTGAGATCGGCACCATGAGGGTTACTGAACAGATCGATGCCCTTGAAATGATGGGCGTTAATTCTACATCATACCTCATACTTCCAAAGATAATTGCCACACTTCTCTTCAATCCATTCCTGACGCTGATAAGCATTTCGGTAGGGATCCTCGGAGGATGGATTGCAGGTACTCTCGCGGGAGTCGTAACGTCAGAAGATTTTATTTACGGGATCCAGTATGCCTTTATACCTTATTATATTACCTATTCAATGATAAAAACCCTTTTCTTTGCTTTTATCATTTCATCCGTGTCGGCATTTCAGGGTTATTTTGTCGAAGGAGGATCTCTTGAAGTAGGCAGGGCAAGCACCAAAGCCGTTGTCTACAGCAGTCTCCTGATACTTCTGTTCAATGTCATACTCACTCAGCTGCTGCTCTCATGATAAGGGTATTGAATCTGGATAAATCATTTAACGCCAAGAAGGTGCTGGATAATGTATCGGTCACTTTTGAACCCGGTAAAACCAATCTTATTATAGGCCGTAGCGGATCCGGAAAGACAGTCCTCCTGAAATCAATTGTCGGGCTTCATGAACCAGACAGTGGAGAAGTATGGTTTGAGGATATCCTGTTCAATAATCTTGATTTCAACAGTAAAAAGGAAATCAGGAAACAGATGGGTATGCTGTTCCAGGGAAGCGCATTATTCGATTCCCTTACCGTCGAGCAGAATGTCAGGTTTCCACTCGACATGTTCACTTCAAAGAGCATGCAGGAAAAAACAGACCGTGTGAATTTCTGCCTGAACCGTGTGAATATTATCAACGCCAACAAGCTGTTCCCGTCAGAGCTTTCAGGTGGTATGAAGAAGAGAGTGGCAATTGCACGGGCAATATCACTGAATCCTAAATATCTTTTCTGCGATGAGCCCAATTCCGGACTCGATCCACTGACAGCTATACTGATCGATGAACTTATAAAGGAACTTACGGAGGAGTATTCGATGACAACTATCGTAAACACTCATGATATGAACTCTGTAATGGAGATCGGGGAAAAGATTGTCTTCATCAATGAAGGCCTGATCTGCTGGGAGGGCAGCAAGCACGAGATATTGAATTCTGATTGTGAGATCCTTAACGATTTTGTATTTGCAAACGCCCTGGCCAAGCAGCTTAAATCGTCAGGGAAATAATACTATCTTTTCTTTTCCACCTCTTCGAAGTCGATATACTCACCTGTCTCGCTGGAAATTTTCCGCTCTTTGACTTTCCTCTGTTCATGTGTTGAATTATGCTGTGCCTCCTCATCAGCTTCCTGGCCGAACCGGGCGAAAGATCTGATTAACAGATAAATAATCAGGCTAATAAGGATAATACGAATCAGCAGGATCATTACTTTATCAAAGTGTTTTCGTCAGGAGGGAGCATCGGTTTATCAACTTTCTTCTTCGTCACGTTGCCAAAGGCGAGATTCATACCGAATCTCAGGTGCACCGTATTCCAGTTCGCCGGAAGCGGAATCGTATTGCCATCCATTATTACCTTGTTCCAGGTCACCGGGATCCTGTCGGCAAGAAAGTAAATCTGAAATATACCCGGTCTGAAAGCAAGTCCGAAACCAAGGTTGTCATATCTGTGGTTTGCCGCAGTGTATGCAAGAGAAACTGAAAATGCATTGCTCAGGTTCAGATTGGCCGACAGTGTAAGGGCTTCACGGATCTGTTTTCCTATCAGCCTTGTATACGAAAGAACGCCAACTGATACACTGTTCGTCAGGTTATAACTTCCTCCGGCTGAGATTCCTATCGGCAGATAAGTTGTGAACGGAAGTTCACTGCTGTTGTAACTAAACGAATTCATAAGAGAATCCTGCAATTCTTTGCCCAGTGAATCCAGAGAGATCTCCCTGTCATAAACATCCAGCATATCAATGCCGCTGAACTCGAAGCTGCTTTTTGCATTAAGGTTTTTCGCGTCCCGCTTCCATTTAATATAACCCAGGTCTGTCACCGCGGCTGAAACTGCCAGCCTGTCGGTTATTTTATATTCTGCACCTATATCCAGTCCGAATCCCTTGTTCTTTGAAGAGAGAAGATAATCGATTATCTCCCTTGCAGTATCGAACCTGTCTTCATCAAACTTTATACTGTCTATATTTCCTTCGGGGTCTTCATAATATATAAGAGGGGCGCTCAGATTAGCTGACATATCAGCGTCAAAGACATGAGTATAGTCCTCATTCACAGTCACTCCCAGGGAATTATTGTCAAGAGAGGCTGTGCCGATCCCTGAAAGCATCTTACCTTTTAATCCCACTCTCAGCCTGTCGGTGAAATTCTTCGAGAATCCAAGTCCGGCTTCATTATACAATTTTACATCTGTCCTGAGTGCCGACAAATCTATTTTATCGCCGACAAACTGCTCATTGCCAAGTAAACCAAGCCGGATGATATCACCCGGTAAAGCAATATTCCCCTCGACTCTTGTATTAACATCAAAAAAGACATAGAGATCTTTACCGGCGTTGAAACCAAGGCCAAAAAGCTGGATCATTGTCTGGATTTCAAATGAATTTATGTCTTTTATCTTTGGCATAAATCTGTCAATGTCATAGTTGGGATGAAAGATAGAAATGACAGAATCGCCTGACGCGCTTTTCATAAAAACATCTGAAAAGTTTATGAAGTTATTGTTGAAGTTAATGTTGATCCCTGAGAGAACGGGTAATCCGATATAAACAGAATTGGACGGTCTCAGGGCCGGATTCAGAAAGTGTTTCTGAGGCAGGTTCATATAATATAAAACCTGGCTGTTCTGAGCCGCGGTATTATAAGCTGCTGCAGCTAAGAGCAGAATCGATATATATTTTAATCTCTTTATCATAGAACCGGCCATTATTAAAAGTTTACATCCGCTTTCACCACCACTGCCACATTATAGTTTATATAGTAATCTGAATATATTTTAACGTCTTTAGATTTGTCACTATCAGTGGTATTTACCAGGAATTTCAAAATAATTTCATCCGTGTCATTGACTGAATTCCAGAAATCACTGGTTATTTCGATCGATACTTCAGATTCTGCGGGTGCTGTAACCTTGCCATTGTTGTCTGTCAGCGCCGGTTCAAGGATATTGTCAGCATCAATCTTGCTTAATTCACCTTTCACCGGGTCGTAAAGACTCATGCTCACGGAGATCCCGAGGGGGAATCCGTTTTCAGCAGAAACAATTATCTTCACATAATCAAGATCTTCAAGACTGAAAGGACTATCATTATCATCCGGATTCTCATCCTTCAGGAAATTATCAATTGTATCAGAAAACTGAAGGTTGTGGAGCCTGAATTCAAGAGGCACTTCCACTTCAAGTGAACCGATAAACCGGCTGTTGCCAAAAAGATAATTATCCCTTGCTCCCGTGTTGCCTCCAGGATTCATTACTGCCGATCCTGAAAACCTAACTTCTTCCGGAACCATTGAGATTAGTTCGGGAAGCCTTGAGTTAATCCTGTCAATTGTAAAAACAGCGTTCTTGTCCCTTTCAGCCGGCGCGGCCGGATAGCTTACAGGAAAAGGATTGGGATCAAGATTGAGTTCTATGCTTTCGCCCTCTTTATAACCGACCGCATTCAGTTCAACTTCGATCGGGACTGCAAATGAATTTGAATAATTAAGTTTTATTGACGGGCTTGATATCAGCAGATCATCCCACTTGATTTTTTCAAGAATTTCCTTAATGTCCAGATCGACAGTATCCGGATCCAAAGTTTCAGTCTGCTTTCCGAAATAGCCTTTTATATAGTCAAACGACGGTTCCGGAAGCTCAATGCTCAGGTTGACTTCATCCTCGCTGTTAAAATCGATCATATTCCCGTCAGAACTAACCTTAATCGTATAGGTGAGGGGAACCATATTATATGGCTGGGTAACTACCGATCCGAGATCCAGGGTGACATCGTCGAACGAAATTGTATCGCTGACAACCTTATCCGGCGGCAGGGTGATCGTTTCTGTTATCGGAATACTGTTTCGAAGGCTTTTAGGAAGAGTAAGTGATAAGATTGCTTTGAGGGAAGAGTTCTGTTCTGCCGTATATGATAAAGTACCGGTTTTAATCTTTACTTCATCAATCTCAATATCCTCTCCGGGTTCAAAACTTAATGTATCACTACCGTCAAGATCCTCGATTTCCTGAACCGGAAGAATAACCCTTCCTGATTTGACCTTCATATTCGTCCCCGAAACCGTGATCTCAATATTTGTTGTATTGACATCAATCTGTACAGGTGATGCTGTTCCGTTTGTTGCATGAAGCTGAACGGCTGCAGTAATTGAACTGGTAACTGTAAGATCCTTCAGATCGAGGTAACCTGTTCCAATCGATCCCGGACTTATCGATGAAATAATAATATCACCGCCTGTCTGTGTGTGTGTTGCAGTATTATATATCCTGATTGTCAGACCGCCCAGGGTTACAGGCAGGTTATTCTTGACCGTTATTTCAAGCGATCCCGACGAGAAAGTTGCATATTCAAAATTTGAAAAATCACTGTAAGTTTTTTCTCCGATGTCGATTGCAGGGAAAGAAGGGAAACCCGGATAAGTTCCTGTCGTATAAGTGACCGGCGGGGTGAATTTTGAACTTATCTGATTAACAGGATATTTAACTGTGCCCGTAAAAGGATCAAGAACAAGCTCTCCCACCGGATAGCTGTGAGAGAAAGAGACCAGATCATCAAAATCATAGTAATCAGACAGGCTGAAATCGATAATTGAGTCTTCCTTAACAACAATTTTGATAAAATTATCATCATCGAAAACAATCGTGTCATTGGGTTCCACAATATCGCGTATCGAGATGTTGCCTTTAACTGCAGGAATCCCAAAAGAAGGAGAAAGATGAGACCATTTAGAAAGCTTATCCATGTCGTATGTTTCCTTGACACAGCCAGTCATGGTGATCAAGCCGAGCACAAGAATAATTTTGCTTTTCATATCACAATCATTTAATCTCTGTTTCAAGCCTGTAATTATAAAGGAACTTATCAGTCCCTCCGACAATTACATTCCACCCGTTCCTGTCGGATAATTTCCCTATTGAGAACATTGATGCTCCTCTCAGCGGGAATCCGGTCATTGTCTCGCCTTTCATATCTATGAGATATATCAGCTTCTTATTCACTTCAAAAACACCAATCTTTCTGTTCTTTGCCGAAAAAACGAAACTGATAGGTCCTCCAAGTTCATCAGAGCCAAATTCCCTGGTGAACATTTCCGTCCTGTCATGATCATAAAGGTACAATATACCTTTATCAATAAAAATATATTCACCAAAACCATCGCTGTCTATGTCAAAAAAATCAAATGAATGGTCACCGGAAAACTGTTTTATGCCAAATTTTCTTACATTCCCGTCAAAAGAGATCTGCTGAATTGTCCCGTCTGGTGAAGAGCATACGACTGAAGGGTTCGATCCTGGTGTCAGCCTGATGGCTGAGTTTCGTGCCTTGGAAACAGGTTCTTTTGGTGTCAGCCTCACATTACCGGTACGATCCAGAAAATACAATGATGTCTCATCGGACGCGACAAGATAATCTTTCCCGGAAATCCTGAACCAGCATATCTCAGAGTTAACAATACCGCTGGTTTTAAATGGTTTCCATCCTCTTACAACATTCCCGCCTTTGTCGTAAGCATATACCAGCTTGTCTTCGCCTGCTATTATTAGCCTGTAATTCTTATTATTGTCATAATCGAACAGCGCCAGTGAATTTGATGCGGGGGATCTGAGTTTAACCGGATATCTTTCAACATAATTGCCGTTCCTGTCCAGGAGGTGAAAATAATCCCTTCCGGCAAACAAAAGCTGGAGTTTCCCGTTTCGCAGATAGTCGATTGAATAGATCGTTCCCCTGATCCTTTCCCTGAGAGGTACCTTCCAGAGTATACGGCCCGCAGTATTAATAAGATATGCATTGTTTTTCATATCCTGGATAAAGATCTCCCTGGCCCCTGTAATATGATTTGTGAAGAAGAATGGTTTTATGGCTGCAAGAGTATCAAGCAGGGTTTCCCATTCAGTTGTTGATTCCTCTCTTACCTCTTCTTTAAACCGGAACGACAAGCTGCCGTATAACATTTCGTTGCTTGCCACCAACTGCAGGCCGGCAGCCTGGATCTTATTTATTGAATTATAATTCGACCTGAGAAATTCTATTATACCGGCTTCCATGAACTGTGCAAGATAATCTGTTATCCGAGTCGGCACACAATAAAACAGATACCCGGCAACTGTCGGAAGGGTGCTTTCAAAATCCCTGTATGTCAGGTTATTTGCCAGAGTTTTGTTTAACAGGTTATCATAAAGCAGTCTTGAAATGGTAATATATGAATTTCCTGTTACCAGGTAATTGTCATAAAATGCAAAATATGAATCGTCAAAATTCTCCGAAAAAGCCGGGTAGACAGACTTGACAAAACTCCTGAAAGGTGTAAAATAAACGGGAATTGAAGTCTGGTCATCCGGGCGGAAATAAATGATATTCGTATTATCGCCTGCACTGAATGTGTCCAGAAAGATTTTCTCGGCGAAAACCCTGTTCTTCAGTTCATAAATTATAAGAGAGCTGCTACTTACAGGCTGACCTTTTATTTCAATATACGCTCTCGTAATTTCCTCCCCGATATAATTTCTGAGACGGGCAGCAAGATCAGATGCAGCCTGTCCCGGATTATTATTTACATTCAGTTGAATATCATCATTATCTGGAATGACTGATTCAAAAAGCATCGTGGACGAGGGCAGTATACGGAATGTATGAAAAACGCCGGGGGTATCGTTTTTGAATTTGTACAGAACATCCGAAGAACCCGATGTTTCGGCATAACCGCTCATGACCAGACCATCATCTGACAGGTATATATCTGCTCCTGCCGCGCCTGCTAACCTGCCGGTTTTTTCTATTTTCATGCCCGGATCTTTTTTAAATGCCGGATTGATCAGTCCAGGAAGATTGCTGAAAACCACAAAAAGTTTATCCTCGTTTTTCCCGGAGGCCCGTAAAACCCTCCTGAAGCCGGGTATATCACGCACATCACCCTCCTTTGAAGTCTGGATAAGGGCTCCCTCCATTATTTTTCCGGAAGAAGAAGCCAGAAGCAGACCGGAGACCACCGCAGTGAAAACCGTATCTGCCTGATCATCCAGAAAGTATGGCAAAACAAGAACAGTATATCCGGAGATATTCTTTTCGATAATAGATTTTACTCCCGAGAGCTTTAGCATTTCCCTGAGATTTCTCGGTCTAAAATCTGCAGGAAGAGCGGTTGAGAGAAGAGGTTCAATTTTACCGGGGGATGTAAGATGAAATGAAATTACGGATCCCGTTCCCGTGAGGATTTTCTTGAAACCGGGTTTGCTGAGCTGATCTGCCAGAAATTTTGTTTTCCGGCTGAAAAGTTCAAATTCCCTTATTTTTGCAGCTTCTCCAAATATGCCGCTCCCGGAGGTTATTAAATTCATGAAACTTTGTAAATCTGCTGTCTCTACCAGAAAACATGCGTCGGGGGTTACTGCCTTGTATGGATCGTTGAATAATGTCTTCCTACCCTCATAAAGGAAATATCCCAGAACGGCCAGTCCTGCTATAAGAATTACAATCAGAGTTATCGCGATCTTTCTGCCCACTTCAGGAGTCGTCAAAAGTAATAGCCTTCAAATGTAACCATTATAAGACAATCAATACAGTCTTAACGTTGCCTGAAGTTATAAAATTGCCCTTTTAACAGCATGCTGAATTCCAATTTGTCCGGAAATTCTTTTTACTAATTTTATGGGTTAATATCAAAATGAAAAAATGAGGATTATTCTCTTCGTTTTTACATTTGCAGCTGTTTTCAATACACCCGGCCTTTCACAGATGCTTACAGTTATTGACAGTGAGGATTCAAGGCCTGTGCCGGATGTTATTGTTTCTGATCAGCAGGGTATCAGGCATATTTACACTAACAGGAACGGTCAGGCTGACATATCTGATTTCAGAGATTCTGAGATGATCTGCCTGCAGCATTTCACCTACCAGAGAGTATGCCTTTCATTCAGCGAATTAGAAAACAGGGAATTTAAAGTCCTGCTGAACAGAAAAGTCTTTGCCATAGAAGAATTCGTGATTTCCGCAAACCGCTGGGAACAGCAAAAAAATGAGGTCCCTAACAGGATAACGACCGTATTGAAACCGGACATCGAGTTTCAGAATCCGCAGACAACCGCAGATCTTATAGGAATTTCCGATGAAGTATTCATTCAGAAAAGCCATCTCGGAGGAGGCAGTCCAATGATAAGAGGCTTCGCCACCAACAGGGTCCTTATAGTCGTTGACGGGGTAAGAATGAATAACGCCATATACAGGGAGGGGAACATCCAGAACATTATCTCGCTCGATCCGTCAGCCATTGAATCGACTGAGATAATTTTCGGACCCGGGGCAATCGTATATGGCAGTGATGCCATTGGCGGAGTGATGGACTTCCACACTAAAAATGCATTGCTGTCAACCGGAGATAAACCTGTTTTAAGGCTAAATGCTTCCATGAGGTACTCATCTGCCAGCAGGGAGAAAAGCGCACATTTTGATTTCAATGCCGGAAACAGGAGAATTGCCCTCCTTACCGGTGTTTCATGGTCGGATTTCGGGGATCTTAAAATGGGATCCAAGGAACATGATGAATATCTCAGGCCTGAATATGTAACCCGGATGAATGGCATGGATACTGTGATTTGCAATCCTGATCCACGGGTGCAAATATTCTCCGGCTATGATCAGATCAATACACTCAACAAGCTGAGAGTAAAAATATCAGACAACGCTGACCTTGTGCTGTCCAGCCATTATTCGAGATTATCTGATGTCCCCAGGTATGACAGGCTTATACAATACAGGTCGGGGAGCCTGAGGTATGGCGACTGGTACTATGGTCCGCAGGTTTGGATGATGAACAGTGCCAGAATGACATTTAACGCTGACAGCCGGCTTTTCGACAAATTGTGCCTGATTGCAGCCCACCAGAGCTATAAAGAAAGCCGCCACGACAGGACTTATGGAAAAAACATGATCAATGAACAGACTGAAAAGGTCAGAATCCTGTCGCTCAATCTCGACTTTGACAAAACCCTGAACAAGGATAAGGTACTTGTCTATTATGGATTTGAATTCGTGAATAATGATATTGCTTCTGTCGCGCAAACAAGAAACATAATTACGGGAGATATTTTGCCGGCAGGCTCAAGGTATCCCAACGGGGATAATGTTTACAACAGCCTTTCTGCCTATGCAGGTTATAAAAACAGGCTGTCGGATAAGCTTACAGTCAATACCGGGATAAGATATAATCATGTAAGTCTGAATTCGACAATTGCTGATAATTCATATTACAGTTTCCCGTTCACGGAAATATCCATATCAAACAGCGCACTGACCGGTTCAGCGGGAGTAGTGTTCAGGCAGAGCGAAAGATTCAATGCAGGAGTGAACTTATCAACAGGATTCAGGGCTCCGAATCTTGATGATGCAGGAAAGGTCTTTGATTCAGCTCCGGGGGTGGTTGTTGTCCCGAATCCTGACCTTAAGCCTGAATATGCATATAACATCGACCTGAGCCTTATGAAAGATTTCGGGAAAATATTGCATGCAGAGTTAACTGTTTATCATTCCTGGCTGACCAATGCAATGATAAGGCATGATTTTCTCTTTAACGGAATGGATTCAATTGAATACCAGGGAGAATTAAGTAAGGTAAAGGCCATAACCAATGCCGGATCAGCCCGGGTATACGGCTGTCAGATCAATCTGCAGGTGAATATTTCAAGATACATGTATCTCAGATCATCCCTGAGTATTACAGAAGGTGTTGAAGAAGGCGGAATACCGCTGAGGCATGCAGCACCGGTCTTTGGATCAACCCATGTGGTAGCCGGCTTTCCAAAACTGAAAACAGATCTTTATGCTCTGTATAACGGGGCAAAGAAATACGAGAAGATGGCTCCGTCGGAAATTGAGAAACCATATCTGTATGCATCCGATGAAAACAGCAATCCCTGGTCGCCCGGGTGGTTTACATTAAACCTGAAAATGTCTTACGAGATCCTCAACAGGATATCTGTCACGGGAGGAGTTGAAAATATCCTTGATCTCCGTTACAGGCCTTATTCATCAGGCATTGCTTCTCCAGGACGAAATTTTATATTTTCACTCCGGCTTGCTTTATAACTAGCCTCAGGCTTCTTCCACAACCTTCCACCCCATAATATCAGCCAGACCATAAACAGGTTCCCTGAGATCTCCGTAGAATGTAACACGGTGCCAGCCCCATTTATCCCACATAGTGAACAGTTTTTCCATGTTGCCTGTTGGTTCGGCGCACAGCTTTGTCCTGCAGGCCCTGTCATCAGGATCATTATTCACGGAAACAGCCTGATGAAATAATATCTCCTTCCTGGAATTATTAATCTCCAGGGTTGTTGTCAGATAGTTTACAGGAAGAATGGATTGAACCGATGCTCCGTTCCTGTCCTCGGAATGTGTCATTATCCTGAAAGGATTTGTTTTCCCTTCCGGACCAAAAATCCTGTTTGGTGCAACACAGTGTGCGTAAATGATCTGACGCTTCGAGGTATCAAGCACAGGGTCGGAGATAAAACCAGGTCTTCCGCCTGTAAGTGTTGAAAACGCGACCATGGTCGCTGTTGAATTGATGTCGCATTCGCATGCACCTACAAGACCTTCATTGCACAATTCGTGAAAACCGAGGCACGGGTAGGCATGAATATGACCTCCGTAAAATCCCCCGAGGCAGTTCACGGTTACAGCACCGGCATTGTATTTTTTAAGGACAGCTTTCATGCCAAGGTACATTGAAGCCGATGTCATTAATGTTTCATCCGGTACGCCTATGATTTCGAGAGCGGTTTTTTTCCATTTCCGGACTAATTCACCTGACTCATCTTTATCCGCTGCAGCCCAGGCGTCATTTATTTCAGAAAAAGGAATATATTCCACGGGGATTCCCATCACCGGATCGGTTTTTGAGGCTTTCTGGTCCCTGACCGCAATTATTTTTGAATTTCCCAGACGCTTGACACAATCCTCCGGAGATAACGATATTATCTTATTCTTTTTCGGGGAATAATGTCCCGGAGAAGGAGTCGATCCTGTCCTCGATTCATTTACCGCCCTCACAAATTCTGCCGGGGAGCCTCCATTCCTGGCTTTTTCAAAACAAGCCACTGCTGCAATAAGATCTTCTGTCCCGGATGAGGCTATAAATCCCACATTGGGCGTATTGCCAGAAAGAAACGTCGCAGTATAAACAAGAAATCCTCCGCTGCCGGCAAATTGGAAATCTGCATAAAGCACAGGTTTGCCTGTTTTGGCAACACTCTGCACCACCCGGTTCCAGCAGTTCATCTGGTAAACGATATAGGCTCCTATATCAGCTTCCGCATCCCCGGCAATTATTTTATCAGCATCCTCCGGTCCTGCTGCCAGTGTGGGAATGAATTCATAATCAGCAAAATGAGCTTTTAAAGTACTGTTAATTCTGTCCATAACCGGTCTGAAATCAAACCCGACATTCGGCCAGTCGGGCTGCGTTTGAACAGGAGCATGAAGCGAATAAATTACCCTGATTTTCAGCTTCCCTGAACTTTCAGGAGGCGGTGCCGGATTATTCAGCAAATATGCAGGCTTCAAAGCCATGCATGCCGCACAGGCGGAACATGAAGAAATAAACCTCCGTCTTGTAACATTTGTTACATTTTTATCCGGACTGGAACCAGGGTTAAAAGTTTTTATAATATCCATATAATTAATTTTTAATGAGGTCATTAACAGATCATTAAAATTAATAAAAAAAAGTGAAAAAATGATAAAAGAAGGCTTCTTATAAGCTAAAAAACGGTAAAAAAGAAACTTTTTGGCATGCTATTTGAATTACCATGAGTACAGGCAATCTCAATCATATACTTGATCCTTCATCAAGCTCAGCCAGGTCCAAAGCCTGGCTTTCATTTTTCTGCTCAGAATGGCCTGTATCCTATTATTTCGCGTACTTCACGAACGGTTTTTGATGCACTTGCCCTTGCCTTTTCCGCACCTTCCGAGACAACCCTGGCAAGATATTTACTGTCAGAAAGCAACTGGTTTATCCTTTCGCGTATCGGATCAGTGACTTTTATAATATCCTCGGCAAGCTGTTTTTTCATTTCCCCGTATCGTATCTCACATGAAGCATGTTTATCTGTGAAATATTTAACAGTAGAAGGATCCGAAACGACTTTCATTATTGTAAACAGGTTTTGGACAGGAACGGAAGGTTTTTCTCCCGGAGTCGCGGGACCAGCATCAGTGACAGCCCGCATCACTTTTTTCCTGATTTCCTCGGGAGTATCTGCAAGGAATATCCCGTTACCTTCGCTCTTTCCCATCTTACCGGTACCATCAAGCCCTGGTATTTTTATCAGTTTCCTGCCGAAATTATAGGCATCAGGTTCCGGGAAATATTCAACTCCGTACATAGTATTGAATCTTCTGGCAAAACGTCTTGTCATTTCCAGGTGCTGCTCCTGGTCCTTGCCAACCGGTACCTTGTTGGCCTTATGGATTATTATATCAGCGGCCATGAGTACAGGATATGTCAGGAGACCTGCATTAATATTATCCGGTTGTTTTCTTATCTTTTCCTTGAATGATGTGGTTCTTTCAAGCTCGCCCACATATGAAATCATGTTAAGAAGAAGGTATAACTCTGTAACTTCAGGCACATCGCTCTGTATGAACACAGTTGCAATTTCCGGATCTATGCCGCAGGCCAGGTATTCGGCGAGAACCTGTTTTATGTTTCCCTGGAGATCATCTGGCTTAGGATGAGTTGTAAGTGAATGATAATCAGCAATAAAGAAAAAACATTTATTTTCCCTCTGCATTTTCAGGAAATTCCTTAATGCCCCGAAATAATTACCCAGGTGAAGATTACCTGTTGAGCGTATGCCGCTTACTACAGTTTCCATTGTCATCAATAAAAAATCATGCAAAGCTAATGGTTTTTTTGTACAATGTCAGGGAAGCGATTACATGCTGACCAGATAAATGAAAGCATGCCTGAAAATAATTCTTACCTTTGTTGTTTTAAAACAAAATGCCGTGGAATCAACGGAATCAACAAGACAGAAGAAAGTAGCCAGATTGATACAGAAAGAGGTTGCTGACTTATTCCTCAGGAAAGGTAGTGAGCTGGCTCCCGGGAAAATGGTTTCTGTAACAAAAGTCAGGATAAGCCCTGATCTGTCTTTCGCAAAGATCTATCTCAGCATTTTCCCTTCCTCCGATCAGGATGTGATACTTCGGAGCTTTCACGATCACTCCCCGAAAATCAGGTATGAGCTGGGCCATAAGGTTCGTTCACAGCTGCGGATCGTTCCTGAAATAGCCTTTTTTATTGATGACAGCCTCGACTATATAGATAACATAAACAAGCTGCTGAAATCCTGAAGAATAATGCAGTACGAGCCTATTAAAAAGAGACTGGGTAAATTTTTTTCAGGGCCGTTATTTATGAGGAAATTTCTGTATTTCCTTATGGACCTCATCCTCCTGAGGGCCTGGCATATCAGAAGAGCCCTCCGTAAAGTGAAAACAGAATATGAAGGCCATATAAACATCCTGGATGCCGGATCAGGTCTGGGTCAGTATTCCTGGCGGCTGAGCAGGATGAACAAAAACTGGCGGATCGAAGGCATTGACATCAATGCAGAACAGGTAGAGGAATGCAGCCGCTTTTTCAAAAAAGCCGGTCTGGCTGAAAGAACATCCTTTTCATGTGTCGATCTCACCGGATTCAGTAATCCGGATAAGTATTCGCTTATACTCTGTGTTGATGTGATGGAACATATAAAGGATGATGAGAAAGTATTCAGAAATTTCAGCACATCCCTGAAGAAGAACGGGATATTGCTGATATCCACACCATCAGACAAAGGCGGTTCCGGCGTGGACAGCCATGACGATAAATCGTTCATTGATGAACATGTCAGAAACGGCTACGGCACGGATGAGATTAGAGAAAAACTGGCAAATGCTGGCTTCGGCAACACGGAAGTGTCCTTTACTTACGGATGGCCGGGCAGTATATCATGGCATCTTTCAATGAAATACCCGGTAAAAATGCTCAATATATCATATCTTTTTTTCCTGATTCTCCCGTTTTATTATCTGATAACTTTCCCTTTTTCAATATTACTTAACATTTTTGATGTCAGTTTAAAGCATAAATACGGTACGGGATTGCTTGTCACTGCAAGAAAGTAATAAAGTGAAGCTTTCAATTTACATAGCAAAAAGATACCTGTTCGCCAAAAAATCCAGGAATGCAATTAATGTCATATCTGCCGTATCGGTGGCCGGTGTGATGGTTGGAACAATGGCCCTCATAATAATATTGTCTGTCTTCAACGGTCTCGAGACACTTGTAACTTCAATCTTCAATACATTTGACCCGGATCTGAAGATAACACCCGCAGAGGGCAAAACATTTATTCCTGATACAGCAAAGCTTAAGCTGCTTTGTGCTGTTGAAGGCGTCTCATGCTATTCCCTCACACTGGAAGAAAATGCTCTCCTGAAATATGGAGAAAAGCAGTTTATTGCAACTATCAAAGGCGTTGACAGTAATTATTCCAGGGTAACTGATATAGACAGTTCCATGTGGGACGGGGAATTTACCCTTTTATCGGCAAACAGGGAGCCCCGTGCTGTACCGGGAGTAGGGATAGCTCAGTACCTGGGCATAAATATCAATTTCATTAATCCGCTGTTCATTTATGTCCCCAGGCCATCAGCAGGTTCAGGCATTGATCCGGAAGATGCTTTCACGAGAAGGTATGTCTTTCCTTCCGGCATCTTCCAGATAGAACAACAGTATGATTCAAAATATGTTTACCTGCCCCTGGACTTTGCCAGGGAACTTATCGAAAAGGAAAATGCGGTAAGTTCGGTTGAAGTTAAATTTTCCGCGAATGCTGACGGAAAGAAGGTCAAACAGGAAACTCTTAGAATTTTCAACACCGGATACATAATTCAAAACAGGTTCGAACAGCAGGAGATCTTTTACAAGGTAATGCGATCTGAACGACTTGCTATTTTTCTCATTCTGACTCTTATCCTGATAATTGCATCATTCAATATTATAGGCTCACTTACAATGCTTATTATTGAAAAAGAGAGAGATGTGGAGATATTGAAGAGCCTGGGCGCGAACAATGACCTCATCCGCAAAATTTTTATTTTTGAAGGCTGGCTGATATCAATCATAGGAGCTTTTACAGGACTGATCCTTGGGTTTATTGTATGCTGGCTCCAGCAGACTTACGGACTGCTGAAACTGAATAGCGACTCACTTATTATTGATTCATACCCGGTGGTAATGAAACTTAAGGACTTTATTGTTGTCCCCGCGACTGTATTGCTGATAGGCTATTGTGCTGCCTGGTACCCGGTAAGATATTTAACGAAAAAGTATCTGAAAAAAAATGAAGATCAAAGCTGACATAATTATCTCCAGGTTTCAATATTCTTTTCTGAGCGTGATACTGTTTATCATTCTGATTAATTCCTGCACTGAAGAACAGGGAAGACCAGTCCCGAAAAAAATGATGCCTGAAAAAGATCTCGCTTCTATATTGTATGATCTCTACCTGACTGACGGAATACTCTCTGTTGCAGAGGTCCGTGACAGGTACAGCAGTCTTGATTCCATCACGGCATACCTGAAAATTATTGAAAACCATGGTTATACAAAAGAAGCCATGGATCTTACCCTGGAGTATTATTTTGTTAAGAAGCCAAAGAGACTTATAAGAATATATGATAATATCCTTGGTAAACTGTCAGAAATTGACATGCGTCTCTCCAATATACCCTTTGATGAATATTCGCCGGAAAACAATAAATGGCCCGGTTTGCCGTCCTACACTTTCCCTGATCCGTCAGGCAGAGAAAATCCGGGATTCAGCATCCCGCTAAACAGCCAGGGATATTACACCATAGCCTTCACGATAACAGTCTATCCTTTTGATCAGACTGTTAATCCGTGTTTCTCTGCGTGGTTCTGCAGTGCAGACAGTTCAGAAACCGGGAAAAAATACTTTTTACCTTCAATAAAATACATCAGGGACGGGCTCCCTCATACGTACACCGTTACGGGCAATAATGACAAAAACTATCCGGTTCTGTTCAAAGGAAGTCTCTTTGATTGTGAGAATAATCCGGATTGCGGAGAAAGATACGGCAGAATAGAAAGAATACGTTTTTCCTTTTCACCCGGAGTATAATGAAGAGATTTTCCGCTCAGTATATTTTCACAAACGCCGGACCTCCCCTGAAAAGAGGTTTGATAACTGCCGGGGATGATGGCAGTATAGTGAAAGTTGAAGACACCGGAGGAAGTCTTTCAGAAAGTCATTTGACAGAATTCCACAACGGAATTATAGTTCCCGGATTCGTAAACTGCCACTGCCATCTAGAGTTGTCTCATCTTAAAGGCATCATTCCTGCCGGAAAAGGTCTCGGCAATTTTATCATTAAAATAAGAGCGGTACGGGATAGTTCTCCGGATACTATTGTATCTGCTGCTGCTGAAGCTGATAAACAAATGTATGGTGAAGGCATTGTCCTGTGTGCTGATATATGCAACATGCCTGCGACATTCGACATCAAAAACAAAAGCCGGATTACTTATATAAATCTTATCGAGGTATTTGGGATTGATCCTGCCAAAGCCGGAAAAAGAATAGGTGAAGCAGTAAGATTATCAGCAGAGGCTGACAGGGCAGGATTGTCATGGTCGATTATACCGCATTCCTTATATTCCGTTTCGCTGCCCCTTTTCAGACTGCTGCGGGAAAAAACCGCAGACAACCTTGTTACATCAATTCATTTCATGGAAACCGGGGAGGAAAAGGTTTTTCTTTCTCATCATACCGGGTTGCTCAGAGATTCGTACGAGGCGTCCGGACTGTTACCGGATAAGATTCAACTTCCTGATGATCATTCAACTGCAATTCTAAGCGAAGTTACCTCATCCGGCAACCTGATACTGGTACATAATACTTTTGCTGACGGAAAGACAATCAAAGAGGTGCAAAAAAGAAAAAACACTTTCTGGTGTATCTGCCCGAATTCCAATGAGTATATCGAAAATAAGTTACCGCCCGTGGACCTTCTGAAATCTGAAAATTGTGACATCGTAACAGGCACCGACAGCCTTGCCTCGAACAGGAGGCTCAGTATCCTGGAAGAACTTAAAACCATTCAGCATCATTTCCAGTCAGTAACCCTTGAAGAAATGATCAGATGGGCTACATTAAACGGAGCAAGGGCTTTGGGAATGGATAATATCTTTGGTAGTATTAAACCGGGAAAAAAGCCCGGACTGGTCTTGTTAGAAAACGTAGATTTACAAAACATTAAGCTTTTAACTGAATCAAGGGCAAGTCTGTTGATTTAAGATTAACTGATTATTTACCACGGAGTTACACTGAGTTTTGCACGGAGTATCACGGAGTAAAAAACAGTGTAACTCCGTGGTTAAAGATTTTAGTGGTATTTTTGCCTTTCGATCTATCAATGGCTACATTTCTTTTTGATAAAATCATTTTCGGGCCTGTAAAGAGCAGACGCCTTGGGGTCTCCCTGGGTATTAACCTTTTACCTGCAACCAGGAAAGTCTGCAACTTCAACTGCATTTACTGTGAATGCGGCTGGACCAATACAATAAAAATAATTGGCGAGAAACTTCCGACAAGGAAAGAGGTTTATGAAGCTCTGGAGAAGAAACTGTTGTCGATGAAAAAGATGAACCAGGTTCCTGATGTCATTACCTATGCAGGTAACGGTGAGCCCACACTCCATCCCGAGTTTCCGGGAATAATTGACGACAGTCTTGAGCTCCGTGATAAATATTTCCCCGGAGCCAGAATAGCTGTTCTTTCCAATTCCACGGCAATAACTAAACCAAAGATCAGGGAAGCTCTGCTCAAGGTTGATTCAAATATCCTGAAGCTTGATTCGGCTTTTAACCTGACTGTAAGGATCCATAACCAGCCAAGAGTTAATGTCCAGGTCGGGAAGCTTATCCGCGATCTGAAGAAGTTCAGGGGTCAGCTTATAATCCAGACTCTTTTTATAAGGGGAAGTTATAAGGGAAAGAATATCGACAACACCACCCCGGAAGAAATAAATGAATGGCTTAAGGCGCTTAATAAAATCAGGCCTGCTGAGGTTATGATATATACAATTTCGAGAGATACTCCGGAAGGTGGCGATCTGGCAAAAGTGCCACTCCGGGACTTAAAGCATATTGCATCACTTGTAAATAAACTTGGCATTAAAACACAGGTTTCCGGCTGAAATTGAAAGAAAGCCAGAACATACTGATCTGCCCTCTGGAATGGGGTCTTGGTCATGCCGGGCGTATGATCCCCCTGGCGGCAAGACTGAGGGAGATGAAATATACTGTTAATATCGGAGCCGGAGACGAGCTTCTATCCTTTTTCCGAAAGGAGTTACCGGGGCTCAGGTACATCCGGTTCCCGGGTTTCAATCCAAAATATTCGGCCTTGCTTCCACCGTATATTTCGGTATTCCTGAAAATCCCGGCACTGGTTGTCAATATTTTTCTTGAACACTTCAGGCTTAACAGACTGATCACCGATAATTCAATTGATATTGTTATCAGTGACAACCGTTTTGGCCTGTGGAACAGGAGAATTAAAACAGTATATATCACTCATATGCTCAGGATACCGTTTCCGCGTCCGCTCAGGTTTCTTGAGTTTATCGGCATCATCCTTCACAAGGCGATTATCAGCAAGTACTCTCTTTGCTTTATTCCGGATCTGCCGGATGAATTGAATATCTCAGGCAGGTTATCCCATGACCTGAAACTGCCGGCAAACATCAGGTATATCGGCCTGTTATCTCGTTTTACAGGCATCTGCCCCTCATCGCAGAAGAAACCGGTTAATAACCTTCATATAACCGTAATATTGTCAGGACCCGAACCGCAGCGGTCCCTTCTGAAAAAAAAGCTGGAAATCCTGCTTCAAACCAGCGAATACCCGGTAGTAATTCTCGGGTGCAGGCCTGATAAATCATCAGAGCCGGTGCGTTCGGGTAATGTAATCTATTATGATCATCTTCCTGCAACGGAAATGAAAAACGTGATAATTGGCAGCCGGGGTATAATAGCCCGTTCCGGGTATACAACTATAATGGAACTGATCAGCCTGGGCTGCAATGCATTACTGGTTCCGACACCCGGGCAGACGGAGCAGGAGTATCTAGCCCGGCATCTTGCCCGGAAGGGATGGTTCTTTTATTCATCACAAAAACTCCTGAACAAAGGAATCGATTGTCAGGCAGATAAGCCTGCCTTTCCTGATGAAATAATGGTACGGAGCAAGATGCTCCTGGAGAAAGCTTTGAAGGAGTTATCCAAGGAAGATGAGTATCAGGGATGTGCCTGCTGATCCCAGAAAAAATGCCAACCACACTTCCCGGGGATTATGGGAATTAAGCCATAATCTTGACGACATGATCAGCCCCGCTGCAATTATCGAGGAAATCAGAAGCCAGTAAAGAGGCGTATGCATCCTGACTGAAAGAACTGCAATAAGTGAGATCAGCGCACCCGCACCCGCCGAATGGATTGAAATTCTCCACCAGAAATTTATTAAAGTAATTGCAATTGCCAGCAAAGCAATTGTTATAACATAATATTTGATAAACAGCGGTATGTGAAACTTAAGGATGATATAAACTGTTACAGAATAGAAGAATGAAGCAGCAAGAAGGGGAATGATCCGTTCTTTTCTCTCATTTATTTTCCATGAAGAGATTAAATTCCTGTACCTCAGGTAGGGAAGCAGTGAAAGCGGGACAATTATATTATTTATTAATATGATTGAAAAAATGATCCTTTTAACCGGAAAAGGAAGATATCCGAAGAGTGTAGGTGCTGAAAAGATTATTATGATGCCATAAAGGGGTATGAACAGTGGGTGCAAAACTGCTGATATGATTTTAGCAGTTAATGTCACGTTTTTTTCGATCGCTGCTGATGTCATCAGATCTCCTTTCTTAATCGTGCAACAGGGATATTAAGCTGCTCACGGTACTTGGCAACCGTACGCCGGGCGATCAGGTATCCTTTCTCCTGAAGTATTTCAGTGAGCCTTTCGTCGGTTAGCGGACGGCGTTTTTCTTCATTATCGATGCAGTCCTGCAATATTCTTTTTATTTCACGGGTAGATACTTCCTCGCCGCTATCTGTTTGAAGCCCTTCAGAGAAGAAAAACTTGAGAGGAAAAATTCCAAAATGAGTCTGGATATATTTGCTGTTAGCCACCCTTGATACGGTGGATATATCCAGTCCTGTCATTTCGGCAACATCTTTCAGGATCATCGGTTTGAGTTTTGTTTCATCACCATCGATGAAATACTCCTTCTGGTATTCAAGTATTGCATTCATTGTAAGGAGGAGGGTGTTCTGTCTCTGTTTGATGGCATCGATGAACCATTTGGCTGAATCTATTTTCTGTTTTACAAACATTATGGCATCCTTCATTTCCTTTTTCTGGCTTTTATCCTTGCTGTATGCCTGAAGCATCTCGCTGTATGCCGAGCTAAGTCTCAGTTCCGGAAGGTTCCGGGAATTAAGGTGAAGATCAAATCCTTCTTCGGAATGTTCAAGGATAAAATCGGGGATTATCGGCTGGGCTGTTTTGCTGAAAGGATCGCTGTAGACTCCGCCCGGTTTCGGATTCAGCTTAAGTATTTCCTCGATAGCGGATTTCAGCTCACCTTCGGTAATGCCAAGTTTTGCAACGATCTTATCATAATGACGTTTGGTAAACTCTTCAAAATAAAGATCAATTATTGTGTTAGCAAGTTTCACGGAAGTCTGGTTGAGGACCTTTTTTTCAAGCTGAAGCATAAGGCATTCCCTGAGTGTCCTTGCTCCCACTCCGGCAGGCTCAAGGTCCTGGACGATCCTGAGGACTTCCTCAAGTTCCTCTTCGGTTGTTGTTACGTTCTGCAGGAAGGCAAGGTCATCGACTATGTTGACAAGGTCCCTCCGGAGATACCCGTCCTCGTCGATATTTCCTATAATATATTCACCGAGAATCTTTTGTTTGTCGTTAAGATTCCGCAGACCCAGCTGGCTTTCGAGATGTTCATGAAACGAAGATCCCGCTGAGAAAGGGATTTCCGCCCTTTTCTCATCATCCCTGCTGACGTTACTGACCTGAAGGCGGTATTCCGGTATTTCATCTTCCTCTATATAATCATCAATCGTGAACTCATCCTGGTCTTTGTCGTTTTTATTGTCCTCATCATCAAATTGATCTTCGTTGTCTTCTTCTGACGTGAGCGATTCATCTTCGGATCCCTCTTCAAGGGCCGGATTTTCTTCGAGCTCCTTTTTAATCCGCTGCTCAATCTGCAAAGTGGGGATTTCCAGCAGCTTTATCATCTGAATCTGCTGGGGAGAAAGTTTCTGTAGTAACTTTTGCTGTAACTTCTGCTTCAACATTTCACTCTTCAATAACAACAAACCAGTCAGGGCAGGTATTAGAATTCTGCATTCTTAGGTGTCCTGGGGAATGGGATAACATCCCTGATATTTGACATTCCCGTGATGAACTGGATCATCCGTTCAAATCCCAGGCCGAATCCGCTGTGCGGGGCTGTCCCGAATTTTCTTATCTCCAGGTACCACCAAAGATCTTTTTCAGGCAGGCCGAGTTCTTTAATACGCATAAGAAGCTTGTTATAATCATCCTCTCTCTGAGATCCTCCGATTATCTCTCCTATCCCGGGGAAAAGTACATCCATTGCCCTTACCGTCCTGCCATCATCATTCTGTTTCATGTAAAATGCTTTTATCTCTTTGGGATAATCGATCAGGATTACCGGTTTTTTAAAATGTTCCTCGACCAGATATCTTTCATGTTCTGCCTGCAGGTCTTTACCCCATGCCACCTGGTATTCCCATTTTCTTCCTGAACCGGTCAGGATCTTTACAGCATCGGTATATGTTGTTCTGACAAATTCATTTCCGGTAACAAACTGAAGCTTGTCGAGAAGGTCTTTATCAATCATATTATTGAGGAATTCGAGGTCTTCCCTGCAGTTTTCAAGTGCATACATGATCAGGTATTTCACAAAATCCTCTGCCAGGTCCATATTATCATTCAGGTCATAAAATGCCATTTCCGGTTCTATCATCCAGAATTCGGCAAGATGCCGGGGTGTGTTTGAATTTTCCGCCCTGAATGTAGGGCCGAAGGTATAGATCTCGCCAAGTGCAAGGGCGCCCAGTTCTCCTTCCAGCTGTCCGGATACTGTTAGATTTGTCGGTTTTCCGAAGAAATCATCAGCAAAATTTACTGATCCATCCTCTTTCCTGGAGGGGTTTGCAAGATCAAAAGAGGTCACATGGAACATTTCACCCGCACCCTCGGCGTCGCTTCCTGTTATTATCGGTGTGTGCAGGTAATAGAATCCCTTGTCGTTAAAATACTTATGAATTGCATATGCTATCGCGTGGCGAATCCTTAAAACCGCGCCGAAAGTATTTGTCCTGGGGCGAAGGTGTGCTATTTCTCTCAGGAATTCCATTGAATGACCTTTTTTCTGGAGGGGATATAATTCAGGATCGCTGCCGCCATAAAGTTCTATATTATCTGCAGAGATCTCGTGAGACTGACCTTTCCCCTGCGACTTAACAAGCCTGCCTTTTACAGCGATACATGATCCTGTTGTGATATTTTTCAGGAGATTTTCATCAAACTTTGAATTGTCAACAACAACCTGAATATTCTGGATTGTTGATCCATCGTTAAGTGCAATGAAATTAATGTTTTTATTCCCCCTTTTTGTCCTTACCCATCCTTTCACAAGCACGTCAGATCCGGTTTCCGGAGAGAATAATAATTCTTTTATTCTTTTCCTTTTCATTTATAAAACATAAAGTGATCCCGCAAAAATAATAAAATGTTAGCCTGAACTTCCATTCTTAAACGCAGAATAAATGATTTAATTCGCATAATGGCATATTTTTTGTGCAAAATCCCTCTTTTTTCCCGGGTTTCCGGTATTCTTTATAATAACCTGACTGAAATTCAGTTTTACTACGGACATATCAGCAACTGCTGATTGGAAATTTGTTAAAATCTGAATAACTTTGAGAATTACCTTAAATATTCTGAAGATATGGAAGAGAATCAAAAATTAGTCGTTGTTCCATGGGATTTCACACCGGTAGCAGAACATGCCCTTGCACATGCTGCCAAAATAAGCCGCATGGTAGGAAATGCAATATGTCTTCTTCATATTGTAAATAAAGATATAAAGCCGGCAGCAGAGGGCGAGAAGAAGGTTCTCCTCCAGCATGTTGCCGATGAAAACGGCAGAAAATACAATATGAAAATCGCGACTCATATTTCGAAAGGGAGTATTTTCACCGCAATAGCAGAATTTGCAAACGACAAGCAGGCCAGTGTAGTCGTTATGGGAACTCATGGTATGGTAGGCATGCAGAAGCTTACGGGAAGCTGGGCGTTGAAAGTTATTGTAAAGTCAAAGGTGCCGTTTATAGTTGTGCAGGACCCTCCGGTCGACCAGGAAAGATACCATGATATTGTCTTCCCGATGGATTTCAGGAGGGAGAATAAGGAGAAGACCCAGATGGCAATCTATATGGGCAAATATTTTGATTCGAAGATACACATACTTGTAACCACTGCCACTGATGCTGGTCTACTCAAGAGAACAAAGATCAATCTGAATTTTGCCATAAGGTATCTCATACAAAACAATATAGAATATGAGATCCATGAGATTCCCAAAGGCAATTTTGCTCAGCAGACACTTGATTTTGCTTCGAGGATCAATGCAGACCTGATACTGATAGTAACGACCAAGAATATCACTTTTGCTGACTTTATGCTCGGCGCCTCAGAACAATATATTATTGCCAACAGTTCAAAAATACCGGTCTGCTGCGTGAATCCGAGATCATCCTTCGCGAAGAGCGGCCAGTTTATGGGCGGCTGGGCTGATTAATCCTAAATTCTGAACAAAAAAAGGAGGCCATCTCAAAAGTATCCTTTATTCTTTTTATACAGGAAGGAACGCAACGGACTTTTAAGACGGCTTCCTCTTGCATCAAATATTTTGTTTAGCACCTAAACAATCCTACACCTGCTTTGAATCAGTTATTTTGGAAAGTGAGGCAAGCCAGTTGCATGGACTATTTCAGACAGGTGGATTTTTAGCTCTTTTTGAATCCGGAATAAATAATGCAGCCATGACTGCTACCAAAAGAGCAAAGACAAATGTTGTAAGCCTTGCAGGAACGCCTTTCGAAATAAAGGCGGATG
>Ga0172362_10000603_pt1 | contig 29823 bp, 28 predicted proteins | sample LakKivs1_kivu2a2_FD_114534 | JGI IMG/M metagenome (GOLD analysis project Ga0172362, IMG submission 114534) | Sediment microbial communities from Lake Kivu, Rwanda - Sediment s1_kivu2a2 | ecosystem: Environmental > Aquatic > Freshwater > Lake > Sediment | place: Rwanda: Western Province, Lake... | reverse complement strand
TATCTGGCAACTATTCTCGGCAATCTATCGAGGAAAAATTCTTTGAGCCAGCCCAACACATCAGCCACAATGTCTCCTATCCCCAAAAAGGCCTTTGCTGGTTTCGGCTTAAACAAGAAAACGCCAGTCGCACTGAGGATTGTTGCTGCAATTAAGATGATGACAATGGTTCTTTTCATAAAGATAGATTTAGATTCTGCGATTTATTTAATCCTTCAATCTCCTTGGTCAGATTTCCCCATTGAGATAGAACGTTTTCGAATTCATTGGCTCCAATCATTGCTTTTATTGGGTCGGTTTCATATGCCCTTAGGGAAACAAAAATATTTCTTAAGGTTACGGCTATTTTTAAGGTTTTTTTATGGATTTCTCTCCAGGAAGGCGGTACCTGTGTTATTCTTAATTTTTCTATTTCAGCATTATTGTCCTTAATTATTTTATCCAGAAGAGAAAGGTTATTGTTAGAGAGCGCATCTTTAATTGAGAGAAGATTTTTTTCCTGAAAAAAGAAAGTTCCCGAATCCAGGTAAGCCAATAAGTTATTTGCATAGATTTTAACCGCCTCCATGCTGTTGTCTTCAGAAACGTTTATATCGTTATCAGATATCTCGATATTGAATATTTCCGGCATTTGGGCAAGAATTGTATTCGCCTTCCCCACCCAATCTTGTTCATTGTAAAGAATTGCTCTATTAAGCATCTCTTCCATGGTTTGGGTTGATGTTTTGGCCATATAATCTTCCGGACTTTGGATTTCTGGGTGGTCATTAATATATTCATCCTTTTGAAGAATGTAGGAGTTAAGCACTGCGTCCATATCCGAGAATACTTTTTGGGTAAGATTATACTTATCCCCGACCGGAAGGGGGAAGATTATTTGTTCATCTCCGGGCGCTTTAACCAGTGGATTGTGACCAGAATTGATTTCCTCGCCATCAAGATAGCCATCGCCGTCAGTATCAGGGCTAAACGGGTCTGTTTTGTAAAGTTCTTCTTCCCAATCTTTCAGCCCATCGTTATCAGAATCCATATTTTGGGATTCAATCAATATTTCCGTACCTCCCGAAGAATTCAATTGAGAAAACGCCCCCCTTTTAGAGTAGGCGTTTACAAATAATAGCAAAGCTATAGCCAAAAATGTCGCTACAAGGACCGGGATTAACGGTAGCTTCTTAAAATTTATTTTTTTCATTTTTATATTTATTGAATTGCAATTTAATTATACAATATTTTAAAAGTCAAGGAAATCTACGCTGTGGAAAACTTTCAGCCACTCGCTAATTGATAAATTTTCAGCCCGAATTTTGGAATTAAGGCCAAGTTTTTCAAAATCAATTTCTGGTAAATTATTTTTTAACATTTTTCTTTTTGAGGAAAAGCCCATTTTAACAAGTTCGAAGAACTTGTCGCAGAACAACGCAGATAGTAACGCAGATTTACGCGGAATGATTTTTATTATTGCGGAGTCTACGCGGGGTTGGGGGTAGAATGATTTCTTGGAAACATAAGAAATAATCTGAGAATCGCTATAAAATTGAACCGCCACAGCCAAAAGATTCATACGGGGTGGCGCAGCGCAAATGCGCTGGGCTACCTCTTTTTGAACCATTAAAATCATTTCTTTTGGCGGATTTTCTATTTCTAAAAATTTTCTGATAACTGGTGAAGTGATATAATAAGGCAAATTCGCCACGATTTTGTAATTGGTATTTGGGATTTGATTGGTCATTGGAAATTGGTCATTGGTCATTTTAAGAACGTCATTATTTATCACCTCAACATTATTAATTTTTTCGGCCCTCAAAATATCTCTTAATACTTGACATAGTATCCTGTCTTTTTCTATGGCAATTACTTTTTTCACTTTTTTCGTCAATTCCAGAGTCAAAATTCCTAATCCCGGTCCGATTTCTAAAACAATATCTTCCCGCGTTAAATCAGCCGCCTCAATAATTTTTTTTAAAACCGACTTATCAATCAAAAAATTCTGTCCTAACCTTTTTGAGGGCTTAAGATTATATTTTTTCAGTAATTTAGAAATCAGTAACGTCTTCATCGCTCTCAGAAGAAAAGTCTTCAAACTTTATTAATTTCTCGGGTATCTCGGTTAAAAATCTTGACGGCGGATTGGTTTCTTTTAGCCCCCAGTTGGCCCTTATACGGGCGAGAATGAGATGAAGATGAACTTTACTTCTGGTCATGCCTACATAAAAAAGACGGCGTTCTTCCTCAACGTCCAGAGGATTAATTAAACTTCGGGAATGAGGCAAAATTCCTTCCTCGCAGCCGATAATAAAAATAATTGGAAATTCCAGGCCTTTGGCCGTGTGCAGGGTCATTAAATGAACCACTTCTTTTTGCTCATTAACCTCATCAGCTTCGGATAAGAGAGCGGTTTTTTCTAAAAATTCTTTTAATCCTTGAGGTGGTTTAAATTCATCGTAATCAGTGCTGACGTTGATTAATTCTTCAATGTTTTGCCAGCGTATTTCGTCTTCGGGTAAGCCGGTTTGTAGAATATTATCACCGTAAGTTTTTTTCAGATAATTTTTATAATTTGTTTCTTTCAAAATAAATTTTAGGACCTGGGACAGAGGTTCTTTGTTCGCCAATTCCATAGCTTTGTTGATCAGTTTGTAAAAAGCATTTACTTCTGTTTTTTCTTTGGCAGATTTCCCCAGACCCTGTTTTAAAATTTTTTCCAGAGTAATTCTTCCGATTCCGCGAGCCGGAACATTGATTATCCTTTCCAAGCTAATCAAGTCATTACTATCTATGAACTTAAGATAACTGACCAGGTCTTTGACTTCTTTTCTTTGATAAAATCTTATTGCCCCCACCAGTTTATAGAGAATATGATGACGGATAAATGTCTCTTCTAAGGCCCGGGATTGGGCATTGATGCGGTAAAAAACCGCGAAATCATTTAATTTATAACCCTGTTCCAGAAATTCTTTTATTTTTTTGACCACAAATTCCGCTTCCGATTTTTCGTCCCAGGTTTCCACAATGGAAATTAAGGAACCCTTAGGATTCTCGGTCCAAAGGTTTTTCGGTTTTTGATAAACGTTTTTGGAAATTACCCTTGAGGCGGCATCCAAGATAGTTTGGGTTGAGCGGTAATTTTGGTCTAAGGTAACGACTTTGGCTTTGGGATAATCTTTTTCAAAATTCAGGACATTTCTGAAATCCGCATTTCTGAAGCTATAAATCGACTGGGCGTCGTCTCCAACTACGCAGAGATTTTTGTATTTCGAAGCCAAAAGTTTGATTAAGCGGTATTGAATCGGGTCAGTATCCTGATATTCGTCAACCAGAATATATCTGAATTTTTCCTGATATTTTTCGAGTACTTCGGGGAATTTCTCGAAAAGTTTTACCGCGAACATAATTAAATCGTCAAAATCCAGCGCATTTTTTCCCTTTAATTCTTTCTGATAAGCCGAATAAATTTTACCGATCGTTTTTTCAAAATACCCCCCGGCCTCCTGCTCATATTCATTGGCATCGATATATTCGCTTTTTAGAGCCGAGATAGTAGTAGCCACTTTTTTGGTAGGAAACTGGTCTTTGTTGATTCCCAAATCCTGGGTTATTTGTTTAATCAGGTTTAATTGGTCATCCTCATCATAAATTACAAAAGTTTTTTCATAACCTAATTTGTCTATCTCTCTTCTCAAAGTTCTCAGGCAGAAAGAATGGAACGTTCCTACGAAAGGTAAGCTGGTCAGATTTCTATTGCCAAGAAGTTTTTTTATCCGGGACCCCATCTCGTCAGCTGCTTTGTTGGTAAAAGTAACAGCCAAGATATTTGTTGGCGAGACCCCGCTCTTAATCAGATAAGCCAGGCGATGAGTTAAAACCCTGGTTTTCCCACTGCCCGGTCCAGCCAAAATTAAAAGAGGTCCTTCGGTTATTGTAACCGCCTCTTTTTGCCCGGGATTTAGGTTTTTTAGAATTTCATCCACAAGCTTATTTTAGCAAATCTAAATGTGGAGAAAAAGCTTGACAAAGAAAAGAGGCTATGCTACACTGGGATTTACCACAATAAGTAAAGGTTTTAAGACGATTTTTCGGAAAAACTGACTTATTTTTGAGAAGAAAACAATTAAACGACTGTTTTTTTACCCCCCTTATCTCAAGGGAGGTTTGGTTATTATTACGCTTTTGGTTTTTGTCTTGTTGAGCCAGGTAATCAGAGGCAGTTTTAATGGTTCTGTTGTTGGCGGGGAAAAAGAAATATTGAGAAAAGGCTCTTTTGTTTATTCTGTTAATTACCTAAATCCTCAGGAATTGATTATTGAAGGAGCCTATACTTACGGAGATTATTTTGAGGATGTGAACATGGTTTTACAGGATAGCGCATATTTGGCTGTTTCTTGTCCTTCATTTATTGACTCTATGGGGCAAAACAGAACCGAAGTTATTGCTTACGAAGTTCAGCCCGGGGACGTACCGTCAGAGATTGCCGTGGCCTTTGATATTTCCACTGAAACCCTGCTTTGGGCTAATAATCTGAGTATTTGGGATTACATCAAACCGGGTCAGGAACTTGTTATTTTGCCGGTTTCCGGAGTTTTACATACGGTTAAAAAGGGAGAAACCCTTGAGCAGATTGTTAAAAATTACAAAGGAGATCTGGAGGAAGTCATTGAATTTAACGGTTTGCCCGCTAATGGAGCTTTAGCCATTGGTCAGGAAATAGTCATTCCTAATGGTCGGAAGGCGACTTATATTCAATCCGCGCCTTCTTCTTATGCAACCTATCAGAGTTTCCCCCGACCTTATACTACTCAGAGTCATCAATTCCCCTGGGGTCAGTGTACTTGGTATATTGCCCAGAGACGATATATTCCTTGGAGCGGTAATGCCAATACCTGGATTTATAAAGCCCCGCAGTACGGTTTTGCCACTGGTAACGAGCCGAAACTGGGCGCGGTTATGGTTACCAGAGAAAGTGCTTATGGCCACGTAGCTTATGTCGAAGCAATAAATGGAGGTTATGTAACCGTTTCCGAAATGAGTTTGGGTCGAGGAATAAAAACAGTTAGAACCCTGAATGAAGATGATTGGAGAATAATCGGGTATATATATTAAAAAATTCGAAACTCGAATTTCGAATTTCGAAACTCCGCTCACAGGCGGTTTTTTTATATTTCAGTCTTGGGACGATATTGCAGAGCTTCAGCGATGTAGTGGGCTGTGATGTTTGATGATTCTTCCAAATCAGCAATAGTTCGGGCCAATTTGAGGATGCGGTGAAAGCCGCGGGCAGACATATGGAGATTGTTTACCGCATTTCTCAATAATCTGTCGCCCTGTTCATCGGTTTTGCAGTGTTTTTTAATCAGAGGAATATTCATTTCGCTGTTGGTAATGATCCCGTCGTTTTTAAATCTTTCCAGCTGAATTTTTCTGGCCTTTTCTACTTTTTGTCTGATTTCCGCGCTTGACCCCTCGATTTTTTCATCGGTAAGTTTTTCGTATTTTACGTGAGGCACCTCAACGTACAAATCAATTCTGTCCATAATCGGCCCGGAAACCCTTCTTTGGTATTTGTTGATTTGATTTTGGTTACAGGTGCATTCTTTTTCCGGGTCTCCGTAATAACCGCAGGGGCAGGGATTCATGGCCGCTACCAGAATAAATCTGGCCGGGAAGATATAACTGGCTTTGGCCCGAGCCACGCTTACCATTCCGTCTTCAAGCGGCTGGCGCAAACTTTCCAGAACGTCACGATGAACCTCGGGGAACTCGTCAACAAACAGTACGCCGCGGTGAGCCAGGGTAATTTCTCCTGGTCGGGCAAAACTGCCTCCGCCAATCAAACTGGCTTCGGAAGCGCTATGATGGGGGCTGCGAAACGGTCGGCGGGATATCAGCGGTTTTTGGGAGGAAAGTTTACCGGCAATGCTGTAAATTTTGGTTACTTCCAGGATTTCGTCCCAGGTCATTTTCGGTAGAATTGAAGGAATGGCTTTGGCCAAGAGGGTTTTGCCAGAGCCAGGAGGACCGGTCATCAGGACATTGTGATTTCCGCTGGCGGCAATTTCCAAAGCCCGTTTGGCATTTTCCTGGCCTTTGATATAAGCCATATCAATGGGATAAGAGATTTCCAGTTCTCCCAAAAAATCTTTTTCAAAAGGATTTAATGGTTCGATTTGGATTCTATTTTCCAGAAAGCCGATTAGCTCGGCCAAAGACTCAATGGCAATTATGTTTAGGTCTTTTATTAATCGAGCCTCGTGAGCATTAGCCCTGGGCACAAAAACCGTATTGATTCCCCTTTCTTTTGCCAATAGACATACGGGCAAAACCCCGTTAACCCGTCTGACTTCTCCGTTTAATGCCAGTTCTCCGACGAATACTTTATCTCTGGGGTCAAAATTAATCTGTTCCGAGGACAAAAGAAAGCTAATGGCAATGGGTAAATCGTAAGCCGAGCCCTCTTTTCTCAAATCAGCTGGAGCTAAATTGATAATTACCCTTTTGTTTTGTTTATGCGGCGGTTCTGCTCCGCTGTTTTTTATTGCCGCGGCGATTCTTTCTTGGGATTCTTTGACCGATTTATCGGGCAAGCCGACAATAGAAAAAAAGCGGAGACCAGATGTTAAATCCGCCTCCACCTCTATTAGCTCAGCTTCGAGCCCGACTATAGCTGCTGAAAACACTTTATTCATGGAAATTACGATATTGTGGAAAACTTTTTTACAACTTAGTCAAGGGTAATTTTTACTTTAGTCGCTAATTTTACAGCGAAAATTAGCCTAATTTAGCATTAATGCGGCTTTACTCCCGGATTTTATCTGATAGTTTTTAACAGGTTATTAACACCTTCTAGTTTGCTGCTATGTATTTTGCTTAGAATGGTCTTACTGAATTCCTAAAATTTTATCAATTATTGTATAGATTAATTCTTTGCTTGTGCCGATTATCAGAAAATTGCTGAGAATTGTGTAATTCAGAGTCAGGGTTGATGTCGGAAGATTAACGTACCGGATAGCCACGTTTTGATGGGCGTCATTGAGGAAGGTTTGACTTGCCCGAGGACCGGGAACTTGGGTAGGATAGAAATTTTTGAAATCGTCTAAAAGGGTTGTTTCCCAATTTCCTAATTGTTCTTTGAGATTTTCGGGATTTTGCACTTCAATGATTATCCCTAGGCGTTTTCCCGTAACTTGACTATACAAGACCAGATTATAATCATTTCCGAAATCACCCAATGCATAGGGCGGAATACTTACTTCCAGATTTTTGAGAACTTCACTTGCCGAGAAAAATTCTCTTTCATTTTTTAAAATCGCGATTCGTTTAAAAGTTGCGATCGGTTGTTCTGATTTGGCTTCTTCTTTTAATAATTCAAAAAGGGACTTGTCCGGAGCCAAGGAAATTATTTTTGTTTCGCTTACAGATATTATTAGTGCTGATGGTTGGGGCATAATCGCCTCATTTTCTGGCGGGGTTGGCGTGGGGGGCGGCGTTTTTCTTCCTAGCCAATAAAATAATCCCCCGGCGGCAATCAGAACAACCAGTAGAATTATGATGCCCCTTAAAATAAGTCCTCTTTTCGAGCTCTTGGCAGGAACATAAGAGGGTTCAGGTATTTTTAATTCTTCCATTTTGGGCAATGGAGGCGCTTCCTCTTCTTCTAAAACAGGTTCAGGCACAGGAGGCATTTCTATTTCTTCTTTTTCTTTGATTAGCTCCTCGGTTCCCGGCAGAGGCGCTCTTTTAGGGGCAACGGGAAGAGTTTCTGGCGGCGCTATTTCTCGCTTGGAGACCGGGGGGCCTTCGTCAGGCACGGTTATTTCTTCCAGCGCGACGCCCTTGGCCTCTCTTTCCAATTTTTTCAAACCCAGTTCAGCCAAGTCGTCCTTCATTGTTTTGACTTCGTAATCAGGCAAGGCGTTTATGGTCCTTTCTCCTTCGTCTTCGGAGGTTTTCGACATATTTTTAGACAGGGTCTTTTGAATGTCTTTTACCTGTTTTAAATTATTGGGCCTGTGAATAGCCATATATTATTATTTTAGTTTTTTTTCGGTTTTTTTTCCAATTCCAAACTTATTTTACCATTTTCATCTATTCTTTTAACTTTAACATTGACCAAATCTTTCTGGCGTAAGACGTCTTCTACTCTTCTTACCTTTTGCCCCAGTTCTGAAATATGGAGCAGGCCTTCTTGTTTTGGGTAAAGTTCGACAAATGCGCCGAAATCAGTAATCTTGACCACTTTTCCCTGGAAAGCTTCTCCCAATTTGACTTCCCGGGTCAGGGTTTTTATCCTGCCAATTGCTTTTTTCGCCATCTCAGCATCGTCGCTAGTGATAAAAATCCGACCGTCATCCTCAATATCAATGGTTGCCCCGGTTTCATCGGTGATTTCGTGGATTGTTTTACCGCCCGGTCCGATTATGCTTCCGATTTTATTGGGATTAATTTGCAGGGTATAGACCCTTGGAGCAAGAGGAGAAAGCTCGTGTCTCGGTTTTTTAATGGTTTTTTCCATTATATCCAAGATTTCTAAACGAGCCTTTCTAGCTTGCTTAAACGCATCTTTTAATATCTGGATATTTACGCCGTTAATTTTAATGTCCATTTGAAGAGCAGTTACTCCTTTTCTGGTGCCGGCAATTTTCATGTCCATGTCTCCATAGTGGTCCTCAGGCCCCTGGATGTCAGTAAGCACTTTGTGCTTTTCTCCGTCGCTTATTAATCCCATGGCGATCCCCGAAACATTTGCCTTAATCGGTACGCCGGCATCCAGAAGCGCCAGAATTGAGCTGCAGACCGAACCCATGGATGAGGAACCGTTCGAAGAAAGAACTTCAGACACGATTCGAATCGTGTAAGGAAAGTTTTCTTGTTCCGGAATAACGGGGAGCAGAGCTTTTTCTACCAAAGCACCATGACCGATTTCTCTTCTGCCCGGCCCTCTCATTGGTCCGATATCACCAACGCTGTAGGGCGGGAAATTGTAATCGTGCATAAATCTTTTTTTGCCCTCCAGTTCCATTTGGTCAAGATATTGTTCTGCGCCCGGCGCTCCTAAAGTTACCAGAGAAAGAATTTGAGTAGTTCCTCTTTTGAATAATCCCGAGCCGTGGGTTCGGGGAAGAATCCCCACCTGGGTTGTAATTTCCCTGAATTCATCAAGTTTTCGGCCATCTGGACGTTTATTGTGTTTGAGAATATTTTCGTGGAGCAGCGCGTCGATTTTTTCTTCAAATAGTTCGATTGCCGAGGCTGGTTTTTTTTCGTCTTCGGGGTATTTTCCCCCGATAAAATTCAACATTTCTTCTTTTAGCTTTTCAAGCTCTTCCAGTCTTTCCTTCTTATCTATTCGGTACACGGCCTTTTCTAAGTCGTCTTGGAGAAAATTTTCCACTTCTTTTTTGAGTTCCTCATCAATTTCCGTTACGGGCAGTTCTCTTTTTTGGGGATTTATTTCTTCAATAATGTTTTTCTGAAAATCCAGCAGATTTTTGATGTAATTTTTGCCGAATTCAATTCCTTTAATCAGTTCGTCCTCGGCTATCTCCGGTGCCTGACCCTCAATCATGTTAATTGTTACCTCTTTGTCGTGTTCAATTCCGGAGACAAAAATCTCTGAGCCCGTTTTATGTTTGGCGCTCAGAGTAGGGGTGATAATCCATTGATTTTTTTCTGTTTGGCCAATGGAGATACCGGCCACCGGGCCGTTCCAGGGGATATCGGAAATGGAAATGGCTGTTGAGGCGCCGATGAGAGCTGGTAAAGCCGGATCGTTTTCTCCGTCAAAAGAAAGAACCGTGGTTATTATTTGAATATCGTTTCTAATCTTGCGATTAAAAAGAGGCCGAATAGCCCTGTCGACCAGTCGACCAGTCAAAATCGCTTCATCGGTTGGCTTGCCTTCACGCTTAACCCAACGACTGCCTTTTATTTTCCCAGCCGCATAAAACCTTTCCTCATAATCAACAATCAAGGGGAGATAATTCTTTTGGCTGGGTTGTTTAAGCATGACCACCGTGGCCAAGACAACAGTCTGTCCGTATCTGACCAAGGCCGAACCATTGGCCAATTGGGCTAATTCGCCCAATTCTATTGAGAGTTCTTTGCCCTCAATCTCAGTCTTGAAAGTTTTTGTTGCCATAAAATTCTCGCTCTGATCTACAAACTACAGACTATGGTGAGCGAAGTCGAAGCCACAATCTATCTGTTTGTAGGCCAGAAGCAATTAATAATTATTTTTTTGAATGTTGCAACAAGTATTTTGCCGGATTTTTGCCAAGGTCAATAAAATCATCGGCCAGTTCCTTTAATCGGGCTGAAGCACTTTTGCCAAAAGCAATGAGTTCTACGTGTTGACCCTGGGCTTTGAGGTATTCTACGAGGGGCAGAAAATCACCATCTCCCGTAACCAGAACAATGCTGTCCAGTTTTTGACTTAACTGAATGGCGTCAACTGCCATGCCCACGTCCCAATCGGCTTTTTTTATTCCGCCCGGAAAAATTTGAAGTTCTTTGCTTTTGATTTCAATACCCGCTTTTTCCAGGGCTTCTAAGAATAATTTTTCTTCTCCGGTTTCCGTGGTGACGACGTAAGCGATTGCCCTGATTAGTTTTCTCTCGGCTACCGCGGTTTTCAAAATTTCCCGAAAATTAACCCGGGCTTGATATAAATTTTTTGCCGAGTGATACATATTCTGAACGTCAATCAAGACTCCCACCCGTTGTTCTTTGTGTTTAATAATAGACATTTATTTTTTAAGACCTGTGGTCTTGACTATTTTTTTGTATCTTGTTTCGTTTTCGCCCTCAAGCCATTGCAAAAGTTTTCTTCTTTTGGAAACCATGCCCAAAAGACCTCTTCGCGAGTGATTGTCTTTGGGGTGTTTTTTGAGGTGGTCGGTTAATTTTTTTATTTCCTCGCTTAAAATGGCAATCTGAACTTCAGCCGACCCCGTGTCGGTTTTATGAATTTTGTGCGTCTCAATTATTCTTTTCTTCTTTGTTCTGGTTAGCATATATTTATTTATAAAATAATTATACTATACAATTAAATTATTGCCAAGCTAATTTTTATACCTTATCATTAAAATCAATGAGGAAGATAGTGATTGCCATTTTTTTTATTTTTCTTGTCTTATTTGTAGTCATTCCTGCTTTCGCCCAGGAGAACTCTGAAAAATTAGAGATAAATTTTTTCTATTCCCAAACCTGCCCTCATTGTATTGCTGAACAAAAATTTTTAGACAAAATTCAAGAAAAATATCCTGAAATTATAATCAATCGTTATCTTGTCAGCGATTCTGCCAACAAAAAACTTTTAGCCGATCTTCTGGCAAAACACGATGCCCAAATGTACGCTGGTCTTGTGCCTATTACCTTTGTGGGCGAAGATTTGATTCTCGGCTTTAATAATGAAGCTGACATTGGTAAAAGAATCGAGCAATCGATTGAAAGACAACTCAATGATTCAAATCCGCCTCCTCAAGAAAATAACAACCGAGTCAGCATTCCCATAATCGGAAAAATTGATTTAACCAACTATTCATTATTCTCCCAGGCGGTTATCTTGGGATTTTTTGACGGATTTAACGTTTGTTCTCTGGGCGCTTTGGTTTTGATTTTAGGTCTGGTTTTGATTTTGCGCTCAAGAACCAAAATTTTAATTTTTGGCGGCATCTATATTTTAATCACTGCCATTGTTTACGGTCTTTTAATAGTTTTGTGGTATCATTTATTTTATTTTTTAGCCCCGGTTTTAAAGGTTATGAATGTCTTTGTTGGTATTTTAGGTATTGCGGGCGGATTTTATTTTCTAAAGCAGTTTCTCAAATTTAAAAAATACGGGCCAACCTGTAATATGGCCCAGAAAAATGATTTGGTTTCTAAATTTTCTTCCAGGATCCAGAATAGTTTTCGGGAATCAGGGGGCATTTGGGCAATTATTATCAGTATTTTTATTTTCGCCATAGTAATTACGGTAGTTGAATTTCCCTGTTCTGCGGTAATTCCGGTTTTGTTTGCTGGAATTTTAGCTCATGCCAAGCTTTCAGGTTTAATCTATCTTTTCTATGTTGCGCTTTACCTCTTCTTTTACATGCTTGATGAGATTGCGGTTTTTTTGATTGCTGTTTTTACCATGAATATTAAAATTGCCTCGAGTAAAATAATGACCTGGTTAAGTTTAATTGAAGCAATCGTGCTTTTCGGCTTGGGGGTTTATTATTTGGTTGGGATATTTTAGAATGCAAATAGATGCGGATTTTTTATACGAATGATTACATATAAAATGAACCCCTCGCACCGGATGGTAAGAGGGGTCCGTTGTTTCACGGCCTCCTGAAGATGTTCGTTTTCAACCCCGAGTCGGTACTTGTCTTTTTTGAGGGTTTTCATAGAGATTCTCCATTTTTGAACCTTAGAAATATCAATGCTCCCTTAAATTTCCCAGATGATATTTCTGCAAATACACCGTCTTCTGGATCTGTCTCGGTTTTCGGAAACCTTACAAAGAACTCTTCGGTCAGGATTTCTTCTTCTATCCCTGAAGAGATTTCAGTAATCGGGATTATCCGGGCATAACCACCATTGTTATAAACAAAAAGTCGGGCGACTACAGAAATATCAGGGCCGTAAGGCCAGTTTTTGATTTTGCAAGGAGCGTTATTTGGAATCCCGATTCCTCGTATGTTCATTTTATCCTCCTTAATTCAGGGTAAGACCTAATAATAGCACACTATTAAAAACGTGTCAATAGTTTGGCTTGTTGACCGATAAATAATTTTAAGTTATCCTTTAATCATCGCCTCCGTGGTGAAACGGATATCATACGTGGCTTCGGACCATGGGTTGAGGGTTCGAATCCTTCCGGGGGCAAATGCGCCGGTAGCTCAGCTAGGCAGAGCAGCTCGCTCTTAACGAGACGGTCGGGGGTTCGATTCCCTCCCGGCGTACCTGCGCCCCCATAGCTTAGTGGTAAAGCAACGGCCTTTTAAGCCGCTGACCTGGGTTCGATTCCTAGTGGGGGTATTAGAAAAAGGACAATTTCTGTCCTTTTTTGATTGCCAAAAAACGATTTTTAGGATATTCTGAAGATATATGAATATACCGACTGAGGTTAAAAAAATAGTTGAAAAATTAGAAAAAGCCGGATTCGAAGCATATGTTATTGGTGGGTGTGTTCGGGATTTATTATTGGGCGAAAAACCTAAAGATTGGGACATCACCACCGATGCCAAGCCAGAAGAAATTCAAAAATTGTTTAAAAAATCTTTTTACGAAAACAAATTCGGAACAGTCACGGTAATCACCAATTCCAAAGACGAAACATTAAAAACCATTGAGATTACCCCATTCAGATTAGAAGGAAAATATTCAGACAAGCGACACCCAGATGAAATTAAGTTTGCCAAAACAATAAAAGAAGACCTCGCCAGGCGGGATTTCACTGTCAACGCCATTGCTCTTGGTTTAAAATCCGAAATCCGAAATCCGAAATCCGAAACAAATTCAAAATTCAAAATTCAAAATTCAAAATTGACCCTAATAGATCTATTTGACGGTCAGAAAGATATAAAAGACAAAATCATCCGAACCGTGGGCAAAGCAGATGATAGATTTAATGAAGATGCTCTTAGAATGTTGAGAGCAGTGCGATTTTCCTGTACTTTAGATTTCAGCATTGAAGAGAAAACTCTTAAAGCAATTCAGAAAAACGCCGGTTTAATTCAGTTTATTTCCAAAGAAAGAATCAGAGACGAGCTGATTAAGATTTTTGAATCAGAAAAACCAGGCCAAGGAGTTGAATTACTGCAAAAAAGCAATTTATTGAAATATATTCTGCCGGAACTGGAAAAAGGGGTTGGGGTGAGCCAGAATAAACATCATATATATGATATATACGAACATTCTTTGAGGTCATTGCAGATGGCGGCTGATAAAAAATTTAACTTAGAAGTCAGATTTGCCGCTCTGTTTCACGATATTGGCAAACCGGAAACCAAAGAAGGCGAAGGACCCGATTCCACTTTTTACAATCACGATTACGTTGGCGCAAAATTTACTTATCGGATTTTAGAAAGATTAAAATTTTCCAAGAAATTCATTGATAAAGTGGTTTTACTGGTCAGAAATCATATGTTTGTTTCTGACCCGGAAAGATTAACCAAGGCCGGAGCCAGAAGATTAATTGCCCGGGTGGGCAAAGAGAATATTCCGGATTTGATTAATTTAAGAATTGCCGACCGATTAGGCATGGGTAGGCCAAAAGAAAGACCATATCGTCTGCGAACCATTGAATATATGATAGAGAAAGTTTCTCAAGACCCGATTTCCGCCAAAATGTTGAAAATCAACGGCAATGACGTGATGAAATTATTAAAACTCCAACCCGGTCCCAGGGTTGGAGCAATCTTGGACGTTTTATTAGCTGAAGTTATTGAAGACCCGAAAAAAAACAACAAAAAACTCTTGGGAAAAAGAGTTTTGGAACTGGATAAAGAAGATTTAGACAACCTTTGCCAACTGGCCAAAGGCAAAATTGAAGAGAAAAAAGAAGAAGAAGATTTAAAAATTAGGGAAAAATACTGGATAAAGTAGACAACTTGTTGACAACTATAATTTTTTAAATTATATTAAAGTTGTCAACAAATTTTTGTTTAGGACGCTTAGCGTATTTTATGGACATCAAAAACCTAATCTTAAAAGAATTATCAGAAAAAAGAAAAGCCAAGGTTGCTGACATTGTGAAAGCAACTGGTTTTTCGCGTGCTTATATAAGTCGCTTTTTTAATGAATTAAAAAAACAAGGAAAGATTGTTTTAATTGGGAAAGCCAATAAAGCTTGCTATATTCTTGCAAAAAAGGAATTACTCAGGAAAATGAGGAAAGAAATTTTGAATGTTCGCCGAATACTAAAAAACATCAATCTTTCTGAAGATGTAGTTTTGGATGGAATAAAAAAAGATACTGGAATTTTTTCGGGCCTGCCCAAAAATATTATTTCTATTCTTGATTATGCTTTTACCGAGATGCTGAATAATGCCATAGTTCACTCACGTTCTGATATGATTATAGTCATTATGGAACGAGGTAAAAGCGGTATCAATTTTGAGGTAAATGATTTTGGGATCGGCATTTTTAATAATATTATGAAAAAGAGAAAATTAAACAACGAACTTGAGGCGATTCAAGATCTTTTAAAGGGGAAACAAACCACGGCCCCCAAAGAGCACACTGGCGAGGGAATATTCTTTACCTCCAAGGTTGCAGATAGGTTAGTTATTCAGAGTTCAAAAAAGAACTTAATTTTTGATAATCGGTTGAATGATATTTTTATTAAAGATACAAAATTTATCAGAGGCAGTAAGGTGAAGTTCGAGATTGATAAAAACTCTAAAAGAGATTTAAATAGAATATTTAAAGAATTTTCCGGAGAAGCTTTTGATTTTGGTAAAACGAAAGTAAGAGTTGATCTTTACGAGATGGATAATGCATTTATTTCTCGGTCCCAGGCGAGAAGAATTTTAACTGGATTAGAAAAATTTAGAACAATAGTTCTTGATTTTGAGAACGTTGGAACCATTGGTCAGGGCTTTGCTGATGAGGTCTTTCGAGTCTGGCGAGGCCATCATCCTGATATTGAAGTTAAATATCAAAATGCAAACGAGAATATTTTATTTATGATTAAGAGGATATTAGGAGGAAGGGCATGATAATGTATATGAAAGATTCAAAAAAGCGGGATATTGATAAATGTGTTCGAAGAATGGTTAAAGAATACGGAGAGACAATGAGATTATTGGGGAAGGATGATTAAATAATGGGGCAAGTCAAACTTGCCGGAGTGTAGTATAACGGTAGTACGCTGGCTTCGGGAGTCAGCGGCCTGGGTTCAACTCCCAGCACTCCGATTTAAAAACCGGCCCCGATGGTCATCGGACCGGTTTTTGTAAAAAATTTTCCAGAAATAAAAACCGGGGGTCGTCTTGCTGACGACCCCCCTGTTAAGAGAAAGGGCAGGTAATGAAGAACCGCAGTTTGCGGACAATATTAATATTAGCATGCTTATAAAGTCAAATCAATATCAGGATATTTCCTTACTCTTTCCTTTTTTTAAAATAAAGTGTTATAATAATAAGTCATAAAAAATTAACTTCATCCTGTTGAATTCCTGACAAGTCGGGGGGGGTCCCCTGGAACGGGACATTTAACAGGGCAGAATCCTATGGAATTTGAACAAAACATCGAAAAAGAAACTGCCAGAGGTCTTAAAAAAATGCTCAAAAAATTAAGAAAAGCCAAGAAAAAAACTAAGATAATTCTTGGCATTGTTTTAATTATTGTTTTGGTTGTTGCCGGGTTTTTAATTTCCAGAGAAGAGAAAGCAGCATATGAATTGGTCGAGGTCAAAAGAGGAGACGTGATTGAAGAAGTTTCGGCAACTGGCACCATCGAAGCTGCCGAAGAAGTAGATTTAAGGTTCAATAGCAACGGAATAATTGAGAAGATAAATGTTCAGGTCGGCGACAAAGTAAAAAAGGGGACCTATTTAATTCAGCTGGCAAGCGGAGAACTTTCCAGTCAGTATCTTCAGGCTCAGGCAAGCTATAATCAGGCCAAAGCCAAACTGGGCCAGCTTTTAGCCGGTTCGACTCCCGAAGAAATCCGGGTAGCCCAACAAGTGGTTGAGAATGCCCAGGTTGCTTTAGATGATGCCCGGGACAAGGCGGAAAATGATTTACAACAGGACTATAATTCTGCTTTGGTTTACCTCGTTGACGCCTCAAGCAAAAGCAATAAATCCCTAGCTGATTTGAAGGATATAGAAAAATTATATTTCTATCGTAGCACTTCTCTTGAAACAACCTTTAGGGATGAAAGAAGCGATGCTGAAGATGCTTTTTATGGGACCTATACCTTGGAGGGGGCTGATGATTTGGCAGACAAGGCGATGACTGACCCAAGTTATGAAAACATTGATTTGGCTTTAGGCGAGATGAAAACAGCTTTACAAAAAATTATTGATGCGCTTGATTATGCAAAAACCGGGATGGCGGATCCGAGCATCAGGGAAAACGTTTCTTCTACCGATAGAACAACGGTTGATACCGACATCACCAACGCTAATGCGGCTTATAGCAACGTTAACACCGCCCAAACAGACATTGCCAATCAGAAAATTACCAACCAGGTAAATATCAATTCAGCTGAAAATACTTACAAAAAAGCCAAAGCTGATTTGGAGAAATTGCAATCCCCTACGCGGGAGGTAGATATCGCCGTTTATCAGGCCGACGTAGACAGATATCGGGCAAGTATGAATGAATATACTCAGAAACTAAAAGATGCCAGCATTATTGCTCCTTTTGACGGAATGGTGGCAAAGATAGACGCTAAAATCGGCGAAGTGGTAACCAGCGCTGGAAAGGTTGTGGCCTCTTTGATTTCCCCGGGGGCTTTTCAGATAAGAGCCGATATTTCAGAAACCGACATAAGTAAAGTTAATTTGGGAGACCCGGTCGAGATTGCTTTAGATGCCTTTCCCGAAGAAAAATTGCTGGGTCAGATTGTAGAAATCGAGCCGGGTAAGACCGTTATTGAGGGCGTTGTTTATTACAGGGTAACGGCTTTATTTGAAGGCATACATGAGAAAGTAAAGTCGGGCATGAGCGCGGATGTAACCATTGAAACAGCCAGAAAGGAGAACGTTTTATACGTGCCCCAGCGGGCAGTGTCGTCTAAAGATAACAAAAAGTTCGTAAAAATTCCTGATGACAAAAAGATAAAAGAACTAGAGGTCATAACCGGATTAAAGGGGAGCAACGGCGAAATAGAAATTATTTCCGGGTTGAACGAGGGAGACAGAATTATTAGTTATATAAAGAAATGATAATTGTTGAAAATTTGAAAAAGGAATATTGCGATGACGAGGTAAAGACAATCGCCTTAGATGGCGTGTCTTTTAATGTTGATAAAGGCGAATTCGTGGCGATTATGGGGCCATCCGGTTCCGGAAAATCAACCTTAATGCATATTATGGGGTTTTTGGACAGGCCGAGTTTCGGGGCTTATAAGTTTGAAGGTCAAAGCATAGAAGATTTAAGCGATGACGAGTTGGCCTACATCAGGAACGAAAAAATGGGATTTGTTTTTCAGTTTTTCAATTTATTGCCGCGAACCAACGTTTTGGATAACGTTAAATTGCCTTTGATTTACACTAAAATATCGGAAAAGGAAAAACAGGAACGAACCAAAGAAGCCGTTGAGTCGGTCGGTCTTTCTCACCGCTTAAAGCATTATCCCAACCAGCTTTCGGGCGGGGAACAGCAGAGAGTGGCCATTGCCCGGGCAATCGTGAATAACCCATCAGTAATTTTTGCCGATGAGCCAACCGGAAACTTGGACAGCAAATCCGGTCAGCAGGTCATGGAAATTTTACAGAATTTAAACGAAAAAGGCCGAACAATAATTTTAGTTACCCACGAACAATATACTTCGGAAATGGCAAAAAGAATTATTAAATTAAAAGATGGTCAGATTATAAGCGACGAAAGAGTTGACCACAGAAGAATTGCCAAAGATGGCTTAATAAAATAATTATGAGAGTTCGCGAATCGCTCAAAATTTCAATGATAGCCCTGAAAGCCAACAAAAGTCGGTCAGTACTGACTATGCTGGGAATTATTATTGGGGTTGGGGCGGTGATTATTATGATGTCTCTAGGAAAGGGCGCTCAAAATTTAATTATAGGCCAGATTCAGTCCCTGGGCTCTAATAGTATTTATATTGAGCCGGGCTCCTTTGACCCTAAAGGAGGCTTCCAAATGGAAATGGCGTTGGAAGAGATGACCATAAAAACCCTTAAACTTGAAGACGTAGAGGCAATAAAAAAAGACCCTTTAGTAGATATGGCTTATCCAATGGTTTACGGAGTGACCAGGGCTATTTATCAAAACAAGGATGAGAAGATAACTTTTATAGGAATTACGCCGGAAGCTTACATAATAGATGATTGGCACGCGGCTATTGGAAGAGATATTGATGAAGACGAAGTTAAAAGCATGGCCAAGGTAGCAACATTAGGTTATAAAATAGCAAAAGATTTATTCGAAGAAGAGGACCCGATTGGAAAAACAATCAGAATTAAAAAAACCAATTTTAAAGTAATCGGCGTAATGCAAGAAAGAGGAATGGAGATGTTCCAAAGTTATGATGAGTATGTTTATGTTCCCGTAACAACCGCTCAGAAGCTTTTATTAGGTATTGAACATTTAAACGCCATTACTGTTCGAGCCGTAAATGAGGATGTAGTAGACCACTTAATGGAAAATATTCGTTTGATTCTCAGAGAAAATCACCATATTTACAATCCAGAAGGCGATTTATCTAAAGACGATTTTAAGGTGATGAGCCAGGTTGAGGCAAGCGACATGATGACTCAGATTACCGGGATTCTTACTGCTTTTCTTTCTTCCATTGCCGCCATTGCCTTAATTGTTGGGGGCATTGGGATTATGAATATTATGCTGGTCTCGGTCACTGAAAGAACCAGAGAGATTGGCTTAAGAAAGGCAGTAGGAGCTCGAAACAAAGACATTCTTAATCAATTTTTAATAGAATCCGTAACCCTTACTGTTTTAGGTGGTATTGTTGGATTCATCGGCGGCATGGCATTTTCTTTGATGATTTCAATTGTATTAAGTAGGGTTTTAAATACCGAATGGTCATTTGTTGTTCCTTTCGGAGCCGTGGTCTTAGCTTTTGGCGTAGCCGCATTGGTTGGTTTGGTTTTTGGAATTTATCCTGCCAGTAAAGCGGCAAAACTGAATCCGATTGAAGCGTTGAGACACGAATAATAGGGGCTGTTAGCTCAGTTGGTAGAGCGCATCGTTCGCATCGATGAGGTCGGCGGTTCAAATCCGCCACAGTCCATAAAGGGCTCACCCTTCACTTTTGGTTAAAGGTGAAGGGTTGACTTTTTATTTTCAGGAGCTACAATGAAAGGTTGATATGAAAGTAATTATCTTAGCCGGCGGGAAAACTAATCTGCCAGGCAAATTGAAAAACATTCCCAAGTCTCTTATTGAAATAAATAGGAGACCTCTTTTAGAATATCAGTTGGATTTATTGAAAAAATATAAATTGGATGGCGATGTTCGTTTAACTCTGTATTACAAAGCCGATGAAATTTTAAAATATTTGAAGAAAAAAGACCCCAAAGCTAAAATTAGTGGTAAAAAAGGTAAGGTAGCGGGAATCGAATATGTTATTGGTTCAAAAGCATTAGGAACTGGCGGAGCAATCAGAAATTCGGCTAAAGACCTAAAGAAAGATTTTATAGTAATGAATGGCGATGTTTTAACGAATTTAAATATTTCTGATTTTATTAAATTTTACAGAAACAATATTTCTGAGCCGAGATTTTTTCCTTCATCGCCTTTCGCCAGAGCTTATACGCCAAAGATTCTTCCCTTGGAGATCTCGCCTTTCAGGAAAAGAGTCCCCTATGAAAATATTTTAGGGGCGATGGCCGTATTTTACACCCAGGACGTATCAGAACTTGGTTTGGTTAAGGTAAAAAATAATCGGATGGTTGAATTTACCGAAAAACCCGATTACCAATATTCCGGCTATATAAATGCTGGATTTTATATTTTATCTCCTCAAATTTTCCAAACTAAATACTATAAATCCAAGAAAATAAACGAAGCTTTCCCAATTGAAAAGGTTGTTTTTCCTGGATTAGCTAAGAACAATCAATTGCTTGTTTATGTTCACCGGGGATTATGGACTGACATTGGCAGTCAAGAAGGGCTGGAAAAAGCAGAGAATATTGTGGAGAAATTAAATGAAAAAGAATAAATTATGCGAGAAAAAAAAGGACCTAGGTGATGTTGGAGAAAAAATTGCCGAGAAATATTTAAAGGATAAAGCTTACAAAATTCTGGATAAAAATTTTAGATATAGTAAGTTAGGAGAGTTGGATATTGTGGCCGAAAAGAACAACAATATTATCTTTTTAGAAGTAAAAACGAGGAGAAAGACCGGGCCATCAGAATTCTTACCAGAAGATAATATAACTTACGACAAGCAGAAAAAATTGATTAAATTGAGCCAGATCTATTTATCAAAAAATAAATTAACGGACAGCCCTTGGCAAATTGATATTCTGGCAATTGAAATTTATCGCGATGGTTCGTATGATGTCCGTCACACTGAAAATGCGTTTGCAGATTTTTTTTAGGTGATTTATAATAAAATCTATGGGACTGGAATCACATAATAAAGAAAATAAAGATAATCTTGAGATTAGAACATCAAGGGGCGATTTCGATTTAGCCAGAGGAGATATATCGGGGGCAATCCAGGAATTTGTTCGGGAAGGAGATATAAATGGGCTTCAAAAAGTTGCCACGGAACTATATAGGCAGGGAAGGGACGAAGAAGCCCAAGAGGTATTAAAAAAGACATATGAGATATCGTCAAAGGTTGACAAATAATTTTTAAAAGAATATGATTAAAATCTGATAGTTGGTCCGTTCTTGAACGGACTTTAATTTTAAAAGTTAAGCGATTTTGTTCGGTAATTTTTAATTTTTCATTTTGAATTTTAAATTTGACCGAATGAAATGAGGGAACGTGGACCAAAAACAATTTTTATTGGCTTTAAACCAGATTGCCGAGGAAAAAGGAATTCCTCAGGAACAGATTATCGAAACCTTGGAGATGGCTATTGCCGCGGCCTACAAAAAGGATTACGGCAAAAAGGGCCAGAATATTAAGGTTAAATTTGACCCCAAAACCGGAGAAATTAAGGTTTATCAGGTTTTTTTGGTCGTGGATAAAACCATGTTAAAAGAAGAAGAGCCGGTCAGCGAGGAAGAAGCGGAGAAATTGGCTGCTGAACCAGAAAAAGAGGAGGAAGAAAAAGAAAAAAAGATTAGATTCAATCCCTTTAAGCACATTATGGTCGAGGATGCTCAGGAAATCAAAAAAGGGGCCAAGCCAGATGAGGAAATTCAGGTTCAGCTTGAAACTCATACTGACTATGGGCGAATTGCAGCCCAGACCGCCAAACAGGTGATTGTTCAGCGTTTGAGAGAAGCAGAGAGAGAGGTAATTTTCAGCGAGTATAGCGGCAAAGAAGGAGAAGTGGTAAGCGCGATTGTTCAGAGAATCGAAGGAAGAAACATTTTTTTGGACATCGGAAAAGCCAGCGGGATTTTATTTCCCGAAGAGCAAATTCCCGGGGAGAGGTTTTTTATCGGCCAACGTTTGAGGGTTTACATTCTCAAAGTGGAAAGAAACCCCAAAGGAGCAAACATTATTCTTTCCCGAGCTTATCCCAAGCTGGTTAGCCGATTATTCGCCATTGAGGTACCGGAAATTTCCGCTGGAACGGTTCAAATAAAGTCCATTGCCCGCGAGCCCGGTTCAAGAACCAAGATAGCGGTTTTTTCCGAAGAAGAAGGCGTTGACCCGGTGGGTTCCTGTGTTGGGCAAAAAGGAAGTCGGGTTCAGACCGTAATTAACGAATTGGGCGGAGAAAAAATAGATATTATCGAATGGAACGAGGACATGGCTAAGTACATCGCTAATGCCTTGTCGCCAGCCAAGGTTCTGGACGCGGAAATTGCAGAAAAAACACGAACCGCCTTGGCTATTGTTCCCGAGGACCAGCTTTCTTTAGCTATTGGCCAGAAAGGGCAGAATGTCAGATTGGCTGCCAAGCTGACTGGTTGGAAAATAGACGTAAAAAGCGAAGAAATGATAAAAAAAGAAAAAAAGACTAAGAAAAAGACTAAAAAAACCAAGAAAGCCGCCGCTGCCTAAACCACGGCGAGCAGGAAAGATGGAAAAAAGGAAACAAAAGAATCCGATAAAAAAGAGCTATAGACCAATTATTTACGACATTAAGAATAATAAGCCTTATTTTTTGATTCTCCATAGAATTTTAAGATGGAAGGGATGGGAATTTATTAAAGAAACGGTTGGAAAAGGAGAAACTCCGAAGCAAACCCTTATTAGAGGAATTAAAGAAGAAACTGGAATTAAAAAATTTAAAATAATTAAAAGATTAAACATACAAGAAAAATGGCAAGCCGATGGTATCGATTACATTATTGCTGATACCTTTTTGGTTCAGGCAAATATGAACCAGAAGATATCTTTGAAACAGAAAATCGTAGAGCACGATAAATATCAATGGCTGGACAAAAAAACCGCCCTAAAAAAATTAACCTGGCCAAAAACCAGAAAATTATTTAAAAATATAGACAATAAATTATTCGTATGAAAGATAAAGATAAAATTAACAGGCTGGAAATCCCCATAGAATTAGCCAATTATAAAGGATTGAAAGCAAAGAGGAATGAATTGAGGGTAGAGAAAGAAGAGATAGATAAATCCTTGAACTATTTGCGTCAATCAAGGGCAAAGACAATCACGGTCAATAAACCAGCAGAGAAAGGCAATCGGGTTGAAATTGATTTTGAAATCCGTCAGGCCGGGACAAAGATAGAAGACGGGACAAGCAAAAATCATCCCTTAATATTGGGTGAGGGAAGGTTTTTGCCCGGTTTCGAAAAAGAACTGGAGGGAATGAAGGCCGGCGAAGAGAAGGAATTTTCTTTGAAGGCGCCGGAAAACTGGCCAGATAAAAGAATTGCTGACAAAAACCTTGATTTCAAGGTTAAAATGAATTTGGTTCAGGAAAAAGAGGTGGCGGAATTAAACGATGAATTTGCCAAATCATTGGGGCGTTTCGAATCATTGGACGCCTTGAGGAAAAGCATAGAAGAAGGATTATTTGAGGAAAAACAAATAAAGGAAAATCAAAGAATCAGGCTAGAATTGATTGAAAAAGTGGCTGAAGATTCTAAAATGGAGACCCCCGTCTTATTGATTGAACAGGAGCTGGAAAGAATGCTGGCCGAATTCAGGTTCAGCATCGCTAATTTTGGTCTTGATTTTGATAAATATTTAAAAGGAATCAATAAAACGCTTGATGAAATAAAAAAGAGCTGGCGCAGCCAGGCCGAGAAAAGGGTAAGAATCACCTTATGTTTGAGGGCTATTGCTGATAAAGAAAACATCGAAGTCAGCGAAGAAGAAGTAACTGAAAGAGTCAATCAGGATTTAAAAAATTATCCCAATATAGAAGAAGTTGAAAAAAATATTGACCCTCAATCTTTAAAAGAGTATACTAAAGAAGTGATTAGGAATGAAAAAGTGCTGGGTTTATTAGAAAAAGAGGCAGAAATAATAACATGAATCTTATACCCACAGTTATAGAAAAATCGCAATATGGCGAACGGGCTTATGATATTTATTCCCGTTTGCTCAAAGACAGGATAATTTTTTTGGGCGGACCGATTGATGATAATGTGGCAAATACAGTGATTGCCCAACTTTTATTTTTGGAAAATCAAGACCCCAAGAAAGACATTCAAATCTATATAAATAGTCCCGGCGGAACGGTGACCGGGACAATGGCCATGTATGACACGATGCAATATGTGAAATGCGATATTTCTACTATATGCGTAGGGATGGCAGCTTCTGGTGCGGCCGTGATTTTAGCTGCTGGTAAAAAAGGGAAAAGACTCACCTTGCCCAATTCCGAGGTTTTGATTCATCAGGTTATGGGAGAAGCCGGTGGTCAGGCAACCGAAATCGAGATTTCGGCTAAGCATATTTTGAAGATAAAAGAGAGGTTAAATAAAATACTGGCCAAGCATACTAGCCAGTCAGTAGCTAAAATCGAGAAAGACAGCGACCGCGATTTTTACATGAGCGCCCAAGAAGCCAAAGAATACGGAATTGTTGATGAGATTATAGAAAAAAGGTAAGCTATCTCAGGATTTTTAGCAGACTTTCCCCAGTCATCTCGGATGGCCGGGGAATTTTCATTAAATCAAGGATTGTCGGGGCAATGTCGCAGAGAATTCCCTGAGGTTCGTAATATAATTTTTCTATTTCGTCTCCGGTTCTGGATTTTTCCAGTTTGAATTCTTCTCCCACCAGATAGAAAGGTACGGGATTAGCCGTGTGTTCGGTCATCGGTTCTCCGGTTTGCAGATTGACCATTTCTTCAACGTGTCCATGGTCGGAGATAATGATTAAAATGCATTCTCCATATTCGGCCATGCCGATTAATCGGCCGATTTGTTTGTCAACAATCTCCGCTGCCTTGATGGATGCTTCCATGTCGCCCGTATGGCCAATCATATCGGTATTGGCGTAATTAACCACAATCAAATCATATTTATCCTTTATTCCCTTGATTACCGCATCAGTCACCTTATCAGCCTGCATTTCCGGATTTTCTTCGTAATGGGAAACGATTTTGGAAGGAATCAACTGGCGGTCTTCGTAAGGACATAATTCTTCTTTCCCGCCGTTGAAAAAATAGGTAACGTGAGCATATTTTTCGGTTTCAGCGACCTTTAAAACTTTTTTCTTTAATTGACCGAGAACTTCGGTTAAGTGATTTTTTATTTCAATCGGCGGATAAGCCACTTCGATTGGTAATTTTTTATCATACTGGGTCATGGCACAGAAAAACAGATTATTTATGAACTGACGGGGGAATTTGTCGAAATTTTCCAAAACAAAGGCCTGGGTTAATTGTCGGGCGCTGTCTTCTCTGAAATTGAAAAATATTATCGCATCGTCATTTTTAATTAAACCCACGGGTTCCTGATTCTCATCAACCATCACAACCGGTCCGATATAAGTATCGGTAATATCCTGTTTATAATATTCTTCCAATTTCTTAATCGGGTTTTGAATTTTTTCACCGATGCCTTGAGTCATTAATTTGTAGGCCTTCTCCGTTCTGCCCCAGTTCCCGTTTCGGTCCATGGCATAGAATCTGCCGATTATTGTGGCTATTTTCCAGTTGGGATTTTTCAGTTTTTCCTGGAGATTGGTTAGATTTTTTTTTCCTTCTTTTAGGGGCGCGTCTTTTCCATCGGTAAAAAGATGAAGGCATAATTTTTCAATATTTTTTTGTCTGGCCAATTCCAATAATCCGTAAACGTGTTCCAAATATGAGTGGACATTTCCGCTGGAAATCAGTCCCATCATGTGGAGAGTTGAGTTATTTTTTCTGACGTGTTCAATCGTTTTAAGCAATGCAAGATTATGGAAAAATTTTCCATTCTTGATATCTATTGATATTCTGGGTAAATACTGATAGACAATCTGGCCGCTGCCAATAACAAGATGGCCGATTTCCGAGTTTCCGGCTTCATTCCAGGGCAGTCCGACGGCGATTCCCGATGATTGAAGCGAACAAGCAGGATAATTTTTTTCCACCCTTTTTAGATTAGAGATTTGGGCTTGGGCAATCGCATTATTTTTGATCGAGGAGTTTATGCCCCAGCCATCAATAATTGCCAAAACTATCGGTTTCATCAAAGTGTCTACAAAATTACAAAAATATACAGATATACAAATAATTTTTGTAGATTTGTAAAAATTTGTACTTTCGTAGTCTTATTGTTATTTTACCATAAATTGACAAGATAAAATAATTCTGATAATCTGGATAAGTAATATTAAATTCTTTGGTATTAAAAAACCATCATTTATTCCAATTATTAAATATGAGTTTTTTAGACAAAGTTAAAAATTATGGCAATAGGATTAATTCCACTTATAGTGGCGATAGCTTCGCTGGTCGTGGGATCATTTTTGGGATACCTCGCCCGGCAATCCATCGCCAAAAGGCAGGCCAATACTGCTGAGGCAAAGATAGATAAATTAATCACCGAGGCAAAAACCCAAGCCCAGGAAATAATATTAAGGGCAAAAGACAAAGCAGTAAAAGCCTTGGACGAAATTAAAAAAGAAGAAGTCAGAAGAGAAGAGGAGTTTAGACGAAATAATCAGCGGTTAGCAAGAAAAGAAGAATTATTAGAAAACAAAACAGCATCCCTGGAACAACACGAAAACGATTTAAAAGAAAAAGTCGAGAAAGTCCGCGAAATAAAAACTGAACTGGAAAGATTAAAAGAAGAGGAAATTCAAAATCTTGAAAAAATATCAAAATTATCCCAAGAAGAGGCTAAAAAAGAAATCTTAAAATCAATAGAAGAAAAAAATAAAGAAGAAATTTTTGCCAAAATCCAGAAATTGGAAAAATTCGGTAAAGAGGAATTAGAGAAAAAAGCTCAGGGCATAATGGTTTCGGCTCTTCAAAGATATTCTTCTTCTCAAGCAGCCGAAGTAACCACCACCACGGTTAGTTTGCCTAATGACGAAATCAAGGGAAAGATTATCGGTCGTGAGGGGCGAAACATCAAGACATTGGAACGGCTTACCGGAGTTGAGGTGATTATCGACGATACTCCCGAAACCCTGCTTATTTCCGGATTCGACCCGATTAGGAGGCAGGTAGCCAAAATGACTTTGGAAAAACTGATAAGTGACGGCCGAATCCAGCCAGCTCGGATTGAAGAGGTGGTGGAAAAAACTAAAGATGAAATAGACAAAAAAATCAGGGAAGCTGGAGAAGCAGCGGTCTACGACGTAGGAATCGTTGGTCTGGACTCTCGCCTGATTAATTTATTGGGTCGTTTGAGTTTCAGAACCAGTTTCGGACAGAACGTCCTTTTACACTCCATTGAGAGCGCTCACTTGGCTGCTATGCTGGCATCCGAATTAGACGGGGATGTGACTGTGGCTAAAAAAGCAGCCCTTTTCCATGATATCGGCAAAGCAGTTGACCATGAAATTCAGGGCTCGCACGTGGATATCGGTATAAAAATTTTACAGAAATTCGGAATTGATAAAAAGGTGATTGACGCGATGAAATCTCATCACGAAGATTATCCCTTTGAGACAATTGAGGCATCCATTGTTCAGGCAGCGGAAGCGGTTTCCGCCGCCCGACCAGGAGCCAGAAAAGAAAGCTTGGAGAATTATCTCAAAAGATTGGAAGAACTGGAAAAGATTGCCACTGCTTTTGAGGGAGTTGATAAAGCTTACGCCATTCAAGCTGGACGGGAAATCAGAGTTTTCGTTAATCCGGAAAAAATCGATGATTTAGCTGCTTATAAATTAGCCAAAGACATTGCCCAGGAAATTGAGAAAGAACTTAAATATCCCGGCGAAATTAAAGTAAGCGTTATCAGAGAAACCCGCGTGATAGAATATGCTAGGTAATCATGTGGTTACCCTTATTGCCTAGAGTTTATACTGAGCAAGGTCGAAGTAGGCGATGAGGTTTGAATAAAAAATATCCCCCTAACACTTTCGTGTCGGGGATATTTTTTATTTCGGAGCGGGAGACGAGGATCGAACTCGCGTACACGGCTTGGAAGGCCGTTGCACTACCACTGTGCTACTCCCGCAATTAATCGGGGACGGCGGATTCGAACCGCCAATCTCCTGGTCCCAAACCAGGCGCGTTAACCAGTTGCGCTAGCCCCCGGATATTTTTAAGTATATCCTTTCCCTTGTTTTTGGTCAACTCTTCACCTTTAACCAAAGGTGAAGAGTCAATATTTTAATTGATTTATTTAATTATGTTATAATAATAGTTGTATATGACTTTTAAAACATTTTTAAAAAAGCTTGACCCAGTAGCTGAATGTCGAAAATACGGTTTGGGTTTTTGGCAGTGCCCGAATTCTCTATTTTTGGTAATGGGAATAATAATTATCGTTGCCATGATTCTTACTTATTTTATTGGCATTCACTTCGTTGACCCGGAATTAGTAATTGCTATTGTCAGTATCGTAACTATCATTCTTCTGACCATCGGTCATTCTTTGGTTGGTAGTTTTGCCAGGATAGCCGAGGCTAATCGGATGAAAAGCGAATTCGTAAGCATTGTTTCTCATCAATTGCGGACTCCCCTTTCTGCCCTGAAATGGTCTTTGGACCTTTTTCGGACCAAAAGACTGGGAGATATAAACGAGAAACAGAGAGAGTATCTTGATATCATTAACGAAAGCAGTACTAAGATGATAAAACTGGTAAATGACCTTTTAAACGTTACCAGGATTGATCAGGGTAGGTTGGTGATGCAAATCAAACCCTTTTCCGTAGAAGACTTGATAGAAGAAATAGTGAAAGAAATGGCGATGTTTGCTAAGGGCAATAATGTAGAAATAAGATTTAAAAATAATAAGAAGTTGCCCGCTGTTTACGCTGACCCGGACAAGATTAGAATGGTAATTCAAAATCTGATTGATAACGCCATAAAATATTCTAAAAAAGAAGGCGGGTCGGTGGATATCAGAGCTGAAAAAAACGAGAAAATGATTAAAGTAAGCATTAAAGATAATGGCGTGGGCATCCCCGAGTTTTTACAGAAGGAAGTTTTTGGTAAATTTTTCCGCGGAGATACCTTAGTCAGACAGAAAGTTGAGGGAACGGGCTTGGGACTTTTTATTGCTAAGGGTTTTGTCAGGCTTTCTGGCGGGCAAATAGATTTTGACTCTAAAGAAGGGAAAGGTAGCAATTTTTGGTTTACCATACCTATCGCTAATAAGTAATTGTCTACAAAATTACAAATTAGTACAAATGTACGAATTTGTATATTTGTAAGAAATTTGTAATTAGTAGTCTGTTAATATGAAGAAAATTCTTTTTGTTGAAGACGAACCAAGTCTTCAGAAGGCAATCAGCGAGGTACTTACCCAGGAAGGCTTTAAGGTTTTGAGCGCAGCCGATGGCGAAGAAGGTTTGAAATTAGCCAGGTCAGAAAGCCCTGACCTTATTCTTTTGGACCTTATTCTTCCGAAAAAAGATGGATTCGAAGTCCTTAAAGAACTGAAAGCCGATGAGAAGATGAAAGACATACCGGTTATTGTTTTGACC
>Ga0172362_10000602_pt1 | contig 29841 bp, 29 predicted proteins | sample LakKivs1_kivu2a2_FD_114534 | JGI IMG/M metagenome (GOLD analysis project Ga0172362, IMG submission 114534) | Sediment microbial communities from Lake Kivu, Rwanda - Sediment s1_kivu2a2 | ecosystem: Environmental > Aquatic > Freshwater > Lake > Sediment | place: Rwanda: Western Province, Lake... | reverse complement strand
TAAATCTTCTACCATAATATAGCTTACAAAAAAATTGGATAGTTGCGATAAGCGCAACTCATAAAAAATTGATAGAGAATCGGGACAAGTCCCGATTAAATCTAGTCATTTTTTTGATTTTCGAAGAAAATCAAAAAAATTGATGACAAGTGGTGACCATAGTCACCACGTAGTCAGTCGGTTTTTTCTTGATCAAAGATCAAGAAAAAATTGGATAGTTGCGCAAAGCGCAACTCCTAAATTTTTTATTTTGCTACGCAAAATAAAAAATTGATAGCAAATAGCCCAGTATAATTAGCCTATTACAATGTACAAATACATTTTATTTGTTAACATTAACCGATTAATTCCCGATAATGGGGATCAAAATTTTGATAGAGACATGGAGAATGTCTTAAATGATCCAAAATTCAAAGAGGAGTTGGTTGATTTCTTGGATAGTTATGGAGAAGTCAAAAAAATTGCTGTCGAAAAAATGCTTTCTCAACACAGGTTCATCATTTACATTGATATGGTCCTTGATTCTCACTATGATAACATTATCAGCAAAAAAGACCAATATGGAAGAAATTGTATTCTAACAAGACATTCAACCCGGTTTAACCAATCATTCCATATCTTGTACAGTGACAAAAGCAAAGAGCCAAAAGAACTCAAAAATGTGCTAGAAGTAGAAAAAAGGAACAATTTACCTCGCCTTCCTCCACTTCCACAAAGACCAAGCGACTACCTAAGACCTCCTCCAATCAAAATTCCAAAGGAAATTCAATATTCCCCTCAAAATAAAATTCAAACGATGGAACTTATGAAACCAATCGTCCAAGAAGAATATAATTCAATTGGTGAAAAAAGGCGAGAAAGAGACACAACACCAGTTGTTGAAGATTTCAGTGGAAATTTTATTGAAGCACTTGATAGTGCTATTAACAACACAGGGTTTTTATTTGATTTGGAAGGAAATCGTGTTAATTTAAGTTATTCATTATTTCCTATCACTTGTATTGCTTCTAAAACTGTATCAACTGTAATAGATTCATTTCTTGTTACATTTGTGAGTTACAATGAAGTAAAAACATTTGAGGATAGTTTTGATGATTACAAACTCGTTCTTACCAGTGTGCGAAACCCAACTGTATTTTCTCTTTCGCAATTCATCAAGAGGAATAGAATATAATTTCTCAAAAAAATTTGATTTTTTATATTCCTAATTATAATTAATAAAATGGTTTATATTACCATCCCAAAAGATTATATAGAAGGTTTTCTTTATACATCTTTTAATGATTGGCAGCCCATACCCCTTCAAAATTATGACTTCACTATGTGTGATTATCTTTTTTTCTACTTTGATACACAAAGTATTCATTACATAATTAGTCTCAATAATTACATACTAATAGAACAATACAAAATTGATGTTTTTAATGGAGAGACATACAATTTTGTTGAGGAAATTAATAATACAAGTGATAATAATATCGTAAAAATTATTTGTGACGATTCTTTAAAAATATACGAAAATGATGTGATTATTTTTGAAGGATTTTGTAAAAATAATTTTCCTCATGGCTTTGGAATAATTATCTATAAAAATGAGAGATTTGAAGGAATTTTTAAAAATGGAATGAAATTTGGAAAAGGAATATTACATATTGATGGCAAATTAATTTACGATGGAAATTATAGAAATAATTTATATCATGGAAAAGGTAAGTTTTATTTTAAGAAAAAATTATTATATGAGGGTGAATTTCAAAATGGTAAATTTCACGGATTAGGAAAAAAATATTTCCTAGGAAAAAAAGTTTATGAAGGAGAATTTCAAAACGATAATTTCCATGGTGAAGGTACGCATTTCATAGAAAATAGAGCTTTCTATCAAGGAGAATTTGAAAATAATAATTATTATGGAGATGGAATTATTTATGATGATAATGGAACACCTTCAAAGTGTTAATTCAAAAATAGTATTCAAGTAAATTATTAAGCATTCTCGATATCATAAATCTTTTCTACTTCGTCTGGCTCAGCTTGACCAGATTCTAATAAGTATGTATCCAAAAAACCCTTACAATTTACTTTCCAAACACTAGTCTTCTTAAAAACATTATCATAACTTGGCTTCATAGTGCATTGCTGCTGCATATATCTATTATATCTAGCAAGCCCATCTCCCTTGAAAGCATAATCTGGTCCCTTTAAGAAAGGGTATTTCTTCTTATCTTTTTGTTCATCACAACAAAAATCAACTTGAGTGTTGGGTAACCATTTTTTACTATTGCAATTATAACATAAAGGCTTGGTAGCTTGTTCATCAATATAATAATGATATCCAAGAGGTTTCATATTAAGTGGTAACTCACAATATCCTCTATAACATTTTCCAAAACTGTTCTTATAATTTTTATTTTGTCCGTAGAACATACATTCTGAGTCACTTTTACAGGGTTTATCCCAAACTCCAGGTGGTTTTTCATATCCCATTAATGTAAATCGATTCTCGCAATCGTGTCTATCTACAGCATATATTGGTTGAGAATATGGTTTTTTACTTCCCTTATCGTAAGCAAAACAAACATATGAATTCTCCAATGCATTTTTTTCTTCCAATGCTTTATCCTTTCCTTTCGCATATAATTTATCAACTTCCGCAGAAGAAAATGAATTATCATTTGACCACAATGGATTTAAATTATAATGCAAGTTGTGTTTGTCTATTCCTTCTCTAATTAACACTTGATCAAGTGTATAATTGGAAATATATTGTATTTTTAATTTTTTCATTTCGTATTTGTCGCCAACCAATTCAAAATATGCAGTGAGATAAAATTCAAAAGCTAATTTAGCATCATCTCGAGTGACTGTAACAATTGTCTCAAATACTCTACTACTTGGCTTATCATTCGTTTTTTCTTTACTTGAATAAGCTTGTAAGATCCTGTATTTCATAATGTAATATGGTTTTTGAAGAATGACGTTCCTCTTCACATAATTTGCTATAAAATCAAACCAATATCTATTAAACAACATTAAAAATAATTTATTCATATCATTTACCTCGTCAAATTTAGATTCTATATATTTTTGGTATAAAACATAATTGGGATCCCAATTATATCTGTTGAACCATGTATCCTTGTTTAAATTATAAATATCAAATGGTGTATAATCTTCTAAATAATTTTCTTTATCGAATTCGAGTTTATCGCTATATTTTTTAACAAATGCGTCCACATCTTTTTTCTCAAAATCATTAAAAATATACTGGTTCATTTTATACATGTCTAAGTAACTCGTGCCATAATTTTGTACGATTGGATTATTTGACTCTACTGGCAATTCTTTCCAAGGTTCATTACTATTTTGATTATATATCTCAAAACGATTATCCTGGAAATCATTGCCACTTCTTAATTTGAAATCAGCTGTAAAATTTTCTCTAGTTTCTCTTTTGCAAATAGCTATAATAAAAAATATTCCTAAAAATATAAAGTATCCAATAAAAAGTTTATAATAAATGTTCATTTATTATAAAATCACATAATAATTTTAGTAATCACCATCTTCACCTCCCTCACCTCCTTGAGGCATCTCACCATATCCTTCCCCAATCTCTAAAATTTCATCATTTTCCTCATTAACCTTTGGCATCATCCATTCTTCCTCGTCTTCCTCCTTGTCAACATCCTCTTCTTTCTCTTGATCCTCTAAATAATCAATAATCTCATTGTCAGTTGGATCTTTATCAAATTTATCCTTGTATTCTTTGATGAATTTTAATTTAGCTGCTTCTTTCTTTTCTTCGTTTTCCAATTCGTCATAAATTTCTCCATAATCAGTTTGATCTCTAACTTTCTTAAATTTATATTCTAATTCTTTAATCATTCTTGTAGCATCATCTTTAATTTTTTCTGGTTCATCATCTTCTCCTTTTTCTTCTTGAGCTCTAAAATCACCAGGAATAAATGTTTGAGGAGTAAAATCTAATGATCTTTCATCAGCCTCAATTTTATCTAATACATCTAATATGAATTGAGCAATTAATTTATTTTTTTCTATACCTTTCTCAAATTCCATTGATATAAAATTATCTAAATTTTGAACAAGAATAAATAATAAAACATCAGCTAAGTGACTTACATTAAAATTAACTATTTTCTCTATCTTTTCGTAATTGTTATCCCAAATATCGATTGAAGCATTAATATTTGAAACAACTTTTGCGCTTACATTGAAATTCAATTTTTTGAAAATATCCGAGTCTCTCTTAGTTAAATATTTTTTTATAAAATAATCTCTCTCAAATATAAATTTTTGTATATCTCTTGAAGTAGCTTCCTCAACATCCAATATTTCCTTAATGTGCTCATTAGGATCATACATATTTGCAACCATTGAAATATATCTTCTAAAATAATTATTAATATACTTTTTCAAATTGAAAATTTTTTGTCTATTGATTTCATTTTCCAATTCTATTATTTTCTTTGAATCACCCTCAGCCTGTTGTCTTTCTACTTCAATAATATTATTATATCTTCCTAGATTATCAATTCGCTCTCTCAACCTATTCAAAAAATCTTTGTTGGAACTTCTATTCAATAATTTTCCCATTTTCTCGATGAATCTATTAATTTCTTTTGAAATATTTTCAGTAGATTCTTCTTTCAACTTATTATAGTCAATGTTATCAACTAATTCTTCATCCCTCTTCTTTAAATCTTCCAAATCTTCCTTGCTCCCTCCAATAACAATCTTTTTCACATTCTTTCTAATAATTGTTTTTATCAAATCATTCTCGTCATCATCTGTATATTTTTGCTTTAAAATATCATTTTTGTTTTCTCCAGTTATGACGCATATTCCTAGCTCATTATAATCGTGTTTCTCACCTTTAAATATTCCTTTGTTGATATAGGTTAAAAATAAATTTTTCCTCAATCTTTCATTATCGTAACCTAAGTTTGTAACTTGAACAAAAAAATTCGCATTTTTTCTTGAATAATGTTTCATTAAAACACCACCCGTAATAAATAAAGAATTATAATATTGATTATCCCAAGATTCATCCATCATTTCTTGAATATTCTCACTAGTTTTTTGAGCAATGAATTTATAGTAACTTAATTCTTCATTTACTTCCTCAAAACAACAACTCATCTCAAGTGATTTTGGATCATCTCGTTGTTGATCCGCAGAAGTAGATACAGCATTATTAATCGCTTTAATAATTTCAAATGCGATATATTGTTGTCTTCCTCTTAATTCTTTTTGGAATGAAGCGAATTCTTGATATCTCTTTGCTTTTTCAACTTCTTTTTGATAATTAGACGGTAATTTATTGTATTTTGGTACATCTTTTACTACTACTCCTACTCTTTCCTCCTGTTCTCTAATTTGCTTGCTTTCATATAATTTTTTGTCCTTCTTCATTTTTTTTACTGTATTTAATTCACCAATATCATCATAAGCTCTTCTTATCTCCTCTTTTATTTTACCCATTTGTAAATACTGGATCATTTCCTTTCCATTTTTTGTTTGCTTATGAATTGGAATCATTTTTCCCTCTTCAATTAATAAAGCCAAATATTCCATACCTGTGTGTCCTTGAAAACCTTCAAAAACAACACCAGTTTTCTTACCAGTAGGATATTGCGGTGGAATTAGCGTTTGATATGTGACTAATAATCTAGCTGCAACTAATGTAACTTTACGAATTGTGATAAAATCATTATATCTTTCCTGGAATACTTTTGGATTAATTGTCTTAAAATCAACTCCTCTTTCTTTCAATTGAATTATTTCTTTTGCCTTGAATCTTGCATAGTCAGGTATTCTTTGAACATATTGAAGAACATCAACAATTATATTTATGAATTCTCTTTTTTTCAATATAATTCCCGTTTTACTATTGATTGCATTAATCTTCGCACATATATCTTTTGCCTTTGCAACTTGTTCCATCTTAAATCCAATCTTCAATAATTCATTTTTAATCTCTGGTCCAGTACATTCAAATATTTCAGCCTCTCTTTCTTCTGATTGTAATTCCATAATTTCCTCTTTTAATTCTTGCTCTTCATCAATAACCAATTCTCTTTGTTTGTCGACTTCTCCTGTAGTCTTACTCAAACCCTCTGCGGTGTCATAATCAACTAACATAAGAGGTTTTCCATCGTGGCTGCAAAATATCATACCATTTTCTTCCTCTGTTCCAAAAATAGCTCGCATTTCCTCTACCATCTTTTCACTGTATTCTGGACTTCCTCCTTGAGCAATCTTCATATGATAATAATAGTGACCGCAACATATTTTCTTCCCAGTTCTAATACTATATATGTCTTTATCGATAACTATTCCATCTTTTTTAATTAATAAATTCCTAAGGTAGTCTCTGGTATCAGTATCCGGTATTTTCAAAATATCTAGGTAGATTGGATCCAAATCTTGCTCATAAACTTCGATAGTATCCTTTTGACGAGTATCTTCTATTTCTCTTAGGAAAATTTGTAAATTTAACTCTGCAATCTTTAATTCTTGTTTTAGTTTTGATTCCAATTCTTTTGTAGTGTAAGTTGTTAATTCACTTAAAAGTGATAATTCTTCATATAATTTATCTATTTTTTTCTCCAATCTCACTTGCTTTTTATCTTTACAAGCTTTCTTAAATAAGCAATGGAGTTTCTCCAAATCGAAATCTTTTATTTGCTCGACTCCCAATAAACAAAGATCACTTAAACTTTTTACTAAGATATTTTGAGTCCAATTTATCCCATTCCAAACATATATCATCCCATCTTCATGAGACTTTTTACTTTCTATTAAAGCATAATCTCCTTTATTGAACATGGTTATTTTTCCATTGTCTTTGCATAAAGCATCAAATGAATCATAGATTTTAACGGGATCAATCTTTCTTTTCTCACAATTTTTGGTATCTTTTGTAGATTTTAATTCTTTTTCCAATGTTTTTATTTGTTCTTTAATATTTTTTACTAAAATATCTGCATCTTTAATAGATATATCATCAAATTCTTTTACTTTATCCAATTCAATTAAAAGAAAATAATATCTTCCATAATCTGGAGAACTATAAATCCAATTGTATCTGGATGCGATACTGTCTACGTCCATTCCAGCATTTGGGTATTTCCCATAGTATTTCACAACATCTTTACTCAAAATATACTTATTCCCAAAAATTATATCATCCTCTACTTTCTCTTCTTTGTTAGATCCAATTATTTTTTCACGCATTGAAATAATTTCACCATAGTATTTCTCGTAGTTGAACTTAGATTGGATATTCTTTTCTTGAATATACTTTTCATCCAATACTTCAGTAATTGTAAAATAATCATCCCAACCTAAGTTTCTAAAATCAATACTAAATCTTTTAAGAACTGCATTTATTTCATCAATTGTATTAGCATCTTTAATAAATTTCATTTGATTATCAATAATAGATCCAGCTCTTGGAATTATTTTTTTACAAATTTGTTTCCATTCATCATCATTAATTTCTTCCTCTGGAAATAAATATAATGAAGCATTATCAAAATATTTATTAGAATAATCTTCTTTAGTATCCAAATCAAGTATTTTCTTGTTTAATTCAATCTTTTGAAAATTTAAGATGGTTGTAGTGTAAATTTGAGCAGTTGTTCCATCTTTTCCATCTTCTGTATTAACTGGAATCATGAATTGATTTTCATTAATAATTTTTACAGCAAATTCACCATCTATAGAAGGTTCTGAGTTACTGCCTAAAATCATTACTTTGTCTCCATTTTTCAAACCATGTTTCTTAAATTCAATAATGGCTTGCTCATTTTTAGATATTTTTGTGGCATCTCCAATAAAACGTATTCTATCAAACCAAGGTTGTCCATTAAGTGCATCTAAGATATTCTCTTCCTTTGCCCCTAAAACTAATAAACCAATAATGTTTGTATAGGCGCCAGATAGAACTTGAGCTTCCTTACTTCCAATTCTTTTTCCATCTTCATCATACTGTTCATAAGTAAATCTTTCTGGACCATTATTAGTGTATATTTCCCAAAATTTATTTTCGATATTGAAATAACGAAGCAAACGAGTATATTGGTTTAAATAAAGATTATATCCCAATTCTTTCTTTTTGAACTCCTTCTTGATGACGTAAGGTTCATCAATATCATAGACTAATTTACGGTATGATTTAAACGACAGTTTATCTCTATTGAATTCGTCAATATACTGGACCTCTTTTTTCAATTCATCAAAAAAATCTTCGTATTGGATACCTTTATTGCTAGCAGTATTAATATAACTATTAATAACTTCATTATCAGTATCTGATGCAATATCTAATTTTTTATAAATTTTCTTTTTGTCTAAAACGATTGGAATAATCCAGGAAACATTGAACTCGTTTTTATATACTTTTTTAAGATCCTCGTAATCTTCGAGATCTCCTAAATCAACAGTTTTGGACTTATTCTTTAAGTTAATTAAATGTCTTGCTAATTTTAAATATTTGTCCTGAATTTGAGGGTTATTTTGTTGTAGGAGTGATAATCCACTTATTAAATTATTATAAACATCAATTTCATAAATTGTATCATCATCTATTTGGGATTCAACTTCAGTTGATTGCTCAACTGTTTCAACAACTATTTCTTCATTTGATTCTTCGAAATATTTATTAAAATTGCTTTTATTAACTTTATCATTTTTTCCAAGATTAATTCCTGCTTCATTGATATTTATTTCTTCATTGTCACTCATAATTAATTATTATGTATATTTTTTAAATTTAATAAATTGAACAATTTATGGAAAATATAATTTTTAGAGAATTTTGTAAAAATGATTGGAATAAGGGCTATTTTGATCTGCTCAAACAACTATCAACCTCTCCTCAAATGGGAGAAGATGAGTTCAAAAATATACTAGATATTATAAATAAGTCTGCAACTATTTATATTTTTGAAGATACTAGTACGAGTAAGATAGTAGGAACAGCAACATTAATGATAGAACAAAAATTTATAAGAGGGGGTGGAAAGGTTGGTCATTTAGAAGATGTCGTAATTGATAAAAATTATAGAGGAATTAATTTGGGAATTAAAATTATTGAGAAAATTGTTAATTTAGCTAGAGAAAAAGGATGTTATAAAATAATTGGAAACTGTGATGAGAAATTATTAGTTTTTTATGAAAAAAATGGGTTCTCCAAGAAAGGTGTTCAGATAGCAATTTATTTTTAAGATTTTAGAAATTTATTTTCTGCGTTCTTTATATAATATGACTTATTGTGGTTATAATGTTTACCAGGTTCTAAGCTTGGACCCAGATCTATCAGGTTTAAAAAAACTTGTTGATTTAGCTGGTCTTCAAACAGCCGTTTCTAAATTGAAAAATACTACATTGTTTGCCCCTACCAATGCAGCTTTAGCCAATAATGCCGATCTTGTAGAATATCTTTCTCTCCCCGAGAATAAGACCCTTCTTACAAATGTTCTTCTTTACCATATTACTGCTAAGCCATTGACTACTCTTGAATTGGTTCCAACTCGTGTTTTGGTCATGCTTGATGGTCGCACAACCGTTATCTATGCTGCACTTTATTATAATTTTCTTCCTGTTATTCAGGATCAAATTCAGGAGAATTATAATGTTATTGAGGGAAATATCGCTACTTTTTGCGACAATTATATCCAGAAGATTAATGGAATAATGCAGCCAGAGGTTATCTATTATCCTAAGAGACTTCAGCCAATTGCTGGTGAGTTCTAAGGTTATTTTATAAATTTATTATTTCAATAGCTATTGAAATATTCTGTAATTAGACGCTGTTTGGTATCTCTTCTTATTCCATTTTTCTCCGCATATACCCAGTATTCAGGTCCATAATCTATATATAATTCTTCTTTTGGTTGAATTTCTCTTTTTGTGTAGAATGTTATATGTAATTCTTCAATTCCATCTGCTATATGAATCTCATTTCTTATGCTCAAATTTGGATTATTCGAATGATTAATAAGAGATGTTATTGAGTCCAATTTACTTCCATCAATATAATAACCATTTAAGACATAATAAAATGAATATCTCCAATTATCTTCATCAACATCTTTATTTTTTCGAAGGTCTCCAATGTAGCATCCAATGCAAAAATTGGGTGGAATATAATTTTTAGCTCTGATTCCTCTTCCCATGTTTGGTGTTTCAAAAACTTCACATATTTCGTTTGTGTTAGGGCACTCAATAATGCTTCTTTCTTTAATTTTATCTATTTCTTTTTGGAAATCTGCATCTAAGTTTTTTTTCAATACTTTACTTGAAAATTTGTTCTTGTTTTTTAGGACTTTGTTAATGAAATTTAGCTTGGCTCTAAGAGAGCAATTACAGCGTATATTTCTCATTCTATTTTGAGTAATGGAATAGAAAATAAAATATTCAATTTTTATAATGAAATTCAATTTAAATAATGAGGAATATTACTGTAAATATTGGAAACAATATTTTGAAAAAATATTAAGTAACATTGGCATGGAAAAAACAAATGAAAAAACGAATGTTGAGATTGGGCATTATAATTTTGCGAGCACTATTGCCTATGGTTTTCCTCATACATATGCTAAAAAAAGATTTGTGCATCTTTTATATAGAGGTGAGCCATATTACCCAAAATCAATTTTAATGACAAGAAAATGGTTATTGGATAACACGTTAAAAGTTTACGCTTTTATGGACAGTGGAAGAAAAGTTTTGAAAAATGAAAATGGTGTTGGTTCAAAATTTGTGAATGTAGTTAGTAGTGTTGAAGACTGCTTTAATCATATGAATAACCAAGATTACTATGTACTTCAAACTGAGATAGACCCATTATTACATAATGGTCATAAATTAGATGAAAGAGTATATTTATTGGTAGTTAAAGAAGATCAAAAATATAGCAGTTATATGTTCAAGGAAGGACACATAAAATTAGCTGGTTTTAAATTTGATAAGAATGATAACTCTAAGGGTAGTTTTGCTACAAACATTAAGGCACCAAAACCACCTAATTCGAAAGGTCAAGATTTTACAATCGATATTAATGAGTTTCTTAAAAATGAAAAAAATAAAAATATATGGATAAGTCGAAGATTGGAATTAATGAAAAAAATATCAAGTAAATTTTTACCTGCAGTAAGGGAAAATGTGAAAGCTTATTATAAGGGGAAAAAAGAACCCAAATATATTTGGCATATGTATGGATTGGATATATTAATAGACAAAGAATATAATTTTTATTTGTGCGAGTTTAATGGTAAACCGGGAGTGGTATATGATGATGTTATGCCTAAAAAAATTACAAATATTAATCGAAAAATGTGTGATCGTATTGCCTTGCAATTTTTAGGACCATGGATAATAAATAAAAACAATTCTCATCAAAATGACAAAACTATCATTAAATTGGGTGAATTATAACTAATTTTTGTATGAACAAAATATTGATTCAATCAAAGATAAACATTTACCCCTTGATGCTTTTCTATTGTATTCATTGACTATTTCCTCTATTTTTTTATCATAATCTTCTAAAGAATCTATTGAAGAGAAACTTCCTTGTAAAGAGTCGAAATATTCTTCACTCATTGTTTTTTTCATATTTTGAGAAATATTATAATTGAAAATTTCGATAAATTTATACCCATTTTATTTCTTCTTTTCCCTTTGAAATCAAATAATCATTAGCCAACATAAAATGATTATTTCCAAAAAATCCTCTAGACGCACTTAATGGGCTTGGGTGAGCAGAAGTCAAAACCAAATGTTTTTTCTCATCAATTAATCCTCTCTTCATAATCGCATTATTTCCCCATAAAATAAAAACAATTCCTTCACATTTCTTTGATACTTCCGCAATAATATTGTCAGTATATTTCACCCAATTCTTAGCATAAAAATTTGATTTTCCCTCTAAGACAGTTAATGCTGTATTGAGTAGTAGGACTCCCTGTTTCGCCCAATCTGTAAGATCAGTATTCGTTCTTCTTGTTCCATAGATATTCTCTAATTCTTTGAAAATGTTCAGGAGGGAAGGGGGGCATTTTACTCCATTAGGAACAGAGAAACAAAGTCCTTGAGCTTCACCTGGATGTATGTAAGGATCTTGACCTAAGATAACAACTTTTGTGGTAGAAATATCGAAAAATTTGAAGCAATTGAAAATTAATTCATTAGGAGGTAAAATATGGACATGTGGTTCGTATAGCTTTTTTTGCTCATCGTGAAAATTTGAAATATCTTCTAAATCTTGAATTAGAACATTTTTCCAATCAGTCGATAATTCATTAACAAAAGAAATGAGACTCATTTCTTTACGATTATATTTGTTCATTAAAAAATCATTTTTTATAAATAATTCTCGCGAAGTCTATCGGGTGTCCTAAATATCCTTTTAGCGAAGTCTATCAGGTGTCCCAAATATCCTTCTAGCGAAGTCTATTGTGTGCCCGATAGACATTCTAGTGAAGTCTATCGGGAACAGCCCAACAGCAACTCTCTTTATTAATATGATAAGTTAACACTTGATGAGATGGATCTTCAACCCAAGGCTCAAGAGTAAAAGTGGATCCAGGTGCAACAATATCAATCGCCTTAATTAATGAATTGATAAAGTGCTGTCTATCACTTCTCCAGTCATTAACTTCAATGTCTGGGAATACTTCTCCCAAAGCAAAGAAAATAAAACTTCTTGTACTATTATCTAATCCATCAACAAAATCACCAAATTCTTTTAAAACATCGCTCTCTTGTCTTGCCATTTATTTTCTATAATATTATTTTTACTGGATTAAAACGAATTCAATTATAATAAAAAAAATGATTAGCATAAATTCAAAATTTATTTTTCATAAAATAATTTATATTTTTTTTGAAGTAGCATTTTTAAATATATTTTTTGGACATATTGGCTATAATTATATAAATGATGTTACTAATAATGTTTTGATAACAATAATGTGTTTGTCTTATATAAGGACATTCATTAGTGTAAATTTTATTTCAAATTATACTGATAATTTTGGAAGGGAATTCTCTAATTATTATGACCTAAAATCTTGGGAAAAGATTTTCGATTCATACTCAATAAAATGTTTTATAAAAATATCTATAAATATTTTAATTTATGTTTTGATAATTTCATTTAGTTTAACGAGTTCACCAAATTATTCTATATTGACCCTAATATATTTGTATTTCATTATAATTTATAATGTCTCAAAAAAATTTATAGTTTTAATTATTTTTATAAAACATTGTTGTTGTTTTCCAATAAATGAAGAAGTGGTTCAAATTCCAATACATTTTTACCCAATTGAAAATCAAAGTGAAGTTTGTAGTATTTGTATGGATGAGGCTAATAATGATTTATGGGTTGAAATACCTTGTAAACATAAATATCATCTAAATTGCATAAGAAATTGGTTGAACGGTAACAATAATTGTCCTATTTGTCGATCTAATTTATAATTAAGAATTTTCTTACAATCCTAATAGACTCTTTTGTAATGGAGTCATTTGTTCAATAGTCATTTTAGGAATCGCATTTGAATTAATCGTTATCTCTTGTGAAAAAAATCTTGGTTTTTTTGGAAATAATTTAACAGGATAAGGCCAATGCGTAGTTGTTCTTTGTTCTTGAACAGCTCCAACCTTCTTTGCAATATCTCTCTCAGTGATGCCTTTGCAAGAATATCCTTGATATGATTTAGCCATTCTAGGCATCATACAAATATAATAGACTAATCTTTCTCTTTGCTCTGGGCGAGGACATCTTGGCTCTGTTCCCATGTGGATAGTTTTGCTATCCCAAACAACGAAACATCCCTTTGGAGGGCAAACAAATCTCCAGTTACAGCCTTTCTCCGCAAAAAATGCTTTTTCTTGATCATTAATAAGATACCAATTGTCTTTCAAATTTTTTGGATCGTCATTTAAATGAAATCTTTGATTTAATTCGTGATGATATTGATTCGATTTTTCTAAAACAGATAGACATCCATCATTGGGACCACATTCTTCCAAATTGTAAAATCCTTGAATGCATTTATTGTTAGGAATTAATAAACTTTGATCAGTGTGCCACCAAGTATTACCCTTGAAATGTCCACGCATTGGGTTTAATTTCTCAGGAGCAATATGGAATGATAAAGCATCAATGGATGATATTAATTGATTTGGTTGAACATCCCAAATTCTAGCGAAAATCGGTGCAGCTTTTTCTCTTAATTTCCAAGCGGAAGGTAATTGAGCAAATCCAAAATATTGAAGCATCATGCTATGTAGTTGTCCTAAAAGGAAATAATTTTTGTATGTTGATGGATCACTCCTTGATATTTTTTTATCGGGAGGCGATGCAATAATGTTTTCAACTGCTGTCCAAACTTCATCTTTACATTCTTGGCAAATTTCATCACTAAGACGATATTCGTCAATGATTGCGAAACCCTGTGTCGCTAATTTTTCGTGGACATTTTCAAGTGGGGTGACTTCATTATAGGGTATTCCTAGGGTAGTCATTTTATTTCTTCTAAAAATTAATTCTAAAAAAATCAATTTTTATATAGAAAGATCATAATAATTATAATCTTCATATACTCTATTACGAGTTCTATATAACTTACATAATTCGAAATACTTGTTTAATTTTGCGAAACAAGGTATCATCTTTATATGCTCATATTTTTCGCAATCGAAATAATTTATAGTCTCTGATAAACATATCCTATCATCAACTAATTTTAATTGGCAAAAGTCATTATTTTTTATGATATAACAATTTTCATCAATAATTTCGATAGTTTGTAATGCACCTAGATAAAAATAGGAAAACCCACAAAAAATTAAGAAAGAAAGAAAAACCTTCAACTCGAACTGCATTTTTTTATAAATATTGTCTTTTTTTTAAGCATTGGGGTTTATAATTGAATTGTAGCCTAGATCTTCAAAATATTCAAATCTTGAAAGATACACTTTACAAACATTTATGTTATATAATAATTTTTGAAAACAATCTATTTCACCTTCTTCATATTTATCACAAATGTTCTTATTTAACATTACATTTAAGCAATCCTTTTTTGTTTGAGATCCAATTAAACAATAATTATTAAATTTCTTCAATGTGCAAATATCTTTCTCAATAGTTGATGCTAGTATGAAAGATACATATGTGTAAAAAACGCCAAAGGATAAAATAAAACAAGCGTATAATTTATAATTCATTTTCTTTTACTATGCAGAATTCTTTAATTTATTTTATTATTAGAACTACTTTGAAATTTTCAATTATTTCCCCAAAATTTTCTGGTTCCTTGAAAATAGGACCACAAAATAAAGTGCTATCTGATAGAATCCCTTCTCTATATCTCCTTTGAATGTTTGCGTTTTCTTTGTAGGAAACATTACACACAAATTTATTATAGAAAACATAGCTTTCTATATTGGCATAAACTAATATTGATGCAAAATTAAATTTTATTTCAAAATCAAGCATAAATGGATAAACCTTTGTTTTCTTAATAAATTCATCTATTATTTTTTCGAGTGAATTATCTTTTGGTAAATCATATGTTCTCTTTATTTGAAATTCTTTTTCATAAATGTATATTTTCTTATTATCAACGGTTTTAGTATCTACTAAAAAATTAGTTGATGTTACCTCGAAAATGTTTGTCTCCTCTCTATATCTTTTTGTGAAAACTAAGAGGAGTTTTATACTAACATCAATTTTTGGAAAGAATGGAAGTGTAATAGTATTATTGTATCTATCCAATTTGTATTGTAGATACATCAAACACCATATATCTCATTGATACTATTATCAAAAAAATCAATTTTTATAGAAATATGGAACTAATAATAGAAAGTGAAGAAAATATGATGATTGGATTATCTAATGTTAAAAATAGCTCTTTGAAGACTATTATTCCATTTTTAACACCTCTATGTTTAATCGCTACTGAAAAGAAAAATGAGAAACCAATAAGTCTATAACCGAATAAATTATTATATAAAAAAAACAAAAACAAAATTAAATTAGTAATAATTTTAGCAATAATTTTAAGGATTTGTTTAAGAAATGGTGGTCGCAAATTTGTTCTATTAAGATAATAGAAGCATTTCAATAAGAGTTGATAAAAATGCTAAATGTTGAACCCGATTTTTTTTGGTGTGAATGGGTAGTTATTTATTTGAAGATATTTTTTAAAAATTCCTTTATATTCTTGATTTTTGAGATCAGGTCGTAAATTAAGAAATTCTTGAACTACAGATTTATCTAAAAATGGGAATCTTCCTTCAATACCATAAAGACCTGTAATAACTTCGTCTTTCCAAAGGTAGCATTCTTGGCAATTAAAGTAAAAATGTTTCCAGATGCAGTCGCGATCATCACCATTTTTTGGAAAAATGGATTTAAGATCCTCTGGGAATTTACCTCCAAAACCACTATGATTATAAATACGATTACCATCATGACCATAATCACTAAAAATTTCATCAGCACCAGAACCAGATAATACTATTTTAATATTATATTTATCACGAACCTCTTTATAAATTTTAGCAGCCCCAATTATTGCTTGATCATCTTTAAAATTGTATTTTCCTTTTATAAGTTTGTTTCCTTCATAATAGTATTGATCAATAAGATAATCTTCTGTGTTATTTACTATAAATGTTTTTAATTCATTCTTTTCATCATCATTTATTTTTTCAAAAACTAATGCAAATTTACTAATATTTTTTTTATTTTTAGCAATTCTTTGGTTAATAACATTTTGGTCCTCAGCGCCCATTATTGTTGCAGTGTTATATTTTTTATTAAATTTATTTAGGACACAGCAGATTACTCCACTATCGTATCCACTGCTCATATTAACAAGTATTTCTTTTGTTGTATTTGCTCTAGTAAGGATTGAGTTTTCTATAGCTTTGAAGATATCGTTGTAGTTATCTTTGAATTGAGTTAGGTTCCATTCGTATAGGTGGTAGTATCTATGAAATTGGAAGTCAAGATCAAAAGAAAAGATAGAGTTTGGACTAATTTTATAAATTTTTTTGAAACCTAATATTTTGGATGCGCTTTGGTAGGTAGAGATGCAGAATTTATCTTTATCAAAACCGATAAATAGTGGTTTTATTGCGAAGAGATCGTGTATAAGATAAAATTTTTTTAATTTTTTATCGTAGATAACAATTGCGAATTCTCCCTCAATTTTATTTATTAATTCGTTAATACCTCCCTTATTGTAAAGATGGGCAATGCATTCAATATCGCTTTTAAACGAGCCGAATTGTTGATAGTTATAAATCTCACCGTTAAAACAGATGATAATATTATTATCTTGGTAAGGTTGAGGATAAAATTCACCCGTTATTGATAGTAAATTATGTAGGAAGAGGATATTATTGAAAACTATTGATTTTTCGAAGTCTGGTCCTCTAAATTTTTGATAAACATTAGCAATACCTATTTTATTGATATTCGTTATAAGAAGATTGCACATAAGTAAAATAATATTAAAAATTATTATAAATAACGCGTATTATAAAAAATATTATCTTATTTGAAATATTATGTATACGGATATTTGCAGGGTATCATTTAATATTTCATCAAGTGGTAATTATAAAAATTACAAAAAATTTACATTAAAATTAAATAAAAAAATATATTGTAATACTTTTAGCACGGAAGTGGAGCCAGTATTAGATGAAAATAATATTCTAAAACATCTAAAAAATCATCGTGGTTTTTTTAAAATAAGAGATAAATATTATACTATTAGTTCGAATCGTGATAATATAGGTGAGAATCAAGTAAGTTATCATGAAAATGAATTATACGTATTAGATAATAATAATGAGAAAGATATAATTTATATTTTTAATGATTTTAATAGTGAAACTAATATTAAGGATGGCTACTTTTCTTTTGGAGAAAATTGGAAAGATTTTAGCACAAAAACGCTTAACGAAAAAATTATCAATATTAATAACGAATATATAAACAAATTATTAACAACAAATAAAATTAATATTAAAAATATGACAATTCTTGATTTAGGTTGTGGAAGTGGAATAAATACGATATCTCTTTCCTTTCATAATCCAAAAGTTATTTATGCGATAGATTATGATCAACATTCAGTTGAATGTACAAAAAATGTAGTAAATTTACATGGAAATAAATCGGTGAAGTATGAGATTTTGCAAGGAAGTATATTGGATGATAATTTTATTAAGAATTTCATAGGGAAATTTGATTTCATATATTGTTATGGTGTTTTACATCATACTGGGGATATGTATAAGGCATTAGATAATACATTTAAGTTGATGAGAACAGGGAGTAATATATATTTAGGATTATATTCGCATTTTAAGACTTTTGAGCTGGATTTGAAGAATAAGGTAACTTATTTTAGTGGTGATACATTTGAGAAGAATGAATTGATAGCGGATTATGCTACAGTATTTAAAAATTGGCACGTAAAATCGGTGGATGATCTAAAGAATCAAAAGTGGAATATTGTAGATTATAGAGGGATGAATCGATATCATGATATGGTAGATTGGTTAGGTGGATTTCCTTATGAGGTGATAAGTTGCGATATTTTAAAATTGTATGTGAGGAATAAGGGCTTAGAAATTAAAAATCATATAGATAAGATAAATTCTGTAAATACATATATTATGTTAAAAAAATAAATATTATTACTATATATGCAAACATTTCTTTGTGATTTAGCTTATAAGTATAAGAGTGATAAGACAGATTTGTATTTAAGAATTAATAAAAATCAGCATTGTCATAATTATACTCCATATAATTATAATATTTTGAAGAATAAGAGACTTACAACTACAAATGTATTAGAGCTAGGTATAGGAATATTGGATGAGAGGACTATGGCTCATGTGGCGGATTATGATTATAATGCTGGAGCAAGTTTGAAGGTGTGGAGAGATTTTTTTCCTTTTGCTATAATTAATGGAATAGATGTAAATCCAAAAGCTATTTTTTTGGATGAAAGAATTAATACTCACATTTGTAGTCAAGTAGATGAAAATATGTTAAAAAAATTATTTAAAAATGATAAGTTTGATTTAATTTTGGATGATGGATCACATATGCCTGAGCATCAATTAAAATCTTTAGATATTTTGTTGGATTATTTGAAGGACGATGGAGTATATATAATAGAAGATGTTTATAAGGATTTATTTCGGGATGATTTTATGGTAGAGGTTTTGGGTGGAGTAGATTTGAAGGGAATGATGGATATAAAAGAGTATAATTTGAGGGAGGGGAGGTCGGTAGATAATTTTTTTTACGAGATACGAAAAAGAAATTAAGATTTTATTTGTAATCCTGGGATATTTTTTGTAGAAAATAGAAATTAGTTTTTCATTATCATTCATTCTGTATAACTCTAGAAATGGTTCTATAATTATTTCATATTCACATTTTTCACATAAAGTTTTGAAGAAATCAAAATTATAATCACAATTATTATTTTTCATATTATTTGTAAAAGCTAATACATGGTAATAAATACAACCTATTTTGCCAATATCATGAATGTATTTAAATATTTCATATTGATTTTTTTTACAAAAATCATTATTTATTTGGGAGGTTCCTCCTAAATTGGTAATAACATCAAAGTGACAATTTTCAAATACTATTTTATTTTTTAAATTATTATCATGAGAAGAATAGGAGAATCCAATAAATTTAAAGAAAGATTCTAAATCTGGTTCACCATTAAAATTATAATCTATAAAAACATCATAATTTTTTGTCACATCCCATATAATTTCATCTCCTAATCCCAAAAGTTTTATTTCTTGCAAATTTCCATAATTTTTTCTAATAATTGTTAATAAATTATTAAGTGTCGTGGAAACATACCCCATATATAATATTCAACATATTTTTTAACAAGAAAAAACACTTATCCAAAATATATATTTTTTACACAAGTACATATGAGGCTTTTTTGTTTTTATGGTATTTTATTGAGGTAGTGATTTTGCTCAGAATTTCTTTTTCATTTTCTTTGTTGGAAACATTAAATTTTATTTCAAAATCAAAAATGAATGGATACTATAATCAAAAAAATCAATTTTTATAGAAATATGGAACTAAAAATAGAAAGTGAAGAAAATATGATGATTGGATTATCCAATGTTAAAAATAGCTCTTTGAAGACTATTATTCCATTTTTAACACCTCTATGTTTAACCGCTAAATAAATACTTCTTAGAGGTCCAATCAATCCCTCTGGAATAGCACCTAAACAAAAACGCTCTATATTTTGACTATCCAATCTAAATAAACAATTTGGTATGAGGGCAAGTCTATATAAATAATAACCCGTTCCAATCACAAATATAGCAATAGTTTTTTTGACATTATCATTTATTTTACCAAAACAAGATTTCTGTGTTTCCATTATATTTTATTACAAATAAATCCAATCGTTTTGAATTTTTTATTTAGATTGGGATTATACTGGGATTTTCTAACAACTTTGACTATTTTGAATAATCCAAGATGGTAATATCCTTCTTCCAATCTTACATAAATTGGAAATGGTGTTTTATTATTAAGCATTTTTTCATTTTCTTTGTTATCTATTGTATCTTCCACGAAATATCTTGACTTATCTTTTTTCCCTCTACCGGCGTAAAATATTTGACTAAAGTCTTCATTATGTTTATCCATCTTACTATTTGTAAAGTTGATAAACATACGACAAATGTTATCATTAAAAACGACTCCTCTCCTATAAGAACCATTACATTTTGACATTTTATGTGCTTCAATGAAATTTTTTATTTTTATCATTATAATTTACAAATATTTTTTCCTCGTTATAAGAAATGCTTGAATTTTTAGAAGAATTAAATCCAAATCTACTCCCAAAAATACTAATAAAAGCCATAAAAAATGAAAAAATTGATTTGAAGAATGATATTGTAAATTATTATTACATAAAAAATCTATTTTTTGGTGAATATGCGATGCTCTTTGGAACAGATTTTTTTGTTGAAGATTATATTGTTTATGACATCTTAAGTTATTTGAATGATGATAACATAAATTACTTGTTTTCAAAATATTTCATAAATTTTTGGAAAAGGAAATATAATTTGAAAAACAAGGATGATATATTTATTATCAATTATTTAAAAAATGATTTCTTTTTTTACAAATCAGGTAGTAAATTCAATATTTTATTAGGTTTAATGACCCCTGCTGAGAGGATACATTGTTTTTTTACCTGCATGCTTCGATATTTTGGTTAACAAAAATATCGAAGCATTCAAGATATTTTTCAAAGAAAAATATCGTTTAAAGAAAAATGAATAATTTATAGAAAATGGATGTTTTTTCAAATTTACCAAATGAATTGATAACTAAAATCGGGTATAAGGCACTTAGATTTAGAAATATTGATCTAAATTTAGATATTCAAAATTTTTATCAAACAAAAGAAATGTTCCTAGATGAATACAGTAATATTTATATTGATCCAAATATCGATTTACTTGAATTTATTTTAGGAGATATTTTTTTCTATTTAAATGAGAATGAATTAACTTGTGATATTTTCAAAAGACATAATTTTTTTAAGAATGCAACTGATCTCAATGTACAAAATTATATTTATTTTGTTTTTGAAGAGTTCAATACTCATAAGAGATTTAATATTATTTGGGGATTGATGACACCAATAGAAAGACACAATTGTTTAGAATATAGTCTTTCAAATTTTTTTATATGAAAATATATGATATATATAATAGATCTTCGAGAAGAGCATGAGTCACCGAATTTTATAATGAGTTTGTCTCATTTTTCTTTTTCGGTGTAATTTGAGGATTATTATTATTTGTAATATTTATACTTTATCAAATATTTTCAAAATCTTGTATTTTATCTAAAATAATACCATATAAAAAATAAAATTATCGATTTATATACTGGAGATGAGAAAAACTAAAAGAACCTTTCCTTATAAAATATTTGTAATCTGGTGAATTAATATTTGATGATAATCTTTGGAATGGATTAATTATTCTATCTTTCTCTTTTTCGACGGGAACTTCTTCTTCATCACTGGAAAGATCAATGTAATTATTATTCTCCATTTTTTTTACATATTCATAAATATCTTCTTTTCCTCTCCAATCAATTTCATCTTTTACTTCTTTTTCAATTTCTTGGGGTTTATATAAAAATTTATTCTTGAATTTTTCTTTATCATCATCACTATAAAAACTACAAAATACTTCATTATTGTAAATTTGATCCAAAAATTCTTCACTAAAAGTAATTTTTCTTTTTACGTAATCATAAATATCTTTGATATATAAATTATTCTCAATTATATTTTTGTCTTTTTGAACATATTTATATTTTAATTTTTCGAATATTTTTGATCTTTCATCAATATCTTCATATCTTATCAATAATAATTTTATAATTTTATTTTTAAAAAAAAAATAATCTTTGAAATCCTTCTCTGGTTCAATATTAAAATGTTTTTTCCATATCTGGATAGCCATTATGTTATCTATCCATTTTTGAATATCAATATTATCTTTAATAATCTGCAATAATAATTCATTTTTCACACTTCCATTTCTTTTCCATAAACATAAATTACAGTTACAGTAACTTCTATCTTTTCTAAGATGTTGCATCATCATAGATATTTGATTTGATATAGGTTCTCTTATACATTCGATAACTAGAGGAATAAATCTATTTTTCTTTCCTATATATATAATTAAATCCAAAATATCCTTACCATTTTTAGATAAAGATCGTGTTTTATATAAATCTTCAAAATATTTTGTATTATGCCAATGTGCGACTGTATTATCTGGAAAGCTAACCATTAAGGATGCACTAGCTGTTTTAGCCATTCCAATATAATAAATAGATGGTATAGGTTCTTTATTTGAATTCCCAATTTCTATTTTTTTTCTTTTAATATTTTCTATTAACTCATCATATATATTTTCCATATAGTTTATAAGAAAAATTCCAGTATAAAAATTATTTAATTAAATAATAAAAATGAAAATATGGATTATTGTCGCTTTCACTCCAAAACAAGGAATTGGATATCAAAATAAAATACCTTGGTCTTGTAAACAAGATTTAAAATTATTCAAAAGATTTACTACCAATAATGCTGTGATTATGGGAAGAAAAACTTTCCAATCTATTGGAAAACCATTACCTAATAGAACAAATATTATTGTTTCTAGTTCATATTTAAATGTGGAAGGAGCAGTTGTTGTGAAATCAATTGAAGAAGGAATTACATATGCTAAAAGATCTAAAGTAGATGCATTATGGGTATGTGGAGGATCCTCAATTTATGATTATTTTTTAGTTAATTTTAATATTGATGGATTTATAATTACCAAAGTACCTGATACAACTTGTGATACATTCATTAGAACAAATATTGATGAACATTTAAAAATTTATAATTACAAAAGAGAATTCCAACCAAAATATTTAGAAGATGGATTTACAATGTATTCTTACTCATTGGATGGATATCCAACAATTGATGATGATTATTTAGATTTACTAGAAAGAATTTTAGAAAAGGGAGATAGGAGGGAAACTAGAAACGGTACAACAATTTCTATTTTCTCAGAGAAGATATCTGTTGATTTATCACGAGGATTTCCTCTTCTAACAACAAAAAAAGTATTTTTTAATGGAATCGTTCATGAGTTGTTATGGTTCATTAAAGGTCAAACAGATTCCAAATTATTAGAAGAAAAGAAGGTTAACATTTGGAAAGGAAATACTTCCAAAGAATTTTTAGAGAAGTCCAATCTTCCATATGATGAAGGTATTGGAGGTCCAATATATGGATTTCAATGGAGACATTTTGGAGAAAGATATGAGTATGAATCTGATGGAATTATCCAATTCACAAAAGGATTAGATAAAGGTTTTGATCAACTTCAATTTATAATTGACGAAATTAAAACGAATCCATCATCAAGAAGATTGTACTTATCAGGTTGGAATCCCAATCAATTAGATCAAATGTGTCTTCCACCTTGTCACGTAAGCTACCAATTCTATGTACAAAATGGAAAACTTAGTTGTCAAATGTATCAAAGATCCGCTGATGTTTTCTTAGGATTGCCTTTTAATATTGCTAGCACTGCTCTCTTAACACACTTGATTGCAGCTACAACTAAATTACAAGTTGGAAAAATCCATATTTGTATTGGAGATGCACACATTTATGAAGAACATTTAGATGCTGTTAAAGAGCAATTAGGAAAAAGAAATGATAAATTCTTGTTACCTGATATTGAAATAAATAAGAAGGAAAATATTGACGATTATGTATTTGAGGATATTGTCTTAAAGAATTACGAATCCAATCCTCTTATAAAAGCTAAAATGATTGCTTAAATTATTACTTAAATTATTGCTTAGTCAAATTTGGAAATAAATAATTCTGATTGTTTTTCCCATGACATTGGTGCTCTAATTGACCCTAAAAATGTATACCCACTCATATTTGCTGGAGTACTGGATGAGAATATAACAGTTCCTTTTTCAATTTTATCTTTCAAGAAATCAAATAATTTTTGATTGGTGTTTTCTGGAAAAACTAAATTACTTATATAAATAACTTTGCACCCTCCAAAATATGATTTGTCCAATTCAAAAATATCTTTTAATTCGATATTGATTCTATTTTTAGTATCATCATCTTTATCCTTCAAAACATTCTTACCATATTCTATTCTTTCTTCGGCTAATTCAACTCCTTTTGCATTATCAAATCCAGCTAAAATTGCATAAAATAATGCTCTTCCGTTTCCACATCCAAGATCAATAAGCATATTTGTGGGAAGATTTAGCTCTTTTGCTTTATTACATAAAGATTGCATACCATCAAATGTTAGCTCTCCATATAAGAAACAATATTCATTATTATATTTTTGTTTGTATTTATCACCAACACTTATGAAAGATGATTGTGGATAATCTTTTTCAACTTGTGAGATTGTAAGATTCGAAAAATGTTCTTTTTGTGGAAGGAGAATGTAAATCGCAAAAATAATGAAAGCTATAAAAAATATTATTTTTTGAAGAGTAATTTTTATCATATTATAAAATAATAAAAAAAATAATAATATGGATATAAAAAATCCTTGGGATTATACTAAAAAATTCGAAATAGATTTCACTAAAAACAAAATGCATATATTGGGTCCAATATCAAAAGAAAAAATGATTCCAATTATTTTTACAATTGAAAAATCTTATATTATAAAATGTAAAAATTTTGAATTGGAAATAAATCTTGAAGAAGGAGTAATTAGCAAAATAGTAAAATCTACTAAATATGGTTACGAAGATAGTATAACATTTGCATTACAAATATTATTTAGATTGGGTATAGGAAAAGCTATAATAAATGATTTTGATAAAATCTCTACATTTTACATAAAATTTGGTTTTTTTCCAATTTTAAATAATAATGATATGTCATTAACTATTCAATCCTTACTTAAAAAATTATATAGTATTAGTTTTAAAGATTTTGAGAATCATGGATTGGATGAAAAAATAAAACAAATACATTTTGCTAACAAAAATTATCAATACTATGAATCACCTTTTTTATATATTTGTGAAAATAGAAACTCGATTGGAGATTGGATAAAAATAATGAAAAAAGATGGTCCTGGATATGAGGATTTGGTGAGAATGAAGGAGATACTAGATGATATAGTATTGGTGAATCCAGCTATAAATATGCAGGATTTATTTTGATATTTTATCTTTATTTTTTATTTGATTTTGTCGGTATAAAATAATTCATAATTTATATCATAATATTATGATTAAAGTAGAAATTAAAACAAATGGGAGTTTATTTCATTATGCTCATTTTATATGTGATTGCTTACTACCAGAGATCAATGCAAAAGTATATGAACAAGATAAAGTTATTCGATTAAAAACAGTTAATCAAACAATTGGAAACTTTAGTAATATTTATGAAGAAGTGATGGGAGTTAAATATGAGGAAATATTACCGAAGAGATATGCATCAATTGATTGTGAAAAAATAATATTAAGAAAAAAGGGGAATCGTACATCAAAAGGTGAAATTGATTTTTTTCGTAAATATATATTTGATAAATTTGATATTAAGAAGGATCGAAGCTATCCTGAGATTTTACTTATACAAAGAGGTGAAAGAAGAGAATTGATAAGTGATAATTATCTAAAAAATTTTAACACTAATATCACAACTGGAAAAGAGAGGAGAGAAATATTTGGGATAGAAGAACTTAAGGTATTTATAGAGGATAATTACCCTAATATTTCAAAAACATTAATTTTAGAAGATTTATCATTCAAAAAACAAGTAAAATATTTTCATAATGCGAAATTAGTTATTGGAATGCATGGAGCAGCATTTGCAAACGTTTTCTTTTGTGACCCGGGTACAAATGTTATTGAAGTTAATGATGAGGAAGAATCTAATTTTTTTGATTACATCTCAAAATTGAATAACTTAAATCATATTAAAATTGAGAATAATTTGGAAGAAATAAAAAAGAAGATACTATTATTTACAAACATGAGAAAAATGGATAAGAATGATGTGTTTGATTTTTTAATTAGCGAGGTTCAAAAGAAACGTTTTGAAGTTAGTGTTAACAAAACTACATTAAATGTACCATCGATTTTTTACTTGGGTATGGAAAAATCTGGCAGTAAATCAATACTTTTTGGTTTCCCTGAGCACAAAGTTGCTCACTGGCATTCCGTTCATTATTTTGAGGAAAAATATGAGACGAATCTATTATCATCTAATAATCTTGATTTATATGATTTTGCAATCTATATTGGTAAAAAATATAATTTTAAGCCTTTAATTATTGAATGTATTAGAGAGCCAGTTGCGCAGATAATATCCGCAATAATGCAGCATTCAAAGAAAAATAATAAAAATAATTGTGGTTGTGAATATTGTAAATGCTTTGGGGAAAATGCTGAATTTTTGAAATTAGTGAAGAAAAATATTACTAGAGATTATTGGATTAATTATAAAACAAGGGGATTCCAATCTTTATCAATGTGGAAAAAACATTTTAATATTGATTTATTAAAAGTATTCATGAAGAAGAATTGTTATTACGATTTACCAGATTGTAAAATATTATTGTTGAGATTGGAAGATTCAGAGAAAAGAGATAAATTATTTGAAAAAATTGGATACAAATATGTAGAAACATTTTCGAATAAGACGGAAGATAATGATAGAGTGTCAAGAGTGTATAATTATGTGAAAAATAAGATCAAATTTACTAGAGATGAATTGGAAGAAATATATTCCAATGAAGTAAGTATTTTCTACAAAAATGATGAGATAGACAAATTCAAGGAAAAGTGGTTAAAATTATAATTACCGAAGGGTTAGGCTGTCAATAGCCAGCACTTACCCTAAGGGTTTGGCTGTCAATAGCCAGCACTTACCCTAAGGGTTTGGCTGTCAATAGCCACTTAAAATCTAGAAATAATCGTAGAAATTTTTCTTCATATCTCTAAGACCTTCTTTTTCGAAGCGAAATTGGCTCCAATTCATTGATTCCTTCAATTTCTTGAATTTCTCAGATTTGATTGCCTTCAAAATTTTTGGCAAATTCTTCTTAGTATCAGTTATTCCAATAGCTTCAGGCGTTAGGCAGTATTTTCCTTCATTGTCAATAAATGCACTTTCAATTGAAGCAACACCAAAAATAACTTTTGGAACAAGATATTTTGTTGCTTCTTCTCCTCTTTGAGATGACCATAATGACCTTACTCCTTTAGGATTTTTCTTTGTTGCTTGTGGTGTTGAATGAATACATTCATATTTGTATATGGGTGTTTTGGTCTCTGACATAATTGGAATACCATCCTTTTTTCTTCGACTTTCATAATCATATCCATGAATAACCTCCACCTTGTCTTCACCTGGACCAGCCAAAATACTCTTGATAAATTTAAAATCTCGATTTGGTAGCCAAGGGAAAGATGACAAATTAATTGATTCTTCTTTTCCATTTGGTGCACCAACAAAAGTATTCACAAGAGTATTCTTGATTGATATTTTCTTCAATGGAGAAAGTTTTTCGATCAAATACCAATCATAACGAGTATCTGCATCAAATAATTTTCTACCATCAAGAGCATCGTGAATCTCTAAATAATGCATTTGATTTTCACTTGTCATCAGTTCATATAGTCCCCTATTACGGGCTCTATCTGATACTGGTTTTCTCCAAGCAGGAGGATGTACATAAAGTAAAAATCCACCTACTTTCAACCAGTCATTCAATGCATGTGTAATAAACTCTTGGAATAATGTATTTCCTGAGCGTGTTTGCCCAGATATATTGAATGGTGGATTTCCAAGAACTAAGTCAAAGCCATCTATTTTCCAATATTTTTTAGGATCAAACATTAAGGTATCTCCCAAATAACAATTTAAATTGTAAGTGGGTTGAACTTGTCCCAACCCTAACCCTTTCGGGTATTGTTTTTGTGGGTTTGGCATTTGAATAAGATGATTGATGATCCATATATTAACAGGATTTATATCCGCAAAATAGAGCATATTATTCACAATGTGTTCATATCGCTTCTCTTTGTTTTTGATAACATCTTTCAATCCTTCCATTAAAAGATCAATGACATCAATTAGAAATTGACCTTTTCCAGCACAGGGCTCAAATATTTTGAGATTCTTGTTTTTCCAATATTCTTTCGGCAAAATACTTAACATATCTCTTCTTAAAATAAATGGAGTAGTGAACTCTGCGTGTTTTTTCTTTTCGCTATTAGTAGCTTTCAAATAAACATCGATACTCTTAGATAGTTCTTTTGGATCTTTGCCAGAATGTAAAAATGCTTGTTTAATTTTTTTCACAGATTCTTTAATTCTTTCATTGGCATTATTTCTCATAATATCAATTAAATTATCTAAGATTCTTTTATTGTCTTCATTATCATTTTTCCAAATAATGGATAATTGGGATAAAATAATGACAAGTAAATTTTGATTACTTTCTAAACATAATATGTCGTACATTCCCTCTAGAGTATCAACTGGAAACATAATTGTGAATAGACAAAACAATGGTATAATTGATTCGAAACATTGCATTACTCTTGAATTCTTCTCATTTTCATCATCAACAATAATCTCGTTCTCAGCTTCATCGTCGGTATCTTCACCATCTTGATTGTTCTGTGTATTTTCATCCGTTGTTTCTTCAACCCCACTTGGAAAATTAGGACCATTTTTTGGTCCATCGATAATTATTGGAATTAGATCGTGTGTTTGTTCATCATTATCTTCAAGAGATATGTGTTTAACTAAATCCACAAGTCTTCTCCAATCATCCATAAGAAACATACTGGAATTAATATCCAATTGTTTCATAATCTTTTTCATATTCTCAAACGGGTTATACTTGGTTTGAGCATTGTAAATACTTTCATATGTAGAAAGAACGTATTGTCCTTTATCAAATGATGTTTCAAAAAAATTGTCCCATTCATTCAAATTGAGTGATAAAACATTCGTTTCTAGTATAGTTTTTATAGCATCTCCAATCGTTTTATCTGGGAATGATTTTTCCGCGAATTCATGAACAATTTTGGTAGCAGTATTAACATTTGGAATAATACCAAATCCAATCTTCTTAAATTCTTCTTCTTGAGAT
>Ga0172362_10000601_pt1 | contig 29846 bp, 26 predicted proteins | sample LakKivs1_kivu2a2_FD_114534 | JGI IMG/M metagenome (GOLD analysis project Ga0172362, IMG submission 114534) | Sediment microbial communities from Lake Kivu, Rwanda - Sediment s1_kivu2a2 | ecosystem: Environmental > Aquatic > Freshwater > Lake > Sediment | place: Rwanda: Western Province, Lake... | reverse complement strand
GAGTGCTCGCACAGCTCCGGTCGGGGCTCCCGCGCTTGGCGGCGAACACTGAAGCGCTGCGGAGCCTGACCGCATGGCCTTGGATCGTTAGTCTCAACTTGAACGCGAACTAGAATAAATCAGGCAGTTGCGAGCGGCCCAAGGCGCGACGAGGAGGAATACTCGACGTATTCCGACGAGGAGCAACGCAGGGACGCGACGCAGATGCTTCATTTCACGACGGGAGTCGAATCGGTCGGTGCTCCGGCACGCCGTTGGGTGGCGCCGACCTAGCCGCTCGGGAGACAACGTGATGCAGAAGACCTCGCGATTTCATATCGCCTATGCCCTCGTCGCCATTTTCGGCGTGTTCCTCCTGCACGACCTGTGGGTCGGCTACCAACCCGTGTCCACCGTTGCCTACAGCGAATTCCAGAGGCTGGTGCAGGCGGGAAAGGTCAAGGAGATCGTCGTCACCCAGGGCGAGATACGCGGGGAGCTCAAGGAGCCCGAGCCGAACATCAAGAAGTACTTCCGCACCAACCGCGTCGACAACTCGTTGGCGGAGGAGCTGAAGAAGCATGACGTCAGATTCTCCGGCGAAGTCGACAGCAAGGTTTTCACCACGTTGCTGTCATGGATTCTGCCGGTCCTGATCTTCTTCGGCATCTGGATGCTCATCATGCGGCGGATGTCGGGGCAGCTCGGCGCGGGCGGCGGGCTCATGTCGATCGGCAAGAGCAAGGCCAAGGTGTACGTCGAGACTGACACCAAGACGACGTTTGCCGACGTCGCGGGGGTGGAAGAGGCCAAGGCCGAGCTTCAGGAGACGGTCGAGTTCCTCAAGGATCCCGATCGCTACGGCCGCCTCGGCGCGCGCATGCCCAAGGGCATCCTGCTCGTGGGGCCGCCGGGCACCGGCAAGACCCTGCTGGCGCGGGCCGTCGCCGGCGAGGCGGGCGTGCCGTTCTTCTCCATCTCCGGCTCGGATTTCGTCGAGATGTTCGTGGGCGTCGGCGCGGCGCGGGTGCGGGATCTGTTCGAGCAGGCGCGAGGCAAGGCGCCGGCCATCGTTTTCATCGACGAGCTCGACGCCCTGGGGCGCGCGCGCAACGCGACGCCGTTCGCCGGAGGACACGACGAGAAGGAGCAGACGCTCAACCAGCTCCTGGTCGAAATGGACGGGTTCGATCCCACGGGCGGCATCGTCCTGCTCGCCGCCACCAACCGGCCCGAGGTGCTCGACCCCGCGCTGTTGCGGGCCGGCCGCTTCGACCGGCAGGTCCTGGTGGACCGTCCCGACAAGCGTGGTCGCGTCGAGATCCTGCGCGTGCACGTGAAGGGGGTGAAGCTCCACTCCGACGTGGATCTCGAGCAGGTGGCCGCGCTCACCCCGGGCTTCACCGGTGCGGATCTCGCCAACCTCGTCAACGAGGCCGCGCTGGCGGCGACCCGCCGTGGCGCCGGCAGCATCGCGCTTGCCGATTTCAACACCGGGGTCGAGCGCATCGTCGCCGGTCTCGAGCGCAAGAACCGGCTGCTCAACCCGCGCGAGCGCGAAATCGTCGCGTACCACGAGATGGGGCACGCCATCGTCGCGGCCGCGCTCAAGGGGAGCGATCCGGTGCACAAGGTCTCCATCATCCCGCGCGGCATCGGCGCGCTCGGCTACACCATCCAACGGCCGACCGAGGACCGGTACCTCATGACCCGGGCCGAGCTCGAGAACCGCATGGCCGTGCTGATGGGCGGGCGCGCGGCCGAGTATGTCGTCTTCGCGCATTTCTCGACCGGCGCCGCCGACGACCTGGCGAAAATCGCCGACATCGCCCGCAGCATCGTCACGCGCTACGCGATGGAACCCGAACTCGGGCACGTGGCCTTCGAGACCGACCAACGCTCGCTCCTCGGCCCCTCGGGCGAGCCCTTCCGCCAGCGCCTCTACGGCGACGATACCGCACGCGAGATCGACTGCGCCGTCCGCAAGAACGTGCTCACCGCGTTCCAGCGTGCGACCGCGGTCTTGACCGAGAATCGAGACGTGCTCGAGACGAGCGCGCGCCTGCTGCTGGAGAAGGAAACGCTGGATGCCCCGGATCTCGAGCGGCTGTTCGCATCCATCAAGCCCGCGCCGACGACGTTCGCGCCGGCTGCCGCACCCTGCAAGGAGCGACCGCGCGCCACCATGCCGCCTGGGAGCTGAGCCAATACGACCGCACGCAATGCCCTGCTGCTTTGTACGGTGGTTGGCACCACCAGTTCCGCGCTGGCCGGGGTCGAGGCCGAGGTCGAAGCCGGCTACGTCTTCGCCAGCCGTAACGACACGCGCATCCCGGGCAAGGGCGGGACCGACCTGTCGCTGGTCGACGACCTGTCCACGGATCCCGCTCCGGCTTTTCGGGTGCGCGTCGGCTACCGTATCGCCGACCGGCATGTCGTCACCGCCCTCTACGCGCCCTTTCAGATCAACGCCCGCGGCACAGCCGCCCAAGACATCGCGTTCGCCGGCGGGGCCTACCCGGCGGGCACGCCGATCCTCGCCGTATACCGCTTCAATTCCTATCGCCTCAGGTGAACAATCCAGGCTAGCGCACCGCCTGCAGGGCGATCTGACGCGGGAGACGGGTCGGCGTCAGCACGATGCCCTCGGGATCCAGGTCGCGCAGCTGGGCCAGGGTGGTCGCCTGCCAGGTCACGGCAGGATCAAAGAAGAAGTGGAGCTTGTACTTCTTCTCCCGGGGCACGCGGTTGCGGCGCAGGATCCAGCTCAGGAACTCCTTGATCGCGGAGGAATGAAGAAGCAGAAGCTCGGTCACGTCCACCCTGACCGCCGCAAGCCGCTCGCTCAAGGCCATGTTGTGGACGATCTCGATGAAGCTGGCTACAAGATCGCGCGGGCTTGCTCGATCGATTTCGCCGCTCAAGAACACCGTCTCGCCGTCCACGCGCAGGCTTGCCTTCCCCCCTGCGATTCTCACGGTTGACATCTGCATCGAACACCTACTACCAAAGCTTGGCACTCGACCTGATCCTCGGCATTTGCGAGCAGGAATGTAGTGTCTTCGGAAAACTCCCGACATCGCGCGCGAACCGCGACAGTGATGTCGTGGAAGCGGCGTAGGTGCCGCGACCAAAGCGAGTCATTCCGCCGAGTTCCGTCTCGGCACACAAGTTGCTGCACGGAGACGGTTGCCATGAAGAATCTCTGTTGGTTCCTCGGTACCATGATGGTCGTAGGCGGCGGGTGCGGTGCGGCGGCGGACAGCACCTTGGGCACGAAAGAAGGCGGATCGGGCCGGAGTGCGCAGGGTGGCGCGGGCGGCTCCTCCGGTGGAAACGTCGGACCCTCGGCGGGCGAACGTCCCACCCTCTCCATGGACGCGGCGCCCCCGCCCGAGAAGGAGTCGAACCTGGACTTCTTGGCGCCCCAAGCCGGCGGAAGGTACGTGTACGTGGCGAACCCCGGCCGCAACACGGTCACGGTCATCGACTCCGAAACCCTGGCCATTCGGGAGGTCGCGGCGGGAAGCGCGCCGACCTTCCTGGCGACCGTTCCCGGCAAGGATATCGCCCTGGTCATCAACGCAGGGTCACACACCCTCAGCATCGTGCGCGGCGCGAATCCACCCGGTGCCGCCATCCTCCGCATCGTGTCCAAGGCCAATGCCATCGCCGTCGCGCCTGACGGCAGGCACGCGGTGGTTTGGTTCGACGCATCCCTGGCCAACACCACCACCCAGAACCCCGCCTTGACCGGAAGCACGCAAGACGTCTCGGTGGTCGACCTTTCTGGCACAAGCGATGTGGCGCCGGTCTCGATGACCGTCGGCTACAAACCCAGCGCGGTGGTGTTTTCCAGCGACGGTGCGGCGGCCTTCATGGTCACCGAGGACGGTATCTCCCAGCTTCGCTTCGCCGAGATCAAAGGCCCCTCCATCGCCCCCCTCACGCGCATCGACAACAAGAGCGTGGTCCTCGTGCGAGCCGACGCTGGCGCACCCGACGCGACCTCGATCGAGGATGCGGGCGCCCCCGCGGGCGATGGCGGCGGTCAGGTCGGCGAAGCCGGCGCGCCGGAAGCTGGTATCCCGCAGGCCCCGAGCGAGACCCCGACGGGCGAAAGCCCCACCCCGCCCGCACCGTCAGGCGGCCGGCCCGTCGATGTCTCGGTGACCCCTGACGGGCACTACGCCATCGCTCGGCGCGAGGGCGGCAGCGAGCTTCTGCTCGTCGACCTCAAGGTCAACAAGGTCACGGCCATTCGGCTTTCGAGTGAGGTCACGGACCTCGACATGCTCCCGTCCGGGGCGCAGGCCTTCGCCGTTCTGCGCAGCGAGAGCAAGCTGGTTCGCCTGGACATCCCCGCCGGCTTTGGCGATGCCGGCCACCAGGCGGTCTGGCAATTCGCCGGAGAGTTCATCGGTTCAGCGACGATGAGCTCGAGCGGGAGGTACGCCCTGCTCTACACCACGGCCGTCTCCTCCAACAGCTTGGTGAAGTTCGACCTCACCACCTTGGAGACGACGACGATTCCCTTGCGCAAGGCCATCCGCGCCGTGGCCATCGCTCCCAGCGAGTCCTCCGCCCTCGTGCTCCACACCAAGGTCTCGGGGAATCCCGCGGCCGCCGGTCTCAGCGAGCAGGAATTCCTCGACCGGTCCTACGGCTATACCCTCGTCGATTTGCCCACGACCAGAACCAACCAAGTCCTGACCCCCGCCAATCCCAACCCCTTTGTCATCACCCCGGACTCGTCCTACGCCTTCGTCCTCCTCCGCGACGACTCCGCCTCGGTGCGTATTGCCCAGAGCATTGCCCTCGACAGCTTCCTCACCCAGGATTTCGCGCTCAGCAGCCCGCCCCATTCCATCTCCGCCCTGTCCGCGACCACTCACAAGGTCTTCGTCGGACAGGTTCACCCCCAAGGTCGTATCAGTTTCATCGATTGGAAGGACGGCAGCATGCAATCTGTCACCGGCTTCGTGCTCAGCGGAGGAATCCAGCAATGAACCCTCGATTCCTGGCCTTTGGGCTCCTTCTCGTTTCCCTCGCCGCTTGCGACGACAAGAACCCCGGCTTCTGGCTGCCTCGCAACCTGCTCCTCGCCCCGGTTGCCCTCGATAACCAGGTGGCGTATGTCGAGACCAAATCGCACACCGCCTTCCTTCTCGATCCGGGCGACCCCGCCCTTCGGCCGCGCCTGGTTGACGTGGGCGAGGCGCCGGTGCGGGCGGAGAAGCGCGTTGGCCAAAACCAGCTCCTGGTCCTAAGCCGCGGCAATCCGGGTTCGGCCGCCAAGCCTCCGGTGGCCGCCCAACTGCAGGTGGTCGACGCGACCCAGGTGCCTTCCCCGCCCCCCTTGGCCCTGGCCAGCCGCTACGACAAGCTGGCCCAATCCCCGGACGGCAACTACGCCATCCTCTATCACTCCTCGGCCAAAGCCAATGCCGGTGATACCGCGCTCTTCAATCCCAACGAAATCACCATCGTGGACTTCGCGCGCTACACCGCCACTCCGAGGACGATTCGCAGCCTGGGCGGAACCCCTAAGGGCATCCAGTTCTCGCCTGTGCTCAATTTCCACGGGGCCGGGCGAACCCTGGCGGTCGTGCTGGCACAGAACTACGTCACCCTCCTGGATCTCACGAATCCCGGCCGCACCGAGATCTCGGTGCCCCTCTGCCCGCAAACCACCGGCTGCTCGTACGATCTGGAGCAAATCGTCTTCGGCCCCAACCCGGATTCGGACCCGGACCCTGCCAAGGACGTGACCAAGCCTCGGGTTTTCAACCTCTTCGTGCGCGCCGCCCATGCCACCGACATCTTCCAGATCACGCTTACGGAGCTCCTGGGCACGGACGTGCCCGCGTTCCCGGGCAACGACTTCCGAGCGACGCTGTCGTTGCTGGCGGTGGGCGCGATTGCCGCCGACATGGCCGTCTTCCTCTCGCAAGCAAATAGCCCGGCGCACGCCGACGTGGATACCCGTTTGGTCGTGGCCACGCCGAACGCGAGAGGCGTGGTGGTCATCGATCCCAAGACCACCGACACCACCACCGTCCGCACCTCCATTCCCGTCAACCAGATCATCCCCTTCGTGCTTCCCGTGCCGCCAACCCCCTCGCCCCGGAACCAGGCCCTGCTCGTGGACATCGCCGGCGGCAGTCCGACCGCAACCTTCGCCACGCTCGACGATCTCGAAACCAGGGGCGCGGCTGCCCTCACCGACCTGGCCCTGCAGGCAGCCGCCAACCGCGCCGATTTCCTCCCCGGGCAGAACCTCGTGGTTCTGACCAACCCCACGTCGAGCGGCACCTCCGCTTTGGCCTTGGTGGATCTGGCCGGCCGGTCCGCCTCGCCCATGAGCACCAATACCTCGATCGCAAGCGTCACGTTCGACACCACCGGGCCCGGTGGAAGCCGGCTCTGGGGCGCGCTGCCAGATGCCAAGCTCCTCTACCTCAATCTGACCGTGCGGACGAACGAGCCGCGCCTTTACATAGGCACCGTCTGGCTCGACCAGCCCGTCACCTACATAGTGCCCCTGGCCCTGCCCAGCAGCGACGGGCACCGCTACCTGGTCCTCGGGCATAGCGACCCGAGCAGCGTCGGCAACATCACCGTGTTCGATGCGGACAATCCCGACCGCGCCACGGCGCGAACCGCCTACGGTTTCCTGTTCTCGGACTACCTTGAACGAGGTCAGCCATGACGACCACTTGTGCGACGCTCTCTCTTCTCTGCATCCTCGGATCCGCCGGAGCTGCGCCGCCTGCGGCTGCGCCGCCCCGCCCCCAACTGGAGACCGCGGATCCCTGGGAACCGGCGGTCTACGAGCCAGCTCCCGAACTGCCCAGCACCCCGGTGGCCACCTGGGATCCACTCCGCTTCGGCCTCGCCTTGGAAGGCAAGACCACCTTCCCCCAAGACGACGCAGCCAAGCGCCTGGCGGGAAAGCGCGCGCCCGCGGGCGGCGGCCTCTCCCTGCGCGCCGAGGTCCTCCGCCCCACGAGCCGCATCACTCTCGAGCTCGACCTCTCCTGGCTCATCACCCAGACCACCCAGCGCCGCGAGGACGACGGTCTCTCGCAACGCCTCACCAGCAACGCGTTCTCGCTCGGGGCCTCCCTGCGCTATCAGATCCTTCCGTGGCTTTCACCCTATGTTCGCCTGGCCGGCGGCTTGGCATGGGATGCTCTCAAGTTGAGCGACGACGCGGTCGACCTCCACGACCGTCAGATCTACGGCCATGGCTCCCTCGGCGGGGGGCTTTATTTCCGATCGCCTAGCTTGCGCCTGTTTTCTGCCACCTCCACGCGACGTTTGGGATTCCTCGGTCGCGTGGAGGGTGGCTATCTGCTGGCACAAGGCGGCGAGTATTCCTTGCACGCGTCGCTGCCCGCAGGCGACGCGAGCCCTATCCCCTCGAGCACGGTCCCCATCGGCAAGGCCGAGCGCCATGCCCCCTACCTGCGCGTCTCGCTAGGCATCGCGTTTTGACCCTCGCAAGCCACCCGCGCCTTCTGCTAGTGTCCGAGACAGGGCAGGGTTGCGTGCCGCGCTCCGGGCGGGAACAAGGCCCGCCCCGGGCACAATGAAGAGCATCGTCGTCAAAGGCGCGCGCGAGCACAACCTAAAGAACATCGATGTGGAGATCCCTCGCGACCAGCTCGTGGTCATCACCGGGCTGTCGGGGTCGGGCAAATCGTCGCTGGCCTTCGACACCATCTACGCCGAGGGCCAGCGCCGCTACGTCGAATCGCTCTCGGCCTACGCCCGCCAGTTCCTCGAACAGCGGGGCAAGCCCGACGTGGATTCCATCGAGGGCCTCTCGCCCGCCATCGCCATCGAGCAGAAGTCGGGCAGCCGCAATCCCCGTTCCAGCGTCGGCACCATCACCGAGATCTACGACTACCTGCGCCTTCTGTGGGCGCGCGCGGGCGAGGTCTACTGCTGGAAGTGCGGCCAGCGCATCTTCTCGCAGACCATCCCCCAGATGGTCGATCGCGTGCTTGCCTTTCCCGAAGGCACGCGCTTTTCGGTGCTCGCCCCCATCGCGCGCGACAAGAAGGGCGACTTCGCGGCCGAGCTCGTGCGCCTGCGCCAGGAAGGCTACGTGCGCGCCAACATCGACGGCGAGCTGTGCGATCTGTCGCAGCCGCCCAAGCTGGACAAGGCGCACAAACACACCATCGAGGTCTTCGTCGACCGTCTGGTGCGCAAGACGGGCATCGAGCAGCGCTTGGCCGAATCCATCGAGCTGGCGGCAACCCTCGGCCAAGGCCTGGTGAGGGTTTCTCCGCTCGAAGGCGACACCCTGCTCTTTTCCCGGAAGTTCGCCTGCCCCGATTGCGGCGTGGGACTGCCGTCGCTCGGGCCGAGCCTCTTCTCGTTCAACAACCCGGCCGGCGCGTGCCCGACCTGCGACGGTATCGGCGCCACCCTGCATTTCGACCCCGAGCGCGTGGTCGTGGACCCCGACCTCTGCCTGCGCGAGGGCGCCATCGATCCCTGGGAGCGGCGCAACAGCGCCTTCTTCCAGCAGGTTCTCGACGGCGTCGCGGCCGCGTACCACATCGATCTCTACAAGCCGTGGGCCAAGCTTCCGGCCGAGCAGCGCAAGCTCATCCTCGAGGGATCGGGCGGCCGGCAGATTCCCTTCGTCTTCGAGAAGAACGGCCGCAAGCACACCTTCAAGAAGGAATTCGAAGGCGTGCTGCCCAACCTGCAGCGCCGTTTCGGCGAATACCAGCGCCGCCGCCGCGAGCGGAGCCGCAACAACGACGAGGACTTCGAGGCCCTGTACGACGAATTCCATCGCTACATGTCGCAGTCGCCGTGCCCGGATTGCGACGGCACGCGCCTGCGCAAGGAAGCCCGCCACGTGCGCGTGGGCGGCAAAAGCATCGTCGAGGTCACCGCCATGACCGTGGGCGAGCTTTCCGACTTCATCCGCACCCTGCCGCTCGCCCCGCGCGACTGGCAGGTCTGCCATCGCATCGTACGCGAGGTGACGGGAAGGCTTTCGTTCCTGGTCAGTGTCGGGGTCGACTACCTCTCCCTCGACCGCCCCGCCGCCACCCTCTCGGGTGGCGAAGGCCAGCGCATCCGCCTGGCCACGCAGATCGGCAGCGGCTTGCAGGGCGTGCTCTACATTCTCGACGAGCCATCCATCGGCCTCCACCATCGCGACAACGCCCGCCTCATCGAAACCCTGCGCCGGCTGCGCGACCTCGGCAATACCGTGCTGGTGGTGGAGCACGACGAAGACACCATGCGCGCGGCGGACTGGCTCATCGACATGGGGCCACGCGCGGGCGAGCTGGGCGGCCACGTGGTCGCCGCGGGCACCCCGCCGGAGATCGAAAACCACCCCCAGTCGCTCACGGGCGCCTATCTGGCCGGGGAAAAGGGGATCGAGGTCCCCAAGCATCGGCGGCCGGCCAACCGGCGCAGCCTGATCCTGCGGGGCGCGCGCACCCACAACCTGCGCAACCTGGACGTGGCCTTCCCTCTCGGCCTGCTCACCTGCGTCACCGGGGTTTCCGGCTCGGGCAAGTCGAGCCTGGTGGTGGACACCCTCCTGCCCGTCCTGAGGCACCGCCTGCACGGCGGCCGCCAGCCCCAGGCCGACTTCGATGCCATCGAAGGCCTGGCCCACGTCGACAAGGTCATCGACATCGACCAGACCCCCATCGGACGCACCCCGCACTCGAACCCGGCCACCTACACCGGCATCTTCACCCACATCCGCGATCTCTTCGCCGGCCTGCCCGAATCCAAGGCGCGCGGCTACAAGGCCGGGCGCTATTCCTTCAACATCAAGGGCGGTCGCTGCGAGGCCTGTCAGGGCGACGGCATTCTGCGCATCGAAATGCACTTCTTGCCCGATGTCTACGTCGAGTGCGAGGAGTGCGGCGGCCGTCGCTACAGCCGCGAGACCCTGGAGGTGAAATACCGGCAGAAGAGCATCGCCGACGTGCTCGACCTGACCGTCACCCAGGCCTGCGGCTTTCTGCAAAACATCCCCAAGCTGTCGCAGAAGCTCGAAACCCTGCGCGAGGTGGGGCTGGGATACATCAAGCTCGGCCAGGCCGCGACCACCCTGTCAGGGGGCGAAGCCCAGCGGGTGAAGCTCTCGCGCGAGCTCGGCAAGCGCAGCACCGGCCGCACCGTCTACATCCTGGACGAGCCCACCACGGGCCTGCACTTCGCCGACATCGACCAGCTCCTGCAGGTGCTCTTCCGCCTGGTCGACGCCGGCAACACCGTCATCGTCATCGAGCACAACCTCGAGGTCATCAAGAGCGCGGACTACGTCATCGACCTCGGCCCCGAGGGGGGCCCCGGCGGGGGCCTCATCGTCGCGCAAGGCACCCCCGAAGACACGGCCAAGATCGCCGCCAGCCACACCGGGCAGTCCCTGCGCAAGGTGCTGTGAGACGAGGTTGGCGCGAGCTTCCCGAACCGAACCTACGTCTGCCCCGAGTCTCCGCCGGGGGCGGAGGCGACCTGGGCAGGGGGAGGAGAGGCTTTCGCAGCTCGGCGCAGGCCTCGCACCCAGAGGCTCGCACCCCCCAAAAGGCCGAGGAGGAAGACCGCAAGCAAGAGATGGCCTGCCCGCCCGTAGCGCCCCACGAAATCGAGTTTCCACCAGTCCCACGGGGGCTTCTTGTACCACTGCTGGGCACTCGGAAAGTCGAGATTCGTGTAGCGGCGTAGGGGCAAATCCCGGGAGGCGACTTCCCACGGGTCGGACCAGAGATGGTGCTTGAGAAACCACCACTGCCCCTCGATGGGCTGAAACGCCGGCGTGAAATTGCGCGCATAGAAGTCCTCGAAACACGGATCGCAGTACCCGCCCCGATCCGCCGACAGCGCCCCCGTGCGGTTGGGATAACCGAGCCACTGTGCCTGGGCCGCCTTGCTGAAGCGGATGAAGTGATCCCAGTACTGGCTGGCACCGACGAGCTGGATGCCGAAGCCGAGGAAGAAGACGAGTCCGCACAGGAGGAGCGCCAGGCGCTTGCGTGCCGCGAGCAACTCCTCCACCAGGAAGACCGCGGGCAGAAGCAGGAGCGGAACCACGAAGAGGAGGTAGCGCGGGCCCCAGCACCAGTCTCCGCTCCAGAAGACGAACTTGCTGTAGAGGCACACAATCGGCCCGGCCGTCAGACCCAGCCCCCACCACAAGACGGCATGTCGCCGCAAGACGAGCGGCAGCGCCAGCACGCTCAGCACGAGGGGCGGGTTGTAGAGAAAGATGCTTTTCCCGAAAGAGAAGCAGTACGACCAGAGCCCCACGAAGAGGCTCTCGCGCAGCACACTGTCGGCCAGACCCGCGAGGCTGGGATAGCCGCTGCTGAAAAGACTCCCCGTGCGCGCCCAGTTGTACCAGAGGATGGCCACGAGGAAGGCTGCGCCCGGCAGCAGCGGCCAGGCCAAGGCGCGCAGCACAGGGCGAACGCGCTTCTCCCGGTAGGCACAAACCAGGAGGAAGAGCAGGGCTCCCGGCAGCGCCAGCACGAAGACGTACTTCGAGTTCACCAGCATGCCCACCCAGAACCCGAACCAAAGGCCGGTGCCCGGTCGGGGCTCCTCCTTGAGTCGAATCAGCGCCGAGAAGAATCCGACGAAGCAGGTGGCCTGCAGGGCCTCCGACCATGCGCTCCGCGAATAGATGGGCAAGAACGTGGCAAAGGCCAGAGCGAGCGTGGCTAGGCTGGCTCCGCGGCGTGAGACTTCCAGGTAGAGAAGAAAACGAAAGAACAGCAGGCAGCCGAGCACGACCATGAGCTGCGTGCCGAGATGGCTGGTCATGGGCTTGACAAGCTTGTCGAGCGCCGGGTCGCCCCCGGCGATGGCTTTGCGTAGGGCGACGCCGGGCAGGTGAATGGCCGACGGAAGCAGGGGCTGTTGCGCGTAGAGCTTTCCACCCGGCACGGGAACATCGACAGCCTGGCGATACAGGATCGACTCCGCGACCGAGTAGATGACCTTGGAGTCGTTGAAGGGCGGGGTTCGGCCTTCCCCCAGCATGTAGGCGAAGAAGATGGTGAAACACACCCCCACCTGGAGCCTCCCGTTGGCAGAAGCAGGAAGTCTGCCTCGCAGAGGCGAAGGCGTGCTTTCTGGGCTGGGAGCGTCCATCGCGGGCGGTGCCTCGGCTGCCACGGCTCGTTTCTCGCACAGGGCCCCATCCGGCACAACAATCCAACCGACCTGTCCGGCGGGGGCTTCCCGATCGCATCAGGATCCTCCCGTGCCAGCCGCAGGCGCCAAGAGACGCAAACGTGCGTCTTTCTCGCACCTCTTGCCCGCTGAAAACGAAAGCAGGGCGTTTTTCCGAGTTTTTTCGCTTTTTTTTTCGCGCGCGAGCTTGGAATTCGGTTAGAGTCCGCGGGCGGTCGCTGGCAAATGGGCACCGGACCCAGGTGCGGTTACCCAAGAAAAGGTCGCGAGCGACGGCGAACAGCATCCATTCTACCGAGAGGAGTGAAGATGGCCAAAGGTCCCCTGTCCAAGTCCGCCCTGATTCAAACCATTGCTGACAAGTCTGACGGCAAGCTCACCCGCAAGGATGTCAAGGGTGTTCTCGAAGCCGTCGCCACCATCGGCCAGGCCGAGCTGAAGAAGAATGGTCTCTTCGTCGTTCCCGGCTTGGTCCGTATGGTCGTGGTGAAGAAGCCCGCCACCAAGGAGCGCAAGGGAATCAATCCCTTCACCGGTCTGGAAACCGTATTCAAGGCCAAGCCGGCCCGCAAGGTCGTCAAGGCCCGCCCAGTCAAGGCCGCCAAAGACGCCGTCGCATAGCGACGCCGGAAACCCCTCAGGATCGCGAGCGCCCTCGGTAGCTGCGGCGCGATCCTGAGCGGTCTGGGCCAGAGCGGGGTAAGGTAGAAGGGATGCCCGAGCCTCTGGCGGTTCTCGACAGCGCATCGAAGTCCTTCGGCACCGTGCGTGCCGTGGTTGCTCTCTCGCTGTCGGTACGGGGAGGCGAGATCTACGGTCTGCTCGGACCCAACGGTGCCGGCAAGACCACGGCCTTGCGCCTGCTCGCCGGTTTGCTCGCACCCACGAGCGGTCGTGCCCACATCGCCGGGCACGACGCCAAGACCGCGGCGGCCAAGGGGCGCCTGGGCTTTCTCGGCGGGAGCACCGGGCTTTTTGCCCGCCTCACGCCGCGCGAGGTGCTCGACTACTTCGGCCAGATCTACAATCTCGGGCGCAAGGAGATCAGCCGCCGGGTTGCGGGCTTGGCGACCTCGTTGGCGTTGCAGGGAATCCTCGACCGCCGCTGCGAGGGCCTTTCCACGGGCGAACGCCAGCGCGTCTCGATCGCGCGCACCGTCCTGCATGACCCGCCCGTGCTCGTCCTCGACGAGCCGACCGGCGGGCTCGACGTGCTGGCCAGCCGTTTCCTGCGCGACTTCGTCCGCGGCGAGCGCGAGCGCGGCAAGGCGGTCCTGTTTTCGACCCACTACCTGGCCGAGGCGGATCTGCTCTGCGATCGCATCGGCTTCCTCCACCAGGGCCGGCTCCTGTGCGAGGGATCGCCGGCGGAGATCCGCGCCCACACGGGAAAGGGCACCCTGGAAGAGGCCTTCCTGGCTTTGGCCGACGGCTGCGGAGGCCCGCCGTGAACCTGCGTCACGTGCGTCTGACCTTCGTCAAGGAGCTGCGCGAGGCCCTGCGCGACCGGCGCACCCTGGCCATCATGATCCTCTTGCCCCTCGTGGTCTACCCCCTTCTGTCGATCCTGGCGGCGCAGGTGGCGGCCAGCCGCGAGAAGAAACGGGATGAGCGGCCGTCCACCATCGCGCTTCACGGCCCGGCACGCGAGGCGCTGGCGGACCACATCGGCCAAAACCCGACCCTTTTCGTCCTTTTACCGGCAGGAACTGCAGCCGACGTCGAAAGCGGTCGCCTCGATGCCCTGGTGGAGGCGGACAACGCCGACCAAGACCGATGGGTGGTTCTCTACGACGCGAGTCGCGACGAATCGCGCATCGCCGAGGCGCGTCTGGGCGAGGTTCTGGCCAAGGTCCTGCCCGATGGCTGCGTCCCACGCTTCGTCGTGGAGAAACGCAGTCTGGCTTCCCGGGCACGCGTGGGTGGATACCTGCTCTCCAAGGCCCTGCCCTTGTTCGTGGTGCTCATGGTCTTGCTCGGCGCCTTCTACCCGGCCATCGACGTGACCGCGGGCGAGCGCGAGCGCGGCACCCTTGAGACCGTGCTCAGCTCACCCATCCGGCGCACCGACCTGATGCTCGGCAAGGTGCTCGCGGTCGCAGCCTTGGCCGCGCTCACCGGTGTGCTCAACCTGGCCTCCATGGCCATCACCCTGATGCAGATCCTGCGTCTCGGCAACCACAGCATCGTCCTTGACGTACCCTGGGGCCACGCCTTGGCGAGCAGCCTGGTCATCTTCCCGGCGGCCCTGCTCTTCGCGGCCGCCTTCGTCGCCTTGGGGGCCACGGCGCGCACCTTCAAGGAAGCTCAGACCCTGCTCCTGCCGGCCTACTTCCTCACCGTCGCGCCGGCCTTGGCCGCGGCCATCGGGGAATACCGCTTGGCCGGGATCGCAGCCTGGGTTCCGGGCATGAACGTCACCTTGTTGGCGCGCGATTTGATGCTGGGCAGGACCGGCCTTCCGGGCACCCTGGCCACCTTGGCTTCCACCCTTCTCTTCTCGGCCCTGGCCCTCGCCCTCGCCGCACGCATCTACGACTCGGAACGTCTGGTGGCGCCAGCGCCGGCGCGACGCCTGGCCGGAAGCCCCGGCCACGGCACCAACGCCGGCGACGCCCTGGTGCTCTTCGCCCTCGCCTTCCTCATGCTCTACTTCGTCTTCCTGCCCATCGAGAAGCGCCACCTGGTCACGGGCCTCCTCATCTCCGAGTGGGTCGGCCTGCTCGGCCTGGTCGCGCTCTACGCCCGCATGTCGGGTCAGCGCCTGGCAAGCGTTCTGGCCCTCACCTGGCCTCCGCCGCGCGTCTGGCTTGGCGCCGCCCTCATCGGGTGCGGCGCCTGGGCCGCGGTGGCAACGCTCAGCGAGTGGCTTCTGCCCGCGCCCAAGGCCATGCTGGAAGAGCTGCGCAAGTCGCTCGTGCCGCTTGACGGCAGCCGGGGCTTTTTCGCAACCCTGTTTCTGGTCGCGCTCAGCCCCGCCATTTGTGAAGAGGCCCTCTTCCGCGGACCGATCCTGCGCGGGCTGCGCACGCGGCTCGGCCCCGGGAGCGCCGTGCTCCTTCAGGCCGCCCTCTTCGGCCTGTTCCACCTCGACGTCTATCGCCTCATCCCGTCCACGCTGCTCGGGGTTCTGCTCGGCTATCTCGCCCTCCAAACCGGGTCCATCGTTCCGGCCACGATCGCCCACTTCTGCAACAACGCGGTTCTCGTCACCCTGGCCAGCTTCCGCCTCGACCAGCGGATGGAACATATGAGCCATCGCGCAACGACCTTGCTGGTGATGGCCTCCCTCGCCCTTACCGCTTCCGGCATAGCTCTGGTTGGGGGCCTCGGACGCGGACGCAAAATGTAGGCTAGATGACAACTTCTGTTGCTTGGGACTTGGCGATTCTGGTATGGCTTGATCATGTCTCAAGCGGAAGAGAAGCGCGTCGTTCAGATTCTGCGCAAGTGCCCGGTCCTGGCTGATGCACCAGGGGACATCCTGGCCAGGCTCGCAGCCACGGCGCGAACCCAAACCCACCGCGCGCGCCAGGTGGTCTACCTGCCGGGCGACCGCGCCAGCGGAGTTCACTTCATCGCCAGCGGCCGGGTCAAGGTCTCCAAGGTCACACGCGACGGGAAAGAGCTCACCCTCGCCTACCGGACCAACGGCGACTTCTTCGGCGAAACCTGCCTGCTCGAAGGCGGCCCGCGCGAGGAGATGGTCGAGGCCATGGAAACCACCACCAGCGTGGAGATAGAGTGCGCGGGTCTCGCTCGCCTGCTTTCCGGGCACGCTCAAGTGGCGTATCCCTTCGCCCGTGCCCTCATCGATCGCTGGCGGGGCCTGGAGGCCAAGGTCGAGCAGCTCGTGTTCAAGGACGTGCGAGCCAAGCTGGCCGAACTGCTCTTGCGCCTGGGCTCCGAGCACGGCGTGGAACACCGGCGCGGGCTCGTGCTCGGGCTCAAGATCACGCACCAAGAAATGGCCAACCTCATCGGTTCGACGCGCGAGACGGTCTCCCTGACCCTGTCGCAGTTCAAACGCAAAGGCCTCATCCACACCGAAGGCCGCAGGGTGATCCTCGCCGACCGCGAGGGCCTGCGCTCGCTCGCATGATGTCGTCTTCGCACCAGCGCCGGCCCGGCGCCGTGACCTGGAGCCGGGGGAGCAGGTCCTGATGGCGGAGACCGGTCACGAAGAGGTCCTTGCCGCAATCCGCGCGGCGGCCCGTCAGTCCAGGGAACGTTACCTGGTGGGCGTGGCTGCGGCAGCAGAGCGTGCGCGGGTGGTGGCGGCCCTGGCGGCCGAGGGTGAGGTCGTCGAGCTGCCCTCGGCCGAGCTGGCGCTGGAGAAGCTCACCGAAGAATCCTTCGAGCTCGTGGTGCTGAATCAACCCGACTCACAGCACGACGTCCTCAGGGCGGCGCGCGAGATCCGTCCCTTCGCCGATATCGTACCCATCATTGCCGGGAATGCGGCCCTGGCAGCCGAGATGTTCGCGCAGGAAGCGGCCGCAGTGCTGCCGCGCCCATTCCCGGTCAGCGACGCGCTCTTTCGCGCCCACCTTCGCTACCTGGCTTCCTGTCGCCGGGCGCGCACGCGAGCCCTCATGCTCGCGCACGTCATTGCCCAGAATCGCGCCGCCCTGCGTACGATCGAACCAGCCCTGGAAGATGCCCTGGCCGCGGTGACGGAGCACAGCCGGAAGCCGCCGGTGGTGGCGGTTCTGGGCGACGGCGAGCTGGCCCGCGCCGGGGGAGGCACGCCTGCCAAAGGACAGGCGGATGTCGTGGTCGTGGGGCTCGCCGCTTCCGATCGCGTCGAGCCGCGTTTGCGTGAGGCGCGCGACCGGGCGGCCGGGGCGGCCCTTCTGACGGTCGATGCGGCGCCGACGCAGGATCGCCTCGGGGCTGCAATCTACGGCGGCGTGCGCGCCTACCTGGGCCGCGACCTTCTGCCGCGACTTGCGCGCCTGGCGATGAACGTAGCGCAGAGGCGGCGGGCGGAGCTCACCGGCCGGCAGCTCGCCGAAACCCTCACCCGCTTCGGGTTCATGTCCGAACCGGCGCAACCCGTGCCGGTCCCCACCCAGGATCTCGACGCGCGGCTCATCGCCGATGCGACCGCGCGCAGCTCCACCGCCGTCGTGCCCTCGGCACACGAAGTCCTGGTGGTCGACGACGAAGTCGTGGTGCTCACGGTCCTGCGCGAAATCCTGCGCCGCAGCGGCTACCGCGTCACCACGGCGGCTTCGGCCGAAGAAGCCATCGACATGATGCAGAAGCGCAGCTTCGACCTGGTGCTCACCGACAAGAACCTGCCGGGGGCCTCGGGCTTGGAGGTTTTACGCGTGGCCCGCGCTCTCAATCCTCCACCCGCCGTGGTCATGATCACGGGCTACTCCTCGTATGATTCCGCGGTCACCGCCCTCGACATCGGCGCCCAGGACTACATCGAGAAACCCATCCGCGACGTGGAAGCCCTGCGCTTCCGTATCCGGCGTGCCCTCTCGCGGCGCAACGAGCAACTCGAGCGTCACCAGCAAGTGGCCAAGGAAGAACCCAAGCAATTCCGTATCTTGGTGGTCGAGATCGAGGGCAGTCGGCGCGAGCTCATGGCGGAATACCTGGGCCGCACCTACGACGTGACCGGGGCTGCGAACGGCGAGGAGGCCCTGATCCTGCTGCAGAAGGAGCGCTTCGATCTCGTCATCGCGGATCGCAACTTGCCGGGCATGTCGGGGCTGCGCGTGATTGAACAGGCGCAGCGTCTTCTGCCCCATTGCGCCTCGGTCCTCTACACCGCCTACCCCTCGTATGAGATCGTCAAGGAGGCCTTCGACCTGGGCGTGGACGCCTACCTGGTGCGGCCGAACCAAGACCTTAAGTCCCTGGCCGACAAGGTCGCCGGTGCCTTGCGCAGCCGCGGCGGCGGCATCCTGCTCGGGTAGGCCGCAGGCTTCAGGCTACAGGCTTCAGGCTTCAGGCTTCAGGCTGCAGGCTGAAATGCTGGGGCACAAGCCGCGATCCCTCTCGAGGCGCACCACGGTGACGCCCTTCGCGCCAGGAGCAAGCTCAACGCCGCTCTCGACCTAGCAGCCTGCAGCCTGAAGCCTGAAGCCTGCTGCCAGCAGCCTGCAACCTGCTGCCTGCAACCTGCTGCATCCCACACCGATGTTGGTTGACGAACGTGGTCGCTTTTTGCTTAATTGAAGAATTGCAGAAAGCGAGCCCATGCGGGCGGCGTCAATAGCGTGAAGATCGCATTTACCCACAACCTTCGCCTCACGGACAGCGAAGAAGAAGCCGAATTCGACAGCGTGGAGACGGTCGACGCCATCGCCAACGGCCTGCGCCGGGGCGGCCACGAGGTCGAGAAGATCGAGGTCACCGGTCCGGCCTCGCACCTGGCGGCGCGCATCGAGTCCTTCGGGCCGGATCTGATCTTCAACACCGCGGAGGGGCGGCGCGGCCGCAGCCGGGAGGCCTTCTACCCCGCCCTGTTCGAAGAGCTGGGCTTCCCCTATACCGGGTCGGACGCCTACGTCATGACCGTTACCCTGGACAAGTGGATGACCAAGCTGGTGCTCGGCTCCCAGGGCATCGACACCCCGCGCGCCAGGTTGGTGGTGCCGGACGAGGTCCAGCGCGGCCGCGATCTCACCCTGCTCGGCCTATCCTACCCGGTCATCGTCAAACCCAACTACGAGGGTTCGTCGAAGGGCATCGGTGACGAGGCCATCGCCCGCGACGCGCGCACCCTGCTCGACATCCTGATGCGCACCCTGCGCAAGTACCCGACCGGCGTGCTGGTCGAGGAGTTCGTGCCCGGCAGCGACGTCACCGTGCCCTTCCTAGAAGGCGTGGCTGACGAGGGCGTGCTCACGCCGGTCGACTGCCTCATCGACCCCAGCGTGCGCACCCCCTTCAACATCTACGACTACCGGCTCAAGTCCGCCGATGCCGGCCGGGTGTCAGTGCGCTGCCCACCGGATCTACAGCGCGACGTGGTGGCGCGGCTGCGCGCCCTATCCAAGACCGTGATTCGCACCCTCGGCATCCGCGACCTCGCCCGCATCGACTTCCGCCTCGGCGAGGACGGGCGCATCTATCTCCTGGAGGTCAACGCCCTGCCCTCGCTCGAGCCCGGGTCGAGCACCTTCTCGGCCGCCGCGCGCGAGGGTCTCGACTACGACGCCGTCCTGGGCGCCATCGTGGCCAGCGCCGCCCGTCGCCAGGGCCTCACCGTGCCCCAGGTGGGGCGGCGCAGGCGACCGCCCGAGCCGTTGCGCATCGGTTTCTCCTACAACGTCAAGCGCGTCGATTCCAAGGGCGGCGACGACACCGAGGCGGAGTACGACGCGCCCGAGACCATCGAGTCCATTCGCGACGCCCTGGAAAGCTACGGGCATGTGGTCGTGCCCCTGGAAGCGACCGCGGAACTGCCCCGCCAGCTCATGGACACGCCCGTGGATCTGGTGTTCAACATCGCCGAGGGCGTCGCCGGGCGCAACCGCGAAGCCGCGGTGCCCGCCCTGTGCGAGCTGATGGGGATTCCCTACACGGGCTCGGACGCGGCCACGCTTTCCATCGCACTCGACAAGGCTCTCTCCAAGCGCGTGCTGCGCCAGCACGGCATCGCCACGCCCGAGTTCCAGGTCATGGAAACCGGACGCGAGCGACTCTCCCCCAAGATGAAGTTCCCCCTCATCGTCAAGCCCAACCAGGAGGGCTCCTCCAAGGGCGTGAACGCGCACGCCTCCGTGGTCGACGACGAGGAATCCCTGCGCGCGGTGGTGCGCGAGCTGCTCGACAAGTACCGCCAGCCGGCGCTCATCGAGTACTACATCGCGGGCCGCGAATTCACCGTCGGCCTGCTCGGCGACAAACGCCCGCGCGTGCTGCCGCCCATGGAGATCCTCTTCCGCGACAAGAGCAACCCGCGGCCGGTGTACGACTACCAGATCAAGCAGGAGTGGGAGAAGCACGTCACCTACGAGTGCCCGGCCAAGCTCACGCCCGCGGAACTGAAGTCCATGGAGCGCGTGGCGCGCGAGACCTTCCTCGCGCTCGACTGCCGCGACGTGGCCCGCGTGGATCTGCGCATGGACGAGACCGGCGAGATCTACGTCCTCGAGGTGAACCCGCTCCCGGGCCTCACCCCGGGGTACTCCGACCTGTGCCTGATCGCGGCCGCCGCCAACATCGACTACCGCTCCCTCATCGGCGAGGTCCTCACCGGCGGCCTCAAGCGCATGCGCGAGAAGCGGCGTGCGGAGGCGCGAGAGGCGGAGGCCGCGCGCGTGTTTGCCAACGGCAACGGCGAGAGCAAGGGAGACGGCAACGGCAAGAGCGACGCCAACGGCAAGAGCGACGGGAACGCAAGAGCCGAGGCCAAGCCCGCACCCTCCGAGAAGACGCCGCCGGACGTCTCCAAGACGTCATAGGATGCTCGGGCCATGCGCTCGCGATTCCGGAACCTCGGCTTCTCCATCGGCCACATGCCCACGGGTCCTGCCAATGCCATCACGGATGTCCCCGGCGTGCGTGTCGGCCACACCACGCTCATCGAAGGCGAAGGCCCCCTGCTCGTCGGACAAGGCCCGGTGCGCACGGGCGTGACCGCCATCCTGCCGCCGGATCCCATCTTCTCCGAGCGCGTGCTGGCCGGCTCTTTCGTGCTCAACGGCGCCGGCGAGGTATCGGGGCTGACCCAAGTGATGGAGTGGGGCCTGCTGGAAACGCCGATCCTGCTCACCAGCACCATGTCGGTGGGCAAGGTCTCCGATGCCACCGTGAAGTGGATGACCCGGCGCTTTCCCGGCATCGGCGACCAATATGACGTGATCATCCCCATCGTGGGCGAGTGCGACGACTCGTGGCTCAACGACGCCGTCGGCCGCCACGTGCGCTCCGAGCATGTGTACCGCGCCGTCGAACAGGCAAGCTCAAGCACGGTTGCCGAGGGTTCGGTGGGCGCCGGCACCGGGCTTGTCACATGCGACTTCAAGGCCGGCATCGGCACCAGCTCGCGTCGGGTCGAGAGCTCACGTGCGAGCGGCGAGACCGGACCAAGCTACAACCTGGGCGTGCTCGTGCAATCCAACTTCGGCATCATGCGCTCCCTGCGCATCGCCGGCGTCCCGGTCGGGGAAATCCTGGCGCCGAACTACCGCGACGACGGCAAACGCGCCCGCAACGCCGGTTCCATCATCTGCGTCATAGCTACCGACGCGCCCCTTGTTCCCAGCCAGATCTCGCGTCTATGCAAGCGGGCGGCCCTGGGCATCGGCCGCGTGGGCTCCTTCGCGGCCCACGCCTCGGGCGAGATCATCATCGGCTTCTCCACCGCCAACAAGGTTCCGCGCTCGACCTCGGGCATGACCCACCAGATCGAGGTGCTCCTCGACGACGCCTGCGACGGCCTCTACGAAGCCGTGGTCGAGTGCACCGAAGAAGCCATCGTCAATGCCCTGTGCATGGCGAAAGAGATGCGCGGCCAGTCGGACCACTTCGCGCCCGCCCTCCCGCTCGACGAGCTCACCTCCATCCTCAACCGCCACCACGCGGCCCGGGAGGGATAGCCCCCGAGCTTCGGGTGCACCAACTAGGTTTTTCACCACAGAGAACACAGAGAGCACAGAGACCGGAAAGGGAAGGGGGTCGGATCTGGGGCCGACTTTTTTCTCTCTCCTCCGTCTCCGTGGCCTCTGTGGCCTCTGTGGTGAAGTGCCGGATGGCTGAAGCGGGCTAGAAGCCGCTTGCGTTGAGGCGGCCGCCGGTCGCGGTCTTGCCGGCGAGCGAGGGCGTGGATACGGCCGCGTTCATGATGGCTTGCTTGATGGCGAGGGCACTCGAACCGGGGTGGAACGCGGCATAGAGGGCGGCCGCGCCGGTCACGTGGGGAGTCGCCATGGACGTGCCGCTGTAGGAACCGTAGGTGTTGGGCGGCAGGGTGGACCAGACGCCGACCCCCGGCGCGCCCAGATCGACGGTGGCCGGGCCGTAGTTCGAGAACGAGGCCAGGGCCCCGTTGCTCTGAATCGCCGCCACGGCGATGACCGCGTCGTAACCCGCGCCGGTCGTGGTGTTGTAGTTCGACGGGTAGCTCGCCACCTTGTCGTTGTTGTCGCCCTTTCCGTCCTTGCCGCCATTGCCCGCCGCCGCGACGAAAAGGATGTTCTGCTTGGCCGCGGCCACGATGGCGTCGAGCAGGGACTGCGAGAAACCGCCGCCGCCCCAGGAGTTGTTGGATGCCACGAGGTTGAGACCGTGCCGCTGCTTGAGGTCGGTGAGGTACTTGATGGCCTTGATGGCATTGGCCGTGGTGCCGCCGTTGCGGCCGAGGAACTTGGCCGAAATCACCTGCGCCTTCCAGCACACGCCGGCCACGCCCACCCCGTTGCCGCCCGCGGCAGCGATGGTGCCGGCCACGTGCGTGCCGTGCTTGTCGAGGCTGCCCTTGCTGCCGCCGTCGTAGACGGAGGCGTCGTTGTTGGCGAAATCCCAGCCGTGCACGTCGTCGATGTAGCCGTTGCCGTCATTGTCTTTGCCGTCCACGGGGTCGTAGGGGTTGGTCCAGATATTGGCGGACAAGTCGGGGTGGGTATGCTGGATGCCCTCGTCGATTTCTCCGACGAAAACGCTGCCGCAGTCTGTGTGTCCGACGCCCCAAGCTTCGGCGGCCTGGCTGCCGTAGGCGTTGGCCGGAGTCGAGGCGTCGCCGTACATGCCCCATAGACTGCCGCTCGTGAAGTACGGGTCATTGGAGATTTCCTGGTGGGTATAGACCCAGTTGGGCTCAACGAATCTCACGGCGGAGTTGCCGCCGATCGCCCGCACGGCATCCGCGACCAGCAACCCGGGTGGCAGCTCGGCCAGCTCCAGCTCGCCGCTCTCGTCGGTCACGTGTTCCAGCCGACGCGCCAGACCGCGGGCGCGGGCCTTGTCTCCGTCGTTTGCCCAGTTCTGGAACTGGATAAGAACTTGATTGGGTACGTGATCCTGCAGGGCATAGGCTGAAGTCTCAACTGCCTAGCCTGCCCGCTCATCGACGGCCAGCGGTTCGGAGCTACAAGCGGCAGACGCCGCCGCTGCCAATAGAAATGCAAATCCTGTTGCTTTGGCCATGGTCCCCCTCCATTTGGCCCAGCAGGCTAGCACACAACCGGGCCCCCAACCAACGCTGTCTCAGCCCTGGTAGACGCCTTGCAGCACCCGCTCGACGAAGCGCCATACCTGCTCGTACAGAAAGACATAGGCAAGGGCGCTGGCGGCCAAGAAGGGGCCGAAGGGAACCTCGGCGCGCCGGATGGAAGGGGGGAGGGCAGGGCTGTCGGTTGCGCTCGGAGGGGACGCTGCGACGGCCTCGGTGGCGTCGCCCCGCGCCCGCTTGCGCCGTCCGAGGACAAGAGCCGGGACGCTGACCGCGATGCCCACGAAGGAGGCGGAGAACACAATCGGCAGCAAGGCCTTCCAGCCGAGGAGCGCGCCGATCACGGCCAGCAGCTTCCCGTCGCCCAGGCCCAAACCCTCGCGGCCGGTGCCGTAGTAGTAGGCGTCGGCGATCAAACGCACGAAGGCATAGCCGGCAAAGGCGCCGACCAGCCGCGCAAGCCAGTCTGGCCCCCCGGTCGCGAACCCCGCCAGATAGAACACGATGATCGACGGCAAGGTGATGATGTCGGGCAGGCGCTTGGTATCGAGGTCGATGAAGGTGAGGACGAGAAGCACCGCCGAGAAGGTGAAGTAGGCGGTGTAGCGTGCCACGCGAACGCCGAGTGGCAGGCCCGGGGCATCGAAGGCGAAGCACCAGAGGGTGAGCGCCGAAAGGGCCGCGGCGAGTGCCTCGACCAAGGCATAGCGGGCGGAGAACCTGGCCCCGCAGTGGCGGCAGCGGCCGCGCAGCAGAAAGTAGGAGACAATCGGGATGTTGTCGCGCGCCCGCACGCGCTTTTTGCAGGCGAAGCAGTGCGAAGGCGGCGAGACGACCGACATGCCGCGCGGTATGCGGAGGATGCAGACGTTGAGGAAGCTGCCCCAAAGCGCGCCGAATCCCGCCGCCCCGATGAGCAGGGGGATCTTGAGTGCCGCCAGGCCTTCACCCAGGGTCGGGTTCACGACTACACGGTACCATTTGATGGTAGATTTCGCCGCCTCTTGATGCGGACACGACGCCTCTGCGCCTTCGGCGCAACGTTCTTCCTCGCCCTGGCCGGCTCCTGCCAGAAGAAGACGGCTGTGGCGCCGAGCGGGCTTTCCACCCTCGACGCGGCCCTGCAGCCCTCGGCCATGGCTGCGTCCCTGCGCAAGCTGGGCGGGGCTCACTTCCACGCCACGGCGATGTTCCGCGTCGATGCAGCCCGCAACCCGAATGACGGCAGCAAGCCTGCCTCACCCTCGGTCGTGACCACGAGCACCGACCTGTGGATGGACAAGGGGGGCAACTTCCGCCTCGTCGAGAGCAACGACCTCGACGGCGGCCGTGAGGTCGTGCGCGTGGGCAACGAGGTGGTCGTGGCCTTGCGCCACGGCAAGATGATTCGGCGGGCAACCCAGGATACGGAGGGCGCGCGTTTCCTGGCCGAGGCCCTGGGCGCGCCCTGGGCCGCGTGGGAGATCGTGCGCCGCCAGGTCGAGGTCGAAGGCGGAGGCGAGAGGCCCTATCGCATGAAGCTCGGCTCGCGCCTCGTCGACTTGCCGGCCGCATTCCTGCCTGCCCAAGGCCTGCGCGGTTGGCGCGAAACGGTGGAAGTGAAATCGCTCGAGGGCCGGGCCACCCTTGAGGCGAACGGCCTTGCCCTGCGCGCCTTTTTCTGCAAGACCGCGTTCGCAGCCACGCGCGACGGCCTGCCGGTCGAAGGTGCCGTGGAGGTGACGGCAGTTCTCGACCAGGTGGGCACGGTGGCGGACATCACGCTGCCCGCTGCCGAGACCCTGCACCCACGCCAGCGCACCGTGCTCGAAGAGCGGGCCCTGCTCGGCGGTCTCGGCGCCTCGCTCTCCTCGGCCGTCAAGGAAGGCGAGCCGTGACGGGTGACGGTCGCATCACCGAAGTCGATGCCGAAGTGGTACATCCGAACGGGTCCGAGCGGCTCGTCCACTTGGCAGCGCACCGGGGGCTCATCGTGCGCCGGGCGCTCCTCGCCAGCGCCATCCGCGGCTTTCTCCCGCTTCCGATGGTGGACGAAATCCTTGCCCAGCGTGTGCGGGCCGGGCTCTTTCAGAAGCTCGCGGCCAGCCGACAGGTGGATCTGCCCCCTGCGAGCGCCGCGATCCTGGCTGGAAGGCAAGACAAGAGCGAGACCGCCCAGGTGACCCTGGTGGCCGCCGCCGCCGTCGTCGCGAAGCTCGCGAGGTTCACCGGCCGGAAGTTCCTCGCCCTCCTCGCTGCCGGCCGGGGCGCCGAGGAAATGGCGCGAACCTTCGTCAAGGCCACCTTGCTCGACCACTACTGCGCCAAGCTTCACGTCGGCGGCCCCATCGCCCCAGAGCAAGCGACCCGGCTTTCCGCCCTCATCGGGGCCGCAGACAGCCGAGCCCTGCTCGACCCTGTTCTCGCCGCTTTCCGTGAGGGCGGCCATGTGCTCGGACGCTCGCTCTCGGAAGTGCCGCGCTGGCTTTCGCGCAACCTCGCGAGCCTCGGCGAGCGCTTCACGCGAAGCGGCGGCAATCCCGACGTGCTCGACGCCACACCCGTGCAGAGCGAAGGCGATCCGGCGTGGCTCGATCGCGCAGCCCAAGCCGTCGAGGCGGCCTTGGCTCGGGAAGGCAATGCGTACCTCGCACGCGTCGTGCGCGACTTCGAGGAATCGTGGCGGCGCGAACAGGATCAGGCGGACGCCGATTGAGGAGCGCCGCGGGCTTTGCTACCATGAAGGGCACGTGAAGAAACCCTCTCAGCCAAGCCCCAAGCATCGCCGTACAACCAAGGCCGTCAAGGCCGCCGCTGCCGCCAAGGCCAAACCAGCCGAGCGGCAGAAGGGCAGAAGGAAGGCCGCCAGACCTCCGCGTGATGCGGGTTGGCAGCCGCAGCCTCGCGAGGAGCGGGCCCGGCGCGAATCCTTGGCCGCGGCCAAGGTCGCCATTGCCGCCGCGCTCGACAAGAAGGCGCTCGAGCCGGTCCTGCTCGACGTGTGCGGGCGGGCCAGCTACGCGGATTTCATCGGGGTGGTAAGCGGCCGCAGCGACCGCCAGGTCGAGGCCATCGCCGAGGGCGTGTGCGAGGCCATGGCCGCGCACGGCCGCAGGCCGCTCGGGCGCGAAGGGACGCGCAACGGCCGCTGGGTGCTGCTCGACTTCGGCGACGTCGTGCTGCATGTCTTCTATCATCCGTTGCGCGAGGTCTTCGACCTGGAAAGCCTGTGGATCGACGCTCCTCGCGTGAAGCTGCAGGTTCCCGCCGAGGCGCACATCCCGGCGGAGCCGCACGCCGACAGCTCGCCGTGAAGATCCTCATCCGCGCCGTGGGCAAGATGCGCGACCGGCATCTGGCGGCCGTGTGCGACGACTACCTTGCGCGGGCGCGGCGCCACCTGCCCATCGAGGTCGCCGAGGTGGATGACGACGCGGGCCTCGTGCGCGGGTTGCCGGCGGGCGCCGAGATGGTCGCCCTCGAACCGGGTGGCGCGAGCTGGACGACGCCCGACTTCACGCGCTACCTCGACCAGCGCATGGTGCGAGGGACGCGCGCCGTGGTATTCCTCGTCGGCGGCGCGGACGGGCTTTCACCCGCCACGGTCAAGCAAGCCAAGCTGCGGCTTTCCCTGTCGCCCCTGACCCTGCCGCACCGGCTGGCGCGCGTGCTTTTGTGCGAGCAGATCTACCGCGCGCTTTCCCTCATTCGGGGCGAGCCCTATGCGCGTTGAACGTCGATTTCGCATACCCCGAGGACGCGGCTTCACCACCCAGGTGCGTGCGAAATCGACGTGGCGATCGCGCAGCGAGCGCGCCGGAAGGGGAGGGAGACCGACGAGCTTTGCTCGTCGGGGAGGGGAAGCTTCCTTCCCCTCGTTTCGCACGAAGTGCGAAACCCATGTTGAAGTGGACTAGACTGATCGTCCCATGAGCATCAGCAGACGGCTTCTTGATATGGCGCGCGCGGAGTTGAATTCGCTCCTCGACCGGGCCGTCGAGGCAGAGCGGCGGCATGCGCATCACCATGATCCGAACGAGGATCTCTACCGTCGCTTCAGCCTGGACGAAATCTCCGACGCCGAGCTGGAAGCCGAGATCGAGCGGCGATATCGCGCGCGTCAGGCCGGCGCACGCACGGACGCCCCGCGGGCCGAAGCCGCGAACCCGACCGGGCGAGCCAAAGCGGCAAATCCCCGGCCTCGGCCCAGTCCGAGCCCTCGTCCCCCCGCCGTCGACGAAGAGCTCCGGCGCGCCCACGCCGCCCTCGAGGTGCCGGTGGGAGCGGACTTCGCGACGGTGCGCACATCCTACCGCGCCCTCTTGCGCAAGTATCACCCCGACCGGCACGCGGGCTCGCCCGAAAAGCAGAAAGCCGCCACCGAGCTCACCCAGAAGCTCACCCAGGCCTACAAGCTCATCGGAAGCCGGTCGCGCAGCTAGCGCTACTTGGCTTTGCCCTGGTTTGCCACGGCGTTCATGGCCGCGGCGACGGCGTTCGCGTCGCCGAGGTAGTAGTGCTTGACGGGTTTCAAGTCGGCGTCGAGCTCATAGACCAAGGGAATGCCGGTGGGGATGTTCAGCTCGACGATCTCGCTGTCGGAGACGTTGTCGAGGTACTTCACCAGGGCGCGCAGGCTGTTGCCGTGGGCCGCGACGAGCACGCGCTTGCCGGTCTTGATGGTGGGGGCGATGCTGTCGTGCCACGCGGGCAGAAAGCGCGCGACCGTGTCTTTGAGACACTCGGTGAGCGGCAGCTCGGCCGGCGCCAGGTCAGCATAGCGGCGATCCTTGCCCGGAAACCGATCGTCGGTCTTTTCCAGAGGCGGCGGCGGGATGTCGTAGCTGCGGCGCCAGATCTTCACCTGCTTTTCGCCGTACTTGGCCGCGGTTTCGGCCTTGTTGAGCCCCTGCAGGCCGCCGTAGTGCCGTTCGTTCAAGCGCCAGTTGCGGTAGACCGGGATCCACATCAGATCCATCTCGTCGAGCGTGATCCACAGGGTGCGGATGGCGCGCTTGAGCACCGAGGTGAAGGCGATGTCGAAGGTGTAGCCCTCGGCCAGGAGCAGCTTGCCCGCGGCCTTGGCTTCCTCCAGGCCCTTTGCCGACAGGTCGACGTCGGTCCACCCGGTGAAGCGGTTCTCGCGGTTCCATTCACTTTCGCCGTGCCGAAGCAGCACCACTTTGTACATGTTGTTTCTCCTTAGCGGGTTTGCTGGGGCCGTATTTCTAGCATGCTCCGGTGCACGGAGGGGCCGGCAAGCGTGCGCATCTTGTCGGGCCACGCTTCGATCTGGAGGAACTGGTCGCCGGCCGCGCGGTAGCGCCAGAGCGCGCAGGGGCCCGCCCGGCGGCCGTCCGCCCGGCCCGCGACCTCGACCTCGGCGGCTCCCGATAGGCGGAGCAGGTAGCTGTCGCCGCGATGGTAAAGCGTCTGCGGCGGCGGCGGCGTGATATCGAGGTTGCCGATTTCGGTCAGAAACAGCACACGATCCGCGCTCTCGCTCGAGGGCGGCTCCAGGAAACGCGTCTGCCCGGCGCCGTGCAGGCAGGCAAGTCGCAACCCGCGATCGGCAAGCCGGTAGTCGAGAACCCCCGCGACCTCGAAGTCGAGGCCCTGGTAGCTGACCCTGTCGTGAAGGTGCAGGTTCACGTCTTGCCAGGGTGGAGTATGGCGCCGCGCACGCGGCCTTGACAATCCCACGGCAGCAAGAGGGAGTGCCAGGGGCTTCTGGCGACAAGAAGCAAGGCGGAAGGGCAATGGATGAGTTGACCATGGTCTTTGACCATGATATTAGTTTCGGCATGCAAAGCATGCCGATTTCGAAGTTCAAGGCCACCTGCCTGGCGGTCCTCGACCGGGTGGGCAAGACCGGCCGCCCGGTCCGCATCACGCGTTTCGGCAAGCCGGTGGCAGAAATCGTTCCCCCCACGCCCGAGCCGCTGCCGCGCAACTGGATGGGGGCTCTGCGAGCCACGGGCACGATCGCCGGCGACCTGGTCGCGCCCACCTCCGATCTCGTCGAGTGGGAGGTGCAGAAGTGAAGATACTGCTCGACACGCACGTGTGGCTGTGGAGCCATCTTGCCCCCGAGCGCATCGGCAGGCGTCTTGCGCAAGCCTTGCTCTCGCCGGACAACCAGCTCTGGCTGTCGCCCGTCAGTGTGTGGGAGTGCCTGGTCCTGGCCGACAAGAAACGGGTGTCCTTCGCCTGCGATGCCCAGGATTGGATCGCGCGCGCCCTCGAGCAGGCGCCCATGCAGGAAGCGCCCCTCAACCATCAAGTCGCCCTTGCCCGCCGAACCATCGCCCTCGATCACGAAGATCCCGCGGATCGCTTTCTGGCGGCGACCGCACACGTCTACGATCTGGTTTTGGCCACGGCCGACCAACGCCTCCTGGCAGGGCGTGGTTTCCGCACCCTGGCCAACCGTTAGGACCCGCTCGAAGATATCTGTGCGAATTGGGACGGCCGATCCATCCCGGCTGGCGTCGTTGCTCGTCGTCGCAATACGTCGAGTATTCCTCCTCCTCGCGCCTCGCCAGCCGGGCGCCTC
>Ga0172362_10000599_pt1 | contig 29892 bp, 23 predicted proteins | sample LakKivs1_kivu2a2_FD_114534 | JGI IMG/M metagenome (GOLD analysis project Ga0172362, IMG submission 114534) | Sediment microbial communities from Lake Kivu, Rwanda - Sediment s1_kivu2a2 | ecosystem: Environmental > Aquatic > Freshwater > Lake > Sediment | place: Rwanda: Western Province, Lake... | reverse complement strand
TTGCGATCTCTTCCAGCAGGGCCCTGTCCTTCACCAGGACGAAATGCCAGGGCTGCTGGTTCCCGGCCGATGGAGCGTACATCGCCGCCCTGAGCATCTCCCGCTCGGCGGCCTCGTCCACCGGGTCGCCTGTGTAGCGCCTGATGCTCCTCCTCCTGAGTATCACGTCCAGCATAGGTCCCTCCATCCGTTTCGTGGCAGCCATACAGCACGTATGATAGGAAGAGTCCAGAAGGAAGGGGAAACCATGAGCTCGTCCTTCCTGTTGTCCAGGGACCCCGTCAGAGCCTTCGTGCTGTGCAACGAGGCGATAGCCCGCTCCGCCCTGGAGGCCGGCATCCGCGTTTATGCCGGGTATCCCGGCTCCCCGACCGTGGAGCTTCTCGAGGCCCTTCTGGAGGCCGCTCCCCAGGCAGGCCTCTCCGCCGAGATCTCCATGAACGAGAAGGTCGCCCTGGAGACCGCTGCAGGGGCGGCGATGAGCGGCATGCGCGCTCTTGCCTCTGTGAAGAGCGTCGGGCTGAATGTGGCCTCCGACACTTTCTTCTCGCTGGGGTACACCGGCGTCACCGGAGGGCTCGTGCTGGTCGTGGCGGATGATCCATCGGCGCACTCGTCCCAGTCGGAGCAGGACGGGCGGCCCTACGGCCCGGCAGCGGAGGTCCCCCTTCTCGAGCCATGCAGTCCATCAGATGCCTTCGCCATGGTCAAGGAGGCGTTCAGGATCTCCGAGGAGTTCGGAGTCCCCGTGATAATGCGCACCGTGACCCGCGTGAATCACCAGAGCGGAGTCGTCCAGAGCGGAACCCTTCCGGAGCGCGACCCGGCGAAGCTCTCCTGGCCGCACAAGCCTGCCAGATTCGTCACGGTGGCGGCGTCGGCGAGGCAGTTCCACAAGGACGCCCTCGAAAGGACCTCCAGGATCAGGGAGGCCTTCGAGAGCAGCCCCCTCAACAGGGTCATCCCCGGTGAGGGGCGCATCGGGATAGTCAGCGCCGGGGCCGGCTTCAACTACGCTCTCGAAGCCTGTGCCCTCCTCGGCGTCAACCCGCCGATCCTGAAGCTCGGGACCGTCTGGCCGCTTCCGACCAGGCTGGTAGCGAGTTTCCTCTCGTCGCTGGACACCGTCGTGGTCGTGGAGGAGCTCTCCCCGTTCCTGGAGGAGGGCGTCTCGCTGATAGCGCGGGAGGCCGGGGTGGACCTGGAGGTGGCCGGCAAGCGCAGCGGGCACTTCCCTTCGGCGCTGGAATACGATGTGGAAGTCGTATCCGGGGTCCTCTCCTCGGTCTTCCGGGTTCCGCCGCCGGTCGACTTCGCAGCCATCCGCTCGAGGGCAGACGAGCTGAAGAAAGGCCTCCCATCGAGACCGCCGACATTCTGCCCCGGCTGCCCCCACCGGGGCTCGCTCAGCATCCTGAGAGAGGCCATGCGCGGCATCAGGCATGTCGTCGCCAGCGACATAGGATGCTACTCGATGGCATCGCTCGAGCCGCTCGTGTGGGGCGATTCGGTGCTTGCCATGGGTGCCTCCGTGGGCATCGCGAACGGCCTCAGCTACTGCGTGGCCGAGAAGGTGGTGGCACTCATGGGAGACTCCACCTTCTTCCATGCCGGTCTTCCCGGCCTGGTGAACGCGGCCTACCGGGATGCCGACTTCAAGCTGGTCATCCTCGACAACGGGGTGACCGCGATGACGGGCCAGCAGATGAATCCCGGAACTGCGCCGGGGGACCAGCCGCCCGGCAGGCGCAGGATAGCGCCGGAGGACGTCGTCAGGGCCGTGGGCGTCGAGCAGGTGGCCATCGTCGATCCCTACGACCGGGCCGCGGCGCTCCCCGCAGTGAAGGAGGCGCTCTCGAGCCCGGGGTTCGGCGTCATAGTCTTCCGCAGGGACTGCGCCCTTCACGCGGACAGGAGCAAGCGCAGGCGGGGCGAGAGCATCCCGAGGAGCCGTGTCTCGCCCGATGCCTGCAGGAACTACCACACCTGCATCCGCAGCTTCTACTGCCCCGCGATCTCGCTGGATGACCGGGGGAAGGCCGTCATCGACCGCGACCTGTGTGACGGCTGTCTGGAATGCGCTGAGCTGTGCCCCAACTCGGCCATAGCGCACGAGGAGGGCTGACGGATGAACGGAGAGTGGAGCGTTCTCATCTGCGGCGTCGGAGGACAGGGAATCGTCCTCTTCTCGAGGGTCCTAGGGACGGCCTGCGCGTCGTCCGGGGTCAATGTGGTCACCGGTGAGCAGCATGGCCTCTCGCAGAGGTCGGGCACTGTCAGCATCCACTTCCGGACCGGCCCGGGCATCTCCTCTCCCCTGATACCTGCCGGAACGGCGGAGTGCCTTGCGGGCCTCGAGGCGCTCGAAGCGCTCAGGTACATCGAATACCTGAAGCCGGGAGGATCGGTCTTCACCAGCACTCTCGTGATGCATCCGGTCACCCGGACCGCGGAGAGGGAGAAGGACCCCTCCGTCGCATTTGCAACTGCAGATGATGTCGTCTCCAGGCTGAAGACGCTGGCGGGGGAGGTGACGGCCCTGGATGCCAGGAGCATCGCCGTGCGGTCCGGGAACATCCAGTCCGAGAACATGGTGATGCTCGGGGCGCTCTCCTCGGCCGGCGGATTCCCGGTGACCGCCGAGGCCGTCGAGGCGTCGATAGCCGAGCTGGTCCCTTCGGCTGCCGATGTCAACATCGAGGCCTTCCGAGCGGGAAGGGCCCACTCCTCCCGGACTCCGGCCGGCTCGTGAGGTCCCGCGGAGGGAAGAGCGGAGATCATCCCGCGGCAGGCCTCCTCTGGGCGGCCGCGCTCTTCTCGATCTGCGCGGCCTCGCCGGCCGGGACAACGGGCTCGATCTCGGGAGCCGTGACGGGTTCCTCGGGCGAACCGATGATCGGCGCAAGCGTGATGATCGAAGGCACCCGGCTCGGTGCGGTCACCGACGCCGGGGGCCGCTTCTTCATCCTCGCCATCCCTCCGGGGACCTACACCGTTCTGGCCCGGATGGTGGGGATGACCGAGCTCGGCAAGGAAGGCGTCAAGGTCCTTGCCGATCAGACCACGACCGTGGACTTCCAGCTCGGCATCCAGCCCGCGGGCCGGACCGTCGTGCAGGTCACCGATCAGCGCAGCCTCATCCTGGAGACCGTTCCTTCTACGATCCACGTGCTCGATCTCCGGGAGATGTCTCTGCTGCCGGTGCCCGACATCCTCGACGTGATCGGCAGGCAACCCGGCGTCGTGACACAGGGAGGCGCCCTCCATGTCAGAGGGGGGAGGCCGGGCGAAGTGGCGTTCCTGCTGGACGGCATCCCGGTGAACTCGCCCATGACGAACTCGTTCGCCTCGGTGGTCCCGCTGACGGCCCTGTCCGAGACGTCGATCATCACGGGAGGGATGAGCGCGGAGTACGGGAACGCGATGTCCGGGGTGGTCAGCATGATCTCGCGCGATGGAGGACCGGTGCTCGGGGGGGACGTCATAGTCAGGGCAGGCGATCTGGACGAGATCGGCTCGGAGGAGATCGCGAGGAACTATTCGGAGCCATCCGAGAACGACACGTACCGGGGGGGCGCCATCGATGTGGAATGCTCGCTGGGCGGTCCCGAGCCCATCTCCAGCGAGTTGCTTCCCGCCCTGGGGATAGACGTGCCCGGGGACATGACATTCTTCGGGACTGCCAGGTACATCAGGAGCGGGCGTGACCTGACCGACAGCAGGGGTTATTGGGAGAACAACTGGCAGAACGGCTTCACGGGCTCGATGAAGATCACCGACAGGCCGTCCGCATCGACGAGGATCTCCCTCCTGGGCTTCTACAACTACCGCCAGAGCGGCTGGGACGAATGGGCCTGGTCCAGATTCGACCAGCCGGTCTACATCGGGGGCGTGCCTTATCTCGGCGGCGATCCGGACTACGCGATCCCCGTAAGGTTCCAGGAGACCGGAGGAGTGACGGGCGTAGTCACGCAGTTGCTGAGCGAGAACACATACCTCGATCTCAGGGTCAACCAGAATCGATTCTGCCACTGGAGGAGGATCCGGAGCGAGGATGGAGGCTACCTCGGGGAAGGCTACTCCCCGGCCGACTGGCTGAGCGGGTTCTACCCGGCGCCCAGGATCGCCGACTCGCTCGGTTTCTATCATGCCGGCATCCACCCGGAGGTCTGGCTGGAGTCGCGCAGCACGGTGAGCAACGGAGGGGCCGACGTCACCTCGCGGCTGAGCGGCGTTCTGGAGGTCAAGGCGGGGCTGGAAGGCTCCTACTACGACATCTATGACTACAGCGTCTACGCCGAGGCCCCCGGGGTGACCTATGTGAGCCTCTGGAAGGCCTGGCCCCACTCTGCCGCGGCCTATGCCCAGGCCCTGTGGCGATTCAGCGGCGGCATGGTGATGAACACGGGACTCCGGTTCGACATGTTCTCGCCCAACACGCGGATGCTGGACCTCGAGACTGGCGGCGTCACCGACGTGCCGGACAAGTACCAGCTCAGCCCCAGGTTCGGGATCACCCATCCCGTCACAGACCGCGACGTCTTCTTCGGGACCTACGGGCACTACTTCCAGATGCCCGACATGAACGAGATGTTCTTCGGAACGGACTACGGCCTGTCGGGAGTCTACTCGATCGTGGGCAATCCCGATCTCCAGGCCGAGAGAACGACCGCATACGAAGTCGGCGTGAGGCACCGCTTCACCGATGCGGCATCGCTTGCAGTCTCGGCCTTCAGCAAGGACATCACGGGGCTGGTGCGGACCAGCGAGTACTTCAGCGAGAGCTACGACTACTACTTCGTGTACGAGAACGACGACAGCCACGCCACGGTGCGGGGGCTGGAACTGAAGCTCCTCGAGCTCCCAGGCAGCTGGTGGTCCGGAAGCGTGGGCTACTCCTACTCGATAGCCAGGGGGAGGTACTCCACTCCCGCCGAGGACTACCAGTACGAGTCGGGGGGCTTCATCATCAGTCCGACCACCGACAACTACCTGGACTGGGACCAGAGGCACACCGCCGACGCCCATCTGACCCTGGAATGCCCTGATGGAGGAGGGCCCGACCTGGGCGGGATCCGTGTGCTCGGGGGCTCCTCCCTGAGCCTCGACTGGTCGTGGGGGAGCGGTTTCCCGTTCAGCCCCCCGGCAGGGGACTCCGAGCAGCCCGACATCAACACGGAGAGATATCCGTGGACGATGCAGACCGATCTCGGCGCGGCAAAGAGGATCCGGGCCCTGGGCGCGGAGTTCAGGGCGGGCCTCACCATCTACAATCTGTTCGACAGGCGCAACGTGGACAAGATCTTCGATACAGGCTACTACCTGGAGACCGGCGACCCTGGTGGGATCATGGGCAATCCCGGCGCCTGGTCCGCCGCAAGGCACATCTACTTCAACGCGGGGATATCATGGTGAACCGATTCGTGCTCGCGGCCAGGCCCCATGCGCTCCTGCTCGCGGCCATCCTCTGGAGCGGCTGTCATCAGATCGACGAAGTCGGAGCCGAGGGCAGCACGGGCGTCACGATCCTGGACACGTCGGATCTGAGCATCATCGGGACGATTCCGGGCTTCCCCGGTGGCAGATCGCTTTGTGTGCTCGATCTGACGCACTTCCTCGTGGCAAGCAACGAAGGCGTGATGTACACGGCGAGCCTGGCGGACATGGCCGTCTCGGACGTCAGGCAGATCGGCTCTCCCTTCGGTTCCGGGTACGGCGGGATGGTCCTGGCGACGGGGGGCCACGTCTACCTCCTGGGCGGCTTCGGCCGGCTTCTCGAGTACAATCCGGCGACCCATGCGGTCGTCGACGAGTTCACCGCCGGCCCATCCCCTGTGTCACTCTGCAGGTCCTTGGCGCAAAACAGGATCTATGTCGGGGACGCAAGCGATCTGGAGATCAGGGAGGTGTCGACGATCACGAACGAAGTCGTCCGCGAGGTCCAGCTGGACGGGATGCCCGCCGCCCTTTCCACGTCCAGCCCGTCCCTGAACAACATCCTCGCAGCCACGGCCGGGGCGGATCACTCCATCTGCGTCCTCGACACCGGATCCTACTACTTCTGGACCTTCGCCACGCCTTCGGACAATGCGGGGATATCGGGCCTTCCCGACACGAGCATCTGCTGCGCGACGCAGCCGCGGCTCGATGGCGATGCAGGGATGGTCACCCTGGTCCGTGGAGCGGACATGGCCTTTCCGGACGAGATCCAGACCATGTCCCTGACCGGTCATCCCCTCGAGGTGTGCTGCAATCCGCCGGAGCACTGCTTCTTCGTGGCGAGCTACCTCGAAGGCGGCAGCACACGCATCTACGAGATAGACGGCTTTACCTGGGAGATACTCGCCACGGCCGACGTTCCGGGCTATCCATGGGACATCGCGGCTGCCGGCCAGGGCACGCGCCTGCTTGTGCTGACCCTCGAGTAACCGGGAGACCCCGCAGCTACCTGCCTTGCGAGGCCGCCCAGTCGACCGCGTACTCGAGCACCGGATCCACTCCCTGGGCGAAGTCCTCTTCCGTGGCCTCCACGTAGATGTCGGGCGCCACGCCGATACCGTTCAGCCAGGTCGAGGAGTCGGCGAGAACCACCGTGCTGTCCGGCAGCGAATACGACCATCCTCCGGGAAGGGCCTGGAGGCTCGAGAAGAAGTCGGCGTATGCCCAGGTCGTGTCCCCGATGAGGGTGACCGAAGGTATCTCGCCGCACATGGCCGCGAAGCGCTGGGATGTGCCCTTGTCGGCTTCTCCGATGATGACCGCGACCGGCTTGTCGAAGTAGCCTGACATGCCGTACACGTAGTAGGGGATGGGATCACAGAGATCCCCGTGCCCCGGGCCGTTCCTGCCCACAGTGTAGAAGCCCACCCTCTTCCGGTCGTTGAAGCGCATGGCTATCTGGCGCATTCCCAACTGATTGCCACCAGGAGCAAGCCGCTCGTCGATTATCAGCGCTGGCGCGTCGGGATAGTCATCCAGCAGGTCCGACAGGTCCTGGGGATACATGCCCCCGGTCCAGGCGAGTATCACGACATATGGGATCGAGTCCTGGAACACCGCGTATCCCCAGACATCCGGGATGAACCAGTGGAGGCCCGCCTGCTCGAGGTAGCCCATGAGCACGCCCTCGTCGCAGTTCGGCTCGATCTCAAGGGGGAAGGGGAAAGTGATCGCTCCTTCGGGCGACTGCAGGTAGATCGAGGGATCCTGGAGAAGCGAGAGCATGTCGGCCAGGATGGCGGCCAGACCGTCCTGGCTTGTCACGGTGTCGACCAGGGCCGAGTAGTACTCGTGCGCCGCGCTCCAGTCGGCATCCGTGAAGATGAAGCCCGCATAGTGCCGGTCGAAGGTCTGCCAGACCAGCTCGAACTCGGCCGAGTAGTCGTCATGGGTCCCGAGGTCGGCGGGCTCGAACAGGTTGCAGCCCTGCACGGTCAGCACCATGCATGCAGCCATCAAGCAGATTCCTGGCCCCTGCACCGGCCTCATTGCCCGGCTCCGGGCCCGCGGTCCTTCTTCTCGAGCTTCTTCAGCAGGAAGTAGCTGGTGACGCCCAGTACGGCCATGCCGAGGAAGAGGGCGGGATAGGCCAGCCTCCAGTGCTGCTGCCCCGTCATCATGGTCCACTCCGACATGCCTCCGATGCCGGCCAGCAGAGTCAGGGGCATGAATATCGTCGTGATGAAGGTAAGGCGGCGGACAGTGTTGTTCGTATCGTTGGCGGCTTTGGCCATCAGGTTGTTGAGCATCGACATGTGCAGTTCCATGAGGCTGGTCACGATCTCCCTGTAGGCCTCCGCCAGCTCGAAGAACTTCGCCAGATGGTCGTAGATGTCGCGGAAGTGGAAGACAGCCTTCTCCGGGATGAAGGGGCTGTCGCGGCGGCAGATCTTCACCAGTATCTCGCGCTCGTGGAAGAGGCTCTTCCTCACTGCGAGGAGGTGCCTCCGGAGGTCCAGGAGCTCTGCGGGATTGAAGGACGAGGGCGAAGCGAGCATCTGCTCTTCGGCGGATGTGAGATCGTCCTCCAGGGCCTCGATGGACGCGAACTTCCTGTCCACCACGAAGTCCAGAACGATGTGGAGCAGGAAGACCGGGCCCTGCGCCGCGTTCTCGGCGTTGTGCTCGACGACGCGCTCGATGCCCTCGAGCGGCTTGGCTCCTCCGGCCCCGTACCCGCTGGCCGTCAGCAGGTAGCCCTGTCCCAGGAACAGGTCGACCTCGCTCACCGTAAGCGACCGTTCACGATAGGACAGCGCGTTGAAGATGATGAAGGTGTTGTGAGGGAAGTCCTCGATCTTCGGGACCTGGTTCTCGTCGGTGCAGTCCTCTATCGACAGGGCGTGCAGGCCCAGCGGCCCGGCGAGGGCCGACAGCTCGTCCCTTCGCGGCAGGAAGAAGTCGAGCCACACGTAGCCGCCCTCCGCGGCTGCCGCCGCCGAGGCATCCTCATACGAGCTGTGGAGAGTGAGCGCGCCGGTTGCCGAAATGTGGAAGCAGCGGCTGTCGGGCACGATCCTGGCCTCCGTTCCCCGGGAGACCCCGGTAGTCGGGAGACAGAATAGCGGCGGCGACGGGCGGAGGCAATGACCGACCTCCGTCCAGCCCTCGTTGACCCGTCCCCACGCGCGCTCTTATCAATCCGTGTCAAACCACGGAGGCACCGCGTTGTCGACCAGGAGGTTCTTGCTGCTGCTGCTCGTCCCCGTTCTCGCCGCATGCGGCGGGAAGTCGCGTCCGTCCGTGCTCCTCGTGATAGTGGACACGGTTCCCGCCGGCCATGTGGGGTACTGCGGCTACGACAGGAACACGACCCCGGTCATCGACAGCCTCGCCTCCTCCGGCGCAGGCTTCCTCCAGTGCCAGGCGCAATCGCCCTGGACCCTCCCTTCGTGTGTCAGCATCGTCTCGGGCCTCACGGTGAGGAGCCACGGGGTGCGGCGGTACACCGGGGGCGAAGTCACCGGGATGGGAGCGGACCTCCCCACGATCGAGGGCGTCCTCCACCGCAGCGGATACGCCACGGCGGCGTTCACCAACAGCTACATGCTCGGGCCCGACTTCGGGTGGCACCGGGGGTTCGACAGGTTCAACTGCGAGCCGCTGGGCCACCATAATGCAGGCCCGACCGTCGACATGTGCCTCGCCTGGATGGACAGCCTCGACGGACGGCCTTTCTTCGCCCTCGTGCATTTCTTCGAGCCGCACGATCCGTACGATCCGGCGCCTCCCTACGACACGATGTTCGGGCCGGGGGGCGCGCCGTTCGACTGGACCGAGAGCGACCTTGCCGGTCATCCCGACAGCTCCCTGTGCAGTCACTTCGAGTCCCTCTACGACGGTGGATTGGCCGAGGTCGACCACCAGCTGGGGCGCCTGCTGGAAGGGGTCAGACGGCGCGGCCTGGGCGACAACACGATAGTGATCGTCGTGGCTGATCACGGCGAGGAGTTCATGGAGCATGGACTTGCCTGGCACGGCAAGTCGCTCTACCAGGCGGTCCTGCGCGTTCCTCTCGTCCTCGCGGGTCCGGGAGTGCCCCGCGGCGAGGTGTCGCGCCCTGTCGGCCAGGTGGACATCGTCCCCACCCTGGCGGCCCTCCTCGGCGTCGACTGGCCCGGCAGGCTCGACGGGCAGGACCTCTTCGCCCCCTCGGAGGAGAGCCCCCCCATCTACTCCTCGAACCTCAACGCGGGCCCCCTCGAGATGGCATGCGTCCGAGTGGGCGACATGAAGACGATCTGGGAGGCTACGTCGAACACCTCCCTGTCGTTCGACCTCGCGGCCGATCCGGGGGAGACCAGGCCCCTGCCCCCCGATTCCGCGGGCCTCGACCTCGTCCAGTACTACTGGGCCACGCCGCGGCTCTACGTGCCCATGCAGGTCGACCGGCAGCACGTCGACCAGATGCTGCAGGGCCTGGGCTACCTCTAGCTTCCCGGGGCCTTCAGCCGGACCCGGGAGCAGGCTTCGTGTCGAGCAGATGCGTCGACTTGCGCAATGCGCGGATGACCAGGAACAGCAGCAGGGTTGACGCCGCCATGGTCAGCCAGACCGGGTCGAGCACCAGTCGGCCGGTCTGGCGGAAGTCCCCGAGCATCTCCAGCGCAAGCATCGTGCAGCACAGGGCCGACAGCGAAGGGCTCTCCCTCTTGAGGATCGTCTTCCAGGAGCATCGGTGGACGGGCTTCTCCCATCTCAGCCTCCTGGGGATGAAGGCCGGGATGCGGTCGGCCCACTCCATGTAGGCCTGCCCGAACTTCTGCCTCAGGAAGGCCTCCTCGGCGAACATGATCCTCTCGTAGTAGAGCGCGAAGGCCAGCGCGTAGATGATCGGGAGCCACCAGACCCTCAGGAACATGAAGACGCCCAGGGCCATCAGGAAGTTGCCGAGATAGAGCGGGTGCCTGACCAGCGAGTACATGCCGGTCCTGTTCAGGTCCTCCGCGACCTGGCGCCTAGTGTTCCGTCCCGAGGTTCCCCTTGAAGCGTAGCCCACGGTGAGGATCCGCACTGCGAGGCCGGTCAGCGAGACCGCGAGACAGATCAGCTCCCACCACATGTCGAGTACATGGCTCCCGTTCGGATACCCGAACTGCCGGAGCGCCGCGGCTATGACGGCGATCAGGCCCAGCGGCAGGTAGCTGCGCCAGCGGAAGAGGCCCCGGCCCGACTTCTCGAACTCCTCTATGAGCGGCATGCCCTGCGGGCCTTCCTCCCCGCCGGGCTAGAGCAGCACTGCCCGCTGAGAGCTCGCGCCCGCCGGGGTCGTCAGCCTCACGATGTACATGCCATGCGCCGCACCGTCACCCGGGTTCCAGACGAAGGAGTGCCCGCCGGGTCCGACATCGCCTGAGAACAGCGTGGTCACGAGCCTCCCGGAGAGGTCGAAGACCTGCAGTGACGTGCCTCCCGCGGATCCGGAGGAGAAGCTGACAGTCATCGCTCCGCTCGAAGGATTGGGGGAGACGAAGATGGCGCCGGCCGGAGATGCCGGTTCCCCGCCCACTCCCATCGCGGGGCCCAGGCTGCCGTTCTGGTTGATCCTCTGGGCGTAGATGCCATAGTCGTTCCTGTTGTCGCACCAGGCGCAGATGTCTCCCGCACCTATGCCCTCGCAATCCACGAGGTCGTCCTTGCCCCCCAGGCTCGCCGCGGAGAGGGTGACCGGGCTCCAGATCGTCCCGCCGTCGTATCCGGTTCTCAGAACCTTGACCGACATGCCGTACGAGCCGAGGAAGTATGCCACGTAGACCCCGCCCGCATCCGCCTGGGCGCTCACGAAGGAGATCTGTGAAGTGCCCATCGGGACGAGCTCGAGCCCGCTGTCGGTCCAGAGCCTGTCGCCCGTGGGCGAGAGCAGCTGGCCGTACACTCCGTAGCTGTCCTGGTTCACGTTCTCCTCGACCCAGTAGACGAGCGTCTGGTTCTGGGCCGAGTAGTAGACCGCCGAGGGATTCATGTGCAGGCGGTCGTTGGAGTTCGTGGATGCCTGCGCGCCGTTCATCGGGAAGAGCATGCCGCCGGAGGCGTCCATGTGCTGCACCCAGACGTTGAAGTTGGAGAGGTTGGGGGCGTCGTACCAGCTGTAGATCGCGCCGTCCTGGCCGTCGGGTTCGATCTCGGGCAAGCTCCAGGCCGAGATGTGCCCGGAGTCGTAGATCAGGATCGGTGCGCCTCCCCAGCCCCAGTTCCCGCTGGCGTCGAGCAGGCCCGTGTACAGCCAGATGGTCGGATACGGGTAGCTGCCCGTCGCACTCTCGTAGAGCAGGATCGCGTTGTCCGTCCCTGAAGCGACGGGGATCGGCAGCGAGAGGTTGCGGACGGGGTCGTCCAGGGTGATGCCGTAGTCCCCCCAGAGCTTGTCGCCGTCGGGAGAGAGCTTCTGGAGCTGGATCGTGTAGTCGGTGCCCGACTTCCCCCAGGCGAAGACGCAGTTGCCCGCGCCCGTCACGGCCACCTTGGGGGCCGCCTCGAAGCTGGACTCCGACGTGTTCGACAGGCAGATGCCGTCCGCTCCCCACAGGAACGAGCCATCGCTGCCTATCCTGTAGGCGGAGACATCCAGCTCGTCCGGGCTGTTGCGCGTGTCCGAGAAAACGATGATCGCGTTGTCGCCGGCGTCCACCGCCATGTCGTAGTCCACCAGCCAGCTCTGCTGGGGCTTGTCACTGATCAGCAGTCCGTCCGCCGCGAACAGCTTGTTGCCGTCGGCGTCCAGCCTCTGAAGATAGAGGCAGTAGCTCCCGCTCCTGGAGTCGAACCAGGAGATGAAGCAGCCGCCGTCGGACGTGGCAGCTATCTTGGGGGTCACCTGCTCTCCGGTGACGTCGCAGACCTGCAGGTTCTGGAGGGAGTCTGCGCTCCACTGTGCCGTTGCGGATCCCGGCAGGAGGAGGCAGAGGGCTGAACCGACGGCGATCAAGAGGCTTCTCATGGCAAGACACTCCATTTTCTTGACGCCCGGAACTGCTCTGCCCGATGGAACGTCTCAGCGGGGCGTCAGATGTTCTTCTCGGTCCTCGTGCCTGGAGAATATCTGCAAGGAAGAGGAGAATCCAAAGGGACCCGGTGTCCCTGCCGCCCGGGTCCCTCCACATCGCACAGGCTCATGATGCGCAGTCCCTTGGGGAGGAAAGGCATCGATGCCGCGGGTTCAGGATCCTGTCCCGGAGACCCCTCTGCTCGAGGAGACCGCATCCCGCAGGGAAGCCTCGAGGGGAATGCTCGGTGCCCATCCGAGGCTATCGAGCGCCTTGTGGTTGTCGCCCTCGAGCCTGGCGACGGGACTTCCGGGTCCGCCGCTCTCCTCGACGATCTCCGCACCCGGATCGAGAATGGCCACGAGCTCCTCCACGATCCTCCGCGTCGAAACGCAGGCCCCCGAGCAGATGTTGAATGTCCCGGAGGATCGCTTCTCGCACGCCCGAACGAAGGCAGCCGCTGCATCCCTTACGTCTACGAAGTCGCGACAGGCGTCCAGCGGACCTGTCGTGATCGTCGGTCGCCCCCCCTTGCCTTCCGCCTCGGCAAGCCTGCGCATGGTGTCCGGGACGAGCATGCCCGACTGCTGGCCAGGGCCTATCACGTTGAAGAGTCTCAGGATGCACAGGGGCAACCCGAGCCGGTCGCATATCTGGGCGGCCTCCTCCTCCCTTTCCAGCATGCTCTCTCCGTAGGGTGTGACCGGGAGAAGGGGACCATAGTCCTCCCCGACCGGCTGGCTGTCATCGGGCACCCGCCCGTAGACGGCGGACGAACCGGCGAGGACGAAGCGGCCCGCATTCATCCCGATTCTCTTCAAGAGTGCCCTGACGGACCCCCTGTTGGCTGTGCGGAGCTCTCCGGGAGTGCCTTTCGTCCGCCCGGCGAGGTGCACGACCGAGTCGAAGGGCCGGGCGTTCCGCATCAGCTGTTCGGGAAGGCCCGAGGATGGTCCGCATTCGAACCAGTCGGTATCCGGCACGGGCCCCGCGCCCTCCAGGTCCAGCGCCGTCACGGCATGGCCCGCCTCGAGGAAGGCCCTGCAGGTGTGGCGCCCTATGAACCCGGCCGCTCCTGTGACCAGGATCCTCAAGTGCGGGGTCCGAAGCGCCCCGGATCCTCCGCGAAGAGCCTCTGGGCCTCCGCGTAGTCCTCGGGGTTCCCTATGTCGAGCCAGGTCTCCTCGGTGAGCATGCAGTCCACCTTCCTGCCGGCCGACACCAGGGCGTTCACTAGATCGGGAAAGTCGAACTGGACCTTCGGGGGGATGAGGTCGATGCACGAGCGGGAGTAGGCGTAGACCCCGAGGCTCACGTCGAAGGGGAAGCTGGGCTTCTCCGTGTATCCACGGACGGTCGGGCCGTCGTGGTCTATGACTCCGAGCTGGGTGCGGAGGAGATGTCTCTTCGCGGCTATCGAGAGCTCGGCCCCCGAAGCTCTGTGGAAGTCGGCCAGGGTCCGGAAGTCGAGTGTCGTCAGGAGATCGCCGTTGACGACAAGGAAGTCCTCCGGCAGCCCTTCGACCAGCCTCAGCGGACCTGCGGTTCCCAGGGGCTCGCTCTCCCGTACCCACTCTATCCCCATGCCTCTCTGCCTCAGGTCATGGTTCACGAAGTACGCCTCGAGGAGCCCTGCAAGGTGCCCCACGCAGAATACGAGACGATCGAACCCGGCGGCCGCGAGCTGGTGGCACAGGATGTCCACCACGGGATGGTCTCCCACGGGAACCAGGGGCTTGGGGAAGACGGCCGTGTACGGAGCCAGCCTCGTGCCCCGGCCGCCCGCGAGGATGACCGCCATCCCGCTCATACCGCGTAGCCCGTTCCCGCGTAGGAGCCCTCGTGCGCGCGGATCCACTCTATCGTGGCGGGGAGCCCGTCCTCCAGCCTCGTGCGGGCCTCCCACCCGAGGAGGGCGCGTGCCCTCTCCGGCGAGGCGACGAGCCTGTCCACTTCGCTGTCCTTCGGCCTCAGCCGCAGGGAGGTCGAGACCGGCTGCAGGTCCCTCCCGAGAATGCCCCCGATGATCTGCACCAGTTCCGCGACGGAGGTCTCGCGCCCGGTGCCCAGGTGGATGACTGTTCCATCCATCGGACCCCTGTCGGCGCAGGCCGCGAAGCCCTGCACCGTGTCCGCGACGTAGAGGAAGTCCCTCGTCGTCTCCAGGGAGCCCAGCTCGATCCTGTCCGACCGCAGGGCCTGTGCGACTATCGTGGGGATGACGGCCCTCTGCGACTGGCCCGGGCCGTATGTGTTGAAGGGGCGGCAGATGGTCACTGGCAGGCCGAAGGAGCGATGGAAGCTCGAGGCCATCTGATCGGCCGCCGTCTTCGACGCCGCGTACGGGGACTGGGCGGAGAGGGGATGCTCCTCCGTGATCGGGACCGTCCTGGCGCTGCCGTAGACCTCGCTCGTGGAGGCCAGCACGACCCTGCAGCCGAGGTCCCTGGCGGCCTCGAGGATGCAGAGTGTTCCGAAGGCGTTGACCGACAGCATCTCCGCCGGGCTCTCGTACGAGAAGGGGATGGAGATGTGAGCCCCGAGGTGGAAGACCGTGTCGCACCCGCGCATGGCCTTCTAGACCGACCTCCTGTCGCGCAGGTCGCCCCGGAAGACCCTGACGGCTTCCGATGCATCCTGCTGCTGCGGGGAGAGGAGCCCGGTGGATCCCGTCGACGTGTACCTGACGAAGCAGTTGACTTCGGCACCGGCCGATGCCAGTGCGCCGACGAGATGGTGTCCGATGAAGCCGCCCGCCCCCGTTACCAGAGCCTTCACGAGTCCGCTCCCCTTCGAGGGTGCCTTCTGAACATCCAACTGCCAAGATAATAGGCCAGCATTTCCCCGACGATGTCCAGCACCACGCCGGCCCTGTCCAGGGATGAGCTTCCCGAGGATCTGGGCGTGAACTCGAAGCCGACCTCCACTATCCCCACGGAGGCCTTCCTCAGCTCGGCCAGGAGTTCGGCGTCGTAGAAGCACCCGTTGGCGCGGAGCTTCAGCCGCCTCAGCATGGCCCTCGGGACGATCTTCATCGAGAAGTTCACGTCCCTGACATCAAGGTGGAAGAGCAGCTGTACTATCCAGTTGTATGTCCTGGAGAGGATCTTCCTCTTCAAGCTCTCTCTCTCTCCGATCCTGTACCCGATGACGGCAGTCTCGGGCCCCAGCAGGGGCAGGGCCCTGGAGATCTCGGTGACGTCGAACGGCTCGTCGCCATCGATGTAGAGAACGAAGTCCTTCCTGGCATTCGCGAACCCGAGGCGTATCGCGCTGCCCAGACCCTCCCTGTTTATCTGGTGGATGACTCGGACCGAGGGGTCCTGGTGGGCGAGGAGATCGGCTATGTCCGCGGTCCTGTCTGTGCTCCCGCTCTCGACGATGATGATCTCGAAGTCCTCGCTGAGCCCGGAAAGGGTCTTTAGCAGGGACTTCACGGCGCTCTCGGCGCCCGCTTCCTCGTTGTACATGGGAACCACGACGGAAAGGCTGTAGCTCAAGGTCCCTCCTGGGAGTCCGGCAGGCACTAGCCTATTCACAACGCTTCAGGCGGCGCAAGTCCACTTTGTCCCCTGCGCGTCACGGTAGTATCGTGCGGGTTGCCGAAAGGAGGGAGGTACCATGGGGGCTTCTGGTGCGAAGGCGAGGGGAATCCTCGTGGTGCTGCTCTTCGCGGCGCTTTCCATCGTCTCCTTCTCTCCGGTGATGAGGGCCTCGTTCGACCCGCAGATCTTCCTGAGCGTCCTCGATCCGCTCCGCGCAAGGATGAGTGTCGGGAAGTACTTGATCGAGAGCTGGAGCCTGATGCAGAATGGCGGAAGGAGCGGCTTCTTCAGACCGCTCACCAGCCTTACCTTCCTCGTCGACTACAATCTGTGGGGGAGCCACGCGGCGGGCTATCGCGCCCTGAACGTCGCTCTGCACGTCGCCTGCTGCGCCTGCGTCGCCGCTCTGGCAAGGGCCTTCGGCGCCGGCAGGGCCGGCTCCCTTGCCGCCGGGATGCTCTTCGCGGTCCATCCCGGCGCCCAGAACGCGGTCTCGCTCCTGGCGACCCGCGGCGACCTGCTGGCGACCCTCTTCCTCCTCCTGTCGCTCCTCGCGTCTGTGCGGGTCCTCGGGGGGGAGGGGCCCATGAGCATCCGCCGGCTCCTGCCGGCCTTCGCCTTCGGGATCCTGGCGCTGGGCTCCAAGGAGCTCGGGATGGCCTTCCTGGCAGCCGTTCCCCTGCTCTTCATGCTCTATCCCGACAGGCGCCCGGGCACTTCCATCATCACGCCCATCCTCGGGACGGCAGTGCTGGCGGCGGCCTACCTCGGCATGAGGCTTGCGGTGCTCGGCGGGCTCGGGGGCTATTCGCAGATCACCCCGCCTGCGATGATGCCCGGGAACCTCCTGACCGTCGTCCTCCAGGCCTCGGGCTCCTGGTTCATCGGGAGCGGGCTACTCAGAAAGGCATGGCTCTGCGCGGCGGGTGCCATGATCCTGGGCTACGCACTGCCCGATCACGCGCGCCGGAGGAAGATCGCGGCCCTCTCGGCAATCCTCGTCCTGTTCTCCTTCCAGGCAGTCGTGGGCGTGCCCTGCGCGCACTATGCGTACGCCCCTGCATCGATCTTCTGCGTCATGCTCGGGCTCACCGCCTCGAATCCTGTCTCCGGTGGCCGGAGATGGCCTTCGGTGGCTTCGGCAGTCATCCTCTTCCTGGCAGTGCCCGCAGGCATCGGACTGTCATGGGTTCAGGGCAGGATCTTCGATGAGGAGAACCGCCCGATCAAGGCGGTCTTCGAGGCGGTCGAGGATGCCGCGCCCGCCTTCGAGCCGGACGCCACCTACTGGATCCTGATCCAGCCCGGCGGCCCGCCCGAGCAGATCGAGATGAAGAACATCCGCCTCTACATGGCCTGGTTCAGACCAGGGGAGCGCTTCCACTTCGAGTTCTCGGCCGATTCCGCGGGGGTGCCCGGGGGTCGGCTGGTGGTCTGGGAGGACGGCAGGATAGCCTTCCACTGAAGATGGAGCCCTGGGGAGTCCGAAGCCGGGAGACGGCATGCCGCGGCAGAGCCGTGGATCAGAGGCGGCTTCCGTCCCGGGGTTCCGTCCGGGGGGACTCGACCTGGAAGATCCTCAGCGGGACCCCTCTCCCGGCAGAGTAGCGGCCCCTGTAGTTGAAGCGGATTCCGGAGCCCCTCTGGACGGTTATGAGAGACCGCGCCTGAAGGGTGCAGTAAATCCCGCCGGGCGTCTCGATGTCCCTTGCGATCGCCATCGCATCGGACAGATCCCGGCAGAGGAAGTTCCTCCGGCCCCCCTGCGGGGCCTCGATCTCGAGCGACAGGCCCACGTGGATCACGATGGACCTGAAGAGGCGGCGATCCAGGTCGGTCGCACATGACTCGGCGAAGAGGGAGAGCCTCGACACGGGCTCGACGAGCACGCACATGACCCCGGGCTCCACGGTGCCCTGCACGATTCGCATCGAGTGCTGGCGGCACAGTTGCGCGACCGCCCCGGAGAGCGCGTTGAGCGCCGCGGCCTCATCCTCGCACGGCCCTGAGCCGTCGAGCGTGAAGACCGCGGCGATGCAGGCGGTCGGATCGAAGGGTACGGGGCTCCCGTCGTCGCGACAGTTCCCTGCCGTCCCGACCTGGCCGGCCCGGCCTCCGGGGACGGGAATCCTCTTCGGCCTGAGCCCGAGTTCCACGAGCCTGGACACGAAGTACGAAGTCCCTCCCCCGGCCGGAGAGCTTCGGCCATCCCACACCACGATCGGCAGGAGGTCCGCATCGTAGGCCTTCGCGGTGTCCAGTGCCAGCCCCAGAAGGAAGTCGGAGCCATAGGCGTAGACCTGGGGGCTCGAACAGCGGAACCTGGAGGTGGAGGCGATCTCGACGCTCAAGGCGTTTGCCAGGACCTTGTCCAGCCGCTCGACCCACTCCGGGCCCGCGCTGCCGTCCATCTGCTCACTGAAGTGGTCCACAGGGCATGGCAGGACCACCATCGTCGGCCGCCCGAGCGCATGAAGGCACTCGTGGAAGAGGATGTCGGAACCATCGGCCGCCGATGCTATTCCCATGTCGATGGGCTGATCCACGAGGCTCCGCTCCAGTCTCTTCCGGATCTGCTCCGAGGCGCCGCGGGGAAGCCTCGGCGATGCCCTTCCCGATTCGTCCAGCCTGTGGCCTGCGAAAACCGCTATTCCGAGGGATGGAACGGACTCCATCACATGGCGCTGGTCCTCGGCACTCGAGCCCAGCGCGGACAGCAGAAGGCGGACGTTGTTCCGGGTCGAAGCCACCCAGCCGAAGTTGCCCGAGAGGTGACCGCGCGCGGCCCCGAACCATCTTGCCGCATCGGCGCAGTCCCCCCTGACGAGCGAGGCCTCGCCCAGCGATGCGATGGCCCAGAACGGCGTGCTGGTTCCCTGCCTGCAGTACTCCGACCAGCACTCCTCGATGACCCTGCCCGCGAGTTCGACTGCGAGCGCGGTCCGGCCCATGATGCGTGCCAGGGTGGCCGCGTTGACGGCGCACCAGTAGTCGCCACCGAGCTCGAGGCTCCTCGCGTAGCTCTCGAACGAGCGAAGCAGGCTTCGGGCGGCCCTCTCCGGCTCGTCCTCCCTCAGCGCGATCCACTGGCGCTTATAGAAGCCGCCCATCAGGGCGAACAGCTCGGCGTCCGGGACGCCCGGTTCGCGGCAGCCGGCCTCGAGGGCTCCGATGGCCTCTTCGAGCATCCCCAGCAGGGCGGAGCTCCTGGCGCGGACCTTGGTCCACTCGATGTCCTCCGAATCGGGATGCGGCGGGGGTTCCCTGCAGATGTCCCATGCCCTCAGGTACTCTCCCCTGTCGATCAGGTCCCTGACTGCGGCCAGGTCCGGGGAGCCCATCCGCCCTCCGCTCCGGTGCGGGGCATCAGACGACGGCGCGTCCGGGCCCCTGTCCGGGTGCTGTCGCCATGGAGTCACCTCGAGTCGGCGGTCCTCAGCACCAGGTTGTCGTGGTAGACCCGCCCCCAGTGGTTCGATCGGTTCCCGATGACGATCGAGAGGCCCCCGAGACCCTCGGGAACCGTGTGCTCCGTTCTGTACAGGAGCAGGCTGTCCACGAAGAAGGATACGAACATGTCGCGGTCGATGGCTATGCGGAATCTGTGCCAGCCATCGAGGTATTCGTTGAAGTGGAGGTACTCCTTCTGCTCGCGGGTCCCGTCCGGGAGGAACATCGTGGCGATCATCTGCCCCTGGAGGTGGGGGCAGGACCAGTTGGCCTCGCCGCAGTAGTTGTACGAGAGCCTTATGAAGTAGTGATCGAGTCCGTCAGGGCCGTAGCTGATCGAGTCCTGCAGGACGAAGCTCAGACAGCCCGCTATCCATGCCCCTCTCTGATTCGAGGTGACGAACATGTCGCACTCCAGGACAAGGCCCTGCGAGTAGTCCCAGGACTCTCTGGAGAGAGCCCCGCTGTCGTACATCGTGCCTCCGTTGTTGTCGAAGCAGGGCGGCGGCAGCCCTATCGAGTCTCGCCTGACGGGAAGGGGATCCCCGAAGAGGATCCAGTTCCGCTCGAGGGGCTCCGAGAACCCGTCCTCGAAGAGCACCCTGCCTGGAGCCGCCCGGGAGGGCATCGCGAGAAGGGCGAGCAGTGCCGGGACGGTCAGCGGGGCTCTGCGGCCGGTCAGGCCTCGGCGCATCACCACCTCCGGAGGAAGAGCCTGACATCATCGAGCCTGTGCGGCACGGAGTCCGAGCTGCCCCTGAGGAAGATCCTTACGGAGTCGGCGGCGCAGCCCGGCAGGGGAGCTTCGGCGAAGAGGCTGTCTCCGATCCAGAAGCGGACGGTCTCCGGGCAGAACTCGATCATGAGCTGCTGGTCCTCCCCCCTGCGGACCCATCCGCTGTCGGGGACGGCGGGGGTGGCGAAGCTCCGGCCGCACAGGTCGCAGACTGCTCCGACGGATCTGGTCTGGCCGCTCACTCCTCTGGTGTAGGTCCAGGTCAGAGAGGCCGACCTCGCCGAGGCGGGATCGCTGAGGAACCGGGAGAGATCCTGATCGGTGAGCCCTATCGAGACATCGTTCTTGCCGGAAGTGGACGACGCGCTGTCGACGAGCACATCGGCGGAGAGGCACAATCCGCTCCTCAGCCCGTAGGCCTTGCAGGAGATCAGCGGAACGCAGTTCAGGTCGATCGAGACATCACCGGTGAGAGAGTCCGTGAAAAGGGAGGGAGAGTAGTTCCTGCACCTACCCACCAGCCACTCTGCCTGATCCACGAATCCTCCCTGCCAGCCTTCGTCGAAGACGTCGATCCCGAGCCGGACGTCCTGGGAATAGGAGCCGTCCTCCGAGAGGCCGATGATCCAGGCGTCGGGCTCCCCGAACCTCGTCGTGGTGCCCGCGGCGATTCGGCTGCCGTCCGAGCGGACGGCGATCCCGTCCAGTGACTCGTGGCCGCCCATGTCGATGACCGTCTGATCGACCAGCTCCCCGTTCCGGTCCGTCAGGAGGATCCATCCATCGGAGGAACCGTCTCCGAAAGAGCTCGTCGCGCCGGCGATCAGGATCTTCCCGTCCGGGAGGGCCAGGACCCTGGAGGCCGAGTCCCAGAGGTCGCCGCCGTAGGAGTGTTGCCAGAGAAGACTGAGGTCGGGCTTGAACTCCATCACCTGCAGGTCGCCGTTTCCGGCTCCATAGGGGTCGCTCGTGGCGCAGACCACCAGATCGCCCTCGCCCGTTATGGCGGCGCAGCCGGGAGAGATCCTCCTCTCACCGACGATGATCTTGTTCAGCAGGCTGCCGTCTGAGGAGAAGTGCTCGATTCCCATCGCTCTTGTGATGGAGTCGGTGTAGACGTTGAAGGCCCCGCCCTCGTCGTCGGGGATGTAGGCGCACGCCTCCACGCAGCCGGGGATCGTGTCCCAAGCCATCGCTCCGCCGTCCGGGTCGAGCCGTACAAGGTGGACGGCATCGCAAGGGCTCTCGTCGCGGGTCCGGAGCGTGAAGGCCAGGAAGATGGTGCTGTCCGGAGCTCTCTCCATGCTCCCGAATACAGGCTGGACGGCGCCCGGCCAGTCTATCCGGGTCCGGGCGTCCCAGACGGTCGCACCGAGCGAGTCCAGCCTTGCGGCACGCACCGAGTAGCCGGTGTGCTCGAAATCGGCGTACTCCCCCCACGCCCCCACGACCCCGCCGCCCGGGACAGGCAGGATGTGCGGGCTGCACTCGCCTGCCAGGGAGTCGGACCAGGACCAGACCAGATCCCCATCCATGTCGAAGCGTGCTATCCAGACCTCGCTCCAGAACCCCCAGTCCCAGGTGCCCGCGGCGAAGAAGCCGTCGTCCGGAGCGGCCTGGATATCGGTCGCATAGTCCCAGGAGTCGGTGCCGCCCGCGACGAGGTTGAGGAGGCTCTGCGTGCTGGCGGTGGCCTCGTGGCGGGACAGGAGGAACACTGCGGCGATCCCCGCCGCCACCGCGGGGAGAGCGGCGAAGGGCCAGGCCTTCTCCAGCCGCCGCCTGCCGCTGTGCCCTCTCCCTGAGCGCCTGTCCACGCCGTCGCCAATGACGCTCCTCGCCGCGGCGAGGATCTCGGAGAGCGTCATCTCGCGGGTGGACGCCCTCTCGTCGAGCCACTGGTGCGACCCCGTGAAGTAGCGGAGGCCCTTGCCCACTTCCGTGCCATCGAGCCGGACGGGGATGATGGGGATCCTGAGGTTGGTCGCTATGTCGAGCTCGTTCCGTACCTGCCACGATTCGTTCGATCTGGCCGTCAGAAGGAGGATGACCGCCCTGCTCTGGGAAATGGCGTCGTAGATAGCCTCGGCCCATTCGGAGCCGGGCGGGATGTTGCGTGAGGAGACCCAGCACCTCAGGCCATTCGCCTCGAGGTGGGCGGCCACCGCGGAAGTGATATCTCCATCCGCGCTCGAATGACACAGGAAGACCTGCCCCGAAGGCACCTGCTTCAAGCTGTGCCCGTCCATCCGGAATCCCGCATGCCGCCCCTCATGGCGATCGTCCAGCACTTGCCCATCGGAATCAATATGCGATGCAAGTGATGTGAAAACACCAGGCCCTCGTGCCTGGAGCCCCCTGGAGCTGCCAGGGGCGGGGATAGCGCGACGAGTGAAGTAGGCCTGTTTATGAAGTCTTCTCGCGAGCAAAGGCACTCTCATGCGGGAAACGGTCGTTTATCGGGCTTCTTCCGCAGTAGCCACGGCCTTGAGGCCTCCGCGTCCCTGGTCATCTTCACAAGGAGCGCTGGGCCGGTGGCATCCACTGCTCCAGGGGAGGGCCGGACGGAATGCACCCGACGGGAAGCGATGGAGCCTTGTGCGGGCACGGACGACTGGGGACACCCGGACGGCCATGGGAGTCGAGCAACCCCCTCCGTCAGGCTCCTCGTTCCCGCTGAAGCTGGAGGCATCCTTGGAAGAGCGTTTTCTGAACCGGATCATGTCCATGGACGTCCCCGTCCTGGTGGTGCCGGAGAAGCTGGAGCATCTGATCCTGTGGCTTCTCGCAGAGAAGCTCATCCGGACCTGTCCGAGTGTCAGGGACATCGAGCTGGCGTCGATCCTAAACTGCGAGGACATGCATCTCCTGTCGGAGATGATAATGGAGCAGACTGAGAGGGAAGGCCGGTGGCTCCAGGGCGGCGAGAACGGCTATGAGTCGTTCGCCCTTGCAGGATACGCCTCTGCACTGAGCGGGGCCCGCTCATCTCCGGGCACTACCGCGTACAATGACCTGCGCCGGCGCATGGGTCTGCCCGCGTACGAGCCGCCTCCCGACCTGTCACCGTCGGATCACGATCTCCATGATGGCCCGTAGGTTCCTCCTCATAGACAGACTGGTCCCGCTCGCGATGAGGGTACGCGAGCAGTGGGAGAGCGGGACGCTGAGCTTCCCGCCGACCGACGTCTTCAACAGGGACTGGATGCTGAAGGCGGCCATGGACGCACTCGAAGACGCCAGCCTGACCTGCTGCAGGGACAATCCCCTGTACATCTCCCAGACCGAAAAGTGGCGGGCGAACGTGCTCCTGGAGTCGCCCTTCCAGCCACGATTCCCGGGCGACCATCTGGCGGACGGATCGTTCAGAGCCGGGGCCGTGATAGCCGGCTTCTCTCCGGAGGGGGGGCCGGGAGGCTCCCTGAGGCTTGCCCGGAACTGCAGGAGGTTCTCGGTGATCCTCCCCATCCTCTTCGAGGACCCCCTTCCGGGTGCCCAGCCCTTCCCCTGGTTCCATCCCGTGGCCAGGGCCGCGGCGTGCATGGCCCACACGATCCAAGTCAGCGGCCTGAGACCCGACTCGATACCGGATCTCCACATCTCGCTCCTGGGTCCCGAGGACATGCCGCTCTCGAAGGGAGTCAGGGACCTTGTCACTCCCGAGGCCGTGCACGGTTCGATAAGCTCTCGTGTGAACTGCTACAGGGAGGAGGGAGAGGAGAGCGCCGACCGGCTGTACCAGTGGCTCCACGAGATCTATGGTCCGTTCGCCAGGAGGCTCAGGATCCACCTTCAGGCGTGGCCCTCCGAGCTGAACGACCACATGACCGGCAAGAGCGAGAAACTGCTCTGGTTCTACGAGGGATGTCTGTTCTTCAACTCGCCGGACGGGAGCAGGCCCGCGAGGGCCTTCCCCGCGAATCCACGGGGAATGCCCAGGACGAACGGGCTGTCCTGAGGAGTTCGGGCCGCGGACGCCTGAGTGCCGCGAAGCCTCGGAGGTTCCGACCTGCAGGCTGTCAGCGGATCAGGACGAGCCTCGTCCCTGACGAGAGCCCCGCCGAACGCACGATGACGAGATACACCCCTGAGGGGATTTCGCGCGACGGGGCCCAGCAGGCCTGCAACCCGTCCTCCACCACGCTCTCGTGCACCAGCCTTCCTGACGGGTCGAAGACATAGACCCTGGCCGAGCCCTCTGGAGCGCCGTCGATGGAGAAGGCGACGGCACCTGAGGCCGGGGAAGGGAACACCCGGATGGAGAGCGCTCCATCGGGAGCGCCGTCTCCGGGCAGACCGAGCTGGGCGCTCGAGAGCTCCTTCACCCCGAAGCCCCTGAGGCCGGCGAAGAGCTGGGTGTCGGAGGAGCCATAGGCGATGTCCCACACACAGCGGGTCTCGATGCCGTCGTTCAGCATCTGCCAGGTGTCCCCTCCGTCCGGGCTCCACTTCACACCGGTCGTGTTCGTGCCTGCGAACACATTCTGGTTCCTGCTCCCGAGGACCGACTAGGTAAGCCCGGTCGAGCCGGGGCAGAGGCTCCAGGTTGCCCCGCAGTCGAGCGACCTGTAGACGCCGAGATCGGTGCCGCAGTAGGCGGTGGATCCGCCCCAGAGGAAGGAGAGGCAGGGCATGTAGCTGCCCGAGAGGCCGGTACCCTGCGCGTAGCTCACCCCTCCATCGTCCGAGTAGTACACTGCTCCCGCCATCTGCTGGAAGGAGACGAGCACCCGGAGGCCTCCGCCGGGCGCCTCACCCGGCTCCACAACCGGGTACAGCCCCGCCGGCAGCCCGGATGCGGACAGCCACGTGCCGCCGCCGTCGGTCGTGTAACGCATACCCCCGCTGCCGAGGCCCGCCCACGCATGGTCCGGGTCGGACGGATCGAAGGCGACGCAGGTGATCTGCTGTCCGCCGAGTCCAGCGGAGTTCCAGGTGGAGCCGTGATCGTCCGACCGGAAGACGCCGCTGGCTGTTGCGACGTACATGGCCGGTCCCTGGTACTGGTCCTGCGACTCGGGCCAGATGTCGTAGATGGTCCAGTTCGACAGCCCGTCGGCGGACATCTGCCAGGTGGCGCCTCCGTCGGTGCTCTTCCAGAGGCCGTGAGCTTCGCCGCCCGCGAACAGGGCCCCGTCCTGCTGGAGGAAGGAGACGGCGTGGATGAAGCCGTTGGAGATGCCCTGCTGGGAAACCGCGTAGGTCCCGGAGGGCAGGCGGCGATAGATCCCGCCGCTATGGCCCGCGAGGTATCCCTCCGAGCCCGCGCCCCCGGCCTGCCAGTACGAGGCGACGATGCCTCCCGCGTGGAGCGTCCAGGTCGCCCCGCCGTTCGTGCTCTCGTAGACGCCGGAGTTGATGATCGGCGCGTACAGGGTCCCCGAAGCCCAGACGGCGGGAGCGTAGCTGGATCCAGCGACCACCATGCTCCAGCTGTTCCCGTAGTCGGTGCTCATGTAGTAGCCGCCGTCGTTGGTCACGATGACGGTGTTCTCGCTTCCTCCCGGGGAGGCGAGCAGTCCCCATCCGGAGCCGGAAGGGCCGACGGCGGTCCAGGTCAGACCTGCGTCGAAGCTGCGGTACACCGAGTTCGACAGGCCGGACATGGCGATGAACATCGTGTCGGGGTGATCGACACAGAAGCCGTAGCCCTTGAGATAGCCCGAGCTCAGGCCGACCTCGGACCAGGTCTGTCCGCCGTCGGCGGACCTTCGGATGCCCTGGTTGGAGGAGAGCCCGGCTATCAGGATGTCCGGGTCGGTCCAGTGGACGCCCGTGAGCAGGACATAGGCCGACGACATGCCGACGGGGACGGTGCTCCAGGTCTGCCCCTGGTCCTGGGACCTGTAGAGGCCCGTCTTGGTCGAGGCGAAGAAGGACGAGGGCAGGCCCGATCCGCCGTTGCAGACGCTGTTCACCTGGATGGCCTGCAGGTCCGACGCCTGCCAGGTCATCCCGCCGTCGGTGCTCCTCCAGACCCCGCCCGCATCGGAGGCCATCGAATAGCCACAACCTGTGACGAGGATCGCGTCGTCGGAAGGAAGGGCGGCAATCGCCCGGACGTTGCCCCCCCATGGTCCGGATCCGGTCCAGGTGTCCGTTCCGAGCGGCTCGGGGTGCCCGGCAGGAATCTCGAAGCCCGGCAGGGCGTCCAGCCCGGAGGGGATCGCCGAACAGGTCTCCGAATCGAAGAGGGTCCCGCTCGCGTCGCGGATGAGGCCGGGAGCACCCGTTGCTGTGGCAGACAGCATCGCCAGCAGAACAAGAGACATCGCTCCTCCTTGATTGATATCTCTCAATATGCCTCAGGGCTCGGGATCTGGCGACACCGTTCGCCTGCGCCGCCGGAGCGGACGGCCTGCATTGGACGCAACGGCTTGCAGGAGTATCTTCAGCCTGCTTCGACCCATGGATCGCGATCCGAATGGTCCGGAGGGAGACGGGATGCGCTGTGTTCCAGGCACGGAGAGGTTCGCCGGCGAGGTCGTTGCCCGCCGTCCGGACAAGGTGCCCGGACCATCTGCAGGCCGGGCCCCGATCCCGGGCGTGAGGTCGAAGGTGCACCCGACAGGCCTGTCGGAGGGGCGGCATCATGGCGGAGGGCAGGGATAGTGGGTTTCCGCAACTGGATGGCCGTTGCAGGGAAGCTCGCCGGTCGGGACCCCTCGTACCTCATATTCCAGATCACGTCGCGGTGTGACTCGCGCTGCCTGACCTGCTTCAACTGGCGGCGCCTCGACGACCCGGAGAAGAACGATCTGCGGCTCGACGAGATCGAGAGGATCTCGGCCGCCTACGGTCCCCTGCTCCAGCTGACCCTTAGCGGCGGCGAGCCGTTCCTGCGTGAAGACATCGCCGAGATCTGCCGGCTGTTCCACCGGCAGAACGGAGTGCAGCACATAACGATCCCCACGAATGGCCTTCGCCCGCGCGATGTCGGGCGGCTGACCGGGCAGATCCTGCGCCACTGCGATCTGAACTACATGCGCATCATGCTGTCTCTCGATGCCATCGGAGAGGAGCATGACCGCCTGAGGGGGGTACCGGGCAACTACGAGAAACTGCGGGAGACATACCGGGAGCTGCTCGATCTGCGGAGGACCCACTCGAACCTCGGGCTCGAGATCGCGACCGTGCTCTCGGCACTGAACCGCGACTCGATAAGGGAAACCATCGACACCGTGGCGCGTGAGTTCCCCGGCATAGACAAGCAGGCCGTGGTGCTGGTGCGCGGGGATGCGCGCCAGGAGGCCTCCAAGACCGTGGATGCCGAGACGTATCGCAGCGTGATGGCGTACCTCTACGACAGGAATGCCGCGCAGAGGACCAATCTGATAGCCCGCCTGTTCCGGGCGGTGTTCAACCTGAACACGGAAGCCGTCTGCGCCCATCTGGAGCACGGACGGTTACCGCTCGAGTGCCTTGCCGGCGAGCGCCAGCTGGTGATCACCCCCGACGGGACCGTCTACCCCTGCGAGATGCTGGACCGGCCGCTCGGCAACCTGCGCGACTTCGAATACCGCATCAGGGACATCCTGGCGACGCCTCAGGCCAGGGAGATCCTTGGTTACATCAAGGGCGGCGGCTGCTCCTGCACTCATGAGTGCGCGATCCACGCCAGTCTCCTGCTCAACTGGCGTCACTATCCGAAGATACTGTGGCGCACTATCATCGGTCGCTAGCCCAGGTGATCGGTCCCGTCTCCGGAACGGCCTCCGCCAGCGGGACGGGTGCAGGGGCCCGCTTGCGCCCATCTGCGCCCCCGTCGTCCGGCGCATCGGGAACCGGACCCGGGGAAGCAAGGCTCGCGGCGGTCCTCATGCGTCCAACGGGTGCTGCCTGTTCTGGTTGACTCCCGAAGCCCGGAGGCATACAATACCCGGTCCCGGCCTCGATCATGACGGCCTGAACAACAGGGATATCGACGTGACGAACACTCCGGCAGACTTTCCCGCCTCCCTGCCCCCGCAGGCCCCTGGAGCAGGTGCAGCCCCATGAAGATCACCGTGATAAGGCCCCCGCTGGTCGGGATGAGGGGGGATCTCTTCGGCAGCATTCCCAGCATCCCGGTGAACGTGTCGTACATCGCCGGCGCCCTTCTGGACGGCGGGCACGAGGTGGATGTCATCGACTGCTACGGAGAGCAGCCCCTCTGGCGCCGCAGGTACAACGGCACCTTCGTGCTGAGGGGCATATCCCCGGATGACGTGCTGGCCAGATTCGACGGCAGGACACAGCTGGTCGGCATCTCGGTCAACGAGGCCGTGTCCCACCGCGTGTCCCTCGACATCATGCAGGTACTCCGTTCCCGCTACCCTCATCTCAGGTTCGTCTTCGGGGGGCACCACGCGACCGCCGTTGCCGACGAGCTGGTTCAGAAGCAGGGAGTGGACTTCGTCGTGCTCTCCGAGGGCGAGGTGGCGGTTCTGCAGCTGGCCGATGCCCTCGAGAAGGGCGAGCCCGTTGACTCCATCGACGGACTGGTGTGGAAGCAGGGCCGCAACGAGAAGCACCACTTTGTCGAAGACCCTGACTCGCTGGACGTCTATCACACCGACCTCCTGCCGCTGGAGAACTACTGGCGGATCCGCTACGCGCATGGGCCGACGAGCGGGCGCTACATGAACGTCGTCACGAGCCGCGGTTGTCCGTACAACTGCAAGTTCTGCCCGTCTCCGATGATGAGCCAGCGGAAGTGGCGCCCCCGGTCGCCGGAGTCCGTCGTGAAGGAGTTCGAGTACTACATCGACAAGTACGGGGTGCGCGACTTCCATCTCAACGACGAGAACTCCACGGCCAGTTCGGAGAGGACCAGGCAGATCTGCGAGCTGATCCTCGAGAAGAAGCTGGACGTCACTTTCTGCATGCCTTCGGGGATCAAGGTCGAAACCGTCGACGAGGACCTGCTCGATCTCCTCAGGAAGGCCGGATGCAAGTTCTTCACCCTCTCGGCGGAGACAGGCAGTCAGAGGCTGCTGAAACTGATGGAGAAACCGGTCGATCTCGAGCATCTGATAAGGATAACCCGGCACGCCAACAAGATCGGCATACGGACCTCATGCTTCTTCATGATCGGGTACCCCGGGGAGACGAATGCGGACTGGGCGCTGACAAGGAAGTACGTGGCCCGGCTCACCAGGGCCGGAATAGACGAGATCGTCTGCCCCATAATGATCCCGGTGCCAGGTGCGGAGGCACACGAGAACTTCGCGCAGGGCATGTACGATGACTACGGACAGCTGACCTTCACGCCAAAGTGGAGGAGTGACTACGGGACGCTCGAGTGGAAGCGCCGTCTCCTCTACCTCATGTTCTATCTGCGAAAGGCCTTCTGGCACCCCTGGCGCACGTTCCTCATCCTCCCCCACGTCCTGTTCTGGAAACACACGACGAAGGGGGAGATGACGATCAACAGGGTGTTCGACGACTTCAGGAGAGTGAAGCGGCAGCCGCCCTGGAACAGCCCCGAATAGCTGGGGTCAGCTACAAAAATCCGCAAATTCGGGAAGACGCAGGTAAGCAACAGACTGGGTGAAGGCGGGGGATGCCGGCTGGGGGCAGGCCTGGGTGGACTGTCTCTCGCTGCTTCGCAGGAGACGCTCTCGGTGTCTGCCTGGAGACGCTCTCGGTGTCTGCTTGGAGACGCTCTCGGTGTCTGCCTGGAGACGCTCTCGGTGTC
>Ga0172362_10000597_pt1 | contig 29926 bp, 20 predicted proteins | sample LakKivs1_kivu2a2_FD_114534 | JGI IMG/M metagenome (GOLD analysis project Ga0172362, IMG submission 114534) | Sediment microbial communities from Lake Kivu, Rwanda - Sediment s1_kivu2a2 | ecosystem: Environmental > Aquatic > Freshwater > Lake > Sediment | place: Rwanda: Western Province, Lake... | reverse complement strand
GTAGCGCTGTTTAAGGCAATCCATTTGAAGGCAATTATTAATGATTCTCTTGTTATTTGTCAGTTTCTTCCTTATTCCTTCACACAGCTGGCAGGAATCACAGCAGCGGTTTGCGGCTGGGACACTGATATTGCTGAACAGATGCGGGTAGCAGAGAGGATACTGACCGTGATGCGCCTTTTCAATATCCGTAATGGTTTCACCGAGAAAGAAGATGTGCTACCCAGGCGCTTTTATCAGCCCAAGACGGATGGGGTTTTGTCCGCCACGGCACTGAATCCTACGGAACAGGAGAAGGCAAAACACTATTATTATACTTTAATGGGCTGGGATGCCGATACCGGCATCCCACTGCCGGAGCGCGTGGAAGAACTGGAGATAAAGTAGCGGCATACCTCATTTTCCATATTGATGTTATGGGCTCTCTTAGACCAAGATTTCGGGCATGTCTTCCTAATTTTACTGCAAAAAAAAGCTAAAATATGCCCGTTTATTGTGACCATGCCAATAGGACGTAGTTAGCTTGACCTACCACTGCACGAACATAGGCATGATTACGTGGACGTAATTGTCCACGCCTATGGGGCGGATGGTTCCCGGGCTTGAGGGGGTGGTGACCTCCAGGGCGACCTGAGATTGGTTAAGAACAGACAAAACATCAGAAAGATATTTTACGTTGAAGGCGATTTTCGCCTCTTCTCCGTCGATGAGAGCATCGATTTCACCAACATTGTCGCCGACTTCCTCGGCCTGAGCAGAAACGGTTACCTTTCCTGGGGTAAGTTCAGCACCTGGGGTGATGACCAGGCGAACTATACCACTGGCGTCGCGGGCAAATATGGAAGATATTTTCGTAAGGCGCAGAAACTCGCTAATGTCAACTACAGCTCGCGTGGTATAACTTTGAGGAATAACCTGAGCATAATTGGGGAATGACCCTTGAAGAAGCTGGGAAACTATCTCAGCATCCTTGAGGCGGAAGAGAACCTGGCTTTTTTGTTTGTTCACGGTGATTTCTACGGGTTCCTCCTGCTCACCAAGAAGGCGATTCAGTTCATTGAGGGTTCTGGCCGGGATGATAACCGTAAATTTCTCGCTGACTGGAGAGCCAACAGTTGTCTTGTGGACAGCCAGCCTAAAACCATCGGCAGCTACCAGGTTGAGCTGCTCGCTATCAAATTCAGTATTAATTCCGGTTAATACGGGGCGTGATTCTTCGGTGGCAGCAGCAAAGGCGACATGCGTAATTCCTTCCCTGAGGTTAGCTGCTTCAATGGTGGTAATTATGCCATCCTTTATCTGAGGGATAGGTGGGAAATCTGCGGCATCAATGCCGTTAATATGGGCTTGAGAATGGCCGCTCTTAAGTTCCAGGATGCGACTGGCAGCAGGAAGATGGATTTCAATTAAGTCGTTGGGCAAGGAATTAACAAAGTCGGTGAGCAAGCGAGCAGGCACAGTTATGTTTCCTTCTTGTTCCACTTTGGCACCAATCCAGCAAGTGGTAGCCATTTCCAGATTGGTGGCTGCTAATTTGAGCCGCGATTGCTCAGCGGATAAAAGAATATTCTGGGTAATAGGTAAGGTAGACCTAGCGGCTACAGCTCGCCCTACAATGTTTAGCCCTCTATTCAGGTTTTCTTGAAGACAAGATAATTTCATTAAATACCTCCCCCAAAGTATACTATGTATATTAGTGTAAAGTATACTATCAAAAACTGTAAGAATCAATGATTCGATTGGGTATGATGCTGGCTCCACCAAAGACATATTAGGGGCGAGCTCGCTTAGTTTTTTAACTACAAGCCAGTCTTTTCAACCCAATCAACCTTTCGATACAATACCATCAAGCTGTGATGATCGTCCGTAGAGTGCGGTTAATTCCTTTAACCTGTCCTTGATTTCTTCGGTCAACATATCAGGCACAAAACGCCAGCACCAGTTCCCCTTCGTGGTACCTGGGAAATTCATCCTGGCTTCACTGCCCAGTCCCAGAATATCTTGCATGGGAATGATAGCTGTATCAGCGACAGACATCAAAGCCAAGCGAATGAAATCCCAATTGATTTCATGCCCGTCTGTGCCGAGATACTTCAAGGCAGTTTGCTTCTCTCTCTTTTTATCTTCTCTGCTCTGCGTGGAATCCTCTATTGCGCTACCCTTGAACCAACCAATAGAGGTATTGTTGTCATGCGTGCCAGTATATACTACGCAGTTTCGAGGGTAGTTGTGAGGCATGTAATCATAGGCTTTGGGGTCACTGCCGAAGGCAAACTGGAGAACCCGCATCCCGGGAAAGCCGAGTTGGTCTCTAAGTGCATCTACTTCTGGTGTGATGACCCCTAAATCCTCGGCAATAATGGGCAGGATATCTAGTACCTTCTGCACGGCTTCGAAGAGTTCAAGCCCTGGTCCGGAGACCCACTGTCCATTCATGGCAGTGATATCCGTGCCTGGAACCTCCCAGTATTTCTCGAAGCCGCGAAAGTGGTCCAATCTGATGATGTCCACCAAAGTATGTATTGCCCGGAAGCGCTCAATCCACCATGCATAGTTATCTCTGGCCATTACATCCCAGCGATAGAGAGGATTTCCCCATAACTGCCCTGTCTTGCTGAAGTAGTCAGGCGGCACTCCGGCCACCACTGTTGGTTTGCCACTGGTATCCAGATAGAACATTTCTGGATGTGACCAGACCTCAGTGCTGTCGAGGGCAATAAATATGGGCATATCACCAATGAGCCTGATCCCGCGCTCATTGCAATACTTCCTTAGTTCGGACCACTGCTTAAAAAACTGATATTGTTGATATTTATGGCAGCAAGTTTCGTTGTCTAACTTCTTGTTCCAGCGATCGAGAGATTTTAGCTGACGTCTGCGGACATCTTCTTCCCAGGTATGCCAGGCGGCTAAGCCATGAGCATCTTTCAGTGCCATAAACAAGGAGTAAGTTTCAAGCCAGGAGTCGTTTTGTTGACAGAAGGTTTCGAATTGCTTCTGCTCACTTGAAGAAGCTTTCCTCTTAAAAATCTCAAAGGATTTTTTCAACAAGGGCATTTTGAACTTGATAACTGAACCATAGTCAACTCTGTCTTCGGGGAAAGAAGGTATATTCTCCAAATCAGCAGGTTCCAGTGACCTCTCTTTAACCAACCTGTCCAGACTTATAAGCAGCGGATTGCCAGCGAAGACGGAAAGGCACTGGTATGGAGAATTGCCGTAACCAGTAGGGCCCAGAGGCAAAATCTGCCAAAGGCGCTGTCCAGTACTAGCTAGGAAATCTACAAACTGATAAGCGTCCTTTCCCAAGTCTCCTATCCCGAATCGGCCGGGGAGTGAGGTCGGGTGTAATAATATGCCGCTTGCTCTGGGAAAGGTCATGTTACACACTTTCTTCGAAAAATCTTGACATTACTTTGTTAGGATTCCAGGAGCAGCACTACTTCGGCAGGATCAAGCACCAGGGTCTGCCCTGAAGGCGGCAGTTCGGGCGAAGAGTCTTCGTCCCGGCAAATATGATGCAGACGATGCCTGGGACTGATGGCAATGCCGTTGAGGATTACCGTTACGTGTCTGCTATTACTCTTATTTACTAGAGCCCAAGCTAACTGTCCGGAAGTTTGTTCTGCACTTCGTTCAAGTACAAGGGTGTTCCCATCGCTTGTGACCATCTTTAATTTCCCCTCACCATGGAGCAGAGGATATTCCATCTTGAGTTTGTTAACTTTCTTTATGAATTTCTGGAGATCGAACGAGACTGTCTCCCAATCTGAGGGGCGAGTGGAAACAACGTCCAATTTTTTCCTGAAGCCGAACTCATAGCCGATGGGCATCATAAGCCCGGCGGAAAACAAAGCGGCGAAGGCATAGCGCTGACGTTGCACAGCTTCGCTGCCATCCGAGTCAGCAGAAAGGCGAGTTGTATCATGGCTTTCCGGGAAGGAGATTGATGGGGCAATCTGGCCGAACTTCTCATGTTGCATCAGACACCAAGGCTGCACAAAGTCCCACCACTTGGAACTGTTAAAGAAGTAATGTAGCCCGGCATCATGTAGCGCCAAGGCCTCCTCTTCGGTACATCCCAGCGTTTCGGCAGAAAACATCGCATCCGGGTCAATACTCGCTGCTTCATTGACGAGAAAATGCCATAGGGCAGCGGGTATTTTGTATGCTGCATCACATCGGAAACCTTTGAATCCCAGCTTGAGGTAGCGCTTTACAAGCTCGGCCCAGTAAGTCCAGAGGCTTTCCCTGTCACTTGAGCCTTCGTTGTCTATTTCCGCCAGGTCACCCCATACGGTTATCTTTTCCGGATTATCAGGGTCCCGGGCGAAAGGGCTGGAGATTCCACCGCGCTCATTGTGAACATACCAGGTAGGGTGTTCTTTAATCAATGGGCAGTCCCGTGAAGTGTGGTTGATGATCAGGTCCATCATAGACCAGAGCCCTAAATCTCGGAATCCTCGAATAGTTTGCTCTAAAATGGCTAGGTCGTCCTTCTCCCCATTAGGGGGGAGGAATTGTGGATTAATACGGTAGTGATGCTTTACAGCATAAAGGCTGCCAGAAAACCCTGGGTAGTGGATAGAGTTGATGTACAGCCAGTTGAAACCTATCTCTGCAGCGCGGGATGCATGCTGGAGCCAATCAGATATAGTCCCTGCTAAGCGAGGGAATAAATTGTATATAACGGGCACCTGCCTTTGATTATTCACGAGGGGCTTGCTGCCTTTTTTAATCTACTCTATTATATAATATAATAGGAAGCTGGAACAAAACCTGTTATTGCCAGTGAGACGCGGCTCCAGGTGGGAGGATTGTCATAATCCAAGCCTGTCGTTATTACCAAACTCGGTAGTGAGAATGCAGAGATATTTATCAGGGTAACCTATGAAGGAAATAGGAACGAGCGTAACTTTGGAAAGAGATGCTAGCTTTGGCAAAAGGGCCTACTTATAGCTGAGGCTTACAACAGGAGTTTGAAATTGGGTGATAATGCTGGTGATTTGATTCTTGGTGTTGACCTGGGAGGCACCAAGATACTGACGGCGGTGGCCAACTCTCAGGGGAAAATGCTATCGCGCGACCACAGTATAACGCCAGCCCAAAAAGGCCATAAGGCGGTCATTCAGTCTATTCTGGAGTCTGTACATCGTACTTTAGAGCGGGCGGATGTTGCCATTTCAGACCTTATTGTCATAGGAGTTGGGGCGCCCGGTCTCTTAAATCCCGAAACGGGTATCCTCTTTACCTCACCGAATCTGCCAGGATGGCGAGACGTTCCTCTGAGAGACATAATACAAGAAAAACTGGGCAAGAAGACCTTTCTCATTAATGACGCCAATGCTGCTGCTCTGGGAGAATTTTATTTCGGCGCTGCCCGGGGGGCTCGTAATTTCATCTATATTACTATTAGTACGGGCATCGGCGGGGGCATTGTCATTGACGGCAAGATTTACAGTGGAGCTATTGGTGCTGCTGGAGAAGTAGGACATATGACCATTGATGACGATGGCCCAATCTGCAACTGTGGAAACAGAGGTTGCTGGGAAGCGCTGGCTTCGGGGACGGCTCTGGCCAGAGATGCAAGGTATCGGATTGAGGAAGGAGTGAAGACTTCAATTTTAGAATACGCCGATGGTGATATGAAAAAGATAACCGCGCAGGTCATTCATAGCGCCGCCAGGCAAGGTGACAGCTTGGCTAAAGAACTTATTGGTCGGACTGGCTACTACGTGGGTGTGGGGCTGGCCAATTTAGTCAACATATTTAACCCCGAGTTGATAGTTATCGGTGGTGGTTTATCAAACATCGGTGATATGCTGTTCGAGCCAGCCTTCAAGGTGGCTGGAGAAAGAGCATATAAGGAGGCTTTCCAGGCGGTGCGATTTGCTTCTGCTGAGCTGGGTCGAAATTCTGGCGTGCTCGGTGCCGTTGCCTTTGCACTCCAGGAGATGAAAAGTCAGAATTTTTAAGACCCAAGCTTTTACTGCTGAAAAATGTGGCTGTAACAAAGTTTGGAAGGAGAAAGACAACCGAGGAGGAATCTATGAAAAGGATTGGTATATTGACCAGCGGCGGTGATGCACCGGGCATGAATGCTTGTATACGGGCAGCAGTACGTGCTGCCATGGCTCAAAGATTGGAGATTTTTGGCATAGAGCGCGGCTATGCCGGACTCATCCGTGGTGAAATGGAGCTGCTGGACAGGAAAGCCGTCGCCAATATTATTCACCAGGGTGGGACTATACTGGGCACCGCCCGCTCACCAGAATTCATGACCAGTCAGGGCAGGGCACTGGCTATAGAGAATCTTGGTAAGAGGGATATCGAGGGCCTGATTCTCATCGGAGGTGATGGCACTTTTCGTGGCGGCACTACGCTATCGCAAGAATGTGGTGTCGGCATCGTTGGTGTGCCGGGGACGATAGATAATGATGTCTATGGCACTGATTATACCATTGGCTTTGACACCGCCGTAAATTGCGCACTAGAGGCTATTGACCGTATTCGCGATACCGCCCTGTCTCATGAACGTCTATTTTTCGTGGAGGTGATGGGTCGTCACACTGGGTTCATCGCCCTGGAGAGTGGTATCGCTGGTGGTGCCGAAGAAATGCTTATCCCTGAGGTTCCTATGAGCGTTGAGGAGCTTTGCTCACACCTGGAGAGGAATTTCAAAGGGGAAAAGAAAAGTGCCATTGTAGTGGTGGCGGAAGCTGAGCAGCCGGGCCACAGCTTTCGTATAGCCCAGGAGGTGAGGGATAAGTTGGGTTTTGATTCCCGGGTATGTATTCTGGGGCATCTCCAGCGTGGAGGTTCGCCGACAGCGCGTGACCGAGTTCTTGCTGGTAAGCTTGGTGTGGCAGCTGTACGGGCACTGGCGGCCGGCAAAAGTGGATACATGGTGGGCGAGATAAATTGGAAGGTGGCCTATACTCCGCTTCAATATACCTGGGAAAAGGAAAAGGAGCTGAATGTTGAACTTGTAGAGATGAGAAAGCTCCTTTGCGAATAAAAGGAAGAAAATAATCTGTTATGGGGGATGTAATGAACATATCTATCGGCAAGTTAAGAGGACTTCAGCAATTGGCTGATTCCAAGGGTATGATGACGATGTGTGCCATTGACCACAGAGGGGCACTTAAGCGGGCACTGAACGAGAAAAACCCCGATGCCGTGAGTTACCAAGATATGGTTGATTTCAAGCTTGACCTTTGCCAGGCGGTAGTGCCCTTTGCCAGTGCCATATTGCTTGACCCGGAATACGGGGCCGGTCAGGCTATAGCTGCGGGCCTCATGCCCGGGTCTAAGGGACTTCTCGTCAGCCTGGAAAAGAGCGGCTATACCGGAGACAGTGCGGTTAGAATTACTGAGCTTCTGCCCGGCTGGAGCGTAAAAAAGGCGAAGAAAATGGGAGCTTCAGCGGTCAAACTCTTAATCTACTTCAGGCCTGACCTGAAGGACATCGCCTCAAAACAGCTTGATTTGGTGGCAGGGCTGGCTGACCAGTGCCTTGAAGAAGACATAGCCTTTCTGGTTGAGCCGGTGAGCTATCCTATTGAGGAAAAAGAACGGATAAATCAAGGTGGGACATCGTCAAGAAAGTTTGCTGAGATAAAGCCTGAGCTGGTCATTGAAACTGCCCGGCAGATTACTGCTTTGCCCATTGATGTGCTGAAAGCAGAATTCCCGGCGGATATTAAGTTTGAGCAAGATGAGGCAAAGTTGCTAGAGTTGTGCCAGAAGTTGAATCAGGCATCCCGGTTGCCCTGGGTGCTGCTCAGTGCTGGCGTTGACTTTGAGTCGTTCAGGAAGCAGGTGAAGATAGCTTGTATGGCGGGAGCCTCTGGTTTTCTAGCCGGCCGTGCCCTGTGGCAGGAGGGTGTTCGAATTTGTTCCCGGGAAAAGAGATTGAACTTTTTTCAGAATACGGCTACCCCGAGGTTGAAGGAGCTAGCTGAGGTAGCTGATAGATACGGTAAGCCGTGGTATTCCAGGGTAGAAGCTGGAAAGGGCAAATCATCCCCGGTGGCTGAGGACTGGTATCGAGATTATTGACTCTAAGCCCCTATCCCTTTTAAGGGAGAAGGGAAAAGGTTGCATGTAAAACGAGAAGGCGATATGAAACGCTCCAGATTTTTTGCAAGGCAAACCAAGATAGTGTGCACTATTGGTCCAGCTACTAACTCAGTTGCCGTGATTGAGCAACTGATAAGGGCAGGCATGAATATTGCCAGATTTAATCTGTCCCACGGTAAGTTCAGAGAACACGCCCGCCATATTAAGACTGTGAAGAGTCTATCTCACCGTCTGGCAATACCTGTTGCCATACTTATGGACTTACCCGGCCCAAAATATCGCACGGGTAAACTGAAAGACGGTCAAGCCAAGTTGAAAAAGGGTGCCCAGGTTGTCCTCACCACAAGACAACTGGAGGGAGACGATGAATTAATACCAATTAATCTTTCTACCCTTCCGCAAGATATAAAAGTGGGGGATATCGTGTTGCTTGATGACGGTGCGATGCAACTCAAGGTGCTTGAGGGGCGAGACACAGAGGTCAGGTGTAAGGTTATGGTGGGGGGGATACTTACCGAGGGGCGTGGGCTGGTGGTGCCTGGGATGCGTATCTCTAGCCCTTTCATTACCTATGCTTTGCGGGAATGTGTTCTCTTTGCTATAAAGCAGCAGCCCGATTACCTGGCTCTATCATTTGTCAGTAATGCCGATGAGGTAAATGGTGTAAGAGCTATATTACGTGAGAACGATATAGACATACCAATTATCGCCAAGATTGAAAGAGGCGTGGCAGTTGATAAATTTGACGATATACTAGCAACCAGCGAGAGCATAATGGTCGCCCGGGGAGACCTTGGCGTGGACATCCCACTGGAGAAAGTGCCACTGGTGCAGAAGGAGATTATCAGGAAATGCAATCAGGCAGGTAAGCCGGTAATTACCGCCACACAGATGCTGGAATCAATGGTCAGTGCTCCTCGACCAACCAGAGCCGAAGTCACTGATGTGGCTAATGCAATATTTGATGGCACCGATGCCGTCATGCTCTCAGCAGAGACCTCCATTGGGAAGTACCCAGTGCACGCAGTTAAAATGATGGCAAAGATTGCCCTGGAAGCAGAAAAGAAACTGCCCTACGAGCAGATATTAGCAGAAAGAAGCAGGTGGTTGGAGCAAAAGACAGATGAGCTAATAAGTTATAACGCCTGCCATACAGCACAGAGTCTTGGGGCAGTGGCTCTTGTGGCCTTTACGCAATCTGGCAGCACAGCAGGACGGGTGTCAAAATACCGTCCCAGAATGCCTATTCTGGCAATAACTCCCGATGCGGTTGTCGTGGGGAGATTAATGCTGCGCTGGGGTGTTTACCCTTTCCAGATAGCAGGACCCTCGTCGGTAGATGACTTATTTAATACGGCGGCTAAGCTTGCTAAAGAACTAGGGCTAGCAAAGGCGGGTGATTTAGTAGTGATTACCGGTGGTATTCCTATAGGGGTAGCTGGCTCTACGAATCTGCTCAAAGTGAGAAAAATCCAGTAGTTGTGCCAGGGTAATCCTGACATATTCTGTGTGTAAGAGTATCACAATGTGTTGCGAAAATGGCGAGCATATCTCGCTGTAAGGATTTGAAAAACACACTCAGGCATACTCTGGCTCTCTGCCTGGCCATTTTCGTTGGTCATACTTCCACCATCTCTGAAACCAGTATCAGCAAGACTGCCATGGTCATCTTATTGGCTGGAGTAAATCGTTCCTCTTTGTCATTGTGATGTGTGGGAGTACCGAATCAATCCTTGGGGGTGTTGTGGCTAGAGATTACCAGTTCTGACAGGTTAGAGCTGGTAATGACAATATAGCCATACCTCCGCCCAGAGGGGCGGAGGTATGGCTGAGGTATCGGGGAAAGCTTAATCCAGCATCCAACCGCTGACAGCACACTGCCCGTTGCTGTTGTCTCCCGCGGCGACCACGGTGCCATCTGACTTAAGCCCCACCGTGTGATGCTCTCCTGCGGCGACCTGGACAATGTCTTCCCAGTCACTGACGTCGCACTGCCCGGAGGCGTTGTTTCCCACGGCAATCACAGTGCCGTCAGACTTAAGCCCCACCGTGTGAAGCCCGCCTGTAACGACCTGAACGATGTCCTCCCAGTCACCGACATCGCACTGCCCATAGTTGTTCAACCCCACGGCGACCACTGTGCCATCGGACTTGAGCCCCACCGTGTGAAACGCTCCTCCGGCGACCTGAAAGATATTCTCCCAGTCACCGACATCGCACTGTCCGAGCAAGTTCCACCCCACGGCGACCACTGTGCCATCGGACTTGAGTCCCACCGTGTGCTGTTCGCCTGCGACCACCTGAATAATGTCCTCCCAGTCACTGACACCGCACTGTCCGTACACGTTAAGTCCCACGGCGACCACTGTGCCATCGGACTTGAGTCCCACCGTGTGATAGTAGCCTGTAATGACCTGAACAATGTCCACCCAGTCACCGACATTGCACTGCCCGTAGTCATTGCCTCCTATGACAACCACCGTGCCGTTGTTCTTAAGCCCCACTGTGTGCTGTTCACCTGCGGCGACCTGAATAATGTCCTCCCACTCACCGATATTGCACTGCCCGTAGGTGTTAAGTCCCACGGCGACTACAATGCCATTACTCGTAAGTCCTATCGTGTGCTCGGAGCCTGCTGCGATCATGGGGGTGACCTCAAAGTTGGCGGTGACGTTTACAGCTTCACCGGGCATGGTGAAAGTTGTCTCCGCTTCATTAGCATTATCGAATCCACCCGCAGTCGACGTCCAGTTAACAAACCGGTAGCCCAGATTGGCTTCCGCTCTTATGCTTACTTGAATGCTTTCTGCGTAAGGTGACTCGTCGGTCACGTCAATCGCCGTTCCACCTAGCTCAGGGTCCACTGCCATGGTTAGTTCGTAGGTTGGTATCAGTTCGAAGTTGGCGGTGACGTTTGCAGCTTCACCGGGCATGGTGAAGGTTGTCTCCGCTTCATCCGCATTATCGAATTCACCTGCTGGTGCTGCCCAGTTAACAAACCGGTAGCCCTCGTTGGCTTCTGCTTTTATGTTGACGTTTGTACCGGCTGCGTAAGGTGCTTCATTGGTAAAATCAGTTACCGTGCCGCTATTGACAGGAGAAACTGCCATGGTTAGTTCGTAGGTTGGTATCGGCTCAAAATTGGCAGTGATTTCGTAGTAACCCTGCACAGTGATGGTGACCACGGGGGTGGTGACACCATCTATAGGTTCACCTACCCACTCCATAAATTGGTATCCCTCATCGGGGCTGGCCAGCAGATCTAACTCTGTACCCGCGGGAATATCATATATAGTAACTGTTTCACCGGGGCCGATCACGGTGTCCTCTTCATTAACTGTGGCAGTAACAGAACCTCCAGCGGTGCTGGAAATGTTAAGGTCGTATGGAAGAGGCGTACCAGGCGGCGGAAGAGGGTCTAAAGTAGGTTCACAGCCCATCATTACTGCAATTAAGGCTACCGTAATCAAAAAGATGCTAACTCTTTTCATGTAGTGTTCTCCTTGAAATAAATTTTGTCTTCATATTACATCTCCTCTTGCAAGCCTTGCGAGAATATTTGACAATGTTTAATATAGCATGGCCTTCTTTGCTGTCAATCGCCCATCAGTAATAGGAATTTAGTACCGTTTAATCTCACGCCCCACTTAAAATCTTAAATCCTAATTCCTAAATCTCTGCGACTTTGCCCTGCGATAGACTCTGGATAAGCTCAAGAGAGGTCTAAACAAACTCAAATATCAAGATTCGAAGTCTTAAATTCAAAATAATTCGGAGTAAGCCGGTAATTACCGCCACACAGATGTTGGGATCAATGGACAATACTCACCGACCGAGTCAGGCTGACGCCACTGATGTGGCTAATGCCATTTGGGTAGCCGGCTTCACAAATCTGCTCAAAGTGAGAAAAATCCAGTAGTTGTGCCAGGGTAATCCTGGTATGTTCTGTGTGAAAAAGGCTTGTAGCGTGTTACCGAAATAGCTATCTCGTTTTACTGTGAGGATTTAAAAAACACAGTGGCTAGGGGTGGCAGGGTAATGGTCAAGGAATAGGGGCGATCATGCAAGGGAATCGGTGCTGCTTCCACCCCGCCTAGATTGCCTTGCCCGCTGCCTCCGTATTCCCTGGCATCGCTGTTTAATAATTCCTTCCAGAATCCTGGTCGCGGTACTCCGATTCGATAGTTGACATGAGTCAGGGGAGTGAAGTTGCACACAACAACAACACTATCATCCGGTGCACGCCCCTTACGCATTAGGCTAACCACGCTGTGCTCAACATCATTGCAGTCAATCCATTCAAAACCAGCCTGGTCAAAGTCCATTTGATAAAGAGCTGGCTGACTGCGGTAGAGGCGATTTAAATCGCTGACCCAGTGCTGGAGACTGGAGTGGGGTATGTACTGAAACAAGTGCCACTCTAGACTCTCTTCATGTGCCCACTCTTGCCACTGACCAAACTCCCCGCCCATGAATAGGAGTTTTTTTCCAGGTTGCGCATACATGTATCCCAGAAGAAGCCTTAAGTTGGCGAACTTTTGCCAGTCGTCTCCTGTCATCTTTCCTAAAAGTGAACCTTTCCCATGTACAACTTCATCGTGTGAAAGCGGCAGGACAAAGTTTTCAAAGAAGGCATAAATCAAGCGGAAAGTCAGGTTATTATGGTGATATTTCCGATATATGGAGTCCTTGGTTATGTACTCCAAAGTATCATGCATCCAGCCCATGTCCCACTTGAGGCCGAATCCCAGCCCACCGATGTAGGTTGGTCTTGACACCATTGGCCAGGCTGTGGATTCCTCGGCGACTGTCTGTGTGTCTGGCTTTTCCTGGTAGACCGCCTGGTTGAAACGCCGCAGGAAATCAATTGCCTCAATATTCTCGCGCCCACCGTACTTGTTCGGTATCCACTCCCCGTCTTTGCGTCCGTAGTCAAGATAGAGCATGGAAGCCACCGCATCTACGCGTAGCCCGTCAGCGTGGTACTTGTCCAGCCAGAATAGGGCGCTACTTAGCAGGAAGCTTATTACTTCATGTCGTCCATAGTTAAAAATACAACTGTTCCAGTCCGGATGAATGCCCTGTCTCGGATCACCATGCTCGTAGAGGTGTGTTCCATCGAAATATCCCAGTCCGTGTTCATCATTGGGGAAATGAGAAGGTACCCAATCGAGGATTACCCCTATGTCATGCTGGTGTAAATAGTCAACTAGGTACATAAAATCCTGGGGGATACCATAACGGCTGGTCGGGGCGAAGTATCCTGTTGTCTGATAGCCCCAGGAGCCGTAGAAGGGATGTTCCATAACCGGCAAGAATTCAACGTGGGTAAAACCCATCTGATGAACATACTCAGCCAGTTGAGGAGCCAGCTCCCGGTAGCTGAGAGGGCAGTTATCCTTCTCTGGCACTCGCCGCCAGGAGCCAAGATGCACCTCGTAGATAGAGATGGGGGCATCGAGGGCATTGCGAGTGTGTCGCTTCTCCATCCACGCTGTGTCTCCCCAACCATAATCCAAATCCCAGACAATGGAGGCTGTTTTGGGAGGTGTTTCAGCATAGAAGGCGAATGGGTCGGATTTCTCCACACGATAGCCCTTGTGATGAGAGACGAGATAATACTTGTAGATTGCGCCCTTAGCCACACCAGGGATAAACCCTTCCCAGATACCAGATTGGCCTTTTGAACACAGTGGATGGCTTGATTTATCCCAGCTGTTAAACTCACCCATGACAGAGACCTGCCTGGCATTTGGAGCCCAGACGGCAAAATACGTCCCGGCTATTCTGCCTGCGGTGGCAGAATGGGCCCCCAGCCTTTCATATAGTCTATAGTGAGATCCTTCGTTGAAGAGAAAAAGGTCGTCATTACTCAGCATGCTTAAGTCGTAGCGCACTGAATGACTATATATCTTATTCTCCGAGGATATACTCTTTTTTCTTCTTTTTGCCTTTTCCTTCATTATCTTCCCTCTAATAACTTATCCAGCCAATGATACAGCTGCTCAGGGGAGTCTAGGTAATAATCGGCGGCGCTTGAGGCCTTATCCTCGCCAACGAAGATAGAAATGCCACCGACCCCTTGTAAAACCCTAAAGCCATCTTCGTAAAATTATCTCAAAGATTGATGAAATCTTCATTGCGCTCCAGCGTGAGAAACACCAGTAGGTAGTCCCTAATCTCCCGTGTAATGAGAAAATGCTGGCGGACATGCTCCTTGCCATTATGCCCTAGCCAGCGACCATAATCAGGATTAGCAAGAATTTGTCTTAAGGCGTAAGCTGCTCCCTCTATACTATGGCACAGAAGCCCAGTGAGCTTATTTTTTACTTGAAGGGGTATGCCGCCGACAGCGCTTGCCACTACTGGCTTTGCCTTCCACAAAGCCTCGGTTATGGTGAGGGCAAAGCCTTCTCTTAAAGATTTTTGCATAATTACGGTAGCAGCCCTTTGTAGGGCGTTAATGTCAATATCGCTCCCGGACGGGATATCCAATATATGGACGTCTGGATTGTCTCCGGCTCGCTCCTTTACCTCTTCCAGTACTTCCCCAGATTCAGGATCATCACTGGCAGTGCCGCCAGCGAGGACTAGCTGACAAGCGAAATTTTTCCTCACCAACTCAAAAGTTTTGATTACTCCTAATGGGTCTTTTAACCAATCGAAACGAGAGACCTGAAGAATTAACGGCTTGTCCTGGTTCAAACCATATTTGGCAAGAACACTACCCACAACCTCGGCAGGCAATTCCTTATTTTTATCGCTCAAAGGATCAATGGATGGGGGGGCAAAGAATTGGCGTATTGGCAGTTCTTGAGCAAAGTTTGGAGAAGATAAAACCCCAGCATCGTAATTAATTACAAACTGTTTTAGGAACTCCCATACTTTGCTGTCAGGATGAGAAATATCTATATGGCATCGCCAGATCCAATTTCTGCCAATATCCCCTTTTTTAGCTATCAAAGCTACTGGCTGAGGGTCATGAATGAACAAAATATCTCCTGAGAAATCGATCTGGTCTAAGTTCTTTTTTGTAGTTTCCAGAAATAAAGAGAACTCGTCATCCGAAATAGGCTCCACTTTACCATGAAGGGCATTATGAAGCTTTTTCGTCACTTCAAAAAATTGAGTATCACTCGAGATGATTTGCCATCTGACATCAACTCCGAGCTGATTGAGCAACGGCACAAGGCGAGATAGTATTTCTGCTACGCCTCCGCCCGCAAAGGTAGAATTTATGTTCAGGATGGTCTTGCCTGACAGTCTACGCGCCAGCATACTTAGCTCCTCAATATAGCTTTTGCTCACGATGGATTCATAATCCTTAACGTTTATTTTGATATTCATAGCCTTTTCTCACAAAGCTGAATAATGATTTCTCTGAGATTTTCCATGGTGTAGTTGTAAGGGTCGAGGCGGGTAATTTGCTCCGCCAACTCTTTTTCTCCCAGGCACTCTTCAAGCCAGAGGGAAATATCGTTTGTCCTCCTCTGTAGCCTTAGCTTGGCTTCAAAAATATGGAAGTAAAGTGAGCCTATGCTGATTCTCCTTAGTATGTTAACAAATTCCCGTAGGTCATGGGCGACGTAGGGAGTGGGCAGGACAATGCTTATTGACTTGATGAAATGAAATTCGTTGCCTAGCGGTGCCTCACGTTCATTGGAGGTCTGAGCTAAGAAATCTTGAATAACCCCGATAATCATTTGCCTGAGTGCCCCGATAGTAGAGAATTCAAAGGTGTCAATGCTTGCTAGCCTTTCAGCTAAGATATCGTAACCTAATGCATCTTGTACCCATAAGGCAAAATCGTTGGTTGGCTCGGGAGTAAGAAATTGGTATTCCTCAACAAAACTATGGGTATGATAGTAGACCACGGTGTCAGGGACTTCTTTAAGACTGCTAGCCAATTGGGATAAGTTGCTGGCGCTTAAGCCTGTTAGCTCCTTTAAATGGAGCCTGGTGGAAAATTCAAACGGCTCTTTAGCCACTTTGGGTTGTTTCCCATAATTAATGATAGTAGTCTGCATTAACTTAGTATTAGGGATAATGACTATGCTGCCGTTTAGGGTTTTTATCTGGGTATTTCTCCAGGTTATCTCTTCTACACGCCCTTCTTCCCCAGATTCCAATCTAATCAAGTCGCCAGTCTTAATTTGCTTCTGCTGGGTTAATTGGAGACCGGAAACCAAGTTGGGTAATATATCACGAAAGGCTAGAATACCAACTACTATGGCAGCAATCACAGCGATGAAGATGGGTGTCATGGGCGCCCCCCAAAGCTCCAAGAGTATCAGAACGCCAATGACAATAATTGTCACCTGGGCAACATTCGTAGTAACCGTGATTGCCCTACTAGGGACCTTTGTTTTATTAGGATAAAGGGAGATTATCAATTCTCTGCTCAGCCGGATTAAAATCCAGCCAAAGTAAGCAATAAAAATACTGGCTAGGATTTTGCCACCGAGGCTCTTCCATTGTGGCTCCAGAACTGAAACTTGTAGTGCGATGTAAGCACCTAATATTAGAAGCCAGTGGAGAAATGGCCCTCTAGTGGCTGAAACGATGATTTTGCCAATTTCCGTCTTTTTTTCCTTCAGCCAGCGCTCCAGAGCATTGTAACTGATCCGTCTAAGCCACAGTGAAATAGAAAAAACGCCAAAAAAAACTAATACAGGCACTGCTATATTAAGCCAGTTAACCCTTAGCCAATTAATAATGACCATAGCTCTCTATGCCACTTTACTTTGCTTGCCAGTGGTTATGTCTGGTAAACCTTAGACATATTCCGTGCTCGCAGATAAATCTCTTCGTATTTTCTAGCCGAGGCTTTCCAAGAGAAATCTAGTTCCATATTGTGCTTCATCAAGTTTTGCCATTCACCATGGTGATGAAAGCTTTTCTCGGCTCTTTTTATCGCCCCCATCATTTCCAGAACAGTATAATTTTGAAATACGAAGCCGTTCCCATTTCCTTCGGCCACATCCTTAACCGTATCAGCCAGCCCCCCGGTATGTCTCACCACAGGAATGGCGCCATATCGCATGGCTATCAGCTGCCCCAGTCCACAAGGCTCAAAACGGGAGGGCATGAGGAATATGTCGCAGCCGCCGTAGATAAGACGGGCTAATCGTTCATCATGGGTGATAAATGTTGAGAGGCGCTGGGGGTATTTTAGTGCTGCCTCGGTAAGCAATTTATGATAGTGTTCTCTGCCTTCACCAAGAATAACTAATTGTGCTCTTGTTTCTGTGATAAATGGGTCTATAACCTGGAGTAGCAAGTCAAACCCCTTTTGTTCATCAAGACGAGACACCATACCAAATAAAGGGATGTCAGAGTTTTGTGGCAGTCCGCCCTTTCTTTGCAAGGCGAGTTTATTATCAACCCTTCTTTCTATCGTGGTGAAATCATAGTTCCTTTCCAGATAGGGATCGGTAGCTGGGTTATATTCATCATAATCGATGCCATTAACTATGCCATAAAGATCATTGCGGCGATAGCTTAGCAATTGCTCCAGACCCTCACCATATTGTGATGTCAGTATCTCTGAGGCATAGCTAGGGCTAACCGTGGTCACAATGTCGGCCAGAAGAATTCCCTGGCTCATGAAGTTTAGCGATGGCCTGGGAGCACCAACTGGGATATATTCCTGCCATACAGAAGAAAGCCCGGAGCGCTGGAAAAATTCCTGGTCAAAGGAACCCTGGTAAGCCAGATTGTGGATGGTGAATATACAGGGCAGTGCTATATTTGCTTTTTTAAGCCCCAAGGGGACTAAAGAAGCATGCCAGTCATGGCAATGAATGATATCGGGGCGAAAATCAAGCTGGGAAATGATGCTGGGGATGCTTAGCGAAAAAAAGAGAAATCGCTTTAATTCGTCTTGGGGATAGATTTCCTTGGTCCCAAAGTACTCGTCGTTTTCCACCAGGTACACGGGTATCCTCTTTTTCAGTCTGACTATTTTCAGGGTTACTTGCTCGTAATGCCCCATAAAGCTGACAATCCCGACTTTGTCGGAATCCTTGCCCTGAATGTCTTGGCTGGGGGCCTTTATGCTACCGTATTTAGGCAATATCAAACACGGCTCATGTCCTAAGCCTTGGAGGGCTATGGCCAAGGAGCTTGTAACATCTGCCAACCCTCCTACTTTAACCAAGGGGAAAGCCTCAGAGGCGATAAACAAAATTCTCATTATTGAAATCGGGCTTGGGGAATGTTTTCTCCGCCTGCGACGGAACTACCACTGGGGATAAAGAGGGTAGAGAAGTTGCTCTCATGGACCTCGGCATCGATCTTGCAGTTTCGCCCGACTTTCAACTCCGGAGGTAGCCTTGCTCCTTTGCCCACTACAGTGATGCCACAATTTAGATATAAGGGTTCGTCCTTATTCGGAACATAGTCATCGCCATAGCCAATGCAACATCCTTGGCCAATGTAACATTCCTTGTCAATGATGGATCGGTGGACAACAGCATCTTTGGCAATAATGGTATCATCAAAAACAATGGAGTCTATCACTTGAGCTCCTGCCTCCACATAAACATGGGGAGAAAGCACCGAATTAAATACGCTGCCGTTTACGATGCAACCATTGCTGACAAGGCTTCTGCCTACCTGGGCCTTTGGCCCCAGCTTCACCGGGGGCATGTCTAACGAGGGTGTTCTTACTTGACTCCCAGGTTCGTAGAGATTAAATGGGGGCAAATCAATAATGAGGTCCATATTGGCTTGCCAGTAGGCTTCGATTGTGCCGACATCACGCCAGTAGCCCTGATACTCATAGCCATAAGCCTTGTATTTGTCTATTGCCTCAGGGATGAGCTGGCTGCCAAAATCTTGCAATCCGCGGCGATGAGCATCTTCTAAGACCTTGAAGAGGATATTCTTATTAAAGGCGTAAACGCCCATGGAAGCTAAGTTACTTTTTGGTTGTGATGGTTTTTCATAAAAGGCAACCACCCTATTATTTTCCAGAGTCACGATGCCAAAGCGGTTAGCTTCAGCTAAAGGCACTTCTGTGACTGCGAGGGTAACGTCAGCTCCCTGGCGGCGATGAAACTCAATCATCTGCTCGTAATGCATGATATAAACATGGTCTCCCGAGAGGATGAGAACCTGCTCAACACGGCTGTCCTGTATAAAATCGAGGTTGTGATAAACAGCCTCGGTAGTGCCCCTATACCAGTGCATCTCTCCATTTGTGCTTACAAAGGGGGAGAGTAAAGCCATACCCCCGACTACACGATCGAGGTCCCAGGGTTTACCCACACCAATATGGCGTGCCAATGAGCGAGGATTATATTGTGGTATGACCGCCACTCTGTCGATCCCGGAGTTAACGCAATTGCTTAAAGTAAAGTCAATGATACGATATTTACCACCGAAGGGGACTGCAGGCTTGGCACGCCCTTGTGCTAACACACTTAGTCTTTTCCCTTCCCCACCGGCGAGGATCAGGGCCAATACCTTTTTCATCTACGCGTTACCTCACCCAAGCAAATCATAGATTTTGTGGGGTAAAATAAATTAGGCCACTACATTTTTTGAACAGCCTCATAGTTATTTTAACCCCTCGGGAATGCCGTGTCTAATTCCATTCAAGTGAGTTCCATTTCGAGGTCAATTTTACTTGCGGGCCGCCGGTATATACATTTGCTTGACATATTCCTTCAACATCCGCCGAGTGCAAAAGACGGGGACAATCGAGCCCATTGCCTCTTTGACCATATGTACCCACCCACAGGGCACTCCAGCTCTGTCTCGTTGATAGTAAAACGGAACAATTTCCTCTTCTAAGAGTTGATAGAGTGCCTCAGCATCCAATCTATCTTCTTCTCCTGGGTCATTTGCTTTGACTTCATCACCGATGACCCAGCCATTAGCGCCATTATAGCCCTCGTACCACCAGCCATCTCGAACACTGAGATGCAGGACCCCATTTACCGCTGCTTTTATGCCGCTGGTGCCAGAAGCTTCCTGGAGGCGGCGGGGGTTATTGAGCCAGACATCTACCCCCTGGACCAGGTAGCGAGCCATATGCATATCGTAATCTTCTACAAAGGCTATTCGGCCCTTGAATTCACGATCCGTAGCCAGAGTGAAAACGTGTTGTAGGAGTTGCTTCGAAGGAAAGTCAGCGGGGTGAGACTTGCCAGCAAAGATTATTTGAACCGGATGCCATCTATCAGTGACAATTCGCTTGAGGCGTTCTACATCGTGGAAAATTAGCTCAGGCCTCTTATATGCAGTAAAGCGGCGCACGAAGCCAATAGTCAGGACTTCCGGATCGAGCAAAGCACCCATGGCTAGAACCTGCCTGGCTGTGCATACACGCTCAGTAGAACATTGCCGTGCCCGCTCTACCATGGCGCCCATAAGCTTGCGCTTAAGAATTTGACGCACTGTCCAGAGTTCCTCGTCAGGGATGTTTAGCACAATCTCCCGGAGGTTGGTATCGTCGTATCTTCTAAACACGTCTTGACCCAGGTGCTTCTCATAGAGGCGTCTCATCTCCGGAGCAACCCAGGTAGGCACGTGAATTCCGTTAGTAATAGAAGAGATGGGTATTTCATCTTCTTTAACTTTGGGCCACAGTCCATGCCACATCCTGCGGGTAATTTTTCCGTGCAGCTGGCTGACGGCGTTGCGATGGTGGGCCATCTTTAAGGCAAGCACAGTCATATTGAATGTTTGGTTGTTTGTGCCATCCTGTCGTCCCAATTCCAGGAATGTCTCTCGGCTGATTCCCATGGATGCCCAATAATTATGAAAGTGTTTCTCCACAAGTGAAATAGGAAAGATGTCATGCCCGGCGGCAACCGGAGTATGAGTGGTAAAAACGGTAGTCGCTTGTATCTGTTGGAGAGCTTCGGCAAAGGTCGCACCCTTTTCTATCTCTTCCCTGACACGCTCCAATGTCATGAAGGCACTGTGTCCTTCATTGGCATGCCATACGGAGGGGTTGATGCCAATTGCCCGTAAGGCACGTACCCCACCAATTCCCAGCACAATTTCTTGCTGGATGCGTTGCTCCTGGTCGGCGGTATAGAGGCGGGCACATAGCTGCCGGTCCTGGGGCAGATTCCCTTCAACATCACAGCATAGTAGATAAAGGGTAACCCGGCCCAAATGCACCTGCCATACCCCAATGTATAGGAGTCTATCATCTAGTTCAATCCGAATCAGCGGGCCACACCAATTAGAATGAGAGACTGGATTGATTGGCTTGATAGGAGCTTCATCAAAATTTAATTGTTCATAAACTTCCTCTTGCCAGCCCTCAACGGAAATATGCTGGTGGAAATACCCTTGGGGATACATAAAGCCTACCCCGACAAGTGGCAGCCCCAGGTCAGATGCCCCCTTGCATATGTCGCCAGCTAAAACTCCCAGCCCACCTGCGTATATAGGAAGGGAGTTATGTATGGCAAATTCCATTGAAAAGTAGGCAACGGGGCCGTCTAAGCCATCGGGATATTTGATAGCAAACCAGCTATCCTCGTCTGTCATCTCAGCGTCGAAAGTCGACATCACAGAGTCATAAAGGTTAAGAAAAGTGAGGTCGGTGGCGGCTGCGGCTAACTTATCGTCGCCGATTTCGTGCAATTGTTTGACTGGGTTGTGCCCACCCAACCGCCATAGTGGATAGTCCAGAGCTCGGAATAGGTCACGCGCCTGGGGGTGCCAGCTCCACCACAGATTATTAGCCAGCTCCTCCAGTCTGTCTATGCGCTCAGGTAAATTCCTTGTGGTCAACGCACTTTCACCTTACTCACCCATTTTTTCCTTCGTCTCCGTTGTTATGCTCACTCCGTCCGCTATAGCTCACCAATGTGATATCAGCTAATTCCGTGTAAAGTGTTACAGGTATTATAGCAGGATATGGTTTGTGCTATCATAAGAACTATATTCTTTGCACATTGAAATGGGTGACAAATTAATGTGGACTGGAAAAGGAGAGAGGGTTGAAGATGCAATAGACAGGCTTCTCAGAATTTCTTCCTGGTAGTATTTATTATTTAGCGACTTTTGCGAAGTTTAAGGAGGCGATGATGATACAGTGTACTTTCTATTTAACACCGGATGGGAAACTCTTGGACCAGCTAAGCGTAGAACAAATCAGAAGCTTTCTGGCAAGTGGGGAGGGGTTGCTTTGGGTTGATATGGAGGACGTGACGAACGAGGACGCCGAGTTACTATCGAATGTATTCTGTTTCCATCCCCTGGCAGTAGCAGACTGTGTTAGCAAGGATATACATCCACCCAAGATAGATGATTTTGAGGACTACTTATTTATTATCGTTCATGGTATCAATTACCACCTCGAGCCTGAAGTAGTGGAGACCACAGAACTAGCACTCTTTCTGGGAAAAAACTGCGTGGTCACCAGCCATGATGTGCCCATGAGGTCGGTTTCGTCTATGTTAGATCGCGTTCGAAAAGACGGACGCCTTATGCGCAGAGGAGGCGATTTCTTGGTTCACGACCTGATTGATGCATTGGTGGACAATTTCATGCCCACTATCGATGGTATGGATGAGAAGAATGATCAACTCGAGGACGAGGCACTTCACGAGCCGAAGAGAGAAACACTGATGTCAATTATGGAGCTCAAACGCAGCATACTGACGTTAACGCGGGTCATATTGCCTCAGCGTGAAATAATGAACGGGCTCAGCCGCGGCGAATATGCCCTGATAAGCGAGCGGGCGCAAATATATTACCGCAACATTTATGACCATTTGGTGCGGATTGAGATGCTAACTCTTGGTCTCAGAGATATGACTGAGAGTGTACTGAACACCTATCTTTCTTCAGTGTCCAACCGTATGAATGAGGTTATGAAGGTGCTAACACTCATAGCCACTATCTTCATTCCTTTGACTTTTATTGCCGGCATTTACGGCATGAACTTCGCAAATATGCCGGAGCTAGAGTGGAAGTATGGGTACTTTATTATCTTGATTGTAATGGCAGTGATAGGCATTTCTCTGGTATTCTATTTTAGGAGGAGGAGGTGGCTCTAAAGTTACTGAATGAATAATGTGTCTTTGGCATCTAAACTGAGAGACGAAGCGACGGGGTACTCGCAACCTTCTACACAGACAGTGCCATCCATGCTTCAGCAGAACCTAAGTTGGAGGTGTTGAATATGGCTTATGTAGGAATTTTGCTGATAACTATCTTAGTTTCTTTCATCATCGTCAGAATCGGGGGCTTTGCTCTCCAGTTAACCGGGATAGAACCTGATGTGGCTAGATTTCAGGCGTTATCTGCTTTCACGGGAACAGGCTTCACGACGAGAGAAGCTGAACGAGTGGTAGGGCACAAAACGAGGCGCAGAGTTGTAACTGTTCTCATTATACTGGGAAATGCCGGAACGGTCACCATAATTGCCACTTTAGTGGCATCCTTCACCCAAGTAGGTGGTTACGTGTGGTTTTTCATTCGCCTGGCTATAATAGTTGGAGGCATATTCGGACTCTATCAATTAATTATAAGAAGCAACGTTGGCCAACGGATTATTGACTGGCTGCAAAGGCCAGTTGTGAAGCGAATTCTTAAGGAAGCTCCGGCGGTTGATGAAATATTCCATGTGGAGAGGGACTGGGCTATTAGTCTTGTCTTGATAAAAAAAAGCTCGAATAGTATTGGCTTGTCTGTGGCTGATATCACCGCGGGAGCGGACATAAATATCCTTGGTATAGACAGAGCCGGTACTTATCTAACTAGACCGAATTGGGACGAGAAAATCATGGAAGGAGACCGGCTTTTGGTTTATGCAAATAGAAAATCTGTGAAGCGAGTTGTTGACTAGTGAATTTATGAAGAGGCAACACCCAAAAGGCCTTTGGATGTTTTGTTTGAGGAAGGTCGAACCCAATCTTAAAATTAAATTATGATTCCGAGCATGAAAGGAGATGAGGATGAAGATTCTGCTTGCCGTTGATGGCTCTACCTACTCTGAAGTCGCCGTGGACTTAGTTAGAGCATTGAGAATAGGGAGGAAAAATGAGGCAACAATCCTGACTGTGATTCCAGAGCATGTCTTTTTGGGCGGGCACACTTTGGTTGACCTTTTGGGGCGCTCCACTGCACTGAAGACCCAGGTTCGGAAAGCGGAAGAGGAAAGAGCGTTAGCATTACTTGCCAAATACTCAGAGGCACTCGGCGCTCTGAGGTTGAAAGTTGCGACCATAATCCGTAGAGGAAGCCCTGCCAATGAAATTATAAAGACATGTCGCAGCATACGGGCAGACCTTGTCTTGGTGGGATTCAAGGGCACAAGTGATGCCTCGGAGTTTCTGTTGGGCGGCGTTGCTCACAGAGTGGTTAAATACGCACCGTGTAACGTGCTGCTAGCTAAGAGAGAGAGCAAAGCTATCAATAGAGTGTTGGTGCCGCTTGACGGTTCGAAACACTCTGGTGAAGTGGTACAGTTCTTGCTGCAAATGTCGCTCCCGCGCCATGCGGAAGTCCTTCTCATGACGGTGGTGCAAGCTTTTGCCGCGTCATTTATCAAAGCATACACCTTCGACTTAGAACGCGATCAGCGAATAATTGCCGAGCTTCAAAAAGCTGAAGAGGAAGCCGCTGCGCGGCTGATGACAGAAGCAGAAAGGCAGTTTCGCAGGGGCGGCTACAACGTGTCAGTCATTGTTACCCGCGGTGCCCCTTCGCAAGAAATCTTGCGGGAAGCTGTCCGACGAAACGTGGACTTGATTGCTCTGGGTGCCAAAGGTCTTAGTGGAGTGCGCGGTTTCTTGCTTGGCAGCGTGTCTCAGCGTATAGCGCGATATGCTAGGTCATCGGTGCTTATAGTAAGGCCACCAGTATCTATGACTTACCAAGACTCTTAGCCGACCAGTTAAGAAGGTTGTCAAACCAAATATCAGCGCCTAGCAGGCAAGTGAGCTACAGATACTCTGGTGTGAGGTTGGTTAAGAGCGATGCCGGACACATGTGAGGCTTGGCTAGACCCGCATTTGCAGCCCAACTATGCGCAAATCTTACCCTGTCTTCAGGAGTAATTATTTTCTCCCCTTTTGTACCCATATAGCGTGCCAAATATCACTTGACTTGATATTATTCTAGGTTATACGCATTATCAGGGAAGTGCTTTATCATGTCCCTGATACTCATATTCGCGTTGAAGCATAGTTAATCTTCGGAAACATATTAGCCTAAAATGGGTCTTAAAGAAAAACTTAGTCCCAAACCCACCATATCCGACCAGGATGTAGCGAGTGGATTGCGTTGGCTAACATGGGAGGGAATGGCCGCCATGGGCTTCTTCAGTATAACCACCAGTGGCTTCTTGGCTGCCTATGCTCTGTTACTGGGATGTAACAATTTCCAGATTGGTATTCTGGCAGCCATTCCCTTTCTCACCCAGCCTATCCAGATACTGGTTATACCCCTGGTTGAGCGGATCCGGAGGCGCAAAGTCATCGTATTAGCTTCTTGGATTCCAGCTCAGCTGGCATGGTTACCTATCGCGTTGATACCCCTGTTCCTGGATATACCGAGCAGCAGTGCTGCAGCTATGCTGCTGGGCATCATGGCAATTCGTGGTGTGTTTGTCTCTTTCACCAATTGTGCTTGGAATAGCTGGGTCAGGGACTTGGTTCCTCAACAAGTTTTAGGAAGTTTATTCGCCCGCCGTCAAATGTGGGCTAACTTGGCAGCTATGACATTTGGCCTGCTGGCGTCACTCTTCATAAGTTACTGGGAGGGGCGTGCTTCTGGCAATGAAGCTCTGGGATACACCTTTGCCATGCTTTTTGGCGCTGTTTTTTTGGGGCTGGCCGCCCCTTTATTTATGAGTGTGGTACCAGAGCCCTTAATGCAACCTGTCCCCGGGCTCAAACCATCACTTTTTTCGACCATATCCACTCCCTTTCGCGATGCTAATTACCGGCGTCTTATATTATTCCTATTCCTGTGGGGATTGGCTTTGAACATGTCCATTCCTTTCTTCGCCGTCTACATGCTGCAGCGTCTGGGCTTGCCTCTCCCGGTGGTAATTGGCTTTAGCATATTAAGTCAGGGCTTAAACATCCTGTTTCTTCGCGTCTGGGGTCCATTGGCTGATAGGTTTGGTATCAAGGCAATCCTGTCTGTGTCCGTTTCATTGTATCTATTAGTAGTTTTGGGCTGGTCTTTCACGACCATGCCAGAGCGATACTTTCTAACGATTCCTTTGCTGGTGGTTCTCCACATCTTCGCCGGCATTGCAGCGGCAGGGACCACTTTTACTACCGGCACCATCGGATTGAAATTAGCTCCCAAAGGAGAAGCCACCGCTTATCTGGCAGCGGCTAGTCTAGCTGCCAGCCTGGGTGCTGGTCTGGGACCTTTGCTTGGTGGCTACCTTGGAGACTTCTTCAGAACTAGCCAACTCAGCCTCATCTTCACATGGATCGATCCGATTCATGCTATTCGGCTCCCGACCTTTGACCTTCGCGGCTTTGATTTCCTGTTCGTAATCACTTTTGTCTTGGGCATTCTTACCCTGAGTATCCTGCGTGCCCTCCGTGAAGATGGCGAAGCGAGTCGAGAGATAGTCGTGAATGCACTACTTGCTCCAATGCAGGATGTAGTACGGCCTATGAGTTCGGTTCCCGGTCTGAATTTTTTGAGCCAGTTCCCCTATGGTATTCTCAGGCGTGTCTCCTTCCCCGGGTTGGATGTAGCTTTGGGCGTGACAGCATATCAGCTTGCTGACATGGCCAAAGTTGCTACTGTAGCAGCAGTGCGAGGCCAAAAGAGGATGGCTAAGATATCTAAGGCTCTAGAAAAGGCATTGATTGGTGTTTGGGGAACGAAAAAAGACATGGAAATTCACAGTAGCGAAGTGGCCCGACAGACGGCAAGAGGAGCCATGCATGCTAAGGAAACAACAGACATGGATGTGGGGCGCCTGGTTCATTCGGCTGTGCTGGGCATCGCACGCACCTTCGGGCGAGCCCGAATAGACCCTAGTGACGCTCTCCGTGGTGCTGGTTACGGGGTAGTGCTGGGAGCCAGAGAGATTGGAGCTGACTATGCCGAAGCTGCTGTTAAAGCAGTAGAGGTAGCTAGGAAGATAGCCGAACAGGTTGGCCTGAATGAAGAGCAAGCTGCGGTGTATGTTGCCGAGGGAGCTCTAGAGGCCGCCGCTGCTATGGGGGCTGAAGCGTTAGCTCAGGTAGAAGCATCTTTGCCTGAGGATGTGCTGCCAAGTGACTTTGGGGAACAAAGAAAATGACCACCGTCATTCAATTCGACAGACCGAGGATTTTTGGTTTTGTTGGCTGAGTTGAAGTGAGTCTAGACCAACTTGGAGTTTTATAGTGCTTTCTACTCCTCGGGTGAAAGCTTCCTGAATAGGTCAAGAAACTTCGGAGATAAATTTTATGGATTTTCGGTGTATGGTAAGGACGATAGAATCTGCGTCACATGGGTGGACATACAATCTGTTCCGCTTATGGCCATGTCAGTCTGGTTCGACGGTCCTTCTTCTCCTCTTCCAGCCTAGCACCTGAAGCAGGTCTCCTACGGCGGTTTCACTGTGGCTGGAATGGCGAAGAATGACGTCGGGGTTGACTCGGTAGCGATTGCGCCGTCCCTCTCGCTTTTTAGTGATGTAGCCGGTTTCTAGGAGGTCGGCGATTATCTTTCGCGTTGTCCTTTCTGTGATGCCGATGGCATCGGCCAGGTCGCGGGCAGTTGTCCGGGAGTGGCGAGCGATATAGCTCAACACCATTCCATGATTGGTAAGAAATGTCCACTCGGGCATATTTGACCTCCTTTTTATAAAAATTTTCTAGATTTTTCGCCCAAAAGTCTTGACAAACAACTCTTAGGGAGTATAATGGTATTATACATGATTACCATTTCATTATTCCATTATCATGAATTACACATAGTGTTTTGATATTCATGATAACATTTTCATCAAAAGAATAAAAGCCTTATATTTAGTGCTTAGAAAAAGGAGGTGATATAAGTGCAAAAGAAGCCCGTCGGCCCAGGCAAGCCCGGCCCCCAAAAGCCCAAAAAGTAAGTAAGCCATAGCCCGGGAGCCCAAGGGTGGGAGGGTTATCCCTCCCACCCCTCATATATGGATGGAGAAAACTCTCATTTTTGAGAGAGATGAGCAGAGGCGATATATTAACTGACTCAGAAAAGATGAGACAATAGCCATGGCACTAAAATCAACAAAAGAGGTAGCCGGGCTGTGGTTAAGAGATGTTCTGCATGACAAAGTGTTCTGATTTCATGATGGCAGGGTGGTAAAGAATTTAGATGAACTTGCCACAACACTTTGGAAAATGACGGAGGAAATGGTTCATCGTGCTATACATGGGTCAGCCAGCGCACTTGATTTTAGTTCGGAAATTTTTGTGGTATAATGTCAACATAGTATCAAATTAGGAGGTGGGTGAGCATGGCTAAGATTAGCAGGATTAGCAAAGAAGAGGCGAATAGGCGTTTAGGGAATGTGCCGGATGAGAAACGCTTCTGGTGTCATGATGGTAAACTTGTTAAGAACCTCGGGGAGCTTGAAAAAGCTCTAAATGACATGGGTGACGGGACTTTCCATTATCATTCGGGTGAGGGGAGAAACGATTTCTGTAACTGGGTCGGGGATGTGGTGGGGGATGCGAAGCTAGCTAACGACCTGAGCAAGGCTAAGTCCCGTATCCAAGCCAGCCAGGCAGTAGCACAGAGGATTTCGTTTCTGAAAAGTAAAATCTAAGAGGGTTTGGGGACCTCACTAAAGGCGTCCCTTGTCGGAGACTTAAAGCAGTTTGGGATTTTCTCTCGCGTTCCACTCCTGAGGTAAAAGCTCTCTGAATACTGTAGGAAATTTCGGGGGATAGATTTTGTACAAGTGTTGGTACATGATCAGAATCATAGCGTTCAGGTCATTGACATAACCCCAGGCGCGCTGTATATGGTCAGTGGCGACAAACACCTCTCGGCAATATCCCTTCAGCTCTCGAATAAGGTGATTTAACGCTTCGCCTCTTCCATCGGGAGTAGCCACTGATTCGGCGGAGCGGCTGGCTTCGAGTGCACGGTGAATAAATTCGGTGGCAATCACACGGTGGCTCTGTCCCCGCTTAAGTTCCAGTAAGGCTGATTCTTTGTGCTCACCAGCAAGACCGCCCTCTTCGATTCCAGCTCGCAGGTAAGCAAATCGGGTGTCAAGAAGGAATTCGAGAATGCGTTCTGCTCCTACGTAAGTGGTATCACCAGGGTGCACGTATCTGGTGGCAGCAAAGGCAATGTCCTCGGGCACAGTGCCGAGAAGAAGTTCTGAGAGGCGATAGCCGTGTAAGAAGGGACGCTTCTGTCGCCCTTCTTCAGGTCTCCAGCCCCAGTTACAGGCCCGCTTCATCAGCCGGTAGTGCAAGCCTATCTGTTCTTTGAAATCAAAGCGGGGAATAGCATATCTGGTATTATGGAGCGAGGCTGCATCTGTGGCCAGTCGCCTGGGCATACCAAAAGCATCCAGGATTGCTCCGTAAATGTGTATGAGGAAACGACCAGGTTCCCATAGGACGAATGGTAGATGTTTGAAAACCGTTTCTTCGAGATTCACAGCGCTGAACTCTCCGGCGTTACGCGGTGGATAATGACCATCGTAGCGAAGAACCAGGCGCATTTCAGGGGCCCAGGAGATTTGATGAAAGCGGACACGAGGCAGCTTCGCTATATCGCCTAAATTCTCCAGATAGTCATCAGGTGTTGCGAATTGCACTTCGGCGATCTTTGTGCTGATGACATTTTTCCAGGCATGCTCCATTATCCGTAGGGCGACATCGCCGAAGTCCATAAGCTCCAGGTCCTG
>Ga0172362_10000596_pt1 | contig 29952 bp, 25 predicted proteins | sample LakKivs1_kivu2a2_FD_114534 | JGI IMG/M metagenome (GOLD analysis project Ga0172362, IMG submission 114534) | Sediment microbial communities from Lake Kivu, Rwanda - Sediment s1_kivu2a2 | ecosystem: Environmental > Aquatic > Freshwater > Lake > Sediment | place: Rwanda: Western Province, Lake... | reverse complement strand
TTCTTCGCTGGATAATCTTCGGAGAATTTTGGACGGGAAACCACCCAAGGGCTCTCCGCGGGAACTTGAGGTTTTATCCAAAACAAAAAGTTTTTTGGGATTGGCGTCGCGCGTTTATTTCGGCCATGAAACTTGCGCCCGCCGCCTGCCGCTCCGAAGCGAGATAATTAAGGCGTATTCGTTATGTTTATCATCCGGAATGAATATGTCCCTGGTTTTGCCGTACGCCGGCGAGCGGGATATGGGCTCCATAACTTCCGCCATGGAAATATTCTCCGCCGTTAATCCCGGCGGAGAAGCGGTATTGAATGATTTCGGGCTCATTAATGCCGTCTCCGAAAAAAATATCCCGGTGAAAGTTGTTCTCGGCAGGCTGCTTTCCCGGCAGAAGAGGGATCCGCGTTTTACCGAGTTCCCCTCGGCGGAGAATCTAAAGCGCGACGAGATTCCTCTCAGCTCTTTTTCTGTTCCGTCTTTCAAAAATTTCTTTTTGGAGTCAGGCATCTCCCGCGCCGGCTTTGATTCTCTGCCTCAGGGGATAAACGCCGCCGATGTCTCCGGCTTTGATTTTGATGCATATTGGCCGTGGGTTTACGTGACAAGCGGAAGGTCTTGTCAGCTTTTGGGGGCAAACGATGCGCGCAAAGGAAAATATCCGATTGAAGGATTATGCGGCAAGGATTGCCTTAGTGTGGTTATGGAACCTGAAAAACAGGGAGATTTTTACTCTTTTCAGAAAGGCAATGCTGTTTGGATGGAGGTGTTGGAGCCGGGAACGCTCGCGGGAAATTTCACCCGCCTTATTTACGAGCCCGTTGCGCCCGCCTGAAAGTGGTGCTATAAATATCGGACACAGTTTCTTTACAAGGAACGAGTCAAAGGGGGTATGTTATGAAACCCGTTGTCGTCATCCACGACGAAGCGCAATCATACCGCCGGACGGATTTCGCCGCTCCGGTACCGTACCGCCCACCCTAACGATGCCCCATTCTTCGGAATGGGGCATTTTATTTACAAACTCACTTGAGCATGTGATATATTAACAATATGACCAAAGCTATTCGCAAGAAACGTGGAGACACTCTTCTTGGTACAATCGAAAAGCAATATAAAACCGATCTCGGTTATAGGTCGGACGCAAAGCTCTCAAGTGTTCTTAAAAAAGAGGGTGCGTCTTCGTTGTCCAAATTATTAGAGATGGCGAGAAACAGCGACTCTAAAAATAAGCCAAGGTAAGTTAAATGGAGGGCGCTTCTTTTAGTTTTATAAAATCATCCTCCTTAAGAAAAAAAATTACTGAATCTATTGAATTCTCAGTTCTTTTATGGACCGCCTCTGAGGGAATAGAAACTAAATATAAGGACGAAATATATCGCACTATTATTTTATATAACATAGCGATTATAGAGGCACTGCTTCTTCTTTATACAAAACAATTAAAAATTAAATTACCAGCAGAAGATTGTTATACAAATAGCTTTTCTTTTCCCAAATATTTTCAGCAGATGAAAGACGGAGAAATAGTCGTTTCATTAAGGAAAAAGACTGAAAAAGTTGACTCGCAGATAGGTCTTAATGACCTGATAAGAGTAAATAAAAATTACCTCGGGGAAAGCCTATACAAAGAGGTGAAGTCGTTAAATAGTATTAGAAATACTTTTCATCTATCAAAAAAGAGAACAAATCTATCTCCGTCAAAAGAGAAAAGCGTGTCTTCATTTAACACGCTCCTCAAAATTATAGAGAAGATGAAAAAAGGATAAGCTAATCCCTCCTTTTTCCGTGGAAAGATTTATGAATATCCTTAAGTTCCCTGTTTGTGAGGTGAGTGTATATCTGCGTCGTCTGGATGTTTGAGTGTCCGAGCATTTCCTGCACCGAACGCAAGTCCGCTCCGTTTATAAGAAGATCGGTGGCAAAAAGGTGCCGCAAAGTGTGCGGATGCACGTTTATTGGTATTCCCGCTTCCCGCGCGTAGTGGTCTATTGTTCGCTGGACGGTCCGAGGCGTCATTCTGCCTATCGGCTTCGGCGCTTTGGCGTTTGAAAACGTGATAAATAAAGCTTCTTCGGCGTCGCCCCGCTTATCCAGGTAAGTTTTGATCGCTTTTTTCGCCCGCTCAGACAAAAACACCACCCTTATTTTTCCTCCCTTTCCTCTTACCGATATTTCCCCTCGGTCAGTGTTCACGTACCTGTCCAAAGCCACGAGCTCCGAAACACGAAGACCCGTGGAAAACAGCACTTCAAGCATCGCTCTGTCCCGCAGGGCTTTTACTGAATCTCCTTTTGGAGCGTCCAATAATCGTTCCAAATCTTTGTATTCTATGACCTCTATCTGCCTCTTGGGCATCTGGGGCAGCTCTATTTTCTCGGGGATTAAAGCCGGAATATCCCTTTTAACCAGGTATTTAAGGAAGTTTCTTATGGCGATGGCGTAATACCCCTGGGTATTCTTCTTTAACTCGCCTTTTTCCGCTAAATGGACCCGAAACGCCCGGATAGCTTCATTAGTAATGTCTCCGGGCTTCTCAATCTTGCCGAATTCCACGAACTTCCGGAGCGCTCTCTCGTAAACGGCCTTGGTGCGGGGTGAACGGTTTTTTTCTATCTGCAGGTAGTCAAAATAGTCCTTTAAGAGCTTCTCAACGGGTGTCATACGGGTCCATTTTACCGCTAATAGTCGCAAAATAATAGATTATAGGCCTCTCTGCCGGCCGTTTGGTCCCGCGCCTCAGCTGAGACGGGTTGAAATAACCGCATTTAGAGAGTAATATTGCGAAGATGCTTACTAAGAGAGTAAAGGCCAATATCATCAAGGAAACGCAAACCCACGACACCGACACCGGTTCGGCCAACGTCCAAATCGGCGTTTTGAACCGTCGTATCACCGAACTTGCGGATCACCTCAAGAAAAACCCCAAGGATATTCACTCCAGAAGGGGGCTTTTGAAGATGGTCAGCAAGCGCCGCAAGCTTGAGAAGTATTTGGGAACCGAGGCGACCAAAAAAGCCGCCAAGAAACCCGCTAAAAAGGCCGCCTAAAAATGGCAAATAACGTTAACACTGAACAAAGGGTTGGAATCTTCCTGGATATCCAAAACCTTTATCATTCGGCAAAGAACCTGCACGGAAGCAGGGTCAATTATAAGGAACTCATCAAATACGCCGCCGCCGGACGCCGGGTTGTAAGGACGATAGGTTATGTCGTCTCAAGCGACCCCCAGACCGGAGAGGAGGCGTTTTTTGGAGCTCTTGAAAAAGAAGGAGTGGAACTCCGGATGAAGGACTTGCAGGTCTTTTCAAGCGGAGCCAAGAAAGCGGACTGGGATGTCGGCATGGCGGTTGACGCCATCCGTCTCGCTCCGTCTCTGGATGTCATCATCTTGGCGACGGGGGACGGCGACTTCATTCCGCTCATTGAATATCTGCAAATCGGCATGGGTAAAATAGTTGAAGTTGTCGCTTTTGCCCGTACCGCTTCGGGAAAAATGAAAGAAGAGGTTAATAACTTCATAGACGTGGACACTATTCCGAAAGCGATCTTCAAATCGGAACGCAGCAGACAGTCTACCTCGGTGAGCCTCCGGCGAGACGGGTCAAACAGGCGCCCCGCTCAAAATAAAAAATAAATTAACCCTCCTTGATTTTTATTTGAAAAATCTTGGAGGGAAAAACAAAATATAAAAATATGGATTTAAACAGAAAAGTTTTTGAAACCGAAGTTGCCGGACGCCCGCTGAAAATTGAAGTTTCCCGTCTCGCCGAACAGGCGAATGCGGCTGTGCTCGCGACTTACGGCGAAACTGCCGTTCTTGCGACTGTTGTGATGGATAAAACCGATAAAGACGCCGACTTTATGCCTCTTGTCGTTGATTTTGAAGAAAAATATTATGCCGTCGGCAAAATTCTGGGCAGCCAGTATGTTCGCCGCGAAGGCCGCCCTTCCCAGGACGCGACTCTTTCCGGCAGGCTGATAGACCGCGCTATTCGTCCTCTTTTTGACGACCGCATTCGCCGTCCGATTCAGGTGACCGCGACGGTTCTCTGCTACGACGAAGAAAACGATTTGGACTTCACCGCTCTTACCGCCGTTTCCACCGCGCTCGGAATTTCCGATATTCCCTGGGGCGGGCCCATCGCCGGCGTTTCCATCGCCAAGTTTGGAACCGACATTGTCATCAATCCGGCAAGGAGCGAACTTTCCGAAAAATCAGCCGATAAAAAATTCGCGAGCTTCATCGCCGGACTTAACGGTCAGGTGAATATGATTGAGTTTGAAGGCTATGAATCGGATGAAAAAGAAATTATCTCCGCTTACGAAACGGCGATGAAGGAAATAGAAAAGCTTCTCGCTTTTGAAAGCGGCATCATCTCCGAAATCGGCAAGCCGAAAGCGGATGTGGCGCTCGCCGAACCCGCCGAAAACCTTAAGTCGGCCGTTCTTGGGTTTCTCTCCGGCAAGCTGGAGGAAGCGCTTTTTAAAAAGGATAAAGTTGAACGCGAATCCGCCTTGGCCGAACTCAAGAAAAAACTCGTTGAAAATGTCGCCGAGAACGGCTTTACCGACGATGATCTTCCTGTCGTGGAAAGGATCCTGGAAGCCCGCATAGACGAAGTCGTCCACAAAGAAGTTTTGGAAAACGACCACCGCGTTGACGGACGAAAGCTTGATGAAATCCGCGAACTCTATGCCGAAGTGGCGTTCCTGCCCCGCCTTCACGGTTCGGCTCTCTTTGTGCGCGGAAACACGCAGTCGCTCGCGGCCGTTACCCTCGCCGCTCCGGGCGCCGAGAAAGTTAACGAAACCATCCGTGAAGACGGCAAACAGCGATTTATGCTCCATTACAACTTCCCCGGCTACTCGGTCGGCGAAGCTAAATCGTACAGAGGTCCCGGACGCCGGGACATCGGCCACGGCGCCCTCGCCGAAAAAGCGGTTAAGAGCGTTATTCCTTCCGTTGATGAATTCCCTTATACCATCCGCGTCGTTTCCGAAATTATGTCTTCCAATGGTTCGTCCTCAATGGCGACTGTCTGTTCATCCATTTTGGCCCTTATGGATGCGGGCGTTCCGATTAAAAAACCCGTTGCCGGAATAGCGATGGGACTTATGACTTCCGAAGACGGGAAATACAAAGTTCTTACCGACATCCAGGGACCGGAAGATCACTACGGCGATATGGACTTCAAGGTTGCCGGCACTAAAGAAGGCGTAAACGCCATTCAGATGGACGTGAAAATTTCCGGCGTCCCCTTAAACATCCTGCTTGAAGGGCTGGCTCAGGCGAAAAAAGCCAGGCTGGAAATTCTTTCCGTTATGGATAAAGCCCTTTCCGCTCCTCGCCCGGAACTTTCCGAGCATGCTCCGCAAGTCGCCGTCATAGACATTGATCCGTCCAAAATCGGCGAAGTCATCGGTCCCGGCGGAAAAATCATTAATGGCATTATCGCTCGCACGGGCGTTGCCATAGACATAGACGATATCGGCAAGGTGTTCATTTCCGCGAAAGAAAAATCCGCCCTTGATGCCGGCGTCGCCGAAGTCCGCTCCATTGTGAGGGAATTCAAAGTCGGCGAGGTGGTTGAAGGAAATATCGTCCGCATCCTGGATTTTGGAGCCATTGTTGATCTGGGTGGCGGTAAGGACGGAATGATTCATGTTTCCGAGCTTCGCGAAGGATTCGTTAAAAACGTAACCGACGTGGTGAATATGGGCGACTTTGTCCGCGCGAAAATTATTAAAGTGGACGACGGAAAAATCGGTCTTTCCATCAAGCAGTTAAAGGAAGAATAAAAGTTAAAAGCGTTAGATTGCAAAACCCGCCGCTCAAAAAGGCGGGTTTTGTTTTGCTTTCATTCAGTCACTCCCGCAACCTGTCTCACATCAAAGCGGAAGCGAAAGGCCGGAATGGCAAGGAATCGTAGTTCTCCACAAAAAATTTCTTTCCGTTTCTGTTATCATTAATCGTATGAACGGACAAAACGAAAATCAGCCAGTACGTCCGGACTTCAGCGGCTCCACTCCAAACGGATTAACTCCGCCAGCCGGCGGACCTGTTTCGCCGACAAGCGGACAGTTTCAAGCCGGCGGACCGGCACCGCTTAACGCCGGAGGAGTAGGATTTAATCAACCGGTAACCACCAGCTGGTCACCGAACGCGGTTCCCACTCCGGGACCAATGGGCGCAACCCCTCCGCCTCCGGCGGCCCCCGCGCCTACTTCCGTGCCTATGTCATCAATTCCGGGCGCTAACGTTAACCCTGCCGCTCCGGTTGCGCCTGTCGCGCCTATGCCCGCCGCTCCCGCTCCGGTAATGCCGGCGCCCATGGCGGCCGCTCCTCGTCCGGTCGTTCCTCCGCCTCCTCCAGTCGGCGGTTCCGCTGTCCCGCCGCCGCCGGGAGGAACTCAATATGAAGTTAGGACTCTCGCTTCCGATTCTGAGGCGCTTAAGGCGTCCGGCGGAACGGAGGCTTCACCTAAAACCTTTACCCCCGCTCCTTTGGGCGGAGAAGAATTCTTCTCTCCCGCGGCGGCTCCCGCCGCGCCGGCGAAGAAAAAGGGCTCTAATAAACTGCTTCCCATAATACTTATTGTTGTTCTTGTCATCGGTATCGGCGTCGCCGGCTGGTTCTTCGCTAAGCCGCTGCTTATGTCTCCCGCTCCACAGATTCCCGAAGCTCTTCCTCCGGCGATTCCTCCGGCTGAAGAAACTCCTTCCGAAGAACCTGTCGTGGAAACTCCAGCTGTCACTCACGTTTCGTTTTTTACGACGCCTGCCGATGTTACCGACAGCTTGGCTGTTGAAACCGTGACGATGGAATCCTTGAAAGCGCTTTTCCCGGCTCCTGAAACTTCAACCTTAGCCGACGGCGCCATCCGCGAGCTTGATATTACTTCCGCTGGCGCTCCGCTTAAATTCTCGGAGTTCCTGCCGGCAATGCTTCCGGATATCCTTCCCGCGGGCGTTTCTTCTTTTGAAGAAGACTTCACACTCTTCGTCCATAAGGACGGAACAAACGATCTTCCGGGATTTATCGCCAAAGTTAAGGCCGACACCGACCCAGAAACTCTTTCTGCCATTTCCGCCGCGCTTGAAGCCTCTCCGAACGCCGGAAACTTCTACGCCGTTTCTCCGGGCGCTAAGTCCGCTTTCAGGGACGGAGCCGTCAACGGCGATCCAGTGAGATACGCTCCGTTTGCCACCGCTGGCTACGCCTTCAATTATGGATGGTTTAAGGACGCTTCCGATTCGCAATATCTTGTCGTGGCTTCCTCTTATAAAGGGATAGTCGCCGCTGTCACCAAAGCCGGATTCTAAGAGGTTGACTATCAGAGCTAAAGGTGATACTCTGAAACTATGAAGAAAGCCCCGCCAGTCCGCGGGGCTTTCAAAAAAAATACAACATGGATTTAAAACAAATCGTTACGATCATCAATCAAATCGCCAAGGAAAGAGGCATAGACGCCACCAAAGTTTTAGAGGGCGTTGAAGATTCTCTCGCAACCGCATACCGCAAAGAATACGGCGAAAGAGGCGAGGTGATTAAAGCCAAGATCAACGCCGATACGGGTGAGGTTAAATTCTGGCAGGTAAAAGAAGTGGTTGATGAAACCACTGTCCGCATGCCGGTTGAAGGCGAAGAAGAAGAAATTTTCGCCGCTCCGGAAAACGAACGCTCCGACCGCCGTGAAGCCGAACCCGAACCTGAAGAAGAAGGTGAAGGCAAGCTTCCCCGCTACAATCCTGAACGCCATATGCTTTTGGAAGAAGCCAAGGCAGTGAAGTCCGACGCCGTTTTGGGCGACAAACTGGAGTTTCCGCTTGAACCCAAGCTTGATTTCGGCCGTATCGCCGCCCAGTCCGCGAAGCAGGTTATTTTGCAAAAGTTCCGTGAAGCGGAAAAAGAAGCGGTCCTCGGCGAATTCAAAGACAAGGAGGGAAAAATAATCTCGGGACTCATCCATCGCTTTGACAGGGGCAACGTTCACGTGGACTTGGGCCGCATTTTGGGCATTATGTTCGCGAACGAGACCATTCCCGGCGAACGCTATACCGTGAATAACAGAATGAGGTTCTACGTTATCGCCGTTCAGGAAAACAGGCGCGGTCAGGCGGAAATAGTGCTTTCCCGTTCTCATCCCAGATTCATAGCCAAACTTTTTGAGCTTGAGGTCCCGGAAATAAACGACGGCACTGTCGCTATCAAAGGCATCGCCCGCGAAGCCGGCAGCCGCACTAAAATGGCGGTTTTCTCCGACATCCAGGGCGTTGACCCCATCGGCTCCTGCGTCGGACAGCGCGGAACTCGCGTTATGGCGGTTACGAACGAACTCGGCAACGAAAAAATAGACATCGTTGAGTGGTCGGAAAATCCCGAAGAATACATTTCTGCTTCGCTCTCTCCGGCCAAAGTCAAAGAAGTTCAGGTGTTTGATAAGCACGAAGCGAGAGTCATCGTCCCCGAAGACCAGTTGAGCTTGGCTATCGGCAAAGGAGGCCAGAACGTCCGTCTCGCCGCAAAACTTACGGGTTGGAAAATAGACGTCCGCTCCGAAGTTAATCCGAATGAAGTCCAGGAAGGCGGAATCGCCGAATCAACCGAAATCAGCGACGCGCCGTCCGAAGGAGCGGTTACTGAACCGGCCGAAGTCATTGAAACTCCCGAAGAGGGAACCCTGATCCCCAAACCGGAAGTTGAGTAATAAGCCGACGGCTTATTGCGAAATATCGCCGCAGGCGGACCTGTCTCGCCGCAGGCGGAATACATTAATCCGAATCAGAATCCCGCCCTCAATAAGGCGGGATTTTGGTTCTTGCTTGTCGCCTCGTCATGGGATATAAAAAATGCGATAATTAAACCAATTTAAAATGAATCCCATTAAAAACGACTACCTTATTCCCACCGTTATTGAAAAATCGCCCCACGGCGAACGCGCCTTTGATATATATTCCCGCCTTCTGAAAGACAGGATTATTTTCCTGGGTGGCCCTGTTGATGACGGCGTGGCGAACATAATCATCGCCCAAATGCTCTTTTTGGCGAGTGAAGACCAGAAAAAGCCCATAAAGCTCTACATAAACTCGCCCGGAGGCGTCGTTACCGCCGGTATGGCGATATACGACACTATGCAATTCGTTAAACCTCCCGTTGAAACGGTTTGTGTCGGCATGGCGGCTTCCATCGCCGCTTTTCTGCTCGCCGCGGGCGAAAAGGGCAAGCGTATCGCTTTGCCGAATTCCGAAGTTCTTATCCATCAGGTTATGGGCGGGGCGGAAGGCCAGGCGAGCGACATTGAAATCGCCGCCAAACAGATATTAAAGACTAAAGCCAAAATAAATCAGCTTCTTTCCAAGATGACGGGCCAATCTCTCTCTAAAATAGAGCACGACTCCGACAGAGACTACTGGCTCTCGGCCGAAGAAGCCAAGGAATACGGACTCATTGATGAAGTTGTTAAAAAAGCCAAGTAATTCCGCTTTAAGCAGGGAAGAAGAGCTCGCGCTCATAGATGAGCTCCTTAACCGTTCAGTCGCGGAAATTTTGCCGTCCAAAGATGCCCTTAAGCAGGCTCTTTTGTCTGGTAAAAAACTGAAAATTTATATCGGTACGGATGCCACGGGCACATCTCTTCACTTGGGCCACGCCACTAATTACATGGTCTTGGAGCGATTCAGAAAACTTGGCCATCAGGTTATCTTCTTGATAGGGGATTTCACCGCCCGCATCGGCGACCCGACGGACAAGGACGCCGCGCGCAAGCAGCTCACCCGCGAGGACGTTAAGCGGAACGTCAAAACCTGGCTCAAACAAATCGCCCCGGTTATCAGTCTCAAAGACCGCAAAAATCCTGTTGTCATCAAATATAACCACGACTGGCTCTCCAAGTTGGATTTTGAGGACCTTATCTCGCTCGCTTCCAACTTTACCGTCCAGCAAATGCTGGAGCGGGATATGTTTGAACGCAGAATGAACGAAGAGAAACCCATTTATCTTCATGAGTTTTTCTATCCGCTTATGCAGGGATACGACTCCGTCGCCATGGACGTTGATATTGAGCTTTGTGGCAATGACCAAAAGTTCAACGCCTTGGCTGGCAGAACCCTTCAGCGGAAGATAAACAACAGGGAAAAGTTCGTGTTTATCACGACTCTGCTTGTGAATCCCGTGACGGGTGAAAAAATGATGTCCAAGAGCCAGGGAACGGGAGTCTTTTTAGACAGCTCGGCAAAAGATATGTTCGGCGGAATTATGGCCCAGGCGGACGAAAACATTCCCCAGCTATTTACCGACTGCACTTATATGGCCAATGCCGAGATAAAGGAGATTGAATCGGGCTTAAAATCCGGCGAGCTGAACCCCCGCAATGTAAAGGCCCGGCTTGCAAAGGAAATCGTCGCCATTTACCACGGCTGGAACGAAGCCGAAAAAGCGGCTGGAGAATTTGACTCGGTTTTCAAAAATAAAGAACTCCCGACCGACATTGAGGAGGTGGAAGTCGCTTTTAATAAAACGGATGCCGTGGACTTGCTTATTTCCTCCGGCGTCATTTCCTCCAAAAGCGAAGCCCGCAGGCTGATAGAGCAGGGAGGGCTCAAGGTGGACGGCGAAAAGATCTTGGACCCCAAAGCGGAAATAACTGTCACCGAAGAAGGTATCGTTATCCAGGCCGGCAAGCGTAAATTCGTAAGAGTTAGGAAAGTTTAAGGAAAACCCGCCATCTGGCGGGTTTTTTTTACTGCTCTGTATAGAAAACCTACCCTTGTTAAGGTATTGATTAATATCTTAACAAAGGTTAATCTATTAACAATGAACGATAAATACTTAACAACTGCCGAAGCGGCAAGAGAACTTGGCGTAAGCAGGGTTACCGTATTTAACAGAATAAAAGCCGGAACGATAAAAGCCCAAAAATTCGGACGTAATTTTGCCATACCTCGGGAAGAGGTCATTAAGGATAGAAAAGGGCTTTCCGAAGAAAATAAAAGAATTATCGAAGAATCTGTTAAAAGGGCGGTTAAAGACTATGGTATTGCATTAAAGTTGCTTGGCAAAGAGTAATCGCGAATGAAAACCCAAAATATCTCGGTGGACGAGATACAATATACAGCGTTTTCCCTCGCTAAAGAGCTGATGTCTTGGGGAGAGCCGATTCCTGATTTTGAAACGAGATATCCGAATAAGCTGGAATCCTGTGTGGCGTTGCCTTTTCAAACTTGGGATAAAAAATTCCTATACAAAGGATTGATATCCAAGGCCTCTATTTTGTTCTATTCGATAATCAAAAACCACCCATTTCAAAATGGAAATAAGAGGATTGCGGTCACAACAACATTAGTTCTCCTGGCTAAAAACAAACATTGGCTTAAGGCTGATAATCAAAAGCTCTATAATTTGGCAAAATGGGTAGCAGAAAGCGATCCAATGTTTAAAGAAGAAACTATTCGGTCTATAGAGAAATTTTTACAAGCTAATCTAACATCATTGGCGTAACTATCAAAAGTTGTTAATATGGACGCATCACGACGAGAGGGGACCCGAGCGGCTAACTGCCTAAGGAGCCCTCTTTTTTGACAAAAAGCTTAAATTATGGTAATCTCGCGATAAAGTTTTTTAAGAAAGGAGGGGTTTTAAATTGGCCCCGAAAATAAGAAAGATATTTATGTTGTTGGGCGCGTTGTTTGTCGTCATGATGGTTTGCGGCTGCGTTGCGAATAGACCGATAGTTTTATCGGCATCGCCGTCAGCTTTACCGTCTCTGTCTCTATCCGCCTTGCCGTCGCTGTCTCCGTCTTTAGAACCGTCAATCAGTTCGGAACCGCTAAAAACGGAACCAACTGCTTCCCAAAAACCGGTTCTTGCCGACGACTTCATCTTTCCGGCGGAATGCTGGGAGACGGCTAAGTTTGTAGCTGGCGCGACATCAATAATGATAGAGATGGAAGTTCCCGTCGGAACCCCTGTGCTTGCTCCCTATGACGGAGAGGTAAGTAAAATCTATTGGGGAAACGAAGATGACGGCGTTTATGAGATGTCTGTGGAATTCACAAGCATGAGCCGCACGAGCGTAACCATAACGGCTGCCGTTATAAGAACGCCCGACGCCCTCACGGACGAAAGGGAAAACAGCGAAATCTGCCCGGAATTGAACACTCCGCTCAAAACAATGGAAGTCTTGGCTGGCGAAACGGTCGGAACGATAGAATCCGGCGATATACTTGGCTTCTGCGTTTTTGGAAATGTCGCGCTGGAATTCCCTCCGGAGGAAGAAATCCCGGCGGATATGTCTCCGCTGGAGTTTGTGAAATTTCTGCTTGCTGAACCATCCGAACCTGATATCTAAGACCGCGTATGCGGTCAAAATTTAAGCCCTCGTTTTGCGAGGGCTTTTTCATATCCGCGGCAATTCACCCCGTAGCAAATCTTTGATTTGTGTCGGGGGGTACCCCATGACAAATACCGTCTCACGTCAATACTTGCCTCGTAGCAAAATTTGTTTTGCGTTGGGGTTGCGCCTACCAGGCCACGGTGTTATATAAAAGCTAATGAATTTCGGACTTCAGTCGCTTGTCTCGGACATATCGGTATCTATGTTCAAAGTAGCGGCGGTCATGAGCCACCCGTGCTTAAAGTCCGAGCTTGAGACGTTGGCGGTCTCCCTCGCGGTTGACCCTTGTCCGGAAAACATTTTTTCCGCCGAAAACTTAATCAATCTTGGCCGGGAGGTGGGGGAGATTAAACCCATTAATGCCGTTGTCCTAATTAGGGAATTGGAAAACCTCAGAAAGAGTCTCTCTAATACTCCTTTTAATTCCCAGGCCTCTGACGTGGACATATCTCCCAAGTTCACCCGAAAGAACGTGGACGCCGTAAAAGAGATTGTCGTCCCAGTGACTCGTCTCGCTGAGGCTTCGCCGAGGCGGGAGATGGGAATCCAGGATTCTGTCCAGGTACCCTCTAAACGTACTCGGACATCTCCAGGCAGAAAGAGTTCTCTCAACTCGGACAAAGTGTACCAATATATAGTGGAGCATAAGGAGGCCAGGTTAAAGGAGCTTGAGTCGGCCTTTAACGAAGTAAGCGGACGCACAGTCCGCCGTATGACGGACACGTTAATAAAAGAGGGTAGAATAGAACGCGTTGGTAACCCCGGCCCCACCAGCTTTTACCGCCTTCCTTCTAATATCGTTCCAACGGACGCTCTTAAAAACGTCGCCCCCACGACTCGTCTCGCTGAGGCTTCGCCGAGGCGGGAGGCGGGAACCCAGGCTCCTTCGTCCCCTGAATCCTCTCAATTCTACGCTGCCGATGATATCCCGGAGGGTTCTCCGGAGGCTATTTCCTTAAGCGAAAACGCCCCCCAATTTTCTTACGAAGACGACCCTTCTGACTACTCCGACGTGATCGCTCTTTAGGTTTTTGTAACCCTTTTAAACCCTTTGCGTTATACTCAATGAGTCGCTATAATGCGGCTAACCGAAAGCTTTGTGTGAGGCGAAGCCGTCGGGGACTGTTTGGTACGTTTATTTCGAGCCTCACTAGGCTCTTTTTTATTAAGAAGAGCCGACATCCCGCGGAGCTCACAAGCGAAGTGGGAGTACATTTACTTTTAGAGCCTCCCTTTTGTAGCAAGCTTTGCCACTCATCCTCACGAAGATAAGGCGGCGGGTCGATTGCGAATGGGGGAACAAAGGCTAACCGAAAAACAAAAACAAAACAAAAAATCTGAATTTGTACAAAATGAGTAAAATTGCACGCAAACTCGGAGTTGCCGCTATCGCTTTGGTAACCATAGTGAGCGTTTCTGGAATCACTCCTGCTGCTGCGCAGACTACTGCGGAGCTTCAGGCCCAGATCGCCGCTCTCTTGGCCCAGATCACGGCTCTCCAAGCTCAGCTCGGCGGTTCTACTACTACTGGAGGCACTACTACCACCTACAACTTTACCCGGGACCTCACCCTGGGTTCTACGGGTGAAGATGTTCGCGCTCTTCAGCAGTACTTGAACGCTAAGGGCTATGTTGTTGCCGCTTCCGGAGCTGGCTCCGTCGGCAATGAGTCAACCTACTTCGGTGCGTTGACTAAAACTGCTTTGGCTAAGTTCCAGGCTGCGAACGGAATCTCGCCGACCGCCGGATATTTCGGTGCCATCACTCGCGCTAAAATCGCGTCTATGGGCGGAACTTCCACGACCCCGACGACTCCTGCTTCCGCCCCCTTGACCGTTTCGCTTTCTTCCGATAATCCGGCTTCAGCGAACGTTCAAAAAGGTTCCGCAAACAATACTGTCTTAAAGCTCACCTTTACCGGTGGCTCCACGGTCACTAATGTTACTGGACTTACTCTTAAGTCCTACGGAACTACTGAGGCTACTGGAACGACTGATATCGCTGCCGTCAAACTTTATGACGAAAACAACATCCAGATCGGAACCGACAGGACTCCTGCCGGCAACCAGGTTAACTTCGTTATAGTTCCCCCGGTAACTGTTCCTGCTAATGGTTCTAAAACCATAACTGTTACCGCTAACATCGGCTCTGCTACCACTAACGTGATGGCTGTCGTCCGTTACGGATTGGAATCTGCTTCCGCCATATTGGGTGGCACTACCTTTACCGGTAACTATCCTATAGTTGGAAACAGCTTCACTATCGTTCCTGCCGGACAGCTCGGCACGCTCTCTGTTAGCAAATACGGCTCCGTTCCTACTACCAGCGTCAAAGTTGGTCAGAAGGACGTTATTGCTGAAAAGTTCAATGTTTCCGCCGGCTCCAATGAGGATATCGTCCTTAATCAGGTAACTCTCACGAACACCGGTTCCATCACTGGATCTGACATCAGCAATTTGAGGTTAAGGAAAGTCGGCGATACTACCGTATTGGCGACCACTACTCTTGTTAACAACAAGGCTACCTTCAATCTCACGACTCCTATCAGTCTTACCAAAGGCGCTTCCGTTAACTTGGAAGTTGTCGCTGATATCGCTGATGGAGGCACGAACAGCCGCACTATCATTATGGCGGTTGCGACCGGCGGTGCTGTTGGCCGTGGTGTTACTTCCGGAACGAACGTAACTTCTTCCGGCTCCACCACTGGTACGACCATCACTCTCGGCAATGAAACGCTTACCGTTTCTATGTCCGCGAGCCATCCGCAGGGCGCCTCGAGCTACATCATCGAGACCACTAACAAGAAGGATATTGCCAAGTTTGATATCCGCGCGAACGGCGGAGACGTGATCATCAATACCTTATTGGTGAAGTTCGTCAATGATTCCGCGTTTGCCCCTACCAACTACTTCGGTTCGGTTGGTCTTTATGACGGAGATTCTTTGGTTTCCGACCTCGTCACTGTTGATGATGAAAATAACCAGACTTTCTCTCTGAACTGGACTGTTCCTGCGAACACCACGAGGACTTTGACTGTAAAGGGTGTTACCAGCGGTCTTGATGTCGCTGCGCCTGATACTGTCACTACTTCTGTTGAAGGCTATACTGCCTATGGTCTCGCTTCCGGAGCCACTCTCTCGAGCACTTCTGAAGTTTCGTCTACGGCTATTACGGTTTACGCGAGCGGAAAAGCTATTCCGACCGCTGATTCTACAAAGACCCCGTACAGCCAGGGTATCTTGGCCCCGATCAACAATGTCACTCTCGCTGCCCTTAAGGTTCACGCCCAGCGCGAAGACCTTAAGCTCACTGATTTGACGGTTAGAGTAACTGGTACTAACTACGACGATGAAGGCGATATTTCGAGCATCACGCTTTATGCCGACGATGGTGTTACCCAGTTGTCTAATCCCGTCGCTTACGTACCTGTCGCCAGTCAATCTGATGCTCAGAAAGCTCAAGACAACGCTGGCGACGTTGACCTCTTCGTATTCTCCTCGTCTGATTTCATCTCTGATGTAATCTTCACGAAGGATCAGTACAAGACAGTTCTCGTTAAGGCGAATGTTGCTTCTGGTGCTACGGATACTACGGCTTTCACCGTTAATATTCCTAACACCACCGGTATGCTTAAGTTTAATGGTCAAGATTCTGCCAGCGCTTATGACATGAAGACCGATACGGCTGGCTTGAACTTATACTTCGGCTCTCCATACGCCGGTGGAACCTTCAGCTTTGACAGCCATCTCATTGAGATGAAGAAGGCTGCAACCTCTCCTTCGGGATCCGTTTCCCGTGGAACCATGGCTGCCTACGCCATCTGGGATGTCTCGAACGTAAGTTCTGATCTTAAGGATCTCGCGATCTCTGAAATCACCCTTACTTCGAAGACTGGTCTTCCTTCGGGATTGACCGATGGTACTGACGCTAGCGATGCTCTTCTCTTTGAACTTTACGATGGAGAAGGCAACAGGTTGGCCTATGGTGCTGATGAAACTGATGTCGTTGTCCTTACAAAAGGCAGCGGAACCATCAAGTTCACTGACGCCACTAGCGGCTTGATTACCGTAAGCGCCGGCTCTCCCAAGCAGTTGATCTTGAAGATCACGACTACCGACACTGCCAAATGGCCTTCCAGCACTCAGATGCAATGGTCAGTTGAAGCTGTTGGAGACGCGAAAGTCCAACAGTCTGGAGCTATCAACGGTGTTGATACTGATGCTACTGACGGACGTCTCGGTTATGGTGGTACCACTTGGTCCATCCCTGCTGTTACGAACATCATTACGCTTCCGTAGTCCCTGTATTGCTTGAGACAAAGCAAGGATTACAAACCAAAAACTCCCTTCGGGGAGTTTTTGGTTTAATAAGAGAGTTTATTTAAAGCTATGCTCTGCCCTAAGCTCGTTAGGTTAAAGAAGATAGAACTCTCCCTGATCTTGTCAAAGGGTGCGCCCCGCGGAGCTCAAAGAGCGAATTGGGTTTACCTCGTAGATTCCCAAAAGGAACCGTTAGGGGTTATTCACATCTATTTCCCTTATTTTGCTGTATAATAACTTCATGCGGCTTGTGCCTTTATCCGCTTGTTTTCCGGGGATTATGACCGGAAAATATGGTCGATGAGATGGGCATAGCGCCGAAAAGATTAAAAATTCACCCTCCTAACTTTTGAGATTTAAGTGCCCCACTTCGTTTACGTCCTTCAAAGTTCATCAGATAGAAGTAACTACGTGGGTTGTACCAATAACCTCGAAAGGAGATTGTCAGAATATCGGTCAGGTAAGAATTTTTCTACGAAGAATAAAGGACGTCTGAAATTGATATATGTAGAGGCATATATCAATCAAAAAGATGCTTATGATAGGGAAAAATTTTTAAAGACCGGATGGGGTAAGAACTACCTGAAAAAGGTATTAAGTAATTATCTTGAGTCTCAAAAGTTGGGAGGGTAAAAATAAAAAATACTAAAATTAAAAATGAAAAAACTGTTTCCTATACTGGGTGCTGTTGCCCTGGTGCTTGGAATGGTGGCGTTCATCGCTCCTATGGCGAAAGCTGCCGAACCAGGTGGCACTATGGCGGCCGGTGCCTTAACCGTTGATATCGGCCAGTTAAAGGCGATAAACACAATTACTATCACCGACGCGACCCCCGCTGAAATAACGGCCGTAAATGATATTAAGATACAAATTCCTGCCGGCGTTAATGCCATCTGGGATATCTCCGATACGACTGCTGTTATCGGCGGAACTGCCGCGGCTAAAGTTTCAACGACTGTGACTTATGCTAACGTAACGACTCTCGTCCTTAACGTCACTGAAAATTTTGATGATGGAGAAGATGTGACTATTTCCGGTCTCAGTCTTATCGGTCATACCGCCGCTTCGGGAGCCGATACTCTCGTTTTTGCCATTGATGGTGCTGCTTATGACACCGATGGCTCGACGGCTAACGTTACCGTCGCTGACGAAGCCGAGGATACTCTCACTTCCGCGACAGTTGTTCCTTATGATCCGGTTACCGGTGCGACTACCACTTACGCTGTTAACTTTACCGTTCCGGCGACTGGTGTTATTCCTCATACTGGTAAAATTACGATTACCTTTCCCGCTGGTTTCGACATTACCACGGCCGATATTGATTCGGCCACTGGTATAGATGGAACATTTACCGCCGCTGATGCTGGCCAAGTGCTTACGATTACAAGGTCCGGCACAGGCACTAATGCCACCGCCGGCGCCAAGGTTATAAATCTTACCGGCGTTGATAACGGAGCAACCGGAGCCGCCCATACGGCTACGATAGCGACCACTACTGCTGCTGATGCCGCTCTCGCCTCCGTTGTTTCACCGGCATTCACCGTTCTCGCTGCTCCTGCGGCGATTGACACGCTAACCTGTGAAGCATCCGGCCAAGCCGGAGCCATCTGGCTCAGGTGGACCGTTCCTGCTGGAGCTTCCACTACCTATTCCGTTAAGCGCGCTTTGGCGGCCATGACGAACGATGGTGAGTTCAATGCGGGAACGACCGTCACTCAATCTTGGGCTATTGGGACTAAGGCTGCCGCAAAACAAGAGCTCATAACCGGACTAAATCCGAATACTCGCTATTACTTTGCTATAAAGTCTGGCGGTTTTGGACCCACCACTTCGGCAATCTCTACTCCTGCCGCGACAACTTGTTTAGCTCCCGCTAGCGCTCCTGTTTCCGCTGACACGACCGCTCCTAATACGCAGATAACTACGCCTGCCGCGGGTTCAACTGTTCAGGCCGGCCAGGCTCTTAAGATAACCGGTACAGCTCTTGATACCGGCGGTTCATCGGTCCAAAAGGTTGAAGTTTCCCTTGATGGGGGAATCACTTGGAACGCAGCTGATGTTACGAGCATTGACGAGTCCAATGTTATCTGGGAATACACTTGGGCGAATGCTCAAGCTGGCAAAGTGAATATTAAAGCCCGTGCTACAGACTGGACGAATAACACCGAGGATACTCCTGCTAATATTACGGTAACTGTTTCCTCGGTCGTTTCTTCGACTCCAGCTGCTCCAGCTGCCACTGCTCCCGCTAATCTTACCGGAGTTCAGGCTCAGATATACGCTCTTCAGGTTCAGCTCGTGAATCTTCTTATGCAGTTGGTTGCTCAGCTTCAGGCTCAGCTTTCTGCTATGCACTAAACTGTATCTGAAGAATTCAGCAAAATCCGCCCTAAATGGCGGATTTTGTTTTATAATATCAAAAGATTTATGCTCTTAATTATTTTGCCTCCCAAAATTGTCGCGCTCCAATCCCGCCCACCATTCAGAATCCGCCTAACCACCAAAACCTGCCTAAATTGACCTGGTGTCAATTTAGGCAGGTTTTATTTATCCGCGATATTTTTACATCATTGTTAAAGACTCAATTCTGCCAACATTCACCTGGTGTGAACTTTGGCAGAATCATAACAAGCGAGGCGATTTAATTTCGCTCGCTCGGCGGATTAAACATCTTTAACGTTTCGCTCTTTGTCTTATAATTATCTTTATGGACAGAAAGTATCGCGTTCTTTTTATTTCTCTTGCTATTGTCGCCGCAATCCTTATTGCTGCCGTTGATTTAATCCGCGCCACTCCGGCATCCGCGGGTGTTTGGACGGACGTCGGCGACTTTTTCAACGATCTCAAATTCTGGGAAAAATCGGATGACGCCGAATCCGTAAACGGCGGAACGGAAACCCAATCCGGATTTTTAAGGAATGAAATCCCGACGGATTCGTACGAATCCCGTATTGAATATGAAGAGGCGATTATTTCTTCGGTGGACAAAGCGGCGCCGAGCGTCGTCTCCATCGTTATAACCAAAGACGTTCCGATCCTTGAACGCTGCCCGGTCACCGACCCCTTTTTCGGAGACGGGTTTCGTTTCTACATTCCCTGCGACTCGGGACGGACGGAAAGTGTTGAAGTCGGCGGAGGAACGGGATTCTTTGTCTCTTCTGACGGCCTTATTCTTACCAATCGCCACGTCGTTTCTGAAGAAGACGCCGATTACACCGTTTTCCTGGGAGATGAAACCAGCTATGACGCGCGAGTCGTCGGTGTTGATGACGACGAAGACTTAGCCCTGCTTAAGGTTGAGGGAGCTGGATTCCCTGTGCTTGCTCTCGGCAACTCGGATTCCGTCCGGTTGGGCCAAACGGCGATAGCGATCGGGAACGCCCTCGGAGAATATAAGGATACCGTTTCCGTCGGTGTGATTTCCGGGCTTACCCGCACCATCACGGCGTTTGATCCGTCTGGCGACACTGAAACCATTGAGGGCGTTCTCCAAACGGATGCCGCCATCAACCCGGGCAATTCGGGTGGGCCGCTCATTAACTTGAAAGGGGAGGTTATCGGCATCAACACGGCAATAGCTGACGATGCCGAAAACATCGGTTTTGCCATCCCCATCAACAAAGCCCGCAAAGTGCTTGAGTCCTTATTGTCCGCCTTGCCTCAAATTCCCGCCCGCGGCAATTAACGAAAATCGTATCTTTAAACCCTGCCTAAATTGACCTGGTGTCAATTCAGGCAGGGTTTTTCTCCACTGAGAGAGTTATGTTTCTTTGACATTTTCGCCTATTTCTCGTATTTTTCAGCTCAATAACAACGACCCCTCTTCTGCGTTATAATTAATGAGAATCATATGAACAACGCCTTTAATCGTTTTACCATCAAAGCTCAAGAAGCCATTCAAAACGCTCAGGACTTAGCCTCCTCCGAAGGACACGGCGAGTTTCGGGCTCTCCATCTGCTTTCCGTACTCTTGCACGACGCTGACGCCCTTATTCAACCGATTTTGGAAAAAGCCGGCGTGGATTTGGATGAATTTGACGCCGAACTGGAAGCGGAGATGAGGAGATACCCCAAATCTTTCTCTTCCAATCCTGTCGCCCAGCTTTATCTCTCCCAGGAGACCGTTCACATCATTGATGTCGCTTCCAAGTTCGCCAAGGCGAGCAAGGATGAGTTTATCTCCTGCGAGCATCTCTTTATGGGAATCGTTGAAGTTCCGTCGGCGGCAAGAGGACTTCTTGAACGCTTCGGCGTAAAGCGCGACGTGGTATTGAACGCTTTGGCGGAACTCCGCGGCAACGTCCGGGTCACGGACGAAACTCCGGAATCAAAATTCAGGGTTTTGGAAAAATATGCCGAAAACCTGACCGAAAAAGCCAAAGCCGGAAAGCTGGACCCGTTAATCGGCAGGGACGAAGAACTTCGCCGTATCATTCAGGTTCTTTCCCGCCGCACTAAAAACAATCCTTGCCTTATCGGCGAACCGGGTGTCGGTAAAACCGCCATCGTTGAAGGGCTCGCCATGAAAATCGTGGAGGGTGATGTGCCGGAAACCCTGAAGGGCAAAGAAGTCGTTTCGCTTGACCTAGGCTCGCTTATCGCCGGAACGAAGTTCCGCGGAGAATTTGAAGACCGTCTTAAAGCGTTCATCAAGGAAATCAAAAGCGCGAACGGCAAATATATTCTCTTCATAGACGAAATCCACACGATTGTCGGCGCCGGCCAGGCGGAAGGCGCGATTGACGCTTCCAATTTACTAAAGCCTGCTCTGGCGAGAGGGGAGCTGCACGCGATTGGCGCGACCACTATTAAAGAATACCAGCGAAACATTGAAAAAGACGCCGCTCTTGAACGCCGGTTCCAGCCCATTATGGTTGACGAGCCCACTATTGAAGACAGCGTCAACATCTTACGCGGCCTCAAAGAACGCTATGAATCGCACCATGGCCTCCGCATCTCGGACGATGCCATCCAGGCGGCCGTCGGTTTGTCGTCCCGCTACATCACCGACCGTTTTCTTCCCGATAAGGCGGTGGATGTGATAGACGAGGCAGCGGCGGCGAGAAAACTTGAAACCGATTCCGTCCCGCACGATATAGATAAGCTCAAAAAGAAAATCACGGGTCTGGAGATAGAAAAGAAGGCTTTGGAAAACGAACCGACTTCCAAGACCAGGGCCGCTCGCATAGGGGAGATAGACAAAGAACTCGCCGAAATCCATGGCAAGTACGACGAAATGAACGCCGAATGGTCGGCGGAAAGGATGGCTGGCGAAAACGTCCGCAATCTCCGCCGCCGCATTGACACGCTTAAGCGCGAGGCGGAAATCGCCGAACGCGAAGGCGATTTAGAGGCGGTGGCGAAACTACGCTACGGCGACCTCCCGCAGGCGGAAAAGGAACTTGCCGCTTATGAAAAGAAATACTTTGCCCCTAACGCCGTAAAGCGTTATTCCAGGGAAGAAGTGGGCAAGGAAGACGTCGCCGAGGTTATCGCCCGCTGGACGGGCATCCCCATCACCAACCTTTTAGAAACCGAGTCCGAAAAGCTTATCCGCATAGAAGACGAGCTTCACGGCAGGGTTGTCGGTCAGGACGAAGCCATCTCCGCCATTTCAAACGCCCTTCGCCGGGCGAGAGCGGGTCTTTCGGATCCGAACCGCCCCTTAGGCTCATTTATGTTTTTGGGTCCGACTGGTGTGGGTAAAACGGAGCTCGCCAAAGCTTTGGCGAAGTTTATGTTCAATAAAGAAGACGCCCTTATCCGGGTGGATATGTCCGAATATATGGAACGCCACTCCGTTTCCCGTCTTATCGGTTCGCCTCCGGGCTACGTCGGACACGACGATGGCGGCCAGCTTACCGAAACAATCCGTCACCGGCCGTACAGTCTTATTCTCTTTGATGAAATAGAGAAAGCGCATCCGGAAGTCTTTAATATCCTGCTCCAGGTGCTTGATAACGGACGCCTTACCGATTCCAAAGGAAAAGTGGTGAACTTCAAAAACAGCATCATCATTTTGACTTCAAACGCCGGCTCGGAGCTTGGCAAGGAAATTTCCCGCATAGGCTTTTCCTCTTCCGATGAAGAAGAGATTGAAGAGCGCGAAGAGAATTACCGCGGACGGGTGATGGAATCTCTAAAGGAGGAGTTCCGCCCCGAATTTTTAAACCGCCTGGACGACATCATTATCTTCAAGTCGCTTACCAAAGACGATTTGATAAAAATCGTGGACATCCAGCTTGAAGCGGTGCGTGAGCGCTTGGAAGAAAAGGGGATTAAAATGAGCGTTAACGCGCAGGCGAAAAAATATCTGGCCGAAAACGGATTTGACCCCGAATTCGGAGCGAGGCCCTTGAAGAGGCTCATCCAAAAAGTCGTTCTTGATAAGCTCGCGGACAGAATAATCCGCGGGGAAATGAAAGATGGCGGGAAAATTAAAATCGGTATTGAGAATTCCGAAATTAAGATTGGCAGCTAAAGCCATCGTTATAGCTCTCGGCCTTTATTTCTTGCCCGTTTGGGCGGCGGGAATATTGGCGGCTTTGCTTTATTTTATTCCCACGGCATTCTCGTTCAGTTTTATTGGGACGTTCGTGTCGTTTGCCGTTTTGATGGGCTCGCTGTTTTCCGTCCATCCAGCGGCGTTCGCCGCCGTTCTTTCGGGAATACTGTTTTTCCTTTTGCTCGGCGTTAAAAACGTTGTCTTTCTCCATCGTTCACCGGTTTTCTTTTTTCTGTGCGGCGTGCTGACGCTTCTTGGCCTCTGGGAATTCTTCTCCGGAATAGTTTCGTTGCCCATTCTCGCAATGATCGTATTCATCGTTTGCAGGGACGCGTTTAACCAATTTGCTCCGTCTCCGGCGGGTGGAGCGGGTAGAACCTCTCTTCTCGCGGCGGTTGTCGCTCTGCTTGTCGCCGAGCTCTCCTGGGGCGTTTTCTACCTCAACATCCCCGTCTGGTGGGCGTCCGTAGCGGTGTTTATGGTTTTCGCGGGTGTTTTAAACGCCATCGTGAAATACCTTCGCGGAACGCTCTATAAAACGAACGCTCCGTTTTGGGCAACCGCCCTCGCGATTTTTTCCGCCACCATCCTACTCTTGGTTTCGTTTTAATTTTCAGCTCCTCAAGTGCGCCGTTAATTATTTACCACCCATTCCACCAAAACCTGCCTAAATTGACGGCCGTCAATTTAGGCAGGTTTTGAGCCTATTCAAAGGATGTCTTTTGAATGGTTCCTTTCTTGTTTACCGAGAAAATTTCAACAAAATTCAACAAGTTTAATTCTTTGATATCTACCAAAAATAACTCCGGTATTGAAGCGTTTCCCGCCCACACGCTTTGTTGAAGCTGGTTGAATCCGAGGTTTTTAATAGCTGACCTCAACCAATTTCTCTTTCTTCTTTCGGACTCCGGGATGTCAAATATTATGATTTTCAATCCTTTGTCTGACTTTTGGGATTCAACTGAAGAATATCTTCTCGGTGGCAACAGACTTTCTTTACTTCTTGTTATAAAATCTTTTCCCTTCGGGGTTATAAGAATCTTTCTTCCTCTATTTGTTTCTTCATAATCAATCAGTCCGTCTTTCTTTAACTTATATATGGTGTTTCTTAATCCCTTCTCGGTATTTTTATCGGAAGGATCAGGTATTAATGATGTTAATATCTCACCGATCCTTTTATTTACCGCCCTCGCTCCGCTACTATATGGCCGGCGGGACATAATCATTACATCGGTGATTAACAATCCCCCTAATTCCAGTGCTACCAATATTCCATTTTTAAATGATTTTCTCATACTAATATCTGCTGAATTCACCTAATTTTAATTCAGACAGATTATTAAAAGCCTTTTTAAAACAGCGTTATCCAACGCTGTTTTAATTATATCAATCAATTGTCCGCGGGTTGATTACCCCCTTTCTTTTAGATAAGAGTAAGCATTAAGCGTTGCGCGGGCGGCATCTCCCGCGGCTATATTGCTTTGTTTGTAGAGCAAATCGGTCACGTCTCCGGCAGCCCATATCCCCAAGACCGAAGTCCTTCCGGTTCTGGCGTCCACTTTTATCTCTCCCCGTTCGTTCAGTTCAACCAAATCCTTGACCATGTCGGAGTTCGGTGTCGTGCCGATTTCCACAAATATTCCCTGAACGGAGATTTCTTTTTCTTCTCCGGAAGCGGTGTCTGTATATTTTATCCCTGACACTGTTTCTTCACCCAAAATTTCTTTGGCCTCGGCGTTGTATATCACTTCCGCCCTCCCGCACTTTAAAACTTCTTCGTGCGTTCCCGGGTCTCCTTTTATTTTGCCTCCTCTCGCGAGCAGATAGATTTTATTGGCGTACGGAACCAAATCCATAACGGCTTCCAGACCGGAATTTCCGCCTCCCACGACCGCCACATCTTTACCTTTAAAGAACGGCGCGTCGCAAGTGGAGCAAAAAGCTATGCCTCTACCGATGAGCTTTTCTTCTCCGGGAACTCCGAGATGCCGATGCCTTCCGCCGGAGCAAATAATGACGGCTTTTGTTTCGTATTCTTTTCCCGGTTCGGTTTTAACCGTAAAGCCGCCCTCTTTTTTTACGACTTCAACGGCTTTTTCCTCAATGATGTCCAGCCCTTCCTGGTCTCTTAGGTGCTCTTCAAGCTGTCGCGCCAAATCCCAGCCGGTGATGAGCTTGGTTCCTATCCAGTTTCCGATCTTGTCCGAAACGATTGATTGCCCTCCGAAAGAATCGGCGATAACGGCGGCCTTGATCTTCTTTCTCGCGGCATAAACTCCGGCGGAAGTCGCCGCCGGCCCTCCACCGACAATGATAAGTTCGTACATGGTCCCTTAATTATAATCTCTGCCAGCGGTACTAAAAACCCCGCCTCTTGGCGGGGTTTTGAAGTCCTACTCCTCCACTTTGGCTCCAGCCTTGGCGAGAACCTCCTCTATCTGCGTTTTATTGAACCCGACGAGTATTTCGTCGCCGATCTCTATGACCGGCACCCCCATCTGTCCGGTACGGGCAACCATGTCTTTTGCCGCGTCTTCGTCCACCGAGACGTCTACTTCGTCGTACGGAAGACCGTTCTTATCAAAGAAATCTTTCGCCATTTTGCAGTATCCGCAGAACGGAGTGGAATATATTTTTATTTTTACCATTTGTTTATATTTTTATGCTCTTGCCGCCCATTATATTCTTGACGGCAAAAACCACCAAGAGGGCGCCGACGACCGTGTTGCTGTAGAAAAGGACAGTTCCGACAGAGCCGAGTAAAATCGGAGACAAAATGACCCAAATCCCGAAAGTCAGAATGACCCAGTTGAATATTTTAGCTGTCATGCTGGCATGATTATACCAGAAAAACGCGCCCTATACCTCCACGCCCGAACTGATGCCCGGCTTGCGGCGGATAGCGGAAATTATCTGATTTAACGTCGGTTCCTTGAGTAAAAGGAGAGAGCCCAGATAAACAATAGCCCCTGCGGCGACGATAACGAGCGGATGGGCCTCAACAAACACGAATCCGATAACCGCGACAGCCATGAAAACGGCGGATAAGGCAATCTTTCCGATTTTTGGAAAAACGCTGAAAGACAGCGATTTTTTAAGCCTGATAATTCCGTAAACGAACAATGCCGCCTGGACGACAAGCGTCGCGAGAGCGCATCCGGCGATTCCCATGCGGGGAATCAACACCACATCAAGAATGATGTTCGCGAGCACGCCGATGATCAGATAGCCGTAAAAAGACTTTTGGCTGTTTCGGGCAAACAGGGCGTTGGTGAAAAAGAGCGACGGGTAGACGAAAACAAAGGTAAGAGAGAGTAAGGCGAAACTGATATAAGAAGATACGAACTCCGCTCCATACAAGAGCTCAATAACGGGCTTTGCCGCGAGCGCTCCGCCGACCGCCAAGGGAGCGGCAAAGAGATAGGCGGACTTGATGCCTTGCTCCAGGGTTTTGCGGAACTGACCGTTTTCTCCCGCTTCTCTTGAAAGCGTCGGAAAGAAAGCGGCGGCGAGAAGGCTCGGGATCAGATACAAAAGCTGAACGGGTTTTTGCGCCGCGGAAAAAAGACCGACATCTGCCGCCGAACCGACGGTTCCCAAAACGAGAATGTCTGTATTGATGGTGATTACACCCATAAGGCTGACTAATCCGAACGGCCAGGCGGAAACTAAAATCTCTTTGACGAGCTTCCGGCTGAATTCTTTTATGAGTCCTCTGAAATATTTTCTGAGCGGGATGAATACGGCAAATAAGCCGATAAACGTGCCGATTACGTAGCCTAAAGCCAAGGAGCTGCTTGAAGGGCTGATAATCAGGAATAAAAGGCCGAACGCCACGATGCCGACGTTCGTTGCTATCTGACCCTTCGCTTCTATATCCATTCGCTCAATGGAACGGGCGATGGCAGAGACGAAATCGCGAAGGGAATCCAAAATGAATATGGCTATGACGAGCGGAATGAGTGCCGACGCTTCCGGGATGCGAATTATCAAATCTTTCGCCGATACGGCAAAGACGGAAAGGATGGCGAGCAATCCGATTTTAATGGCGAGACCGGTTGAGAGATACTTGGAGGTAAGGTCTGAATTCCGGCTGCCCTCGCGGACCAAAAGAGCATTGATGCCGATGTCCGAAAAAACGGTAAAGGCGGCGGCGAGAGATAGGGCATAAGAGAAGACACCCCAGTCGGTCGTTCCGAGCGTGCGGGCGGCGGCGATGATGAGAATAGCCCGAAGGGCGCGCCCGATCGCCTGGCCGGAAAAGAGCCAAAAAGCATTCTTGATAATCCGTGAGTTCACCGGCTAATTATAGGCGACAAAAATAAAAAGAGGGAATTAACAAAAAACGACGCGGCTCTAAAACCTGCCTAAATTGACGGCCGTCAATTTAGGCAGGTTTATCTCTTAACCAAGTTATCCACAAAAGGGGTATTCAAAGTTAAGGGCTTATTGATATAATTGCTATTAGCGAAAGCGGAAAAGGGGGAAGAAGTGAGGAGCTTCTCCCTTTTTCTATATAAAGTCGCCAAAAAAAAATAAAAAATGGATAATCAGATTATTCGTTCAATCAAAGCCAAGGGCGAAAGATTGTCGGAACGGATGAATAATCAGACAAAGAGCGACCGGCTGAAATTCCTGTTAATCCTTATCGGAATAGTAGCTGTAATAATCACCGCGTATCTTGTTTGGAATAATTTCTTTAATCAAGAAGCGAGAGAAAGAAGAGAAAACGAAAAGAAGTACGACCAGTTTTTTGAAGCGCTGAGCGAAGGAGAGAATAGACAGAAAGAAGACGCCTATGGCGGTAAAACACCGCAAGAAACGATAGACCTATTTGTCGCCGCGCTGGAGAAAGATGACCTTGAGCTTGCGAGTAAATATTTTTCCCTGACGGTTGAAGGGAAGACCGACCCTAAGTGGCTGGAAATGCTTCAAGAGTCCAGAGAAAATGGACTTATTGATAAAGCGGTTGAATTAATCAAATCCGCCGAATATACAGGAGAGTCCATGCCGGGCTATGCCGGATTTGATGTGTTAGCAGAGGATGGGACGGTTCAATACGCAATAGACTTAGTTAAAAACGAACAATCCAGTCTCTGGAAAATAGACAGTATCTAACCTGACTCCATCAGGTTAATTTGTTAATTAAAAAATGAAAAACAAAATACAATGCCTTGTTAAGGCAGCTTTATTTTTAGTATTCCTCTTTTGCTTTACGAACAATTCGTTCGCTTATAGCGTTGAAACGCACGCCTTACTAACCAAAGAAACGGCGGAATTCTTTAATTCCAAATATGCCGGCAAAATTTCAGCAGAGCAAATCCGTTATTTAGTAGACGGAGCGAGGAGGGAAGATGACGCTCCGCGTTGGTTAAGTCACTTTTACGACCCTGCTTATAATCGTGGATTAAGTTACGATCAGGCGATAGACCCGGGGTTTACCATTCTCCAGGTTCTTGGCAATCAAGCGTCATCAAAAGATTGGGCGCTAAACGGCAACCTACAAAAAGGATTTTTATATAGGGTCGCTTCAAAACTGAAAGTTTCCACCGTTGCATCTATCCTTTCGTCGGAAGAACTTAAAAATATCAAGTCATTAAAAGACGACGTGGACTTTTCCTGGGATAAAGCGTTAAAGCTGTATATTTCGGGAGACAAAGAAGGAGCAATGTTTTCATTGGGGCACGTCGTTCACCTGATTCAAGACGCGTCCGTTCCTGACCACACTCGAAACGACCCCCACGCCGGAGATTCTCCGTATGAGAATTATACTTCCGCTTTTAATCTAAATAATCCCGATAACAATCTTAAATCCAGGCTATCTGCGGAATTGCCGATAAATCTTGCTTACCTAAATGATGGATTCTCTTCTATTGCTCAGTATTCCAATGAAAACTTTTACAGTAAAGATACTATAGGTATCCAAAGCGGATATGGCCTACCACAACCAGATTATGAGCAACAAGATGGTAAATATTCTTACGGAATAAAAGAGATAGGAGGAGAAAAACATAAGCTCTATTTTAAGGAAGGAAGTGGAATGTTTGGTATTACTTCTTCCTCTAAAATAAAGCTGTCAGGCGAATCAAACGGAGAAGTTGTCCTTCAAGACTATTGGTCTCGTCTCTCCACTAAATCTGTTGTATACGGCGCCGGAGTTGTGGATTTGTTTTTCCGCGAGGCGGAAAGACTCAAAGACGACGAAGAGTTTAACAAAGAGAACAAGAGTTTCATCGCTAAAATCGCCGAAGGGATTAAAAACGCCTTCGCTAATATGTTTAATCCGCCGGAGGACGGCTTGATTGCCGAGATTTCGCCTGATAACAGTGAATCAGATAATAAGGAGCAAAATTCAAGTCCGTTCGTCTTTGTGGATAAAACGAGCGTCTATCCGGGAGAAACGTTGATTGAGAGCGGTTCGGGATTCACTCCTGGAGGCGCCGTAACCCTGCTGTTTTCTTCTCCTTCCGATAAGTCCGCCTCGGTATCGGTGACAGCGGACGGAAACGGGCAATTCAACTTCCCTTATTCCGTCCCGTCTTCGGCTGAAACAGGAACTCATCAATATTGGGCAAAGGACGAAGCAACTGGATTTACGACCGATAAAATAAAATACCTAATCGCTCCGTTATCCGATAAAACACCGGAGCAAATCACGGACGATAACCAAACCAAGCAAGAAGATATCCAACAGGAAGAAAATCAGCCGCTGTCTCTGCCCAAAGAGTGTTCTTTCTC